>Ga0180429_10002369_pt1 | contig 15578 bp, 13 predicted proteins | sample SS_ome_FD_132428 | JGI IMG/M metagenome (GOLD analysis project Ga0180429, IMG submission 132428) | Hypersaline lake sediment archaeal communities from the Salton Sea, California, USA - SS_1_S_1 metaG | ecosystem: Environmental > Aquatic > Non-marine Saline and Alkaline > Hypersaline > Sediment ...
ACCCTTGACAAGGGTTACCCGCTCGTCTTCCTGGACCTTGTTGTAGAAGTCCTCGAATTTGCCCAGGGCCCGGATGTCGATATAGAAAATGGTCGCTTGCCCTTCGGGGCTTTGGTCCAGAAGATAGGTGGCCTGTTTGAGGGAAGCCAGGCAGCAGATGCCCGAGCAATAGGGTAGGTGGTTCACGTCCCGGGACCCGGCGCACTGGACGAAGGCGATCTTCCGGACTTCCTTTCCGTCGGAGGGGCGAAGGAGCTTGCCTCCCGTGGGCCCATTGGGGGACGCCAACCGCTCCATCATCACGTTGGTGATGACGTCGGGGTTCTTGCCGAATCCGTAGTAAAGGATCTTTTCGGCGTCGTAGGGCTGCCATCCCGTGGCCCACACGATGCTTCCCACGGCGAGGTCGAAGCGAGCGGGCTGCATGTCGAGGTCCACGGCGTCGAAGGGACAGGCGGCCTTGATCTTTTGTCCTTCCTCGGTGGACGCCACTTCCGGAGCCAGCACGTAGCGCATGGGGAACGCGAATTCGTGGGGCAGATAGACGGCCTTGATTTTGTCCATGCCGTAGTTGAAGGGATTGGGGATTTCCGTGGAGGCCGCCGCCTCGCAGGCCCCGCAGCCCGTGCATTTCTCGTTGACGTACCGGGGCCGAAGCTCCACCGTCACGCTGAAATTCCCCGCCTCTCCCCGGATCTCCTTGATTTCCGCCATGGTGAAGAAGCGGACGAGAGGGTTGCCGCGGATGCGGCGGAAATTGATCTCCAGACCGCAGTTGGGGGGGCAGAGCTTGGGGAAGTACTTGTTCATGCGGGCCACTCGGCCTCCCAGGTAGGGCTCCTTTTCCACGATGTAAACCTGGAAGCCCGCTTCGGCGGCCTCCACAGCGGCGCTCAGCCCGCTCATGCCGCCTCCCACCACCAAAATGCTTCGATTTCCGTTGGTCACGTCCGACATTCGAATTCCTCCGTTTCCAGTCGAGAAGCAACGAAAAACCCCCCGGACGCACCGGGGCGCCGGGGGGTGATTCACTTCAGGGCGAGCCCTGTCTTAGACGTTCAGATTGACCACGGGGACCTTCTTCATGGTCCATTCGCCCGTCTTGGGATCCCACACGGAGTTGACGAAAACCTTCCAGTCGGCCTCGTTCATGTCGGGATAGTCGGCGCGGAAGTAGTAACCGGGCCAACGGCTTTCCTCGCGGAACATCACGTGGCGCAGATGGCTTTCGGCGATCCACATGCGGTTGACGTTCTCCCATACGCGCAGCAGCTCGTGCAGGTCGCCGGCCGCCAGCTTCTCGGAGTCTTCCTTGAGCATGGTCAGCAGCTCCAAACCGCGCTCCAGGAGCTTCTGGTTGGTGGTGAACTGGGCCGACACGCCGGCGCAGTACTCGTCCATGATCTTCTGCAGACGGAACATGAACATCTTGGGCTTCATGTAAGCCGGGTTGATGTTCTCGTCGCTGGAGTAGGCAACGTTTTCCGCGAACAGATCCAAGGGGGCCAGGATCTTCTTGCGCAGCGCGTCCACCTGGGCGTCGTCGACGCTGGGCATAGAGTTGTTGTCCACGATGAAGGCGATGGCGCCCTTGGCGGCCACGCGGCCTTCGGCGTGGGAGCCGGAGGAGAACTTGTGGCTCGATGCGCCGGAGCCGTCACCGGCCGTGAACAGACCCTTGACCGTGGTGGTGTTGGGGTACAGACCGGCCTTCTCGAAGTCCTTCTTGTACTCTTCGATCATCAGGTCTTCGGGACCGCAGACCCAGGCGCCGGAAGCGCCGGAGTGGGAGCCGATGAAGTAAGGCTCGGCCGCCGCGATCTCGGAGGGCTTCTCTTCGGGGAAGATGTTGGTGGCCGCCCACAGGATGGACTGGCTGATGGTCATATCCAGGAAGTCTTCCCAGGCTTCGTTCTCGAGCTCCTTCATTTTCTTCTTGAAGGCCTTGGGATCGTCCTTGTAGGCGTCGGCCAGCTTCTGGATGGCTTCTTCCGTCCTCATGTAGATGGGGCCCTTGCCTTCCATGATGTCTTCCATGCCCAGCCAGTTGCGGAGGTTGGCCGGAATGGGCTTGCCGGTGCCGTAGGGCGCCCACTTGGGCAGCTCGTCGGCGCGGTCCACCATGTACTCGCCGCCGTAGGCGTTGGTGGCGCGGGACTTGAACAGCAGGAACCAAGCGCCCACCGGGCCGTAGCCGTCCTTGAAGCGAACCGGGATGAAGCGCACTTCCTGGCAGGTGTGCTCGGCGCCCGCTTGGATCAGGAAGTAGGCCGTGGAGCCGGAGTTCCAGGGCGGATACCAGGCGCGGCCCAGACCCTCGCCCACGGAGCGCGGACGGAACACGTGCACGGCGCCGCCCATGGCCGCCAGCGTGGCTTTGGCCTTGAAGACGTAGAACTTGTTCTCGCGGGTGCTGAAGCCCACCGCGCCGGCGCAGCGGTCGCCGTCCATGAGGGGATCCACGATGAAAATGCGCTCGTACAGGACGCCGTCCAGGCTGCCGTAGGCTTCGACCAGGGCGTTCTTGGCGGCTTCCGCCACCACCACCTTGTAGGACTCGCCGTTGATCATGATCTGCCAGCGGCCTTCGTGGACGTACTTGCCGTTGGCGTCCTTCCAGATGGGCAGGCCCCACTTCTCGAACAGATGCACCGTGGAGTCCACGTGGCGGGCGATGTTGTAAACCAAGTCCTCGCGGCTGATGCCCATGAGGTCCTGGCGCACGTACTTGACGTAATCCTCGACGGTGTTGTCGCCTTCACCGTAGCCGATGTACTGGTTGATGGCCGAAAGACCCATGGCCACGGCGCCGGAGCGGTCCATGGCCGCCTTGTCCACCACCGTCACCTTCAAGCCGTTCTTCTTCGCCCAATAAGCCGCCTCGAAAGCGGCGCCCGTGGCCGACATGCCACCGCCGACGATGAGGAGATCGGTTTCCACCACGACGGTTTCGAAATCAGAGCTTTTCAACATCTTCAATCCTCCTGCGTTTCTATACGCTCAATGCAATCCGGAAAACTATTTCAATTTGGGAAGATCGTCGGCCCAAGTCGAAGCCGGCTCGGTGCACAGGTAGGGGCTCTTGAGGTCGTCGTCTTTGGTGTCGAAACCCGCTTGCGGATTGGCCTTGCCTTCCTCGGTGGTGCGGATGGGGAACTTGAAGCGCTTCACCGTGCCGTTGCGGAACTTGACGGTCCACATGATGTCCTGGGAGCCGCGGAGCGGAACCACTGAGGCGCCCATGGGGACGAAGTCGGCGTAGCCGCGCACGTCGATGGCCTGCTGGGGGCAGATCTTCACGCAGTTGTAGCATTCCCAGCACATTTCCGGCTCCATGTTCCAAGCCTTCATCTTCTCCTTGTCGAGAATCATCAGGTCGTTGGGACAAATGTACATGCATGCCGTCTTGTCCTGTCCCTTGCATCCGTCGCATTTCTCAAGGATTACGTAACTTGGCATCGTTCTACCTCCTGAAAGTTAACCATTGTACCCACTTTTCGGAAACGATTCCGAAAACCGCCATGAACCAAACCAACTCGCATATGCCGATCGGGCCTCTCCGTCTCGGAGGAAGGGCTCGCGAAGATTGTGCAATTAGTTACAAGGTGATTATAGGAAGAACCTCCGGATTGTCAAGCGAAAAACACAAAAACATCATCGCCCCGCCGCTCCCCCCCGACGACCCGCCCCGGGAAAAGGGCGGGAAAGCCGGCGGATCAGCCTATTTCTTGGAGTCTCCCGTGGCGGCCCCGTGCAGCTTCACTTCAACCTTTTCCGTCAAGCCCTCGTAGTAGGCGCGCAGGATCTCCACGACCTCGTCGCGACCGAAATGGTCCGGGAGCTGGCCGCCTTCGGAAAGAAGCTTGCGGAGCATGGTGCCGCTGAGAAGCACCCGGTCTTCCTTGCCGTGGGGGCAGGTCCTCAGAGACGCCATGCCGTCGCACTTGTGGCAGTAGAAGGTCCAGTCGATCTTCAGGGGCGTGCACAGCAGCGACTTGCCGGGATCGGGACAGGCTTCCTTGGCGTAGGGGATCTTCTCGAAAATGGTTTGAGCCTCGAACATGCCGTAGAAGTCTCCCACGCCGGCGTGGTCGCGACCGATGATCATGCGGGAGCAGCCGTAGTTCTGGCGGAACGTGGCGTGCAAGAGCCCTTCGCGGGGGCCCGCGTAGCGCATGTCCAGAGGATAGCCGCCCTGGACCACCTTGTCTTCCACGAAGTAGTTCTTCACCAGCACGTCGATGCACTTGACCCGGACTTCGGCGGGAATGTCGCCGGGCTTCAGGTTGCCCACCAGCGAGTGGATGAAGATGCCGTCGCACACTTCCACGGCGATCTTGGCCAGATACTCGTGGGAGCGGTGCATGGGGTTGCGAAGCTGCAGGGCCGCCACTTCCTTCCAGCCCCTGTCCTCGAACATCTTGCGGGATTCCGACGGCCTCATGTAGATGCCGGCGTACTTCTCGGGATACTCCGCTTCGCTAAGGACCTTGACGGGCCCCGCCAGGTTCACGTCCTTCTGGCCCATGACCATCTGCACGCCCGGATGGTCGTCCTTGGCCACCTTCCAGAATTCCTCGGGGGTCGCCGTGCCTTCGCCCATGAAGACCTTCTCGCACTCGTACTCCTTGTCCTGCTGGGTCATGGCGTACTTCTCGGCGACCTTCATGGTGGCCATGAACTCGTCCCGCTCGGGATCCCACAGGGCGATCTCGTCGCCTTCCTTGATGGCGTCCGCATCTTCCTTGGTCACGGAGAGCGTCACGGGAATGGGCCAGAAAGTGCCGTCGGCCATGAGAAAATTGTCGCAAACGCCCTTCCAGTCCGCCTTGGTCATGAAGCCCGTCAAGGGACTGAAGCCGCCCGTGCCGATCATGATCAGGTCGCCCTTTTCGCGAGGGGAAACGGGGACTTTCTTGAGGGTGGCCGCCTTTTTCTTCTCGGCTTCCAGCTCGGCGCCTTCCAGCAAGCAAATGGTCAAGCCCTTACCGCCATGAGGGGGAACCAATTCCGACATTGTCTCTTGTCTCCTTTCTCTTGGTGAGTGTGCTTCGGGAATCTCGAATATCCTTGAACGCGGTGCAAAAACAATCCCCCGGCAACCCAAATAAAAAAACCTCGCCCGCCCGGGGGTTTTGTGCAAAAAATTACAAGCATCGAATAGCACGGGCCCCGCCCCCTGTCAAGCGCATTCCGAAGCCTCGAAAGGTTTCCCTCGCATTTTTTTCGACGAAGCGCTCAACCGGCCTTGGCCCCTTCCAGCATCGCCCTCAACCGGCTTCTGTCGGCTTCCGCCCGGCGCAGCCCCTCCCTCAGCTCAAGCTCCCTTTTCGCGTCCAAGCCGGGGGCTTCCAGCGCTTTTCTCAACTCCTCCACCCTGCGGTGGGCCCGGTAGAGCTCCGCCGCCACCTCCCTGACGCTCATGGCCCCTTCTCCCCGGGCTTCGCCCTGTTCTCGTCGAAACGAGGATCCCGCCCTGCCGCCCGAAGCGAAACCCTTGCGGGCGGCCGCAAAGCCCCCCCGGATTCGCACGGGAGCCTTGCGCCGGCATCCATGAAAGGATATTCTGATGTTCCGTAGGGATCGATCGGGGTGCGGCCCCTTCAATAGAGGAACATGGGCTTGCCCGTCACGTGCCACACCTTGGGCCGATACTGCTCGATGTCGTAGAGCTCGCGCACGTCCACCCGCTTGAGGCCCGTGGTGATGGTGCTGATGGGGACGTCGGAATACTGGCCGTTTCGCAGAACCACCAGACGGCCGGTGGACTGCTTGTTGATCAGGTCGATGGCCATGGTGGCGTAGTTGACGCCGACCATGAGGTCCAGGGAATCGGGAGTGCCGCTGCGCATGAGGTAGAACAAGGGCTGGAAGATGATGTCGATTCCCGTTATTTCCTTGATGGCTTCGGCCGTGATGGCTCCGATGCCTCCCAGCTTGCGGTGCCCGTAGGGGTCGGCGGAGCCCGACATGACCATGTCCCCCCCTTCCATGCGGGCCCCCTCGCTGATGGTCATCATGGCGTAGTTGCTGGGGTTGGCCTTGCGGTCGTCCACCAGAAACGCCGCCAGTTGCTCCATGTTGAAGGGGACTTCGGAAATGATGGCCCGGTCCACGCTGGACAGGTAGGCCGAGATGAGGGAGGTTTCCCCGCAGTAGCGCCCGAAGAGCTCGATGACGGCGATGCGCTCGTGGGAGCCGCAGGAGGTGCGCAGGGAATGTATGAAATTGACGCTCCTGGTGATGGCCGTGGAAAACCCGATGCAGTAGTCCGTGCCGTACACGTCGTTGTCCATGGTCTTGGGAATGGCCACCACGGGAAACCCCTCTCGGTGAAGCCGCTCGCCGAAGGAGAGCGTGTCGTCCCCTCCGATGGGCACCACCACGTCGATGCCCAGGCGCTCGAGGTTCTGGAGGATGTGATCCGTGAAATCCACTTTCCCTTCTTGGGCTTCCAGGCCGTGCCTGAGAAAGCCGGGAGCGTCGGCGGCCTTGACGGCGGCGGGATTGGTGCGCGAAGTGTGCAGGAAGGTCCCTCCCGAGCGGTCGATGGTGCGCACGACGGTCTTGTTCAGCTCCACGAAGTTCTTTTCGAAGGCGTCGGGCTCGTCGGGGTCGTAGGCGAGCAGACCGTGCCAGCCCCGCTTGATGCCGACGACCCGCATGCCTTCGTCGATGCCCCGATACACCAGGGTCTTGATGCAGGGATTGAGGCCCGGGACGTCTCCGCCGCCGGTGAGAATGGCGAGGGTGGGCTTTTTGTCGCTCATGGCTTGGACTCCTTTCGGTTTCGGGGTTGTCCCTGGAAGTGTATTGAGATTCCGAGCTTCTTGCAACCCTTTACGGGGCAATCCCTTGTCATCCGCGAACGCCCTTGACAGGGGACCCGCTTTTGTTCCAGTAATTCGTTGGGGGAGCGGATCCCCCTGAACTTCCATCGCGAGGAGGATGCCCATGAGAAACGGGATTCGCTGGGTCGTGGTTTTGGGCGGTGTGCTGGCGGCTTTGGCCGCGCCCCGCCAAGGGAGCGCGCAGATGCCTCGCTCCATCGCCGGGTTTTCCCTGGGAGACGGCATCGAGAAACACCGGGACGTCATCGATAAAAACGACGTGGATCTCCGGTACAGGGAGTATTTGTCCGAAGCCAGGGTGGAGAACGCGGAGGGGTTCAAGATCGTCTATCTCACCTACGGCAATTGCCGGGCCCCCGGTCGTATCGTGAGGATCAAGGCCAAGTACCCCTTTGCCGACAAGGAATTCTTCGAGAAAATCTTCGAGCGGTTCCAAAAGAAGTTCGGCAAGCCCGACGAGTATCAGGGGGACGCCTTTCAAGCCTACATCGCCTGGAAGTGGTCTTTCAAGGACACCGACGGATCGCGCATGAGCCTCATCCTTCAGCACTACCGAGGCGGGGACGACGAGGAGACCCCGGGCAACTCCGTCAAGATGACCATGACCAGCTTCGTGGAGGAGGAGCGCAAGTGCTACGAGGACAAGCATCCCGAAGCCGCGGATGAAGGCTCCGGGGAGCCGAAGATTGAAAGGCCTCGCTCGGACGAGGATTTCGAGCGATTCCTGCCTCATTGATCGCCGTTCGGTTGCGGACGGCCTTGGAAAGGAAGGAGCTTCCCATGGCGAAAGCCTTGGCGGTGATGACCAGCGGCGGCGACGCTCCGGGAATGAACGCGGCCATCCGCGCCGTCGTTCGCCGGGGACTGGATTGCGGCCTGGAGATCCACGGCGTTTTCAACGGCTACGAGGGCCTGGTGGAGGGGGGCGAATGCATCCGCCGCCTCAAATGGGAGGACGTGGGAGGCAATCTCCAGAAAGGAGGGACCTTCCTGGGGACGGCCCGCTCGGAGCGCTTCCGCACGGAGGAGGGGCGCCGCCAGGCCGTGTCCCATCTTCTGGATCGGGGCATCGACGCCCTGGTGGTCATCGGGGGGGACGGCTCCCTCATGGGGGCCCACGTGCTGGCTTCCGAATGGGCCTCCCACGTGCGGTCCCTCGGAAGAGGGATGCCGGTCTCCGAGGAGGAGGAAGCCGAAGCCGCGGATGTCGCGCCCCTTCAGGTGATCGGTTTGCCGGGCTCCATCGACAACGATCTGTACGGCACCAACATGTCCATCGGCGCCGACACGGCCCTCAACCACATCGTGCGCGCCCTGGACGATCTGAGCTCCACGGCGGCGTCCCATCAGCGCACCTTCGTGGTGGAGACCATGGGGCGCCACTGCGGCTATCTGGCCCTCATGGCCGGCCTGGCGGGCGGGGCTTCGTGGGTGCTGGTGCCCGAGGAGGAGATGGAGGTGCGCTGGCACCAGAAGATGATCGAAACCCTCGGGAACGCCCGGGAGATCGGCCGTCCCCACCAGATGGTCATGGTGGCCGAGGGGGCCCGGCATCCCGACGGCCTTTCCATCCGCTCCGAAGAGATTCGAAACATCCTGGGCACCCGCCTGGGAGCCGACGTGCGTCTCACGGTGCTGGGCCATATCCAGCGGGGAGGCCCCCCCACGGCCTTCGACCGCATTCTGGCCACCCGGCTGGGGGTCGGGGCGGTGGACCGCATCGTGAGCCAACCGGACGTCCCTCACTGCCACATGCTGGGACTGGTGAAAAACGAGATCGAGGCCACGCCTCTGGCCGAAGTGGTGGAGAAAAGCCAGCGCATCTGGAAGGAGATCGAGGAGGGCAACTACGCCCGGGCCCTGGAGCTGCGGGGCGGAACCTTCCAGAACAGTCTCAGGCTCGTCAAGACCCTCACGAGAATCACTCCCGCCAGGGAAAAGGCCGAAAACGGCTCCGTTCTCGTCCTCACCGGCGGGGCCGATTCTCCGGGAATGAACGCCGCCGTGAGCGTCGCCGCCCGCTGCCTTCTCAACCAGGGGGTCTCGGTCTTCGGGGCCAGGGACGCCTTTCCGGGCCTCATCCAGGGCAACATCCTGGAGCTGGACTGGCACGAGCTTCTTCAATGGATCCACGGGCCGGGCTCGGAGCTGGGAACGGGGCGTTATCGATTCACCGAGGAGGACTATCCCCGGATCGCCGAAAACTTGCGGAAATACAACATCAAGGGGCTCGTCGCCATCGGGGGGTGGGGGACCTACCTCAAGGTCGCCAACCTGGTGGAGCACCGCGAGTCCTTCGACGCATTCAACCTGCCCATGGTCCTCATCCCGGCCACCATCGACAACAACCTGCCCTGCACCGAGTTCTCCATCGGGGTGGACACGGCTCTCAACAACATCGTCGACGCCGTGGACAAGATCCGCCACACGGCGGGGGCCACGCGCCGCACCTTCGTGGTGGAGGTGATGGGGAGACAGTGCGGCTTCCTGGCCCTCATGAGCGCCCTGGCCTCGGGGGCCGAAAAGGCCTACCTGCCCGAAACGGGCGTCGATCTCGAGGAGCTTCTCAAGGACGTCCACGTGCTCAAGGAAAGCTTCGCCGGGGGCAAGCGCCTTGTCATCTATCTGCGCAACGAGCATTCCTCCCGCCACTACACCACGGACTTCATCCGGCGCTTGCTGGAGGAGGAGAGCCGGGACCAGTTCGAGGTGCGCACGGCCATTCTGGGCCACGTTCAGCGGGGGGGGATTCCCACGGCTTTCGACCGCATTCTGGCCAGTCGCATGGGCTCCTGCGCCGCCTTCGCGCTGCTTGAAGCCATGCGCGAATCCAAAATCGACGTTCAGGTCCTGGGATTGAGCGGAGCGGGCGTTTCCAGCAGTCCCCTCTCCCAGGCCCTTCAGGAGATGGACCTGGGACGGGGCAGGCCCAAGCGGCAATGGTTCATGGACCTGATGCCCATCGCCGAGTCTTTGGCCAAGCACGGTCCGTCCCATGTCTGTTCTTGAGCCCCCCGGCGTCTTCGGGGGGCGGTCGCGGAGGTCGGGAAAGCTTCCCAAGCGAAGTCCATGGAGCGTTCAGCCTTGTCGGTTCCGCTCGTCGGCCAGGGAGAGCAGAGCGTACAAAGTCTCCAGTCGAGGGGCTTCGACCCCTTCCCTGCGAGCGGCTCGCACGGCGTTGCCGAGGATGGCTTCCACCTCCATGGGCCTGCCGGCTTCGAAATCCAGCAGCATGCTGGTCTTGTAGGGCTTCATGACCGACGTGTCCCGGATGTTGCGGTCGATGACGGATTCCGGCAGAGGGTGCCCCGCCGCCCGGGCGATGCTTTCCACCTCCGTCATCACTTGGCGTACCAGGGAGGCCGACGGAGGGTGATCGAGCATGGCCCGGGTGTCCGCATGGTGGCCCAGCACGGACATGGGATTGAAGGGAGCGTTCCAGACGAGCTTCTGCCATCGAGCCGCCACCGCGTCTTCGGTCACGACGCAGGGGATGCCGGCTTGCTCGAAAAGCTCCGCCAGACGGTCCACCTTGGCGCTTCGACCTCGCGGGTAGAGCCCCAGGGTCAAGCGGCCGAAGTCCTGGTGGTGGATCCGCCCGGGTCCGGAGCGGCTCACGCAAACGAAGGCCAAGCCGCTGGCGATCTCGTTTCGGGGAAAGGCCCGGGCCAGAGGGGGCTCGATCTCCACGCCGTTCTGCAAGAGGACGACGGTGGTGGCGCTCCCTACGGCCGGGGCGACGAGCTTGGCGACGTCGATGTCGGGGAGCACTTTGAGGGCCACCAGAAGATAGTCCGGAACGCCTTGGTAATCGCTCGCTCGGGCAACCACCTGGTCCGGATGGAAATGGTAGGCTCCCGAGGCTCCCGCGATTCTTATGCCATCGGCCTTGACCGCTTCGTAGTCGGATCGGCACACCACGGAAGCCCGGGCTCCGGCCTGAGCCAGCTTCGCGCCGTAGAAGCCGCCGATGGCCCCGGCGCCCGCCACCAGGACCGTCGGCGCGCTTGCCTTGGAGGATTCGGAGGATTTCATAACTCTCCTGTTTCGAGGGTTGAAGATTTCAAAGGGTGGCGAGCTCCTCCACCCACACCAGCTCGCAGGCGCCGTTGCCCGTGTCCCTGCGGGTCAGGGAGCTTTTCCATCGCCAGCCGTCGGGGGCCTGCACGGCCACCAGGTAGCCTTTCAATCGGATGAGATGTCCCGCGCGCAGGGACTTGAGGCGGTCGTCGATGTCGGAGTCGGCCGGAATCATGTGCATGTTGGCGCTGTGGGTGGCGATGACGGCCGGCGGCAGGGGGAGCCGCCCCGCCGACCAGAAGTAGAAGCGACTCCCCTGGGAGATCTCCAGCTGGTCCAGAACTTGCTGGTCGGACATGGGGCCCCATCCCAGAGCGAGGTCCACGGGAGCCAGGTCCGATCCGCGGTCCAGCCGGTAGCGCTCCGCGCCCAGGACCCTGGCTTCCAGACCGAACCGGGCCAGGGGGATGATGACGTATTCTTCCTTTTTCCAGGGCCTTTTCTTTTGAAGGCGGGCCTGGCTGGGTTGGGAGGCGATCAGGACGCCCGGAGGGTGGCGGATCTCGCCGTCGATCCAGTAAACGTAGATGCCCAGGGCGGACACGAGGAAGAAAACCGCCAGCAGTTTGGGATTCAAAGCGACTCCTCTCCTTGAAGCGGCGCGAGGAGCGGGCTGCGGGATTCCGAGAAACGAAGGGAGAATTCGGCTTGCCATTCGAGACAAGATATTATTAAATCACTGCACTTGAAAAGATGCACGCTTCGTCGGAGAAGGTCCTCGCTCCTTGTGCCGGGTCAACATGCTCATGGATTTCGGATCGCAACCTCGAAAAAACCGATTATAAAACAGGCGGCTTCAAACCGGAAGGGCGAAAAGGATGGCGGAAGAGCGCTTCAAGGTCATTTTCACCGGGAAAATCAGAACGGATCGCGAGAGCTTCCGGCAGAATCTCAAAGATCTCTATCAGCTGGACGAAGAGCGCCTGCGAAGATTCTTCACGGGGCGCCCCGTGGTTCTCACCCGCAACGCCGTTTTCGAAAAGGCCCAGAAGTACAATCAGGTCTTCGATCGCATCGGCGGCGTGTGCGTCATTCGGTCGGAAAGCGAGGAAGTGACTCAGAATCTGGCCAACTCAATGCCGGTGGCCGCCCAATCCGCGCACAAGCCGGAACGATTCGTTTTCCGGGGCGGCCGCTGGGGTCTTTTGGGGTTCACCCTCCTGTTGAACCTTCTGTCTTCCTTTTTCCTGACGATTCCCATCGGGTTGCACGTGTGGCTGTCCTGGATGGGGGAAAACACGAGCCTTGCCAGCGGGAAGCGGTTGAGATACACGGGAACCCTCGGCCAAGCCTACCTGGGGCTGGCCAAGATCATCCTCCTCGTCGTCCCGCCCTTGGTCGTCATTCAGTTGGCCGGAGCCTTTCTCATGTCTCCCCGCCCCTCCCCTGCGATGGTGGCGGGCCTGGGCGTGGCGACCTTTCTGGTGATGATCGTTCTCACTTTCTATGTCTATCTCAGAATCACTCGTTGGGTGGTTCAATCCTTCGCCGTCCAGGATTACGGCTCCTTCATCTTTACGGGCACCCTTCCCGAATACGTCAAATGGATGCTCCTCAACGTCCTGCCTGTTTTCATCGCCATGGGCCTCGCCGCGGCCGGGGCTCCCCTCATGGGAGGCCGGCCGTTGATCCCCGTGCCTCCGCAACTGGTTCTTTTGGTGTTTTTCCCGATTTATTTTCTGATCTACACCCCGTGGTGGGTGGCGGGCTTCTGGGGGTGGCTCGTGAGCCGCACGCGCACGGAAAGCTTGCATTCCCTGTCGTGGAACGGGGCCAGTCCCTACAAAGTGCTGATACCGGCTTTCATTTTGAGCATGCTCGTCATACCCGTTCCCTGGATGCTCCATAAAGTGGTCCGGTGGCTCGTCGACGGCATCCAGTTGAAGCAGGGCTGACGATCGCCCTTTCCTTGATTCCCTGCGCAAGCTCGAAGCTCTTGCAGACCCTTCGACGATGATGAAAGGAGCCCCCTCGTGGAAAAGAAAAAGACCAAAGGGATCGAGCGCGTCGATCCTTTCAGCGATGAATACCGGCAGATCGTCGCTTCGCGCAGCGACGAGCACTACAAGGAGCTCTACGAAGAAATCTTCGAGACGATTCCCACCCGTGCCCGGGCGGCCGTCGCCAAGGGGTATACGGAGTATCTGAACAAGACCACGCGCCCGTTCCTGTCTCTCATGAACCCCCTGGGGTGGATCAACCCCCTGAGCTTCCTGGAAAACGCCAATCGAATCCTGGAAAATTCCGTCAACTTGTACGTGGGCTCCAGCAAGTACCTTCAGGACGCCATGGTTGCCGCCGGCTTGACGGAAAAGTCCAGCCAGTTTTTCGAAGTGGGCGAGAACATAGCCGTCACTCCCTGCGAAGTCGTGTTGGAGACGGACCTTTTGACCCTCAAGCGTTACATCCCTTCCGGGGACACCGTCTACGAGACGCCTCTTTTCATGATCTATTCCATCATCAACGCCTACTACATCCTGGATCTGACGCCGGAGCTGAGCATGATCCGATACTTCGTGGACCAGGGCTACGAAGTGTTCGTCACCGACTGGAAGCTCGTCACCGAAGAGACCAAAAACGCCAACTTCGAAGATTACATCGACGAGATCGCCCGGGCCAAGGATTTCATCCGCCGTTTGACCGGCCGGGACGAGATCGGCGGCTTGGGCTACTGCATCGGAGGGACGTTCATCGACATCGAAGCCGCTCTCCACCAAGGATACCCCTACATCATCAACCTCACCACTCTTCTCAACTCCAAGGTGGGCGAAGAAGGCGCGGGCCTCATGGGGGCGTATTCGGATTTTTCCATTTACGACATCGACCGGTTCGTGGAGCAAAACAACGGTGTTTTCCCCGGGGAGGTGATCCACCGGTTTTTCGACTGGGTGAAGCCCGAAAAGGCGGCCACCATGTTCATGGACATCTACTTTTACGGGCAGGAGCACCGCTACGCCAACGACGCCATCTATTTCTGGAACACCCACTCCGCGAGGGATTTGGCGGGCCCGGCCCACCGCACCCTCCTTTGGGAAGTCTATCACGAAAACAACCTGGCCCGGGGAGAGATGGAGTTGTTCGGCCGCAAGGTGGATCTCGCGAACATCACAGTACCGTTCTGCAACGTGGCCGCCTTGTTCGACCACATCGTGCCCTTTCCCAACGCCCTGGCCACGGCCTATCTCATCGGCACGCCTCCCGAAAGCCAAACGACCCTCCGGGTGCATGGCGGCCATGTGCGGGGCGTGGTGAATCCTTCCCTCTACCCCCTTCTGGAGGAATTCGCCCGCCGGTATTCGGGGGAGCGCACGCGGCGGGTGGAAAAGCGCGCCGCCACGAATTGACGCGGGCCGGGCTTATGCTTCCTTTCGTGCTTCGGCGCATGGCGCGCTCCGTTCTCGTGATGCTGGCCGTCGCCTTCGTCGCCTTCGCCCTGGGGTATCGCTCCGCCCCCTTGCGGGACGGGGGCGAAGCTCCGGGAGAATCGTCGGGCTTCGACGATCCTTTCTTCCTCCAATACTTGCGGTTTTTGGGAAAGGCCTTGCAGGGAGACCTGGGGGATTCCTCCCTTTCCGAAAAGCCCGCCCTGGAAGTGATCGCATCCCAAGCCCTGCCGACCCTGGAGCTCGTTCTGGTGGGAGGAATCCTCGTCGTTTCGGTTTCCGTTCCCGTGGGGGCTCGATGCGCGTCAAACCCGAGGGGGACGTTTTCCAGAATTGCCGCATGGGGAAGCATGGCGGGGGAATGCGTCCCCGTGTTTCTGACGGCCATCGTCCTCGTGTACGTCTTTTCCGTGAAGCTGCAATGGCTGCCGCCTTCGGAAAGGGGGGAAGCCATGGACCTCTGGGGATGGAAGGTGGGTGTGCCGACCTTGGATGGATGGAGGCACCTCGCTCTTCCGGCCCTCGCCCTGTCTTCGGCGGGACTGCCTTTTTTCGTCGCTCTCGTCCGGCGGGAAACGATGAAAATCCAGGAACGGGAGCACGTGCGGTTCGCGCGAGCCAGAGGATTGCCCGTCCGATACATCCGGCGGATACATGTTTTCAGAAGCGCGTTGCCGGCGATACTCTCTGCGGGAGGCGCGTACTGGGGATTTTTCCTCGCCTGCGCCATGGTGGTGGAAACGGTTTTTCGACGGCAGGGATTGGGGCTCGTGCTTCTGGAAGCCGCGAGGCATTCGGACGTTTCTCTTTTTGCGGCTTGTCTGGTGGTCGTGGGATTCTTGTTGGTGCTTGCGAGCTTGGTTGCGGATCTGGCCCGGGGGCTGATGGATCCTCCGGTGCGCATGGCGGGTAGAAAATGAGCGAGGTCAGGGGATCGTTCAGGGGATTTCGAGTGCTCGGCGAGCTTTCGGGCAATCCCGTGGCGGCCATGGCCTTGACGGCGCTGATTTTGTTGACGGGAGCCGGCCTTTTGGCTCCCGTCGTCGCCCCTCGCGGCGTCGTCGCCGGGAATTTGGCGGATGCCGGCATCCCTCCCGTTTGGATGGAAGGGGGCAGTTGGGAGCTCGTCCTGGGCACCGACGCCGAGGGCCGGGACCTTCTGGGCATCACTCTTCACGGCCTGCGCTTGACCCTCTTTATGGGATTGGGGGCGGTGCTTCTCCAGGGGGTGGCGGGCGCGGGGGCGGGGCTCCTTTCCGGGTAC
>Ga0180429_10002370_pt1 | contig 15563 bp, 13 predicted proteins | sample SS_ome_FD_132428 | JGI IMG/M metagenome (GOLD analysis project Ga0180429, IMG submission 132428) | Hypersaline lake sediment archaeal communities from the Salton Sea, California, USA - SS_1_S_1 metaG | ecosystem: Environmental > Aquatic > Non-marine Saline and Alkaline > Hypersaline > Sediment ...
TACTGGGTCGAGCCGTGGTCGACGAGGTGCTCGTACTCGCGCCGGAAGTGCTGGAACGAGGCCGCCACCGGCATGGCGCAGGCGTCGGCGAGCGGGCAGAAGGCGGTCCCGCGCAAGTTGCGCACCATCTCCTCCATCAGGGTGAGGTCCTCGCGCGTGCCGAGCCCGGCGAGCAGCTTCTGGTACATCTTCGGTAGCCAGGTGGCGACGCCCTCGCGGCAGGGCGTGCACTTGCCGCAGGACTCGTGGGCGTAGAAGCGAACGACGTTGGCCATGGCGTCGACCATGCATTGACTCGGGGATGACGATGACGCCGCCGGTGCCGAGCATGCTGCCGACCTTGGCCATGCTGCCGTAGTCCATCGGCAGGTCGAGCGTCTCGTCGGACCAGGGAAGCATAGGCGTGCTGGAGCCCCCGGGGATGAGGGCCTTGGCGGGCTCGGTCGGCCCGCCGCCGAGGTCGTAGATGAGCTCGCGGAAGGTCGCGCCCATCGGCATCTCGTAGACGCCGGGCCGCGCGACCGGGCCGCTCAGCTGGTAGAGCTTGGTGCCCTTGCTGTCGTCGGTGCCCATCGCGGCGTACCACGCCGCGCCGCGGTCGATGATGTGCACCACGCTGCAGAAGCTCTCGACGTTGTTGATCGTCGTCGGCAGTCCGTAGACGCCGGCCTGCGCCGGGAAGGGCGGCTTGAGCCGCGGGTTCGCGCGCAGGCCCTCGAACGAGTTCATGAGGGCCGTCTCCTCGCCGCAGATGTAGGCCCCGGCGCCGCGGTGGAGGATGATGTCGAAGTCGAACCCCGGGGTCGCCGGGGTCGCCTCGTCCCCCTCCCCTTCCGCCTCGGTGGCGAAGGCGCCGCGGCCGAGCAGACCCGCGGCGCGGGCCTCGGCGATCGCGTCCCGCATCCGCTCGTAGGCCACGTAGTACTCGCCGCGCACGTAGAGGACGCCGATCGTGGCCTGGATCGCCCAGCCCGCGATGAGCATGCCCTCGATCAACTGGTGCGGGTCGTCCTCCATGAGGTAGCGGTCCTTGAAGCTGCCCGGCTCGGACTCGTCGGCGTTGCACACGATGAAGCGCTGCCGGCCGTCGACCGGGGGCATGAAGGACCACTTGAGCCCGGCGGGGAACCCCGCGCCGCCGCGGCCGCGCAGGCCAGAGGCCTTCACCTCGTCGGTCACCTGCGTCGGCGTCATCGTGGTCAGTGCCTTCTCGGCGGCGCGGTAGCCGCCGCGGGCGCGGTAGTGCTCGAGCGTGTGCGCCCCGTCGACACCGACGTGGCGGTAGAGGGTGATCTCGTACCGCGGATCGAAGCGGCTGGTGATCGCCGCGGGCTTGTCTGCGACAGCGCTCACGCGACGCCCCCTTCCTCATCCAACGTGTCAGCGGCCGCATCGGCGGGCGCATCGGCCGACGCGGGCGTCGGCGCCTGCGCGACCGCGCGTTCCGCCTTGTCCGCCTTCTCCGCCGACACGTTGTCGCCGCCCCGCTCGCGCGTCGGCGCCGGCTCCCGGCCGGCCCGCATCTCGGCGAGCAGCTCGGCGAGACGCGTGCGGGTCACGCACTCGTGGTAGGTGTCGTTGACCTGCAGGACGGGCGCGGTGCCGCACGAGCCGAGGCACTCGACGTTCTGCAGGGAGAAGGTGCCCTCGGCGTCGGTCTCGCCGGAGACCAGGCCGGTCTCCTCCACCAGGGCGCGGTAGAGCTCGTCGCCGCCCGCGAGCTTGCACGACAGCGTGCGACACACCTGCAGGTGGAAGCGGCCGACGGGGTGCTCGTGGAACGTGCTGTAGAAGCTCATCACGCCCTTGGCCTCGGTCGCGGTGACGCCGACGATCTCGGCGATCTCGTGCAGCCGCGCCTCGCTGACGTGGCGCTCCGCGCGCTGCACCTCCCACATCAGGGGCATGAGGGCGGAGCGCCGCCCGTTCGGCGGGTAGCGGTCGAGGATCTCTCGCACCAGCTCGGGTTTGTCCTCGAAGAACGGTTTCAGGGTGGGCAAGTCCATCGCGTGGCTCACTTGTCGACGTCCCCCATCACGGGGTCGATGGTGGCGATGTTGACGACCATGTCGGCGAACAGGCCGCCGACGCAGGCCGACTCCAGCGACTGCAGGTTGACCAGGCTCGGCACGCGGATCTTGACCCGGTACGGCATCGAGCCGCCGTCGCTCACCAGGTGGTAGCCGAGCTCGCCGCGGGCGGACTCGGTGGCGACGTACGACTCCGCGCGGGGCGGGTGGAAGCCCTCGGTCACCAGCTTGAAGTGGAAGATCACGGCCTCCATCGAGGTCTCGAGCTCGCTCCTGGGCGGCAGGCTGATGCGCCGGTCCGGGTCCTTGATCGGGCCCGGCTCGAGGCGATCGAGCGCCTGACGGCAGATCTTCATGCTCTGCTCGAACTCGGCGAAGCGCACCATGATGCGCGCGTTGGCGTCGCCCGCCGTGCTGGTGGGGACGTCGAAGTCGTAGTCCGCGTAGCCGGAGTAGGGAGCCGCCTTGCGCTGGTCGAGCGCGATACCGGAGGCCCGCAGGGAGGGGCCGGTCAGCCCGTTGGCGATGGCGACCTCGGGCTCGATCACGCCGATGCCCTTGGTCCGGTTGACGAAGATGTCGTTCTTGGCGAACATGTCGGCGTACTGCTCGAGCATCTTCGGGAAGTCGTCCAGGAAGGCGCGGGCCTTCTCCTCGAAGCCCTCGGGGAGGTCGTAGGAGAGGCCGCCGACGCGGAAGTAGCCGTAGTTCATGCGCACGCCGGTGACCATCTCGAACAGCTGCAGGATCCGCTCGCGCTCGCGCATCGTGTAGAAGAACAGCGTCAACGCGCCCATGTCGAGGATGCCGGTGCCGAGGAACAGCAGGTGGCTGGCCATGCGGTTGAGTTCGGTGAGCAGCACCCGCACGCGCTGGGCGCGCTCGGGAACCTGGGCGTCCACCAGCTGCTCGGCAGAGAGCACGTAGGCGAGGTCGTGGCCGAACGAGTGCGCGTAGTCCATGCGGTTGGAGTACGTCACCACCTGCTGGTAGGTGCGGTTCTCCATCGTCTTCTCGAAACCGGTGTGGAGGTAGCCGATCTGCGGCGTGAGCCGCACGATGCGTTCGCCGTCGAGGTCGACGACCAGGCGCAGGACGCCGTGGGTGCTGGGGTGCTGCGGGCCCACGTTGATGCGCATGAGCTTGGTCTCGAACTCGCCCGTCTCCTCGTGGGCCAGTGCGCCGTGTCCGAGCTCCTGGACGGCGGTGCGACCGCGTTCGAGTTTCACGCGTCACCCCCCTCGTCATCGCGCGCGGGGGCGGTGGAGACCACGCCCTTGCGCGCGCCGCCGATCCAACCGGTCCGTCCCTGGCTGGCGCCGATCATGCCCGCCCGAAAGCTGGCGGGGTCGAGGAAGCGGCCGTCGTTGAACAGCGTCGGCGACTCGCCGAGCGGGAAGTCCTTGCGCAACGGGTGCCCCTCGAGGTCCTCGGGCGTGACGAGCTTTCGGAGGTCAGGATGCCCCTCGAAGGCGATGCCGAAGAGGTCGTAGACCTCGCGCTCCATGAACGCCGCGGCGGGCCACACGTCGGTGACGCTCGGCAACCCCTCGTCGTCGCCGAGGTGGACACGCAGCGAGCAGCGCTCGTTGGCGACGATCGCGTGCACGTGGTAGCTGACCGAAAACCGTGGGCCGCGGTGCCCGGGGTAGCTAAGCCAGTCGACGGCGAACACGTCGAGCAGCAGGTCGAAGCCGTGCTCGCGGGCGGTGGCGGCGGCCTGGTGGATGGCCGCGCGCGGCAGTAAGAGGATCGCGCCCGACAACTGATCGGCCCGCTCCGCGCCCAGCTGCGCGAGCGCCTCGGTCAACGCGGCCACCTTGGCGCCGGCGCGTTCGGGGGCGCCGACGCTCATCGCGCCCACCCCTCGACCATCGGCAGCTCGATGCCGGCCTCGTCGAACGTCTCGCCACGCACCTTCTTCTGCAGCTGCAGGACCGCGTAGACCAGCGCCTCGGGTCGCGGCGGGCAACCGGGGACGTAGACGTCGACCGGGACGACCGAGTCCACGTTCTGCACGATGGCGTAGTTGTTGAACATGCCGCCGGAACTGGCGCAGGCGCCCATCGAGATCACCCACTTGGGGTTGGGCATCTGCTCGTAGACGCGCCGCATCACCGGCGCCATCTTCTTGGACAGTCGTCCGGCGACGATCATGACGTCGGCCTGCCGGGGGCTGGCGCGGAACACCTCGGAGCCCATGCGCGCCATGTCGTGGTGGGCGTTGGTGGACTGCATCATCTCGATGGCACAGCAGGCGAGCCCGAAGGTGGCCGGCCACAGGCTGTTGGAGCGACCCCAGGCCACCAGGCGGCCCAGCGTGCTGAACAGGATGCCGTCCTTCTCGAGCTCCATGACGTCCTTCTCGAACAGGTCGGTCAGGCCCACGTCAACTCACTTCCATCGCAGCACGCCCTTGCGCAGGACGTAGACGTAGGCGACGCCGAGGATGGCAACGAACAGGATCGCCTGGACGAAGAGGAACTGCGGCGCCGCGCCGAAGCGCACCGCCAGTGGGAAGAAGAACGCGGTCTCGATGTCGAACACGATGAACAGCATCGCGACCAGGTAGAAGTGCACCGGGAACCGCTCGCGCGCGGATCCCGTGGCCGGGATGCCGGACTCGTAGGCCTCGAGCAGGTCGTCCGTGGTTCGCTTGGGGCCCAACAGAGCGCCCACCACGAGCGCCGCCGCAGCGATGAAGCCGGCCGCGAGGAACATCATGAGCAGGTTCTCGTACAAGGTGGTCGTCCTCTCTCTCCCCCGGTTGGGGCCGTGCGGCGCGGGCCCGGGGCGGTGGCGGCGTGCCACGGGCGGCGGGACGCGAACGGGCCGTCACGGGGCCTGGCCGACCGCGGTCGGCTGCGTTCTCGCGACGGGCACGGGGCCATGGACCACGACCGCTCGTGCCGTGATTCACGACCCAGACACGTCGTCGAGTCTACCAAGGGCCATGGGCGCCAACAAGGCGAGCGGTCCCTCGCCGGTGCACGACGACGACGCGTCGCCGACGGTTGACGTCGGTCGTCCGGGGCGCGTATGCTCCGTGGCGCTGTCGGGTCGTTAGCTCAGTTGGCAGAGCAGCTGACTTTTAATCAGCGGGTCGTAGGTTCGAGCCCTACACGACCCACCAACGAGGCCCCTTCGACTAGCGGTTAGGTCACTACCCTTTCAAGGTAGCGGCACGAGTTCGAATCTCGTAGGGGTCACCACGATCGGCGGGGCGCAAGCCCCGCCGTTTCGTATGGGCTGCGCTCGGCAGGCAGATCGGGCCGCGCCGAAACGCACCCGACGCTCCCCCGACCGGCGGCGACGAGCGAGGTGAACCGCGGCCGCATTCGCTTAAGTGGCGAACGCATCCGTGCTATCCTCTTGGGGAACGCGAGGTGAAGCGTGGCGCAGCCACACCACCAGGCCCGCGGGCGCCGTGGCCGGGCCGGTTCTCGTGCCTACCCGGGAGTCACGTTGAACGCGATCGCGACGAGTGCGACCGCGTTCCACGAGCCTGCGCGATCGATGAACCTCGGCAGGCGCGCCAGCGGTGGCTCACCCCAGACGCCACCCTCACGAACGAGGGCGACGCGGTCGCTCATACCCGCAACCCTGAAGCGCACGCGCGGCAACGGACCGCAGGCCGCTGACGTCGGTCCGACCGCCGCGTCGTCGACGCAGCGATCACGGCGGGCGGATCGGCGACGACCCGTCGGCCCATGAAGGGAAGCGATCATGCACGAGAAGCTTCGCGAGATCGTGGCATTCGCCCTCGTACTCTCGGTCCTGACCCTCGCGGGCGCCCAGGAGTCACCGGCGGCGCAGCAAGTCGTGGAGCGCTTCATAGAGGCGCTGTCGTCGGGAAGCACCACGGCCGCCAACGACGTCTTGAGCGGGAGCGTCACCTGGTCGGAGGACGACCTCTTCTGGCGCACGGCGATTGGCGCGGAAGCGCAGATCAGGGTGAACCAGCTGGTCCGCGCCGACGTCCGCATCGAGATGGAGGTGCTGACCGTCGTCGGCGACGGCCAGGTGGTCATCGCCGCCGAGCGCATGTGGGGCGAGTTCGTGCCCGAGGGCATGGCACCGCTGCGCTCGACCACCGTGTACGTGGTCGAGTCTGGCTGGCTGGTGGGCATCACCCGCATGCTCTCGGCCGAGCAACACGACGCGCTCACGCTGGCCGCGCTCGCCGACACCGTTTGGGAGGACGGGGGCGGCATGTACCACCGCTTCGACGCCGACGGCACCTACCGCAACTTCGACAGCCTGGCGAACGCCCGCTCCGGCCGCAGCTTCTACTTCAGCGGTAGCTACCGGTTCGAGCGCGGGGTGCTCACGTTCATTGCCGACGCAGACTCGCGTGTGTGCGACCCGGGTGACAGCGTCGTCATGCAGAGCCGGATGATCGATCAGGACACCTGGATCGATCTCCTCGTGCCCGATCGGACCGCGTGTGCCTACTACCGAGCCGTCCTCTCGGGGCAGCCGGTCGTGTCGAAGCTCCTCGCCGACGAGTGACCCCGCGCCGAGGGGGGCCGCTCGACGCTGCGTGACCGCCATGCGCCCGGGGTCGAACCCGCGCGCATGGCAAGATGTTCGCGCGGCGCGCTGCCGTTACGCTGGCGCGTGCCGCGGCGCCACGGGCGGTTAGCTCAGCCGGCAGAGCACCTCCTTTACACGGAGGGGGTCGGGGGTTCGAGCCCCTCACCGCCCACCACGCCCCGTTCCCGCGCCGTGGGTTCACGGCCCAACGCCACCCGGCCGTGGCCCAGGCGCGGCCACCTGCCACGGCCGCGCCGTCGTACGCTCCCGGCGTGGACCCCGATGCCGCCCGCGCCCTCGCCCGCGACCTCATGGACCGCCACGGGCTCCGCGAGTGGAGCTTCCGCTTCGACCACGCGCGCCGGCGGCTCGGCTGCTGCCGCTACGACGTCCGCACGATCACGCTCTCCCGCCACCTCGTGAAACTCAACTCCGTCGAGGTCGTTCGCGACACGATCCTGCACGAGATCGCCCACGCCCTGACCCCGGGCGCGAAGCACGGCCCCGCGTGGCGGGCGAGGGCGGCCGCCCTCGGCGCGGTGCCCCGCGCCTGCGCATCGGCCGACGCGGTGGCGCTGCCGCCCGCCCCGTACGCGCTCGTATGCGACGCCTGCGGCGCCCGCATCGCCCGCTATCGGCGTCCGCGCCGCCGCTACGTCTGCCGCCGCTGCTGGCAGCGGCACGTCGCGGGTCACGGCCCGCGCCCCGAGCCGCTGCGGGTGATTCGGGCTCAGGAACCGCGCCGCACGGTCTCCGGCACCCCGTAGGCGAAGGTGAGCGCCGCCCCAGCGCCCACGGCGGCGACGGCCACCGTCGCGAACGCCAGCCCCAACGCGTCGGCCAACGAACCCACCAGGACGGGCCCGCCCATGGCGCCCCCGTCACCCACCAAGCGCCAGGCGCCGAGGAACTCGCCGATCGCGTTCTTGGGCGCCAGGTCCGCGCCCACGGTCATCATGGTGCCCGCGCCCAGGCCGTTGCCGATGCCGATCAGCGACGCGGCCGCCGCCAGGCCGGCGAACCCCCCGCTCAGGGGCACCAGGGCCATGCCGACGGCCTGCAAGGCGAAGCTCGGCACGATGGCGTGCTTGCGCCCGAAGCGGTCCATCACCCAACCGGCGAGGGGGAACAGGACGACGTCGAACGCTGCCGCCAGCGACACGATCCAGCCCACCTGCTCCACGTCGAGTCCGAGCACCGCCGACGCGTAGAGCGGGATGACGATCCTCCGCCCCGCGCGGATCGCCTGCGCCATGAGGACGCCGGCGGCGGCCGCGCCGAGGCGCCGCCAGCCGAGCGCCCACACGCTGGCCCAGGGGGACGCTGGCTCGCCGACCTCCATCGCAGGCGCAGGTGCGTGCGCCGTCACGCTCGGGTGCGCGCGGGCCAGGTCGCGGCGACCCACAGGCGGCGCCGACTCCAGGTAGCGCCAGCAGTACGCGAGCGTCACCATGGCGACCCCCGCGTAGACCAGGAAAGCGGCCGAGAAGCCGCCGACCGCGGCGACCACCCCGCCGACCGCGGGGCCGGCGAGGCTGCCGATGCGCTGGGCGCCACCGAATGCGGCGATCATGCGCCCCCGGCGGTGCAAAGGCACGGCGTCCGCGAGGAAGGCGTGCCGCGAGATGCCCCACAGGGCGGCCCCGAGGCCCGCGAGGACGCGCAGCGCGAAGATCGCGACCACCGCGTCGACGAACGCCGCGCCCAGGGCCGCGACACCGAGCAGCGCGATGCCGAGGAGCATCGCCGCCTTGCGGTCCACGCGGCGCAACAGGCTGCCCGCGGGCAGATCGCCCACCAGCATCCCGATCGCCTCCCCCGCCAGCACCAGACCGACCCACCAGAACGGCGCGCCCAACGAGGCGACGAACAGCGGCAGAACGGGCACGAGGAGCCCCTCGGCGAACGCCAGAGCCACGGTGGGGACGAACACCGAGCGCCACATCCCGCAGAGCCTACCGCCCGGGATCCCTGGCCCGACGGGTGTACCATCGCACCGAACGTGCCGCGCCCGAGCCTCCCCCACGTGCCGCTCGCCGACCTGTTCGCCGGGGTCAGCGTGGCGCTGGTCGTGGTCCCGCAGGCCCTCGCCTACGCCCAGCTCGCCGGCCTGCCACCCGTCCACGGCCTGATCGCCGCCGCCGTCGCACCCCTGGCCGCCGCCGCCTTCGTCTCCAGCCCCGCGCTCCAGACGGGCCCCACGGCGATGTCCGCCGTGCTCGTGTTCGCCGTACTCTCGCCCCTCCTCGCGACGGGCACCGCCGCATACGCGGCCGCGGCCGCGCTCCTGGCCCTGATGGTCGGCATCGTCCGCATCGTGCTCGGTGCGTGGCACGTCGGCGGCCTGGCCTACGCGATGTCGGGTCCGGTGCTGCGCGGCTTCACGCTGGGGGCCGGTGTCCTCATCGCCGCCTCGCAGGTCCCCGCCGCCGTCGGGGTGGACGGTGGCAGTGGGCGCCTGCTCGTCGCGGCCGGCCGGGCGCTCGCGCGCCCGGAGGGCTGGTCGGTCGGCGCCATCGCCACGACCGTCCTCGCATACCTCATTCTGCGCGTTGGCAGCCGGCTCGGACCGCGCGTGCCCACCGTCCTGCTGCTCGCCGCCATGGTCACCCTCATCTCGCGCCTGTTCCCGGGCGCGCTGGGGCCCGTCGTCGGGGCGTTCCCGAGTGCCTGGCCACGGCTCGACCTCGCGCTGCCCTGGCATCTGCTGCCCGATCTCGCGATCGGCGCCGTCGTGATCGCCGTCGTCGGCTTCGCGGAGCCCACGGCGATCGCGCGGCGCTTCGGCCGCACCGGCGCCCGCTGGGATCCGAGCCGGGAACTGATCGGCCAGGGCCTGGCGAACCTGGCGACGGGCGTCACCGGCGGCATGCCCGTCGGCGCGTCGTTCTCGCGCTCGGCGCTGCACCACCGACTCGGCGCGATGACGCGGGCCGGCGCCGTCATCACCGGCGTGACGGTCCTAGCCCTGACGCCGGCCGCGGGGCTGCTCGCGGAGCTCCCGCGCGCCGTGCTGGCCGCGGTCGTGCTCAGCGCGATCACGGACCTCGTCCGCATCGGCCCGGTCGCCGACCTGTGGCGTTTCGGGCGCATGCAGACCACGACCGCCTGGGCCACGGCCGCCCTGGTCCTGGCGTTCGAGCCGCGCGTGGACGTCGCCGTGCTCGTGGGCGTGGTCCTCTCGATGATCATCCACCTCGCGCGCGAGGGCCGCCTGCTGCTGGACACCGAGATCGACGACAGCCAGGGCCGGATCCGGGTCGACGGGAACCTGTGGTTCGCCAACGCCGCGCACCTGGAGGACGAGGTGCACGCCGCCTGGCACCGCCACCGCCGAGTGGAGCGCTGGGTGATCGACCTCACGCGCGTCCCCCACGTCGACGTCGATGCGGCGGTCGTCATCGGAAGCCTGCGCGCCGAGGCGGCGGAGGTCGGGGTCACCCTGGAGGTCACCGGCGGCGACCCGAGGACGCGGCAGCGGCTCGAGCGCTACGCCCAGCGGCCGCTGCGCGGGGCGTAGGCCCAGGGCCCACGGACTAGAGCCGGACGGCCGCCTGCTGGACGAGCCCCGGCAGCGTCCGCAACCATCGCGTCGCCAGCGGCCGCAGGCCCGCCTCCGCCTGCCACGCGCGCATGCTCGCGATCGTGTAGGTGCCGGCGTCGCTGGTGGCACCGAAGTAGAGGTCGAGCAGCGCGCCGAGTCGTGCGCGGCGCGCCTCGCGCGCGTCGGCCGGGCGCGCGAGGTCCTGGATGACGTACACGCCGCCGGGTCTCAGCGCGGCCGCGACGTGCCGGGCGAGCAGCCGGTTGGCCTCCTCGTCCAAGTGGTGGTTGAACTGCGAGGCGAAGACCACGTCGGCGTCGCCCTCGCCGAGCGGATCGCGCAGCGCGTCGCCGACGCGGTGCCGAAGCCGGTCACCCATGCCCTCGGCGGCCAGGAGGTCGGCGGACGCGGCGACCGCCTCCGAAAGCTCGAGCACCTCGGCCGTCAACCGCGGATGCCGCCGGAGGATGGCGGCGGCGAAGCGGCCGTGGGCGCCGCCGATGTCGAGCATGCGTCGCGCGCCACGGGGCACCGGCGTCGTGCGCGCGACCTCGGCCGCCGATACGCCGGCGACCGCCCGCAGGCCGCGCTGGTAGCGGGCCCACGCCGTGGGCGTGGGGTTCGGCGCGGCGTCGACGGCCCGCGCGGGCTGGTGCCCGCCCGCGGGCGCGTCCAGCGGCTCCCGGCCCAGCGCCGCATGCATGTCGATGGCGCGCCCGTCCCGCACGTACGCCTCGTACCCCTCGACGAAGCGCCACTCGTCGAAGCCGAAGAGCACCTTGTCGAGCACTTCGTCGGGCGATGCGCGGGTCAGCCAGCGGCGGCTGCCACGGGTGAGCCCCAGGCGATCCGCGGTGCGTCCCGGACGCAGGTACCCCATGCCGACGAGCGCGTGCAGCAGGCGCGCCGTGGGGGCGTCTGCGGTCGCGCAGCGGCGGGCGACCTCGCCGGCCGTGCGGTCGCCGTCGGCGAGCGCCTCGAACACGCCGAGCCGCACGGCCACCATCAGCGTGCGCGCGAAGGCGAACGCCAGGTGGGTATCGACCAGCGGCGTCGGGATGCGGCCCGTGCGCAGCGCCAGCCACTCGAGGGGCGACTCCGGGACGGCGCCCAGACGCATCGCGTCAGAAGCGCTGCAGCATGTCTGCCAGCGCCTCGGGCGGCGGGCGCAGCCGTGCGTCGGGCATCGCCGCCAGGGTGTGCTCGCCCAGGCCGAGCGTCTCGGCGAGGCCGCGGCGCGCCGGATCGTAGTAGAGCAGTCCCGTCAGGAACTCGCCCGAGGCCTCCGCCCGCATGAGGCGGTCGACGGCGGCGCGCCGGTCCGTGGGGTCGTAGCCCTCGTCCAGGTGCTGCAGCCGCAGGCGCGACCCGTCGTGCAGCGGCACGACACGGACCTCGCCGGGCTCGGTCGGCTCGATGACGATCTCGTCCTGCTGCGGCACCCAGCCGATCTCCTGGATCGCCTGCTCGTGGTCGCGGCCGTAGGCGTAGCTCTTGCGGCTGCTGTCCTCGTTGTTGAACGCGACGCAGGGGCTGATGATGTCGATGAAGGCGGTGCCGCGGTGCGCCAGGGCCGCCTTGAGCAGCTCCCGCACCTGCTTGGCGTTGCCGGCGAAGGAGCGCGCCACGAAGCCGCAACCGGCCCCGATCGCCTCGAGGCACAAGTCGACGGCGGGGAAGTCGTTCAAGCCGGCGTACTTCAGTTCCTGCCCCTCGTCGGCGGTCACGGAGAACTGCCCCTTGGTGAGGCCGTACACGCCGTTGTTCTCGACGAGGTACACCATCCGCACGTTGCGGCGGACCATGTGCTTGAACTGACCGAAGCCGATCGAGCCGGTGTCGCCGTCGCCGGACACGCCGATGCCGCGCAGGTGGTGGTTGCCGAGAAGGGCACCGGTGGCGACGGCGGGCATCCGGCCGTGGAGCGAGTTGAAGCCATGCGACATGCCGAGGAAGTACGCGGGCGACTTGCTCGAGCAGCCGATCCCGCTGAGCTTGAGGACCTCGTGCGGCCGCAGCGCCAGGTCGTACGCGACCTGCTGGATCTGGTTGGCGATCGAGTTGTGGCCGCACCCCTTGCACAGCGTGCTGGGGCTGCCGCCGTACTCGGACTTGGTGAGGCCGATGGCGTTGGTGGCGCGGATGGCTTGGGAACGGTCCACGTCAGGCCTCCTCGGCGGCCAGGAATGGCTGCAGGCGGTCGTCGATGAAGCCGGCGGTGAACGGTACCCCGTCGAGGTACGCGATGCTCCGCAGGCGCGGGGCGAGGTCGGGGAAGGCGGCCGCGAGGATGCCGAAGAGCTGCGCGTCGTGGTTCATCTCCAGCACCACGGCGACGTCGTGCTCCTCGATGAACGTGCGCACGGCGTCGCTCGGCGGCAAGGACTTGAGGCGCAGCGACGAGACGCACTGGCCGCGCGCCGCCATGCGATCGCGCGCCTCGGCCAGCGCGTAGCGGGTGGTACCGAACGCGATCACCCCGACACGCGCGTCCGGTCGCTGGTCGACGAAGGGCGCGGGCACCGCCCGGCGGACGGTCTCGCGCTTGCGCGCGAGCCGCTCCATGTTCTCGACCCAGTCGTCCGAGCGTTCGCTGTACACGGCGGCGGCGTTGTGGCCGGTGCCGCGGGCGAAGTACGCGCCGCGCGGGTGCGTGTTGCCCGGCAGCGTGCGCCAGCCGATCCCGTCCCCGTCGAGGTCGGCGTATCGGGCGAAGCCGCGCTCCTCCACGTCTTCGGCCGACAGCACCTTGCCGCGGCGCAACGGCCCGTCCGGGTAGGCGAAGCGCTCGCCCATCCAGGTGTTCATGCCGAGGTCGAGGTCGCTGAGGACGAACACCGGGGTCTGCAACTCGTCGGCCAGATCGAACGCCCTCCAACCGAACTCGAAGCACTCCTCGATCGACGACGGCAGCAGCACCGGGTGCAGCGTGTCGCCGTGCCCCAGCGTGTAGGTGAAGGCGAGGTCGCTCTGGCTCGTGCGGGTGGGCATGCCCGTACTCGGCCCGACCCGCTGTACGTCCCAGATGACGGCCGGCACCTCGGCGTAGTACGCGAGGCCCGTGAACTCCGCCATCAGCGAGATGCCCGGACCGCTCGTCGCCGTCAGCGCGCGGGCGCCGGCGAAGCCGGCCCCGATGACCATGCCCGCGGCCGCCAACTCGTCCTCGGCCTGCACGATGGCGTAGCTCCGTTCGCCGTCGTGCGGGGGGCGCAACTGCGGCAGGAACTCGCGCACGGCGTCGACGAAGGAGGTCGATGGCGTGATCGGGTACCACGCGACCACGCTGACCCCACCGAAGACGCTGCCCAGCGCGCCGGCCTCGTTGCCGGTCATGAGCAGCAGGTCGCGGGTGAGGTCCATCGGTACGACGCGGAACGGATCGCGCTTCTCGAGGTTGGCGACGGCCCAGGCGTGGGCCGCGCGGACGATCTGCATGTTGGGATCGACCAGTTTGCGTCGCCCGCCGAACTGCACGTTCAGCGCGTGCTCGACGACCTCGAGCGGGACGCCGAGCAGCCACGCCAGCGCGCCGACGTAGGTCATGTTGCCGAGGTAGTCCCGCACCTTGCCCTTGGCCTCGCTGACCTCGAGGATCTGCTTGACGGGCAGCGCGTACACGGTGATGTCGTCCCGGGCGACCGACGGGTGCAGGTCGTCGCGGACGACGGCCGCGCCACCGGCCGGGAGCGCGCGCAGGTCGGCATCGACCGTGGCCGGGTTGAAGGCGACGAGGAGGTCGCTCTCCTTGCGACCGAGGTAGCCATCCTTGCTGACCCGGATGTGGAACCAGGTCGGCAGGCCCTGGATGTTGGACGGAAACACGTTCTTGCCGTTCACCGGCACGCCCATGCGGAAGAACGACCGCATCAACGTGAGGTTGGCGGTTTGCGAGCCGGTGCCGTTGGCGGTCGCCACGACCAGCGAGAAGTCGTTGACGTGGGGGTCGAACACGGGGTTCGGTGGCTCGGGCGGGGCTTCCGTGGGGGCCAGGGTCATGATTCCCGATTCTGGCACGGCGCCGTCGCGAGCGTGCACCGGGTGGACGCCGTCGCGGGCGTGGTTCGGACGCGCACGGTTTCCTTGCCCTTGTGCCGGCGCTCAGGCACGGGGCGGTCGGCTCGCTGGAACGGGGGCCTCCACCGGCGGGCGCGTCCAGCCTGGCGCGTCGATCCGCAGTCCGCAGCGCTCCACGACCGCCTCGAAGCCGGCGAGCGTGGCCGCGTCGACCGGCGACGCCGGGGCGCGCACGTGTTCACCGGCGAAGATGCCGCGGCGGCGGTACACGTGCTTGCGCAGCGCCACGCCGATCCCGGGCTGGAACTCGTAACGGATGACCGGCAGCGCGCGGTCGAACACCGCGGCGGCACCGGCGCGGTCGCCGGCAGCGAAGCGCGCGACGATCTCCACGAGCACCTCGGGAAACGCCAGGCCGGTCATGACCCCGGCGGCGCCCGCCTCCAGCTCCTCGTAGAGCCACGCGCCGCCCAATCCGCCGAAGACCCCGATGCGCCCGTCGGCGGCGGCGAGCACGCGTCGCTGTTTGCCGATGACCGGCGGGTCCTCGGCCTTGATGTAGGGCGCGACGCCGTCGCGGGCGAGCCGTCCGATGAGGTCGACGGACAGGTTGATGCCGAAGGAGGCCGGGTAGTCATGCAGCGCCATCGGCAGCGACGTGCTGGCGGCCACCTCGCGGAAGTGCCGCTCGAGGGCGGCATCCGACTGCGGCGGGATCGGCGCCACGAAGATCGCGTCGGCGCCGAGGGACTCCGCCTCCTGCGCCTGGTCGATGCAGGCCGCGGTCCCCAGCCCCCGGATCCCGACCCAGATCGACAGGCGACCGGCGGCGCGTTCGACGGCGGCTCGCAACACGTCGCGGCGCTCGGCGGTCGCGAGCTTGTGGGCCTCGCCCATGAAGCCGAGCAGCGCGATGCCCTGGACGCCCGTGGCGACCATGCCGTCGACGAGCCGGTCGACGCTGTCGAGATCGACGCGGCCGTCGTCGCGGAAGGGCGTGGGTACGATCGGATGGACACCCCAGTACGCGTCGTGGTGTGGCATGGACCAGGCTATCGTGGAGCCACCGCTCACCGTCACCGTCGGGCGACCGGGCCGGGACAACGTCGCCTCCGGCCCGGTCAGGCGCACGTGCCGAGCGCGCCGCGCGGCACGTACGCCGCCCCCGCGACGGTCAGGCCTCGATGCTGAGGTCCGCCTCCTCCGGGACGGCGGCCGCGGCCGTGCCCTTGCCGGTCGCGTTCGCGTGCAGCGCCTCCAGGACGCGGGCCCGAATCTCCGCCGCCAACTGCGGCTCACCCGCCAAGAACGCCACCGCCTTCTCCTTACCCTGACCCAACCGCGTCTCCCCATACGCGAACCACGAACCACTCTTCTGCACCACATCCAAATCACTCGCGATCCCCACCAGATCCCCCAACCGATCGATCCCCCGA
>Ga0180429_10002371_pt1 | contig 15560 bp, 8 predicted proteins | sample SS_ome_FD_132428 | JGI IMG/M metagenome (GOLD analysis project Ga0180429, IMG submission 132428) | Hypersaline lake sediment archaeal communities from the Salton Sea, California, USA - SS_1_S_1 metaG | ecosystem: Environmental > Aquatic > Non-marine Saline and Alkaline > Hypersaline > Sediment ...
ATTCGGCGCAGAGTAGGCCCGGCTTCACCGAAGCCGAGGCCTGGCGCTGGCCTTCGGTGAAGGCCGCGCTACTCGGATGTGCGCATAAACGGAGATGCGCCCTTTGCGGTGGACGTTGGCGCTTTGGGCGTGACAGGAGGGCGTGGCAGGCGCGATAATGGCCGGCTTATGCACGATGGAGGAGGCGGTACGGACAGGCACGATGGCGGAAAGACGACCAGGACTCTATGACCCTCGCTTCGAGCACGACGCCTGCGGCGTGGGCTTCGTGTGCAACCTCAACGGCATCCGTTCGCACGAGATCGTGCACAACGGGCTGCAGATCCTCGTCAATCTGACGCATCGCGGCGCGTGCGGCTGCGATCCCGAGAGCGGGGACGGGGCCGGGATCCTGATCCAGATGCCCGACACGTTCTTCCGCCGCGCATTCCGCGACCTCGGCATCCGCCTGCCGGGCCCCGGCGAATACGGCACGGGCCTGGTGTTCCTGCCGCGCGACGAGCAGCAGCGCGAAAGCTGTATGCGCTGGTTCGAAGAGGCGGTGGAGGACGAGGGCCAGCGCTTCCTCGGCTGGCGCGAGCCTCCTGTGAACAGCACGGCGGTGGGCCGCGTGGCCCGTCAGAGCGAGCCGGTCATCCGCCAGATCGCCATCGGCCGCGGCGACAACGCCGGCGACGCGCGGTCCTTCGAGCGCAAGCTGTTCGTGATTCGCAAGGTCATCGAGCATCGCGTCGCAAAGGCGGAACTGGCGGAAGGCCGCCTGTTCTATGTGCCGAGCCTGTCGGCGGCGACGTTCAACTACAAGGGCATGATTCTGCCCGACCGGATGGAAACGTACTTTCCCGATCTCCGCGATCCGCACATGGTCAGCGGCCTGGCGCTCGTGCATCAGCGCTACAGTACGAACACGTTTCCGGTCTGGCCGCTGGCGCAGCCGTTCCGGTTCCTCTGTCACAACGGCGAAATCAATACGTTGCGCGGCAATCTCCACTGGATGCATGCGCGGGAGGGGCTCTTCCGGTCCGAGCTGTTCGGCGAGGACATGGCGAAGCTGCTGCCCATCCTGGACGAGGACGCCAGCGATTCGGCCACACTGGACAGCGCCATCGAGCTGCTCTATCACACCGGCCGGTCCCTGCCGCACGCGATCATGATGACGATTCCCGAGGCCTGGCAGAACCACCTGACGATGAGCGACGAGAAGAAGGCCTTCTACGAGTATCATGCCTGCCTGTTGGAGCCCTGGGACGGCCCCGCCTCGATCCCGTTCACGGACGGGCATTGCCTGGGCGCCGTGCTCGACCGCAACGGGCTGCGTCCTTCACGGTACCTGGTGACGAAGGACGGCTTTGTCATCATGGCCTCGGAGACCGGCGTTCTGCCGGTGGCGCCGGACAATGTCAGCCGGAAGGGACGGCTGCTGCCCGGACGCATGTTCCTGGTCGACATGGACGCCGGCCGCATTGTCGAGGACGAGGAGATCAAGCAGCAGATGGCGGCGCGGCGGCCGTACCGGGAGTGGCTCGATCAGCATCATGTCACGCTGGAGGACGTCCCCGAGCCCGCGGTGCCGACCGCGCTCGAACGCGGCAAGCTGGTGCGGCTGCAGCAACTGCACGGGTACACGTACGAGGATCTCAGCGTGATCCTGGCGCCGATGGCGCAGAAAGGCATCGAGCCGACCGGTTCGATGGGCTCGGACACGCCCCTGGCGGTGCTCTCCGAGCGTCCGCAGTTGCTCTACAACTATTTCAAGCAGCTCTTCGCGCAGGTCACCAATCCGCCTCTGGACGCGATCCGGGAGGAGCTGGTGACGTCGCTGCGGACCAACATCGGCGCCGAGGGCGACCTGTTCCAGGAAACGCCGGAACAGTGCCGCCTGCTCGGTCTCGATCAGCCCATCCTCAGCAACGTCAACATCGAGAAAATCCGGCGGCTGGAACAACCGTTTCTACGGTGCCGGACGCTGCCCGCGCTGTATCCCGTGGAGGCCGGCGGCAAGGGGTTGGAGGGGGCGCTGGCGGAGCTTTGCGCGGCGGCCGAAGGGGCGATCGACGAGGGGCGCCAGATCCTGATTCTTTCGGACCGCGAGGCCGACGAGCGGCGCGCGCCGATCCCGGCCCTGCTGGCGGTGGCGGGCGTGCATCTGCACCTGGTGCGCGCCGGCAAGCGCACGCGGTGCGGCATCGTGCTGGAGAGCGGAGAACCGCGGGAGGTGCATCATTTCGCGCTCCTCAGCGGGTACGGCTGCAGCGCGGTCAATCCGTACGTCGCGCTGGCGAGCATCGCGGACATGATCACGCGGAAGATGCTCCCCGAGGACGTCACGTGCGAGGCCGCCCTGGTGGCCTACATCAAGGCGGTCAACAAGGGGCTGCTCAAGGTCATGTCGAAGATGGGGATCTCGACGCTGCACAGCTACCGCGGCGCCCAGATCTTCGAAGCCGTCGGCCTGAACAGCGCCGTGGTGGACCGCTATTTCACCGGAACCGCCTCGCGCGTCGAGGGCATCGGTCTTGACGAGATCGCCGAGGAAGTGCGCCGGCGGCATGAGCGGGCCTATCCGCGGCGGTCCATTGCCCAGCGGCTGGAGTTGGACGTGGGCGGACAGTACCAGTGGCGGCGCGGCGGCGAAGAGCATCTGCTGAACCCGCTCGCCATCGCGCGGCTCCAGGAGGCGGTGCGCGCGGGGGACGCGGCGCGGTACGCCGAGTTCGCGGCGATGATCAACACCGATACGCGCTACCAGTGTACCCTGCGCGGCCTGATGGATTTCCGGGAGGCGGAGGCGGCGGTTCCCCTGGAGGAGGTGGAACCGTGGACGGACATCGTGAAGCGGTTCAAGACCGGGGCGATGTCGTACGGGTCGATCAGCCAGGAGGCGCACGAGACGCTGGCCATCGCCATGAACCGGCTGGGCGGGAAGAGCAACAGCGGGGAGGGGGGCGAGGACCCGGAGCGTTTCCTGCCCGGTCCCGACGGCTGCTGGCGGCGCAGCGCCATCAAGCAGGTGGCCTCGGGCCGCTTCGGCGTGACGAGCGAGTACCTCGTCAACGCCAACGAGCTGCAGATCAAGATGGCGCAGGGCGCCAAGCCCGGCGAAGGCGGGCAGCTTCCGGCGTTCAAGGTGTACCCGTGGATCGCGAAGACACGCCACACCACGCCGTACGTGACGCTGATTTCGCCGCCGCCCCATCACGACATCTACTCCATCGAGGACCTGGCGCAGCTCATTCACGATCTGAAATGCGCCAATCCAGAGGCACGCATCAGCGTGAAGCTGGTCTCCGAGGTCGGCGTGGGCACTGTCGCGGCCGGCGTGGCCAAGGGCAAGGCCGACGTCATACTGATCAGCGGCTTCGACGGCGGCACGGGCGCCTCGCCGCAGACCTCCATTAAACACGGCGGGCTGCCGTGGGAACTCGGGCTGGCCGACGCGCACCAGACGCTGGTGCGCAACGACCTGCGCAGCCGGGTCCGGCTGGAGTGCGACGGCAAGCTGCTCACCGGCCGCGACGTAGCGATCGCGTGCCTGCTCGGCGCCGAGGAGTTCGGGTTCTCGGCCGGCCCGATCGTGAGCATCGGGTGCGTCATGATGCGCGTCTGCCACCTCAACACCTGCCCGGTGGGCGTGGCCACCCAGGACCCCGAGCTGCGCCGCAAGTTCACGGGCAAGCCGGAACACGTGGTGAACTACTTCCGCTTTGTCGCCGAGGAGCTGCGGCGGATCATGGCGCAGCTCGGATTCCGCACGCTGGACGACATGGTCGGGCAGGCGGGCCGCCTCCGCATGAAGTCGGCCGTGGACCACTGGAAGGCGCGGGGCCTGGACGTGAGCCGTCTCCTGCACCAGGCCGCGCCGGCGCCGGGCGTCGAGATCCGCTGCACGCAGGGCCAGGACCACGGACTGGACGCGTCGCTCGACCATGCGTTGATCGAGCAGGCGCGCCGCGCACTGGACTACGGCGAGCCCGTGGAGTTCGAGACCGAGCTGCGCAACACGCAGCGCACCGTCGGTACGATGCTGAGTTCCCGGATCACGAAACGCTACGGCGCCGCCGGGCTGCCGGAGAACACCATTCGCATTCATGCCACCGGCTCCTGCGGGCAGAGCTTCATGGCGTTCGGCGCCCCGGGCATCACGGTGGACGTGGAGGGCGACGCGAACGACTACTTCGGCAAGGGACTGTCCGGCGCGCGCCTCATCATCCGGGCCCCGCGCGGGTCGACCTTTGCGGCGGAAGAGAACGTGCTCATCGGAAACGTGGCCTTCTACGGAGCGACCGCGGGCGAGGCCTACGTGAACGGGCTGGCCGGCGAGCGGTTCTGCGTGCGCAACAGCGGGGTGCGGGCCGTGGTCGAGGGGGTCGGCGATCACGGCTGCGAGTACATGACCGGCGGACGGGTGGTCGTGCTGGGGGCGACCGGCCGCAACTTCGCGGCCGGCATGAGCGGCGGGATCGCGTACGTCCTGGACAAGACCGGCGCGTTCGAGCGGGTGCTGTGCAACAAGGGCATGGTGGAGCTGATGCGCCTGGAGGATGCGCACGAGATTGCGGAGGTGCGCGGCATGATCGAGCGGCACTGGTTGTACACCGGCAGCGGCGCGGCGCGGCGCGTGCTGGACACGTTCACCGCGAAGGTGGGCCGGTTTGTCAAGGTGATGCCGGTCGATTACAAGCGCGCTCTGGAGCGGCTTGCGCCCGAGCGCGCGCAGGAGAAAGCGGACATCACGGCGTAGTCATGGGCAAGGTTACCGGATTCAGGGAATACCCGCGGCGGTTAGCGGAGGAGCGCCCGGTCGAGGAGCGGATCCACGACTTCAAGGAGCTCTACCAGCCGCTGGCGGCGGTGGAGCTGAACCGACAGGCCGCGCGCTGCATGAACTGCGGCGTGCCGTTCTGTCATATCGGCTGTCCGCTCGGCAATCTCATTCCCGACTGGAACGATCTCGTCTACCGCGAGCAGTTCGAGGAGGCCTACCATCGGCTGATGGCGACCAACAACTTCCCCGAATTCACGGGCCGGCTCTGTCCCGCCCCGTGCGAGGAGTCCTGCGTGCTGGCGATCAACGAGCCGGCGGTGGCCATCGAGCTGATCGAGAAGTCGATCATCGAGATTGCCTTCGAGCGGGGGCTGGTCCGGGCGGAACCGCCGGCAAGCCGCACCGGCAAGACCGTGGCCGTGGTCGGGTCCGGTCCGGCCGGTCTGGCGTGCGCGCAGCAGCTCAACCGGGCGGGGCACGCGGTGACGGTGTTCGAACGCGACGACCGGATCGGGGGACTGTTGCGGTACGGTATTCCGGACTTCAAGCTGGAGAAGTGGGTCCTCGACCGCCGCCTGCGGCTGATGGAAGAGGAGGGGATCGTCTTCCGGCCTTCGATGCCGGTGGGAACGGAGAAGGTTCCGGTCGGCGAGCTGGAGGCGTTCGATGCCGTGGCGCTGTGTTGCGGCGCCGTGCGGGGACGCGATCTCCCGATACCGGGGCGCGAGCTGGAGGGGATCCACATGGCCATGGACGTTCTGCCGCAGCAGAACCGGCTCGTGGCGGGGGACCGGCTGGACACGCATGTCGACGCCGAAGGCAAGCACGTCATCGTGATCGGCGGCGGCGACACCGGCAGCGATTGCGTGGGGACCTCGATCCGGCAGGGCGCCGCCGCGGTGCACAACTTCGAGCTGCTCGGTATGCCGCCGGTCGAGCGTCCCGTGACGCAGCCGTGGCCCTACTGGCCGATGAGACTCCGCACCAGCACGTCGCACCGGGAGGGGTGCAGTCGGTTTTACAGTCTCTTGACGAAGGAATTCCGCGGGATCGACGGCCGCGTGGCGGCGGTGGTGACCGTGAACGTCGAGTGGGTCCCGGACCCGGCGGGCGGCCGGCCCGCAATGCGGGAGATCCCCGGCACCGCATACGAGTGGCGCGCCGATCTGGTCCTCCTGGCGCTTGGTTTTCTGGGGCCGGAGAAGAACAACGTCATTGCCGGCTGGGGCCTGGAACTCGATGAACGCGGCAACGTCCGGACGGACGAAAACTACATGACGTCCCGCGCAGGCGTGTTCGCGGCGGGCGATATGCGCCGCGGGCAGTCGCTGGTCGTGTGGGCCATTTCCGAGGGCCGCGAGGCCGCCCGCGGCGTGGACGCCTGGCTGATGGGGCGCTCGGATCTGCCGACCCGCGGCCCCGACGAGTTGCCGCGGGTGTGACGGCCCGGGCGGACGCCGCCGCAACGCGAATGGCCGGCGGGCGCCAGCGCGGGATTGACACCGTGCTCCGCGATCTGAGATACTGGCTCGTTTTGTGCGGAGGACAAGCATGGAATTGAACGAGCAACAGCGGCAGGCGGTGCGGCAGTGGGCCGGGGAAGGGCTCGGCCTGTCCGAGATTCAACAGCGCATCAAGGAGGAATTCGGCCTCTCGATGACCTATATGGACGTCCGGTTTCTCGTCCTGGATCTTGATGTCGCCGTGGCCGACAAGGAGAAACCGGTGTCCGCTGCGCCCGCGGACGACGTCGAGCCGGCGGCCGCCCCGCCCGAACCCGGAACCGGCGGCCTGGGCGGCGTGTCCGTGGAGGTCGATATGGTGACCAAGCCGGGCGCCGTGGTCAGCGGCACGGCGGTCTTCAGTGACGGTGTACGCGCCCAGTGGTTTCTCGATCAAATGGGGCGCCTGGCGCTGGACGCCGCGCAGCCGGGCTATCGTCCGTCCGAGCAGGATCTGGCCGCTTTCCAGCAGGAGCTGCGCACCGCGCTGGAGAAAAAGGGGTTTTGAGTGTCCGGCCGGCGCCCTCGCGGGCGCGTGCGCTGTTGAGGGCGGGTACGCGGGGGAAGGAACGTGCCTGACATCCGGTTGATCGCGACGGACCTCGACGGCACGCTCATCGGCAGTGCGAACGAGTTTGCGCTGTACCAGGATTTCAAGGCCCGGCTCAATGAGCTGCGCCGGAAGCAGGCGGTCTACTGGGTGGCCTGTACGGGCCGGACGCGACCGAGCTTCAACGAGTTCTTCCATCCGATGCGGTCGATGGGGTTGACCCCCGATTTCATCATCATCCGCCACGCCTACATCTACCATCACTCGCCGGTCGGGTATATTCCGCGGGTTTTCTGGAACCTGCACATTTATCACGAGATCCTGCGGCTGCACTACTACGGACGCGATGCACTGCAGCACTGGCGCGGCATGATCACGGGGGCGGCGGTGGGGGTGCGGATGGTGGATCGCCGTCGCGACGAGCTGCGCCTGCAGTTCGACTCCGAGGAGGCCGCCGTGGCGGCGGGTCATCTGCTGCGGGAGAAGCTCGAGCCCTTCCGCCACCTGCGCGTCTTCACGTACCTCCGCGAGGTGGACGTGAAGCCGGTTCCCTTCACCAAGGGGCTGGCGCTGGCCGAGCTGGCCGGGCACCTCGACGTGCCGCCGGACAACATCTTGACGATCGGGAACGGGCACAACGACATCAGCATGTTCGACCCCGAAGTGTCGGCCCTGACGGGCTGTCCCGCCAACAGCGAGGCCGAGGTGATGCGGGTTGTGCACGAACGCGGCGGGCACATCGCCGCGGGGCGTGCGTTGACCGGGGTCATGCAGATTCTCGATGCCTATCGCAACGACGCCGTAAACAGCGAGCTGCCGGAATGGTGGGTTCCGACGCCCGAGATGCAAAATCCGTCGAAACGGCATCGGCGTCACCCTCACCACCGCCGTTCCAAGAAGCAGCTTCAGCAGGCTTCGGTGTGGCTGATCGCGGGCATTGTGAGCGTGACGGTCGTGGTCTTTGCCCATTTCGGGCTCATCCCGTTCTCCGACACGATCATGAAGCCTTTCTACCTGCTGATGCAGAGCATCGAGAAGGCGCTGGAGGCGTTCTACAGCAACGGGTAGGCCCGCCAGGCGCATCCCGTTCGCGGCGCGGCGGCGGAGAACCCCGCGGCCGCGCCGGCCTCATCGTGGCGCCGGGGAACCGGGCTACTTCTTTCTCGCCGCTGCTTCCTTGACGAGGCTGAGCCCGATCACTTCGCGCTGGATCTGGTTGGTGCCCTCGTAGATCTGCGTGATCTTGGCGTCGCGCATCATCTTTTCCAGCGGGTACTCCTTCATGTACCCGTAGCCGCCCAGGATCTGCACCGCGTCGGTGGTGACCTTCATCGCCACGTCCGACGCGTACAGCTTGGCCATGGCCGAGGCGCGGCTGACGTTCTTCGCGCCGCTGTCGATAAAGCGGGCCACGCTGTACACCAGCGCCCGTGCCGCCTCGACCTGGGTGGCCATGTCGGCGAGCATGAACTGCAGCCCCTGGAACGACGCGATCGGCTTTCCGAACTGCTTGCGCTCGCGCGAGTAGCGCACGGCTTCCTCCAGGGCGCCGGCGGCGACGCCGAGGGCCTGGGCGGCGACGCCGGGGCGGGAGATATCGAAGGTCTTCATGGCGGTAATAAAGCCCGTGCCTTCGCGGCCGAGGAGATTCGCCGCCGGGACGCGGCAGTCGGTGAAGATCAGTTCTCGCGTGGCGGACGCGCGGATGCCCATCTTGTTCTCCTTCTTGCCGAACTCGAAGCCCGGCGTGCCCTTCTCGACGATGAAGGCGCTGGCGCCCCGCGGTCCCTTGGCGCGGTTGGTCATGGCGATCACGGTGTAGATATCGGCTTCGCCGCCGTTGGTGATCCACTGCTTGGTTCCGTTGAGCACGTACTCGTCGCCGTCCTTGACCGCCGTGGTCTGCACGCCGGCGGCGTCGCTGCCGGCGCCGGCCTCCGTCAGGGCGAAGGCGGCCAGTGTGCCCTGCGCGATGCGCGGCAGGTACTCGGCCTTCTGCTCCTCCGAACCGCTGATCAGGATGGGGTCCATACCCAGCCCGGTGGCAAACAGGGCCAGTGCGGTGCCGGAATCGACCTTGCAGAGCTCTTCCACGGCGACGACGAGATCCATCACGCTGCCGCCCATGCCGCCGTACGCTTCGGGAACCAGGATGCCGAACAGGTCGGCGTCGGCGAAGACCTTCACGATCTCGTGGGGAAACTCTCCGGTTTCGTCGTAGTGCTCGCGCACCGGCTTCATCTTGTCCTGGGCAATCTGCCGGCACAGATCGCGGATCATCACCTGTTCTTCCGTCAGTCCGTAGTCCATCGTCTTCTCCTCCCGAATGTTGCGCGCGATGCTACGGTGCGTCTTGTGCCGGGGCAAGAAAAAAGGGGGCGGGGCCGTGCGGCGGGTGGAACGGGACCGCCGCGCGGGGGGTCCTTTCTGCTTGTATAGGCGGGAAGCTGTCGCGTACCCTGCATGGCTTTGGGCTTGCCGCGGCGAGAAGCGGAGCGGGATTCGGACATGCGAGACATCGGACTGGGACTCTTGGGGTTCGGCACCGTCGGCGCCGGCGTCGTGGAGGGCCTGCAGCGCAACGGCGAACTGCTGTCGGCGCGGCTTGGCGCCCGGCCCGTGCTGCGCGCCGTGGCGGATCTGGACATCGCGTCCGACCGCGGCGTTGCGGTTGACACCGGCCTGCTCACCCGCGACGCGGCGGCCGTCGTGGCCGACCCCGCGGTCGACGTGGTGATCGAGCTGATCGGCGGGACCGGTACGGCGCGGGCGCTGATCGTCGACGCGCTCCGGCGCGGCAAGCCGGTGGTCACGGCCAACAAGGCGTTGCTGGCCGAGCATGCCGAGGAGATCTTCGGCCTGGCCGCCGAAACGGGCACGGATCTGTACTACGGCGCCAGCGTGGGCGGCGGCATCCCGATCATCCGCGCCCTGCGCGAGGGGCTCGTGGCCAACCGCGTGGACCAGGTCCTGGCGATCCTGAACGGCACGTGCAACTTTATTCTGACGGAGATGGAATCGTCGGGGCTGTCCTTCGACGAAGCCCTCGCCGAAGCGACGGCCCGGGGCTATGCCGAAGCGGAGCCGTCGCTCGACGTCGACGGGCACGATACCGCGCACAAGGCGGCGCTGCTGGCCTCGCTGGCCTGCGGGGGTCTGGTCGGGAGCCGCGCCGTGCCGGTCGAAGGCATCCGGCGGCTCGCGCTGGCCGACATCCGCAACGCGCTGGACCTGGGCTACCGCATCAAGCTGCTGGCCGTGATCAAGACCGCCGGGGACCGTCTCGACGTGCGGGTGCATCCGACCCTCGTGCCGCTCGACCACGTGCTGGCATCGGTGAACGGCGTCTACAACGGCGTCGTGGTGGAGGGCGACCTGGCGGGCCGGACGCTTTTCTACGGGCGCGGGGCGGGGCGGAATCCGACCGCCAGCACGGTGCTCGGCGACGTGGCCGACGTGATCCGCAACCTGCTCTCCGGCTCCGTAAGACGCATTCCCGGCCTGGGCGCGGGGGCCGGGCCGGAACCGGTCTCGCCCGCCGACAGCCGTTCGCGGTACTATTTCCGCCTGATGCTGGCCGACCGCCCGGGCGTCCTGGCCACGATCGCCGCGGCGTTCGGCAACCGGGAAATCAGCATCGCCTCCGCCCTGCAGAAGGGCGGGCACGAAGAGGGCTATGTGCCGGTGGTCTTCGTGACGCACGAAGCGGTGGGCCGCAACGTTGCGCAGGCCCTCGCGGAGATCCGCGGCCTGGATGTTGTCGGCGCCGAGCCCGTGGCCATTCGAATCGAAGGATAGCGAAGCCGGTGCGGGCCGTACCGGTCGCAGGCGGTCCGTTCTTCTCAAGAGATCACCCGGAAAGACGGAACATGCGCGCAGGAGCGCCGGTGCGTTGCAAACAGGAGACACGATGAAAGTCTGTAAATTCGGGGGCAGTTCGCTGGCGGACGCCGCGCAGGTCCGCAAGGTGTGCGACATCGTGGCGGCGGATCCCGCCCGCCGCATCGTGGTGGTCTCGGCGCCGGGCCGGCGGCATGCCGGAGACATCAAGGTGACCGACCTGTTGATCGAGGCAGCCGAGCTGCGGGCGGCCGGCCGGCCGACCGCCGCCAAGATCGACGAGATCGTGGCGCGCTACGCGGCGATCGCGGCCGATCTGGACCTGCCGGACGCCGCGGCCGCGGGGGTGCGCGCGGATCTCGATGCGCGGCTCGGCGCGGGGACCGGGGATCCCGCACACTTCATGGACACCATGAAGGCCGCCGGCGAGGACAACTGCGCCCGGCTGATGGCCGAGGCGCTGCAGGCCCGCGGCCTGCAGGCGCGCTACCTGGGGCCGCGCGACGGCGGTTTGCTGCTCAGCGAGGAGCACGGCCAGGCGCGCATCCTGCCGGAATCGTACGACCGACTGGCCGCCGCCCTGGGCGACGCCGTCGGCATCACGGTGTTTCCCGGCTTCTTCGGGTTCTCGCCGGCCGGCAAGCTGGTGACCTTCTCGCGCGGCGGTTCGGACATCACCGGCGCCGTGCTGGCCGCGGCGGTGAACGCCGACCTGTACGAGAACTTCACCGACGTGGACTCCGTGCTGGTGGCCGACCCCGGCATTGTCGACCACCCGCGCGCGATCGGGGAGCTGACGTTCCGCGAGATGCGGGAGCTGTCGTATGCGGGGTTCAACGTCTTGCATGACGAGGCGATCATGCCGGCCGTGCACGCCGGCATTCCGATCTGCGTGCGGAGTACGGACAACCCCGCCGCGCCCGGGACGCGCATCGTCCCGGAGCGGACGTACGAGCCGGGCCAGGTGGTGGGCATTTCCAGCGACGCCGGATTCTGCACGGTGCTGTTGAGCAAGTACCTGATGAACCGCGAGCTCGGGTTCGGACGCCGGGTGCTGCAGATTTTCGAAGAGGAACGCATTTCGTACGAGCACATGCCGTCGGGGATTGACAGCCTCTCGGTGATCGTGCGGCAGGACGATTTCGACGAGGCGCGGCAGGAGCATGTCCTGCGCAGGATTCGCGAGGAACTGGAGCCGGACGACATGGACATCGAACACGGCCTGGCCTTGATCATGATCGTCGGGGAGGGTATGCGGTACACGGTGGGCAAGGCGGCCCAGGCGGTGGGGGCGCTGGCGGCGGCCGGCGTCAACATCGAGATGATGAACCAGGGCGCCTCGGAGATCAGCATGATGTTCGGGGTCAAGGAGGTCGACCGGCGGCGCGCCGTCCGGTCGCTGTACCGCGCGTTCTTCGAACCGGAACGGGAAGGCGAGTGATATGAATACGGATCGCAACCGCATTTTCGTATACGACACCACGTTGCGCGACGGCGCGCAGGGCGAGGGCATCTCGTTCTCCGCCGGCGGCAAGGAGCAGCTTGCGCGCCGGCTGGACACGTTCGGGGTGGACTACATCGAGGGGGGCTACGCCGGATCGAACTCCAGCGACATGGCGTTCTTTGAACCCCTGCGGAAGAAGAAGCTGCGGCACGCGAAGCTGGTGGCGTTCGGCAGCACGCGGCGCGCGCGAACGCCGGTGCAAAAAGACCCGCAGGTGGCCAGCCTGCTGGCCGCGGGCACGCCCGTCGTCACGGTGTACGGCAAGAGCTGGAAACTGCACGTGCGGGACGTGCTGCGCACGTCGCTGAAGGAGAACATGGCCATGATCCGCGAGACCGTGGCGTATCTCAAGGACCGCGGCCGCGAGGTGATTTTCGACGCCGAGCATTTCTTCGACGGCTACAGGGACGACCCCGATTTCGCTGTGCGCGCGCTGGCCGCCGCCGCGGAGGCGGGTGCGGACACGCTGGTCCTGTGCGACACGAACGGCGGCTCGCTGCCGCACGAGGTGTTCGGCGCCGTCCGGACGGCGGTCGACCTGTTCGACCGGCCGATCGGCATCCATACGCACAACGACATGGAGCTGGGGGTCGCCAACACCCTGGAAGCCGTCCGCGCCGGGGCCGTGCACGTGCAGGGCACGATGAACGGGTACGGCGAGCGCTGCGGCAACGCGAACCTGACCTCGATCCTGCCGGCGCTGGTGCTGAAGATGGAGCGCACCTGCCTGCGGCCCGGCGAGCTGAAGAAGCTGCGGGACGTGTCGCTGTTCGTGGACGACCTGGTCAATATCCGCCACTGGCCCAAGGCCCCGTACGTGGGCCGCAGCGCCTTCGCGCACAAGGGCGGCGCCCACGTGAACGCGGTGAAGAAGAACCCGCACACGTTCGAGCATACGGACCCGGCTACGGTCGGCAACGAACGGCACGTCCTGATGTCGGAGTTGTCCGGCGGCAGCAGCGTCCTGCTCAAGGCGGTCGAGCTGGGGCTGGCCCGCCGCGAGACGGAGGAAGGGGCGCGCGACATCCTGGCGGCGTTGAAAGCGATGGAGTCGAAAGGCTATGCGTTCGAAGCGGCGGACGCGTCGTTCCGGATTCTCGCGCAGAAGGTTTTGAAGAAACACCGTTCGTTTTTCGACCTCGAGGGATACCGGGTGATTGTCGAGAAACGCGGCAAGGAGGAGCCCTGCATCGCGGAAGCGACCGTGAAGGTGAGCGTGAACGGCGAGGTCGAGCAGACGGTCGCCGAGGGCGAGGGGCCCGTGGACGCCCTGAACGGCGCCCTGCGCAAGGCGCTCACGCGTTTCTACCCGTCGATCGCCAAGGTGCACCTGACCGATTTCCGGGTCCGTATCCTGGATCCCGAGGAGTCGACCGCCGCGATCACGCGCGTTCTGATCGAGTCGAGCGACGGCGAAGCGACGTGGGGGACCGTCGGCGTCTCGGATAACATCATTGAAGCCTCCTGGGAAGCGCTGGTCGACAGCGTGGAGTACAAGCTGTTTCGCGAAGAAGAACGCAAGAAGCCCGGCCGCCGCGCGCCGTCGAAGCGCCGCGGCGGACAGCGCCGGGCGAAGGCCTGATGAACATGGACAAGAACTACGACCCGCACGCCATCGAAGAGAAGTGGTACCGGACCTGGGTGGAGCGCCGCGCGTTTCACAGCGAGGCCGCCCGGGACGGCGCCCCGTACTGCGTGATGATTCCGCCCCCGAACGTCACGGGCATTCTGCACATGGGCCACGCCCTCAACAACACGATCCAGGACATCCTCGTGCGCTGGCGCCGCATGCAGGGGCGCAACACGCTGTGGATGCCCGGAACGGATCACGCCGGCATCGCCACGCAGAACGTGGTGGAGCGCAACCTGCGCGAGGAAGGCCGCGGCCGCGAGGATCTCGGCCGCGAGGCGTTCGTCGCGCGCGTCTGGCAGTGGCGCGAGCAGTACGGCGGCACCATTGTGCGGCAGCTCAAGAGGCTCGGCGCCTCGTGCGACTGGGAGCGCGAGCGCTTCACCATGGACGAGGGGCTCAGCGCGGCCGTGAGCGAGGTCTTTGTCCAGCTCTACAACAAGGGCCTGATCTACCGCGCCAACTACATCATCAACTGGTGCCCGCGTTGCCAGACGGCGCTTTCGGACGAGGAAAGCGAGCACGCCGACGAGAACGGCAAGCTCTACTACCTGCGCTACCCGGTCCGGGGCGGCGCGGCGGACGAGCACGTGGTCGTGGCCACGACGCGGCCCGAGACGATGCTGGGCGATACCGCGGTCGCGGTGCACCCCGACGACGAACGCTACGCGGGTCTGGGCGGGAAGCGCGTGGTTCTGCCGATCCTGGAGCGGGAACTGCGCGTGATCCGCGACGCGTACGTCGATCCCGCCTTCGGCACCGGCATCGTGAAAGTGACGCCGGCCCACGATCCCAACGACTTCGAGATGGGGCAGCGGCACGGGCTCGAAGAGATCGACGTCATGAACGGCGACGGCACGATGAACGGGCACGCCGGGCCGTATGCCGGGATGGACCGCTTCGCCTGCCGCGAGCAGCTTCTCGCGGACCTCGAGGCGCAGGGCCTGGTCGAGCGCATCGAGGACCACGCGCACGCGGTGGGGCACTGCTACCGCTGTGATACGGTCGTGGAGCCGCGGCTCTCGCCGCAGTGGTTCGTCAAGATGCAGCCGCTGGCCGGACCGGCCATCGAGGCGGTCAAGAGCGGCAGGATCGAGTTTGTGCCGGGACGCTGGACCAAGGTCTACCTCGACTGGATGGAGAATATCCGCGACTGGTGCATCTCGCGCCAGATCTGGTGGGGGCATCGCATCCCCGTCTTCACGTGCGGGGACTGCGGCCGCGAGTGGGCGCAGAAGGGTACGCCCGAGCGCTGCCCCGATTGCGGAGGCGGGCGCGTGCGCCAGGACCCCGACGTGCTCGACACGTGGTTTTCCTCGTGGCTCTGGCCGTTCAGTACGCTCGGCTGGCCGGAGGACAACGAGGACCTGCGGTTCTACTACCCGACGCACGATCTCGTGACCGCCTCGGAGATTATCTTCTTCTGGGTGGCGCGCATGATCATGGCCGGGCTGGAATTCATGGGAGAGATCCCGTTCTCCGATGTTTACATCCACGGGACCGTCCGCGACGCCCAGGGCCGCAAGATGTCCAAATCTTTGGGTAACGCCATCGATCCGCTGCAGATCATCCGTGAATACGGGGCCGATGCCCTGCGCTTCAGCCTGATCATCAACTCCGGCCAGGATCTTTATATCTCCAAGGAAAAATTCGAAATCGGACGCAATTTTGCCAATAAAGTCTGGAACGCCTCACGCCTGATCATGATGAACGTTGCCGATATCCAGGCCGAAACAAATCTTAAAAATCTCAGCGCCGAGGACACCGCA
>Ga0180429_10002372_pt1 | contig 15554 bp, 14 predicted proteins | sample SS_ome_FD_132428 | JGI IMG/M metagenome (GOLD analysis project Ga0180429, IMG submission 132428) | Hypersaline lake sediment archaeal communities from the Salton Sea, California, USA - SS_1_S_1 metaG | ecosystem: Environmental > Aquatic > Non-marine Saline and Alkaline > Hypersaline > Sediment ...
AATATCCCAGAAGAAACAAGATGAGGATGCTTGCTAATAGAACAAATATCCCATTTATCCTGTAATCCATCGATCTGCCTGTTATCTCATTTTTTACATATCCCCTGGTCCTTCTGGCCGGTATGATCATATGCAGGAGCGTGATTACTAAATATGCGGTCAGCGGGGTGATCAGGCCTAAAAAGATCTTCATGACAAACCTCCGGTGTTTTTCGACATTATATTGATTGCAGCTTTTCTGCCAAGCAGCCTGGTAAGTATAAAATGGCCTAATTTATTTATCAGCCCGGGGATTATGACCGGACCTTTGCCCAGAGCATCCAGTGTCTTTTCAGCGACTTCACTGGCTTTTAGGGTTCCCGGCGCCGGCCTGGTCTTCTCGGCCTGCTCATAGCCGGGAGTGAGAACTGCACCGGCACAGCAGGCAAGCACATCTATCCCGTGCGGCTTTAGTTCTTTCCAGAGACCTTCTGCCAGGATGGCGTTAAATGATTTTGTTGCCGCATAAGCGGAGATGTTCGGGCTTCCCTGTGCCCCGGCAAGCGATGACATCAGCACGATGCCTCCCCTTTTTTGCTGTATCATAGGCGCAGATAAAAGTTTTGTCAGAAGCAGCGGCGCTTTTACATTTACAGCTGCGGCAAGAGCCAGATGATCTTCGCCCGTATTTTCGAATAAGCCGATTGGAGCAAATGCAGCATTATATACAAGTAAACCGATTGAGACTTCAAGGGTGCAGAGCAATTTTTTCACATTTTCGTAATCTGCCATATCCGCTGCAATAGGGATCACATCAATCCCGTATTTTTCTTTAAGCCGGGCTGCCGCTGCTTTCAGCCGGTCTTCCCGGCGGGCAATCAATACCAGGTCCAGGCCCCGCCGGGCAACCGCCTCTGCAAAAGCAAAGCCCAGTCCGTCAGAGCCTCCGGCGACCAGCGCATACTGCCCGTATTTTTCTTTGAATTGTGTAGTTTTCATTTAAACAACAGAAAGAAGAGATATTTTGGATCCTTTATAATGCCAGCCATCGATCTTTTGAAATAGTATTTTAAGAGTAGTTCCAGTTTTTATCAACTAAAAATTATGGGTTTTCTACAGAGTAAAAACTGTTTTTCCGAAAACTTTCATTTTTTTCTTATGCTATAAAGGAAATATGATATGCTCCAGACAATTATAAGGATCGATCCATAGAGACTAAACCAGAATAAATAACGCGATAGCATATTGCCCTTTTTTAATACTTCTATCTCCTCCACATAGATTATCTCACATGCTCCGGCCCCGTCATCCATCCTGGTGGTACTTGTTATCCAGGTCAGTTCATTTTGTCCGGATACGCCATTATCTTCTAATGGGATGGCAATGATATTTACCAGTTTGCCTTTTATGGTCAACTGGTCACCCCGGTAGATCCTTTTGACATCATCTACAAGGTGCTTCTTTTCGGTGAATAGATGATTGTTTGAGAATTCATTGAGGTTAAAAACGGCATCTCCGCTCCAGCGGACCCAGCACCAGCGGGAATCCTGTTTGAATTTTATCCGCTTATCCTGATAGGCTTTATTGGCAGCATTGCTTCCCCAGATCATGCCCAGGTCTATGGGGAAAAGACTGGTATATTCATCGATGCTGAATATCTGGTAATCCCTTCTTCCCACGACAAGACCGCTTATCTCATAATCATAAACAGGTGTTGCCTGCCATAAATAGCCGTCCTTTTCAAACTCTATTTCCCCTGCATCAGTTATTTCCTCCTGTACAGGCTGGTTAAGTGTTTCAGCGGCTATACCGCCTACATTACGTATATTGTTTCGGGTATAGAAAGTTATGATTAATATTAATAATAGGGTTAGAAAAATATAGCCGTTTATCTTCTGGACTTTACCCATTTCCCTCCATTTAACATGTTCATTTTCTTTAGTGCAGCGCAAATGATAACTACACAGACATTAAAGATTGAATATGCCCTGATTATTGTTTCTCCCGACTACCTAATATATCAAAAGTATCATATAATGCCTCTCAGTATATCATTTACCAAATATCTATAAATATAATTGACTATAATAATGAAGCTATGAAGGAGATCTTATAGTGAATGAAAATGATCTTGTTAATATTTGCATTAAAGCCGGAGCATTTAAGGCATCTATAATATCTACCGGTAATGTACCATTTGATATAAATCTGAGAAGCTACTGTGAAGCAAATGTTTGTGGAAATTATGGCAAGAACTATGCATGCCCGCCCAATGTGGGCGATAGCCAGGAATTGATAGATAGAGCCAAAAGTCATGAAAAAGCCCTGGTTTTTCAAACAGTGTCCAGGATCAAGGATTCTTTTGATTTTGATGGGATGAAAGAAGCTGCACAAAGACATTCAAAAGTAGCAGATGAGATAAATAAGGTCATTGGAAAGCACCTGGGCGATTATCTCCAGCTAACTGCAGGTGAGTGTACGGTTTGTGAAGTTTGTGCCCTCACAGATGATAAGCCCTGCAGATTCCCTGATAAAGCAATCTCATCCCTGGAAGCATATTGCATGAACGTATCTACTTTAGCCGAGAGGTGTCAAATGAAATATACTAATGGACAGAATACTGTTACATATTTTGGAGCTTTTTTATTCAGCAAGATAAAAGAGCTGGCAAAACAACAATAGCTGGATCCTTTCCAGCAGTTGTCCTGGATTGCTCAATTATAGAATGATACAGGCTTTGCCTTAAGACTTATTTTTGAAAACTCACATGCCTTTGCTTTTGTATTGAAATAGATCCAATATCTTCAGCTCCAGGTCTTTGCTTATATTAATTCTTTTTGTTTTTTTCAAATACATATGAAGAAGCTGACCTGGTATAGGCAATACCCCTTTGGATCTCCTCCAGATAACTTCTGGTAATATTTACGGGCTTCTTTGGAATAAAATATGAATCAAGGTCTTTATCGCTTATCTTATAATTATCATCCTGCTTTTTTACAACTGCTATAAGAGCATAGTCATCATACAGTCTCGCCATGGATGCATCTCCGTGAGAGTTATTTACCAGCAGTATTCCGCTGTCTTTAAGATATTTCTTGCAGTGAAGAGATATAAAACCTGCATATTGCGAAATAAGAAGATCCATGCTGCCTTCAGCTATGTCCAGGGGCTTTGTATAGCTCTGGCTATAAAATTTCACAGTGCTTTCTTGATCATATATTTTTCTTGACCGGATGATATTATTTACTTGATGGGTATCTTTAAAAAATGTCTTTGCCCGGGTATCGTTATCGACATATATCACATCCGGGAATACAAATGATGGTGCAATATGGATAAAGCTTCCGGGATATAGAGCGCTCTTGCAGCCATATTTACTTTTAATGGCTTCAAAAAGACCGACTCTTTCGAATTTTTTTTCGATAAAGTATTTTTTATATATTTTTTTATTATCCAACTGTGCCTATTTTTTCCAATTTCCCGATTGTGTTAAAATCCCCTGGCTTATATAGATGAAGCGCAATTTCAGTATTTATGGATACGGCTATAAATACCCTGATGCCTGACTTAAGTGATAGGGACTTCATATTATGTCCTCTGTATATGGCAAACGGATACCGAACTTTATAACATATTACTTTACATCATTATATATGTTAAGCTTTTTTAGAGTTCAGATACCATAATCGGAATCCTTCAGCATACCAGTCGAAACATTAGTAGGGATTAGCCTATAGACCGGGTTATGAACTAAAATACCTCAAAGATGTGTTTTGGGCCAGAAAATATTATAAGTAGCCATTAAATTAAACTCCTCTGCTAAAAGTATAATGAATGACACCCTGCCTGCAGCTGTCTATACATGTGCCGCACAGGATGCATTCCGGGTTTTCCATCTTCCCGCTTTTTACCATGGCAATGACATCAAGACTCATGGGGCAGTTCTTGGTGCACTTCATGCAGTCTGTGCACTTGTCACTATCAGCCTTAAGCCTCAGGGATGGCCACCTCAACAGGTTCCTTAGCTTCCTTCCTGCTATCATAAAGGGAGACATCCAGCATACATAATGACAGACAGCCCTTTTCCCCACTGCAAAGGAGAGCACCAGTGTTATTACTATTACTATAAGGTAAATAAATAATGCATATACATCATTTATGGAAAAGCCGTAGGTGGTCTGGTACAGGAAATCTGCCCTGGTAAATCCTCCGGCAGTTACTGCCATATAGATGATTATACCTATCCAGGGCACCCATATTATATATCTTATCCAGTTGAATCTGTTGTTTACAGGCCTGTCCCTGGCTGTGAAACAGGCTTCCTGCATGCCTCCCAGCGGGCAGAACCAGCCGCAGAAACCACGTCCCAGAAACAGTGCTGACAGGAAGAGTACCATCAATACAATAAAGCTTCCCGATATCACTCCTTCCGAAGCACCCATTATTATAAGGTAGGGTGAGAAGTAATAGAATATTGCAGGAAAAAGCATAAATGCGGCAAGTATTATGCCCTTTCTTATCTTCTGTCTCATAAGCACATCCTCCTTTTATTTTAAAAAGTATTATTTGTTTTTCCTTACACCCTTTATGATGACATCAAGATTATGCCTGTACGGTTTCCTTACCCCTGTTGGGTCCAGACGGGTCCAGCCGATGGGGGTGCCGAAAAATATAGATATAAGGGAAAAGGTAAGGGAATCTATTTCAGTACTATCAGGCAGTTCCGGGAAAGCTATCAGCTTCTCAGCATCTGAAAGCTTTACGAACTTTATGGAAGTAAAGTTTTTCGTGACAAATGCTATGATCTCGCTCATAAGGTTGGGTATTTTTTTCATTACACCGGCAGTATGATCTTTTTCATTATATTTTCAAACCTGGTATTGCTGATTGGATGGTGGGCAATAATTTTTCCATTGTAGATGATGCAAAATGACCCAAAGGGGCATGGCGTATCCTGGGCCGCATCGGAATCGTTTAGATCCACAAGATATGCATCCAGGCCGAATCTATCTTTTGCAGAGTCCAGGATGGCATTTACATTTTTCTCAGTATATGGGCACTGGGGTGATCGCAGGATATATAGCCCCCTACTGTATTTTTTAAGACTGTCGGTCATGCCGGGTTTAAAACCGGGGTCTTTTGATCCTTCATCAAACTTTCTTGCCAGCAAACTAAAATCGGGACTGGCGCTGTCTACTATATTAAAACCCTTCTTTAGAAATATTTCGCTGCCTGCCATAAAAGGACCTTTTCTAGTAACCACTGCCACTCCGGACATTTCCTTATCCCTGGCATCATCTATGCATTCATCTATAAGGGATGAGGCATATCCCTTTTTCTTAAACTCATTTTTAAACCCCACAAAGATGCAGTGGATAAACATATATCCTTCAGCATCAACCGGCCGGTGGGCAAACCTGCCGGGGATGTACTCCAGCATGCCCTGGTATCCGCCCTTCTTTGTTATCAGGGCTTTTATCCTAAGCCCCCCGGGGTAGTATTTCTCAAACCATTTTATCTTCCGCTGGAGCTCCACATGCTTTTTTGTATCCTTATACCCGCAGACACCATAGTCGGTGATATTATCAGGAGTCAGGTCGATTATAGGTCTTATTATTGGCATATAAAACACTCCTTTTATAATGTCATTATAATAACATAATTATGAAGGTGCATATGGCTTATCAATGGTACCATTGTCTTTTACAACCCGCTTAAGAACCTGTTTCCGCTTATGAGGAAATACCACAGGGGGACATATGCGATACTGGTCCCGTCAAAAGATCTTGAAGAATATGTATCCTTTGTGATTATAAGGTTAACCGGGTTCTTAAACTTGTCCTGATGAAGCAGGAGAGCCTTTTCTTCCCTTTTATCTATATCGTCGGTAAAGGTAACCTGGAGCAGCATCGTCTTATTCCTGTAGATAAATATGAAATCTATCTCTGATCCGGCATCCCTGTAGTATCCCAGCGTCTCTTTGAAAAATTCACTGAGATAATTATATACAAGGTTCTCGGCCATGGGACCGTAATTCTCCGTAAACGATATTCGGGCAAAATTCATGAAGCCGATATCAGCTGAATAAATCTTATCACTGGCATTTTCGGATACAGGCGCAAGCCTGGATAAAGAAAACGGCGGGAGCCTGTAGAAAAGTGATGATTTCTCAAAAGCAGCAATATATTTTCGGACAGTCTCATAAGAGATGCCGATAGACCTGGAAGTCTTTCTGTAACTAAAAAGATTGGTAGAATTTGACAGCAAATAATTGGCAAGCCCCTCAAGTTCCAGCGTCTTTTCAATACCGAAGGGCTTGATTATGTCCCGGTATATGATGTCGCTCATAAAAGAGGAAAGAATAGACCGCATATTTGCAGGGTCCAGCACCACTTCAGGAAATCCACCTGTCCTGAGGAATCTTGAAAAAGCACTTTTTATAATATCCTGTTTTGCATAAAGCACCTTATATTCAGCATCTTTAGTTATGTCCAGCCCGGCAAAATCCATAAACTCATTAAAATCCAGGGGGAATATCTTAAGGGTGATATTGCGGCCTGTAAAATAGGAGGATATATCAGACGAAGAAAGACCTGAACTAGAACCAGTTAAAAATATCTTTACCTTTTCCCTGTTTTTTAAATGAAATCTGAGTACCCAGCTTTCGAAACCTTCTATCTCCTGTATCTCATCCAGAAAAAGATATTTTTTCTGGCTTTCTGCCGGGTCCATGTTCTCTATGTATGTATTATAAATAGTGTCCAGTATTTTAATATGGTGGTGATCCTTGCTGATAAAAAAGAAGTTAAAATAAAGGATGTTTTCAGGAGGAACACCGCCTTTTATAAGCTGGTCTATATTCTGGTAGAATAATACGCTTTTGCCAGCTCTCCTTATGCCGGTCAATATGGAGATCATAGTGGAAGTATTATGGGTATTTATCTGGTCAAGATATTTTGGCCGCTTTACTCCAGCTTTTTCTTCAAATGGCTCCCCGCTCCACCATGGGTTTTGCTCTAATAAGACTTTATACAAGACCAGTTCTCCAGTAATTCTGTTTATGTTATACTGGATATTAACACTTTAAGGCATTATTGTCAATTCTATATGAACAGTATTCCAGCTGCTACCTGTCAGCGCTTTTTCCTCATATGCTCCCGGGCCTGGTACATGAAGGCTTCCAGCCTGGTGTCGGTTGTGCCCTGCTCCAGCCCGTCAAAGGCCAGGTTGAGCCAGGGGATATGGTAATCAGCTTTTATGCTCCTGGAGATGGCATTTACGATATTTCCCGGTATGCAGGTAAAGGGCAGCACATTTATTATGCCGTTGGCGCCGCTGCCGGCCCATTCTATGGATTTTCCCACTGAAAGGGCAGCTTCGCCGAACCACTTGATTATATAAGGCTCTGCATTATCCCATACATCATATATATTGCCTCCGTGCTCTTCCCTGAGAAACCCCTTAAGAGGTTTTTCCAGCTTCTTCTGGCAGCCTGCCAGGTAGCGGTCAAAGAACCGGTTGGTGACAAAGAACTTGAATCCGCCCATGAATCCCCCGAAAAGCTCCCTGAAGCTTTCTGCGGTCCTGGAAAGGTCGGAGCCGTTTCCATCAAAGAAGTAATTTATCATCTTATAGAATAGGTCTGTCTGCCGGGTGATGATATCTATCATGCGGGTGGCTGTGGTATGCTCGGGCCATTCCCCCATGGTAGGTATCTCGACCTCTCCCCCCATGGCCTCCACGCTCCTTATGATCTCATTATTTGAATAGGGATGGTTCCTCACGAATATCTCCCCCACTATGCCTATAAGGGGCCTGTCTGTCTTTTCCACCGGTATGGCCTCAAAATCCTTCCTGGCCATGGAAAGCACCAGGGCCATCCTGTCCAGTATCTCCGAGGCAGAATCATTTTCCACGCTTCGGCATATCAGGTCCACATACTGTCCATATACCCTGTCTGTCCTTCCCTTCTCGGTCTCATAGGGCCTTATCTGCCTCAGTGCCTTATTAAGATAGTCAACGGCCAGAAGCCCCCATACTGCCTTCTTAAGGAGGTCCAGACCTCTTCTTCCGTCCATATCATATTCGGCATAGAACTGGCTGTTTTCCGGGGCGCCGGGAGCTATTATGGGTACGTCATAATATCCCAGCTCCCTTATTATTATCTTCTGCATCTTATTATACTGGCCGAAACGGCAGGGACCGTTTGTCTGGGGCATCAGGAATGCCGCCTTTGAAGGGTCTCCGTTCTTGAGGGTCTTTATTATGTCTCCGGTAGTTATTATAAAGGGATAGCATTCCTTGCCCAGGGTGTAGCGCCTTCCCCATTTCAATGTCTCATCATCAGAATGAAGCATCTCGGCATCTATGCCGGCGGAACGGAAGGCATATTTGAGCACTACTGCAGAGTCGCTCATATATGGTATATATATAGTCCTTCCCTGGTCTTTCTTGAATGTCGCCTGGGGCAGGCTGGCTATATCCGCGCTTCTCTCTGCCAGGCCCCCTCCGTGCAGCAGGCTCTGGCCCCGGCCGTTATCCCCCTCATCCATCTTTGCCGCCGCCAGCTGCGCATTTTCCTCTTCACCTTTCGGCTTTATCTTCCTGTTTTTAAGATTATTAAGCGAGTCTATAAAGGCTTCGCACCTGGTTATGACCCCGGCTCCCCCCGAGTGCTCGTCTACCTCGAGCTTTAAAAACGGCCTGTCCATCTGCCTTTCAAAATACTGCAGGATAAATGAATCCGGCCCGCATCCGAAATTGGTTATATAGGTGGGGTAAAGCCTGGGATCAGACTTTATTATCTCGGCAGCGCTGAGTATCCTGTCGCCGAATTCCCAGTACAGATTGGGCCAGTCCCGGGACAGGTCTATATTCTGTACCGGAAGCATATCCATGGGTATCACCTTCAGCCCCAGTTTCCTCAGCTTCCGGGGGACATCCATGCTTATGGCATTATCGCAGCTGTTATAGGAGCGGCTGGTCACAACTATTGCGGTCTCATCCTCTCCCAGCTCCTCCAGCACCCTGCTGCCGAACTTCTTGAGGCTGGAATAAAATTCCGACTGGGACCTATATGCCTCGTCGACGGCATTTTTTATGCTCCTCTTGCTGCAGCCCAGATGCCTGCCCAGCTGCATGAGCTGGACCTGCCTGGCATATTCCTTATATGAGAAATTTATTATGGGCTTAAGCACCTCTACATCGCCTGTATCCACGGCCGCCTTTACGATGGACCAGGTGCCCTGGATAAAGGGGCAGGGATAGCTTCCGGTCCTTTCCCCCTTTATATTGGATTTCTTGGTGGGCATGTCCCTGGTAGTGGGCAGGAACAGGTAATCGATATCCTTTTCCAGAAGGTTTATGACATGTCCCAGGGTAGCTTTCATGGGAAAGCAGGTCTCCGATACTGCCGCCTGGACCCCGTCATTTATTATCTTCTTATTTGTCTTGTCGGAAAGCACCAGCTCAAGACCAAGTTCGGTAAAGAAAGCCTTCCAGAAGGGGTAGAACTCGAATGTGAGCATGGAATAGGGGAGACCCACCTTTTTCCTCTTTGTATTCCCGCTGCCGGCTGCGGGCTTTTCCTTGTATGAGTTTAATAACAGTTCTTCCCTGGCGGCAAAATAATCAAAAGCCGGATCCTCCTTCTGGCGGCCTTTCTCATATTTTTCGCACCTGCCCCCGTAGAACAGTGGTTTCCGCCCGCTCATGGATATCTTCTTTATCTCACAGTTGTTGGGACATCCATTGCACTCGAATGAACTCTGGGTATACCCTACCTTCTCTATCTCTTCAAAGCCCCTGAAGGAAGTCTGTATATTATGCTCCTTTACTTCCTGCATGGCCCTTATGGCAGTACCTATGGCTCCGGTGACCTCATGGTCAGGCGGTACGATGATCCTGGAACCGGTATAGTTCTCAAAAGCGGCTACCACGGAACGGTTAAATGCCACCGCTCCCTGGAAGAATATCTTATTCCCTATCTTCTTCCGTCCCACCACCCGGTTAATATAATTTGCCACTATGGAATAGGCCAGGCCTGCCATCAGATTGTCTATCCTGGCGCCCTTCTGGTAGTGGGAATACACATTGGTCTCCATAAACACAGTACAGCGCTCACCCAGGTTAAGGGGATTTTTAGCGCCCATTGCCAGGTCTCCAAAATCCTCTATGGCTATGTCAAACCTCTCGGACTGTTCCTCCAGGAAGGATCCGGTGCCGGCAGCGCAGACCTTGTTCATCTCAAAGTCCACTACAACCCCGTCTTCCAGCGAGATATATTTTGAATCCTGTCCCCCGATCTCGAATATGGTATCGACTTCGGGGTCAATATCGGCGGCTGCCGTAGCCTGGGCCGTTATCTCGTTTATGACTATATCGGCCCCGATGAAATCCCCGGTAAGGTATCTCCCGGACCCGGTGGCCCCGGCCCCTTTTATATCCAGCCTGTCCCCCACCCTGGAAGCGATGCGGGAGATGCCCTTTCTTACCGCTTCTATGGGGCGTCCGGCTGTGCGGAGATATTCCTTGGCTATAAGTTTTTTATGGCTGTCTATGGCCACCACATTGGTGGATATGGAGCCTACGTCAATGCCGATATATGCCTCTGTCCTGCCGGGTCCAAACTGGTAGCTTTCTTCTTCCTGGACTGGAAGTATGGACTCCCTTATCTCCAGGGGCTCAAAAGTCTCCCTGGTATAGGCAAAATGCTTGAGGTAATGGTCAAATGCATCCAGGACGCCTTTCCTGTCCAGCCCTGTATCCCCGGCATTTTCCATAATGGAAAGGGCTGCACCGATGGCTCCTATGGATGACTGGTATCCGGGAATGGCTATCTTCTGGCCCAGGGTATCCTCAAAGGCCTTAAGCATAGCCTTGTTGTATGATACTCCCCCGCAAAAAAGGACGGGGGGCTTGAAATGGCTTCCCCTGGCTATCTGGGACTTGAAACTCCTGGCCATGGCATAGCACAGCCCCATGGTTATGTCTTCGTCGCTGGCAGCTTCCTGCTGCAGGTGTATCATATCAGACTTGGCAAAGACGCTGCATCTCCCGGCAATGGTGGCCGGTGTCTTTGACTTTAGCGCCAGGCTGGCAAATTCCTCTATGGTCAGGCCGAACCTTGATGCCTGCTGGTCCAAAAATGACCCGGTTCCGGCAGCGCAGAGCTCGTTCATGGCATAGTCGCCGCTGTCAAGGTCTATGAATTTTGAATCCTGGCCCCCTATCTCTATTATGGAGACAGCATCCGGACGGACCTTTTTTACGGCAGTTATTATGGCTTCTATCTCATTGGTAAAATACATATTGAGATTGGCTGCCAGGTCCTTTGCCCCGGAACCGGTAAAACCTATGCCTCTGATACTGCTCCCGTATTTATCAAAGAGGCCCCTTATATCCCCTGCTGCCAGCTTTACGGGCTCTCCCATATGCCTGGTATAATCCAGGACTGAGACTATATTCCCGCCTTCATCTATCACAGCCCTGTTTACACTTATAGAGCCGATATCATAACCGATATAATAAGACATCTAAATCCTCCGGCAGCTAGATCCACTGATTACAAAATATTTTTTCCGGTAGCCTGAGACCTGGCCGCAGCTTTCTAAAACCCGGACATGCATACTCTATCACATAAAGTTTTTAAATCAATCCTACACCCGCGCGTTTTTCCAACCATATATCTTGAGGACAGGCATAAATTTTCCTACAATATTGGCAATCTATATGCTAATATCTAATATATTAATACAGGTATGAGAATAATAGGAAAGACCTATAATATGCGCGGACTCACTACAAGGATCCTGCTTATTTTTATCATACTTTCCCTTCTGGCGCCCCTGCTCTCGGGATGCGATCCCACGTTTATCGAAGTATTTACTGAACTTGAAGAAGATTATTCCGGCACCAGGACAGTGGATGTGGCAGTAAAGACAGAATACCTGAGAAAAGGGGAGGTGGTCCTGGAGAAGAACCGGTCGCTTCTGGATAAGATCCTGGAGGTCCTGCCTGAAGGAGAGGTGGAGACCTATGAAGAGGAAGGATATACCCACTTTGTCTCTAAGGCTTCCTTTGATGACATAAATTTTGTAAAGCATATCTCGATTGACGGCTTTTCCAGCGGATCTGCCCAGAGGTTTCTGGCCAAGATGACCATTGATGAATACTTTTTTTACCGGGATGTCTTTTTCCAGGACCATGTCGATATGAAAATAGATGAGACGCTGCTGGTTTCCGGGGACGGCAATTCTGACTTTAACCGCCTTCATGATCTTGCCACTGCCGACAGCGGCATCCTGGACATAACCTACCAGATAAGATTTCCAGTCAAGATAGTGACCAGCAATGCTGATATCATGGGTGAGAATAATATCGCCATATGGAATATCCCTTACGGCAGTGAAAAGCAGATCCTGATAGAGGGCAAAAAGACCAAATTCCTTTCATATTTCCTGATAGTCATACTGGGAATACTGGGACTTCTGATAATATTTTTGGCCTTTGTCCTGGTGTTCAGCTCCCGGTTTAGAAGGAGGCCCTCAAGGCCCCGTTCTTCCGGGACATATGATAACTATTTCAAAAGAGACAGGTATTTCAGCGATGATGAGACAGATGAACTCTGAGGCCGGCGGCATGACAAACACCTGCCATCTGGAGACCCCTCTTACACAGGACAAGGTAAAAGACTTAAGGTCAGGAGATATAGTCTATCTCTCCGGCACCATATACGGCGCCCGGGATGCAGCCCACAAAAGGATGCTGTCGGAACTCAGGCAGGGCAAAAAACTGCCCCTGGATATCAGTGATATCACCATATTCTATGTGGGGCCTTCCCCCGCTCCTCCCGGCAAAAGCAGCGGCAGCCTGGGTCCTACTACTGCGGTGCGGATGGACAGGCTGACAGAACCCCTCATGAAGCTGGGGCTCAGGGCTATGATAGGGAAAGGCAAAAGGAGTGAAGCCCTGAGACAGCTCTGCATAAAGCATAAAGCCGTTTACCTTATCGCCGTGGGCGGTATCGCCGCCTATCTTTCCTCAAAGGTATGCGCTATCGAGACTGTGGCCTATGGCGATCTTGGGCCTGAAGCCATACACAGGATACAAATTGCAGATTTCCCGCTTTTTGTAGCTTATGACATATACGGCGGAGATATTTATAAAAGGACATAGGATAAAGGTCCAGACAGTCCCCTTTATGGAAGCCATTTTCTTAGACCATATAGGGCACCGTTTGCAGGATCTCTTCTGCAGTTGACTTAGCAATTCATATTTTCGGGCATATCGAGTACCGCTTATTGACTTTAAAAGAATTATATATTTAAATATATAAATATTTTATGAAGGATAAAACAGAAAGATAAAACCCATGAAAGAAAAAAATATTAAGAAGGCTGTAAGGGAAGGCTATGCCAGGATAGCTGCCGGGGGGTCCTGCTGCCCGGGCCAGGCAGCCAGCTGCTGCGGACAGGCAGACCAGGCAATAGAGATAAGTTCAAATCTCGGCTATTCAAGACAGGATATGGAAAAAGTCCCCGAAGGCTCCAACCTGGGCCTGGGCTGCGGAAATCCTATAGCAATGGCCTCTTTAAAAAGCGGCGAGGCTGTCCTGGACCTGGGGTCAGGGGCTGGTTTTGACTGTTTCCTGGCGGCTGACAGGGTAGGTCCTTCGGGTAAAGTCATCGGGGTCGACATGACCCCTGAGATGATCGACAGGGCAAGGGATAATGCCAGAAAATCCGGTATGACAAATGTAGAGTTCAGGCCTGGAGAGATCGAGGACCTGCCTGTGGCTGATTCTACCATAGATATTGTCATCTCCAATTGCGTTATAAACCTTTCCCCGGACAAGGCTGGGGTTTTTAAAGAAGTATTCAGGGTATTAAGACCGGGCGGCAGGATAATGGTATCTGATATAGTCCTGGAAAAAGAATTGCCCGATACCATAAAAGATGATATCTCAGCTTATGTCAGCTGCATCTCGGGGGCAATACTGAAAGACGATTATTTAAATACCATAGCAGGGGCAGGCTTTGATGACATAAAGGTATTAGAAGAGGCCAGTTTCCCTATCAGCTATATTGTCAGTGATGATACAGTAAAGAGCAGCGATATGCTTGACGGCCTAAAGGATACGGTGATAAGTATCAAAGTATCGGCTAATAAACCATTGCCCCAGGCAATATAGCAATTATACATCTGTCTTGTCCGCGCTATAGTCCAATATGTCCGGGATGGACGGACAAAAAAAGCTTTTTTTTATTGCCAGAAACATATCAATAATGCAATAAATCCTTTTTTTATATATTATTTACTTTATTAAGGAAAAAATTTAAGGCAGCAGATGGAGCTGAAATACAGACAAGGGGAAGTCCTTGATGAATTAAAAAAGGCAAGGTCCAGGATACCTTCTCTCATATCACATGGGTCACACCAGGCCGTAAGCACCGGACCGATCATTGAAGGATGCAGGATATGCACAGAGATGAAAAGCATGTCATTTGTATTAGGGTACCGCTGCAATACAAAATGTGATTTTTGTTTTGTGCCTTCTTATATCTCCGGAAAATATGATGATGATGAAAAATATAATAGAAGTGCATTATTTAAGGAATTTGTAAGAAATAAGGATAAGATAGACGGAATAGGCCTGACCGGAGGTGAAACGCTGCTGTATCTTCCAGAGATAGAGGATTATGCTTCCAGGATAAGAGAAGAAAAACCAGGGATATATCTCTGGGCATATACTAACGGCATAGAGGCAGATAAACACAATCTCAAAGCCTTAAAGGACCTGGGCATAAAAGAGATAAGATTTAATATGGCAGCTTCGGGCTACAGCCCCGAGATATTAGATAAATTGGGCATTGCACGTGATCTATTTAATTTTGTAGCCGTAGAAGTCCCGTCCTATCCGGAGCAGAAAGACAGGATCATAAACAGCCTTGACAGAATGGAATATTACAAGATCGATCAATTGAGCCTTCAGGAGCTTCTGGTAAACAATAATAATTTCAACAAAGTAAAAGGCGGGGTATACCAGTCAGGCATGATGTTTGCAAAGAAGTATTTCCTTTACGGAAGCAGGAAGCTTACCTATGAAATAATAGATATCTGCCTGGATAAAGGATACTCTTTTACCGTAAACGACTGTTCAGCCAGCAGGTTTGGAGAAATCAAATAATATATCTAAACTCCGGAGCGGACTATAAATGTCCTGCCATTGCTCTCGTAATCTGCCTGCGGTTCGAATCTAAGCGATGGATTGCGCTGGAGAAATTCATTAAGCGCCCTCTGCTGGCCATACTCTTCTCCTTCAGTAAAAGAGTACCAGTCGTCAAAAAGCACCACGGTCTTATCAACGATCAATCCTTCCAGCCAGTTAAGGGCCGTGCTTGTCGATGAGTAAAGATCGCAATCAAGAAGCACCACTCCTGCAGGTCCGGCTTGCAGCTCCTTTTTAAGCTCTGCTGTAAGGGTTTCCTCATAAAAACCGGGTATAAGCCTTATCCTGTTAAAATCGACCCCGTTTTTTAACAGGCTTTTCTCGACCTGTTCCCGGGAGCAGGCAA
>Ga0180429_10002373_pt1 | contig 15554 bp, 9 predicted proteins | sample SS_ome_FD_132428 | JGI IMG/M metagenome (GOLD analysis project Ga0180429, IMG submission 132428) | Hypersaline lake sediment archaeal communities from the Salton Sea, California, USA - SS_1_S_1 metaG | ecosystem: Environmental > Aquatic > Non-marine Saline and Alkaline > Hypersaline > Sediment ...
CATTGAGCTGCTGGCCCCGGCGCGACAGCTCCACGCCCTTATGCTTGTCGAAGAGCGAGCGAACCGCCCCGGTAGCGGGGTCCACGCGGAGGCGCCAGAAGGTGTTCTCCAGGGTCGTGCGGGTCGCCTTCAGATCGGTCTTCGCCGCCGGTGGCTTGGCGTTCTCCACCACGTGGAACAGCGCCGCGCCACCTGCGGGCACCGCAGCTTCGATCAGATACGTGCCGCGGCTCTCCGGCGCCCCGAAAGGGCTCAGCACCTTCTGGAAGTCTACCGGTTTGCCCCTGCCGTCCACCACGGCGCCGTGCGTGATGGTTCGGCCCGGCGTGTGGGCGAAGAAGGAGACCTGCTCGGTACGGGACCACGAGGAGGGGTTCAGCACGGCCACGGCCAGGGACTCGTGGTAGCCCCGCGGGGCGCGCCCGTCGAAGCGGTCAGTCAGGGCCTTGCTGCCGAAGTGGCGCACCCGGTCGGCTGCTTCCAGCACGCCGGCGTAGCGGAAGGCCGCCTCCTCCATGGCCCGAGGGGTGCAGGTGCCGCCCATGGTGTCGTGGAACTGGTTGGCCAGCACGTCCTCCCAGGCCTGGCGCAGCTCCTCGGCCGGGTAGGGCCGGCCGCCGACCATGGTGGCCAGGCTGGCGGCCACCTCGGCCATGGCCAGGCGGGCCTCGCAGCGCCGGTTCAGAGACTTGATCGTGCTGTTGGTGGTGTAGCAGCCGCGGAAGCAGTGCTGGATCTCGCCCACGACGCGCGGTAGATCGCGGCGCTCGGCGCGGCGGTAGAACTCGTCGATCTGGCCGTAGACGTGCTCGTACTCCGGGTGCGCGGCGGTGAACTCGCGCAGCATCTCCAGGTCGCGGATCGTCGGTCCCCCGCCGTGATCGCCCACGCCGTAGAAGAATAGGGCTTCCGGAACCCGCTCCAAGTTGGGTAGCAGTGCCGCGCCCACGTCGTTGTACCAGTCCGGTCGGCAGGTGCAGTACCAGCCATCGGGCCGGCAGCCCACCACGGTACTGCCGTCCACCCCCTGCCAGCGATACGGCCCGACCGGCAGCTCGACCTCGTCCGGATTGGGCCGGAAGTGCAGCCAGCCGCCAATGCCCTGGAGTTTGAGGATCTGGGGAAGCTGGCCATGGTGGCCGAAGGAGTCGACGCAGTACCCGGTCCGGGCCGTCTTGCCGAAACGACTCTGGAAGTAGCGCTGGCCATACAGGCCCTGGCGGCAGAATGACTCCCCGGACGGCGCGTTGTTATCGGACTGCACGGTCCAGCCACCGGCCACCTGCCAGCGGCCCTCCCGGACCTTCTGCTGGATGCGACTGAAGAGGGCCGGCTCGTTCTCCTCCACCCACTTGTAGAGCAAGGTTGACGAGCAGGTGAAGACGAACTCCGGGAACTCGTCCATGCGGTCGAGGGCCGCCTGGAAAGACGCCTTGACCTCGTCGTACCCCTCGGTCCAGTTCCACAGCCAGGTGTGGTCGATGTGGGTATTGCCGATGTAGTAGATGCGCTTGTTGGGCATGTGGGTCTCCACGAAGATTGCGCCACATCGCGCGACGCGTGTCGGCCCGGCAGCGGGTCAGGTCCTCTCCAAGGCCGCCCAGCTCGAACTCTGGGACCGTATAAAGGTCCTTGTCGATGGTCCGTCAAGCCGGCTCATGGCCGCCGCATCTGACGATCATCGCCGCTCTAGCCTGGCTGGGAGGAACTGACCGCAGAACGCAGAGAGGCGAGGGCCCGACTCGCTCCGGGCTGCCAGGCAGCCCAGTGAGCACGTATTCTCGCAACGCCGGCAACGCTCGCGGTATGCCCCGCTCACGCCCCATGGCGCAGGGCCCCCGCCTCCTGTGAAGCCCACGGCCCGCGGCCCGCGGTATGCCCCGCGCCGTCAGGCCGTTCCCCGTTCAGACACGGCCCACGGTATGTCCCGTGAACCCAGAACTGCATAGGGGTGGGGCTTCGAGTCCGCATCCCCTGCTCAGCAGCGTATATCCGCGAACCTGCACTGGGATGCGCGGGGCGCAGGGGCGGCTCCTGTATACTCGAGGGTTGCGCCCGAAGTGCAGACCCCGCCGCACAGCATACTGCGTATCCCCACAGTATTGCTGTGTGGACTCGCGCACACGATAGCCTTCCCGCGTGAACAGCGTCAAGAGAGCCGCGACCGCTCGTATATCATGACCCCTGGGGCGCCAGGTCGGTGACATGCTCACACCAGCAGTTCTGGCGCCTGCCCGGTCATTGTGCCATCCTAGTCCCGCGGCTGCACAGTACGCCACACATCACTGCGGAGGCTGGACGTGCCGAGGAAGCGCCTGTGCTGGATCCCACTCGCCATCCTGGCGGCGCTCTGCGCCCCGTCCGTCTCCCAGGCGGCCGGCTCGGCGCACAGCGGCGGCGGGCCCGTTCACAAGAAGCTGATTCAGACGGGTTGGGACCGGCCCACGCCGAGTGTGCTGCGGCGGAATCTGGCGGCGCGGGAAAGCCTTCCCTTTGACGGCATGGCCGTCACCATCATCGGCGTTGACGACGCGGGCGAGCCGGTGCGTCTGCGCGATGCCGGGCACGGCCGGCCGTGGAAGCGCTCCTGGTTCCAGGCCCAGGTGGACACGCTGCGCCAGATCCGCTCGGACAAGCTGACGGACCTGTTCGCGTACGTGGACCTGTCGCCGCCGCGGGAGGAGTTCGTCGACGCCTTTGACGATGCGGGCTGGGAGCAGATCGCCGAGCACCTGCGGATCGCGGCCTGGATCGCGCGCGAGGGTGGACTGAAGGGGATCATGTTCGACCCGGAGGCGTATCGCGGGTCCGTGATCAAGTACAGCAGCCGCCTGCACGAGGAGAGGAGCTTCGAGGATTACAGCGCCCAGGTGCGGCAGCGCGGTCGCCAGATGATGGAGGCCATGGCCTCCGAGTACCCGGACATGACCTTCTTCACGCTGTTCATGCACAGCGGCATAGCCATGGGGGCCCTCGGGCTCGACCCGCGGGCGGGGCTGGAGAGATCGAGCTACAGCCTGTACCCGGCCTTCATCAATGGCTGGCTCGACGCCGTGCCCCCCCAGATGGGCATCGTCGATGGCTTTGAGATGGCGTACCCCCACAGCAGCGAGCTGCAGTATCTCAAGCACGCCAATGCCATGCGCAACACGTCGCTGGCCCTGGTGGACCCGGCGAACCGGGCGACATACCGGGCCCAGGTGCAGACCGGGCTGGCCATCTACCTGGACGCGTACGTCAAGTATCCGGCCGCGGACGTGCACGCCGACGTGCTGACCGACCCGCCGCTCGAGGGCACGTCCCTGGAGCGGTTGACCGACGCGGTGATCTCGGCCTTTGAGGTGGTGGACGAGTACGTGTGGGTGTTCTGCGAGAGCTATCGCTGGCTGCCCCAGTCGCCCCACGCGCGCGGGGCGACTGGCACGTGGGAGGAGACGTGGCCGGGCGTGACTGAGGCCCTTCGCGTGGCCACCGTGCCGGAAGAGCGGGCCCGGGCGCGGGCCGAGCGGGAGTTCCGCATACGGCAGCGCAAGGCCAAACTGCGCGGCGTGCCCATGCGCAACCTGGTGGCGAACGGGGACTTCAACAATGGGCAGGGTCCCACGGCGCGTCCGGCAGTGACGCGGGCCCCCGGGCGTCCGGCCACGGTGCGCGACGCGGCCGAGGCCTGGGAGGCCTGGCAGGGCGAGGGCTCGGGCGGGACGATCGCGCGCGCTTCCACGGGGCGCCGCGGCTTCGGGTCGGCCGAGCTGGTGGGCGTGGCCAACGGAGGGTATGTCCAGCGGATCGAGGTGACGCCGTTCCGGTTCTACAAGGTCATGGGCTGGGTGCGGGCCATGGGTCGCGGTGCGGGGGCCATTCAGCTGCGGTGGCTGGACGGCTCGGAGGAGGCCATTGCTGAGCCGGTCGTATTGCAGCCTGGCGCCTCTGCGGCCGAGACTTGGGATGAGATCTCGGGCGTGGTGCGCAGTCCGGAGCGCGGGCATTGGCTGGAACTGCGTCTGTCTGTGGCGGGGCAGGCGTCCGAGGCGGACGTGATGTGGTTCGACGACATCGAGGTGTTCCGCATCAGCGTCAACTGAGGGTTGGGCATGGCGTCGCCGGACTGCAGACTGATTCTCGTTGAGGGCCTCCCGGGTTCGGGGAAGTCCACCACGGCGCAATACGTCTACGACCAGGTGCGGCGCAACGGTGGGCGGGCGCGCTGGTACTACGAGGACGAGACACCGCACCCGGTAGCGGCCACCAAGGGCGTGCAGCGCCCCCGGGGGTTCAAGGAGTTCTCCCAGGCGGCCCTGGCCCGATGGCGGGATCTGGTCTCGCGAACGCGTCGCTCGGGCGAGACCGCCATCATCGACGCGCACTTTTTCCAGGACACCATCATTGCGCTGCTCCGGGCCAATGTGAAGCGCGCCCTGATCGCCGACCACATCCGGGCCGTGGCGGAGATCTGCCAGCCCCTGCAGCCGAGCCTGGTGTATCTGCACCAGCCCGAGTACGCCGCGGCTCTGCGCCGTCTCCTCGACCAGCGGGGGGAGCGCATCGAGCAGCTCTACATTCACCGGAATGACCACTCCCGGTACGCGCAGCGGCGGAACCTGAGCGGCTTTGACGGCCTGGTCCACTTCTACCTGGACATGCGGGCCATGATGGAGCAGCTGGTCGAGGGGCTGGACATGCCGAGCCTGTCCATCGACTGCACGGACCGGGACTGGCCCGCGTACTACGGGAAGGTAGGCGAGTTCCTGGCGCTCTCGCCGCAGACCGCCGAGGTGCCGTCCGGCGACCGGTACCTGAGCCAGTACGCGGGGACGTACACGTACCGGGCGGATCGGTCGCCGCGCCGGGTCGCGGGACGCTGGCAGGTTGGGGGAACGGACTGGCGCCGCCGCGTGGGGGGCCAGGCCCAACCCGCGGCCATGCACTACGGGGAGGACGTGGAGTTCCACGTCCGCCTGGAGAGCGGCGAGCTGGTCCTGCTCGAGTACGGGTGGCTGTGGCCGGTGAACCGGCTGGTCCCCAAAGAGGAGGACGTCTTCTACATTGCCGGGTGGCCCTTCACCATGGACTTCGAGCGGGATCCGTCCGGAGCGGTGGTGGGTGCCCGGCAGGTGAACCTGGCCGGGCGCTGGCTGGCCACGGGGCAGCGGTACCCGCGCGTTGCCGAGGGCCCGCCAGATTAGAGGCCCTGGCGGGCCGAGGCTGGAGAGTGCCAATCTGTCCACTGACGCGGACGGATGGATGAGAAATATAGACAGTATAGTCAATATGACTATAAATGAAACTTTGGAAGATGCTTGGCGAATTCGGATTTAACTAGCGGGTTTATAAGATGTTAGAAGGTACTGAGTAGTGTAAATATAGGATCCACGCACGTGGAACAAGGAGAAGAGCCGTAGACTGAGAGAGCAATCGGGCGGAGGGGTGCGAGGAAGGGGTGGTCAGGGCGCGAGGGGGCGCCAGCGCACGACGGCGGCGCGCCGGGGATCGCCGTTGTCCCCCAGGCAGCAGCCCACGACGGTGACAATGGTGTCGTCTTTGAGGGCCAGGCTGCCCGGGTACCCGAAGCCGAAGAGCAGGCGGTACCGCTCCGGTCGCCAGGTGCGGCCCACGTCGTGGCTGACGCGGGCGCACAGCTGCGAACGGCCGCGAAACCACCCGCGGGACCGCTCGTACGGGTCGGCGTACCGGGTCTGGTGGATGAGCACGAGGCTCTCGTCGGAGAGCTGGACGAGCTCGCCGTTGCACTCGCCGTGCGCCATCAGGGGCTGGCCCGCGGCGTCGATGATCGGTCGCAGGTTCTGCCAGGAGCGCCCGCCGTCCGCAGATTCTCCCAGGACCACGTGGCGGAAGAGGCGGCCGTGGCCGTCGGGCTCGGGTGGGGGCTGGCCCCACTGGGCGATCTGCCCGGCGTGCCAGGGCTTGGGGAAGCCGGACAGGCGGAAGGCGCCCAGGACGCGACCGTCCCGGGCTTGGAGAAACCCGGTCTCGTACACGCCGGAGAAGGAGCCGCCCTCACCGGGCCAGGTGTACTGGGGGTGGTCGTCGCGGATCTGCTCGCGGCCCTGGCGCACGTCGCGCCAGAACGCGGGGTCGCCGCCGCCGCTCCAGGTGGCGCCGCGGTCGGTGGAGCGGAACAGGTACTGGGGGTAGTGGCCGGCGCCGAGGGGTTCGCCCGCGGGCGGGCTGAGCCGGCAGTTGACGGCCAGGAGCACGGTGCCGTCGGCCAGCTGGAGCAGGTTGCCGTCCACGTGCACGGCGTCGAAGTGGGCCGGAGCGATCTCGGCCAGGGGCTCCCAGGTGGCGCCGCAGTCGGTGGAGCGGGCGATCTCAATGGCCCGCTCGCCGCCGCCGCGGGCCAGGAGGAAGGCGCCGTCGTCGAGCACGGCAAAGGCGCCGGCCGCGCTGTTGGTGCGGGAGCAGAGCTCGCGGCCCTGCCAGGTGACGCCGGCGTCGGTGGAGCGCCAGTGCAGTGCCGCGGCGCCGCCGCTGACCAGGGCGTGTAGTGAGCCGTCCCCGGTGCGCGCCACGTGGCCGCCAATGTGGTGGGTGGGCCAGCGCTCCTCGCGGGGCAGGTGAAGGCGCTCACAGGGTACCTGTCCGACGACCTGCTCGCCCCGCGTGACCAGCAGCTGGTCCACGGCGCCGTAGAACGCGTGGTCGGCCTGGGCGAGGGCGGGGTCGTTGTGGACGGAGGTCAGCGTGGGTTGAGGTCTCGCCTGGGACACCGTGAGTGGCCTCGCTGTTTCAGGCGAAGGAAAAAGTGGGTATGTCCACGGCCTGGTTGGTCTCGCAGGACTGGGCCGCGGCAATGGCAATGGCCGCGCTGTTGCGCGCGTCCACCGCGCCGGAACAGGTGTGCTCGCCGGCCAGGGCGCTCTGCACGAAGGCCTCGAGAATGGCCGGGTCGCCGCCGCCGTGACCGCCGGTGCGCCGCGGCGGGTGGTACTCGTCCACCTTGGTGGCGTGGCGCTTCTCCACCCGAATGAGAAACTCCTGCTCGTTGTTGTAGAAGCCGTACATCCGTCCCCGGTCGCCAATGAGGGTGAAGTGGCGATTGTAGTCGGGGGTGAAGTGGCACTCGGTGTACGTCATTTTGGCGCCGTTGGCGTAGCGCACGGTGATGACGGAGTTGTCGTCCACGTCGATCTCGCGGGCCCACACGCAGCCGTCCTGGGCCTGCTTGAGCTGCTCGCCGTAGTCCATCACAAAGCCGGACACGTCGCGGTAGTACGGGCAGGTGTCCTTCTCGTCGCAGTCGCGGCAGCGCTTGTCGTCGGGCTCGTCCCCGCCGAACACGTCGAGGCCGCCCTCGCCAAAGGCGCGCACCGGGTCGGAGCCGATGAACCAGTTCATCAGGTCGAGGGTGTGGGTGCCCTTCTCCAGCATCAGGCTGCGGATGAAGTCCTTGCGACGCCGGTTGTTGTGGTAGTAGTACTGGCCGCCCACCGACACGTTGTCCACGGCCATTCCGAGCTTGACCGAGCCGATCTCGCCGGCGTCGAGGAGGCGGCGCATCTCCTGGCAGAGCGTGCAGTAGCGCAACTCGAGCCCCACCATCAGACAGCCCGCCGAGCCCTCCCAGGCGCGCAGAATGGCGTCGCAGTCGTCGATGGTCTGGGCCATTGGCTTTTCGAGGAAGACGTGCACGTCGCGCCCCAGGAAGGCGACGGCGTTGTCCTTGTGCGCCGGGTCCCACGAGGCGACCACGCCGATGTCGCAGCCGACGCGGTCCAGCATTTCCTCCTGGGAGGCGAAGTACTGAGCCCGGTCGCCGAACTCCTCGCGGGCCAGGCCGAGGGCGCCCTCGGCCGGGTCGCTGACGGCCACGAGGCGGGTGGCGGGGTGATTGTCAAAGGCGCGGGCCAGGTACCGGCCCCGTCCGCCGGCGCCGGACACGGCTACTCTCATCTGGGACATGGCATCTTCCGTGGGCAACTTGCGTGTGTGTTGGGTGTGAGTCAGTCGGGACGCACGAACTCGAGCACGCCGAAGCGGGCCGGCTGGTGCAGGTCGCGGTACGTCGGGGACCAGGCCTGGTTCTCCACACAGAGCTGAGCGCCGCGGGCGGCGACCTGGTGGCGGCTGAAGCGGCCCTCCGCGTCGGTCTGCAGCTGGTCCTCGTCGAGCATGTCGGCCAGCGCCTCCTCGGTGACTCCGAGGGCTTCGCGCGCCTGGTCGCGGCTCAGTGTCTCAGTCGCGGCGCCGGCGGGCACCAGGGGCCGCGGCCGCTCCACGCGGTACAGACCCAGGCGCCAGCGGTCGCCGGGCTCTGGCGGCAGGTGCGTGCGCACGGTGCCGCCGCTGGGCGTGGTCGTGGTGCGGAACACCTCCCAGGGAATGGCCAGCTCGGCCGTGTACCCCGCTGAGGCGGGCCGGCTCTCGACTGCGGCCCAGCTCTGCACCGACGCCATCTCGCCGCGGTGCGCCACGGCGGTTCGCACGCCGTCGGCGCTCCACCGGGCCAGACCGAGCTGCCGCGCCCAGGGCTCGAAGTCCAGGGGCGGCCCGGACATGAGGTTGAAGGCGTCGTACAGGGCGTTTGCCGGGCTCAGGTCGAATTCGTAGTAGGTGATCTCGTCGCCCGTGTCGTCGACGAACACGCGCAGCCCCTCGTCACCGGCCACGCCGCCATTGTCGCGGGCCAGGGCTCGCGCCCAGACGTCGTCGTCGTCCACCTCGAAGGCCACGTACAGAAACTGATCGTCCCACAGTACGCGCGCGTGGGTGGTGGCCAGCGGGCGCGGGTGGAACCCGGGGGTGCACGTAGACCGGGGGCTACCGTCCGCGGTATTCCGGAAGGGGCCCAGGCGCTCGGCCCGGGTCCAGGCCGGGTCGTCGAGGAGTCCGTCGATGGCGGGCGGCGCCTCGGACACGTGGCGCGCCCGCACCGTGGGCACCTGCTCGTGCACGGCCCGGCCGCGGGCCCTCGACTCCGGGCGCACAACGGGGATCAGGAGCAGGACCAGCAGGGCCAGACCGCGCTGGGACAGGGGCCGGGGGCGCGGCTCCAGCACGGTGCCCAGCACGAGCAGGGCGCCCAGGAACAGGGGGATCCCCTCGTGCGGGTGGAGCCAGTGCACGGCCTTGAGATTGGCGTGTTCGTCCCAGAATGGGTAGTAAGGATAGCTGCCCAGCCAGGACGAAGTGGTCACCGGGTCGAGCAGGAGCAGGGGCAGCAGCAGGGCGGCGCCCAGGGCCAGAGCCACCTTGACGGAGCGGAAGTCGGAGGCCGGCGCGTCGCGGCGCAGACGCTGGAGGGTGACCACGGGCAGAATGCCGCCGGCCGCGCCCAGGGCGTCGAGGATGGGGTCGCTCCAGTCCATCCAGTGGGTGTGCTCGGCCAGGAGCCACTGGTGCAGGCCGTAGTGCTGCCAGGCCTCGTCCACCAGACCCAGGGCCACGGCCAGGACAAAGGCGAGCTGCGGCCGCCGGCCCCGGTCGATGGCCAGGCACAGGAGCAGGCCCACCAGGGCGTACTGGGCAAAGTGAACCAGCTCGGTGGTGTACAGGATGATGATCTTCCAGGCCAGGTACAGGCCGCCGCTCCACAGGGCCCAGGGCACGGCCGCCTCGAGCATCAGGCGGGGGGGCGTGTGGCGCAGGCGCCAGGCCAGGTAGGCCAGGGCGGCGCAGGCGAGCAGGAGGAAGCCGGCCAGAATGACGGTCTCGCCGCGGTCGAAGCCGGCCTGACCGCCTTCGGCCACCAGGGAGCCCGGTTGGCGGGCCCAGTCAAAGAAGCCGGTCACCACGTCCAGGCCGTACCCGTGGCCCACGGTGGTGAGGGCCCAGACGGCCAGGGCCGCGGCGAGCAGGGGGCGTGACAGGACAGAGGCGGGGACCATTGGAGTCAGCAAACACGAGATATGGCCAGGGGCGGTCAAGGTGGCCGGCGCTGGTTCTGGGCGCGGTGCTGGCCCTGGCCACGGCCGCGGCGTACTCCAGCAGCTTTGGCGGCGTGTTCGTCAATGACGACGTGCGCTGGATCGTGGAGAACGAGGCGATCCGCCAGGCCTGGCCCCCGTGGGCCGCGGCTGGCGGCACGCTGCGTCCCGTTCTGTTCTGGAGCCTGGCCCTCAACTACGCGGTGAGCGGCCTGGACACGTGGTCGTACCACGCCGGCAACCTGCTGATTCACCTGGCTGCCAGTCTGGTCCTGTTCGGCCTCCTGCGGCGGGCCCTGACCGCGGCGCCCGACGCGCTCGCGGTCGGCCAGTCCGGGCGGGGCGCGCGCGCTCCAGGCCAGCGCGACGCGGGCCAGCGAGACACAGGCCAGCGCGACGCGGGCCGGCCAGACACAGGCCAGCGAGACACGGGCCCGGTGGGCGCGGGGAGCAGGGGCGCCGACCGCCCGAGACACGACGGGACGGCCTTTGCCGCAGCTCTGATCTGGGCCCTGCACCCGCTGCAGACCCAGGCCGTGACCTACGTCATTCAGCGCGGTGAATCCCTGGCCGGCCTGCTCCTGGTGCTGGTGCTGTACTGTGCGTACCGGGGCGCCTGGGCCGGCCGCGCCAGCCGGGTCTGGTACGGCGCGGCCGCCGCGGCCTTCTACCTGGGCCTGGGCACCAAAGAGGTGATGGTGGTGGCCCTGCCCGTGCTGTGGGTGTTCGACCGCCTCTTCCTGTCCGGGGGGTTCCGGGCGGCCCTGGCCCAGCGGCGGGGCCTGTACGCGGCGCTGGCCGGGCCGCTGGCCGTTGGGGGAGCACTGGCCATGCTGGCGCGCCCTGGTCTGGTGCTGGGTCTGGTGCTGGGCCTGGTGCGCGGTGACGCCGTGGACGTGACCCGCTGGCAGTACCTGCTGGCGCAGCCCGGGGTGATCCTGCAGTACCTGCGGCTGTGTGTGTGGCCCTTCCCGCAGTACCTGGACTACGGCTGGACGCCGCCGGCCACCCAGTGGGGGTACGCCCTGCCGGGCGCGATCGCAGCGGTCCTGCTGGGCGCCACCGCGTGGGCCGTGGCGCGCGGCCGGCGGCTGGGGTTTGCCGGCGCCTGGTTCTTCCTGATCCTGGCCCCGACGTCCAGCTTTGTGCCGCTCAAAGACCTGCTGGTCGAGCACCGAATGTACCTGCCCCTGGCCGCCGTGTGCACGCTGGCCGTGCTGGCGGCCGAGGCGGCCCTGGCGCGCCAGCGCGGCGCCGGTCGGCCTTGGCGCGTTGCCGGCCCCGCTCTGCTGGCCGTGGTGGCCCTCGGCCTGGGCGCGGCCACCTGGCGCCGCAATCTGGACTACCACAGCGAGCTGGCCCTCTGGGGCGGCGCGGCCGCGGGCCGGGCCGACAATGCCAAGCGCTTCTACAACCTGGGCCTGGAGTTCCTGCTCGAGGACCGCGGCCTGCTCGAGCCGGCCACCTTTGCCGTCACCGTGGACACAGCGGGCCTGGCGGCGCCGGCGCGTCAGGGGCTGGCCCTGCTGCAAGCCGGGCGGGCAGAAGAGGCGGTGAGGGTATTCGAGGCGGCCCTCGCGCAGGCTCCGGAGGGGGCGCCGGACCAGGTGGCCTGCCTGACCGGGGCGGGCATCGGGCGCTTCCTCAGCGGCGACGCAGCCGGGGCGCGGCGCTGGCTGGCCCGCGCGGTGGAGGCGCGGCCGCTCGACGGGAGCGCGCACACCAACCTGAGCTGCGCCCTGCTGGCCGCGGGCGATACGGCCGCAGCCGCGGTGCGCGCGACCCAGGCCGTGCACCTGGCGCCGCGCTCGGCCGAGGTGCAGCACAATGCCGGCACCCTGGCCGCGCTCACCGGTGACTGGGCCGCGGGCCGCCGCCACCTGGATCGGGCCCTGGCCCTGCGGCCCGGCCTGGCCGCGGCGCGGAACAACCTGGGCGCGGTGCGGGCGGCGGGCGGCGACCTGGAGGGGGCGCTGGCGGCGTACGAGCTGGCCGCGGACCAGGGCAGCCGCGCGGCGCGGGCCAACGCGGGCCTGCTGCTGCTGGATCTGTACCGGCGCGACGAGGCGGTGGCGCACCTGGTGCAGGCCGCCGAGTACGGGGCGCACCGGCAGCGCGGCCTGAAGGGGCTGTGCGTGGCCGAGTACGCCCGCGGCGACCTGGACGACGCCCTGGCCCACGGGCTGCTGGCCGTCGAGCTGGGGCCGCGCGACGCGGAGGCGCACAACAACACGGCCAACTGCTACCTGGCCCTGGGCGACACGAGCCGGGCTTTGGCTCTGTACCGCAAGGCGCTGTCTCTGGCGCGGGGCCAGGGCCGCGCGGCCGTGCACCACAACCTGGCCCGGGCGCGGTTCGCATTGGGGTCTCCGGCTGCGGCTGCAGATCACCTGGAGCAGGCCCTGGCCCTGAGACCGGCGGACCGGGCTTTGCAGCGGGATCTGGCCGCGGCGCGACAGGCGGAGTAAGGGCCGGGCCGAACGCCGGCGCCCCCTGGCTGCACGCCAACAGGACTACACCAGGACTAAACCAGGACACGAGGAGTCACCACGTGAAGATCACTCGACTCGAACGCACCGTCGTCGTCGTTCCCTTCATTCCCGGGATTCTGCCGCCGCCCGACTACGAGGAAGCCACGCCCGGGTACCCGCAGCCCCTGGGCGAGCGGCGCCAGGACATCGTGCGCCTGCACACGGACGACGGCGCCGTCGGCAAAGGAATGGGTGGCCCGTATTTCGGGCGGCGCGACCTGGAGGAGCCCGACCTGGTGGGCCGCGATCCGCTGGAGTTCGAGCCGCGCTCGCTGGGCGGCGGGCCGTGGGACATGGCCCTGCTCGACCTGATCGGCCAGGCCGTGGGCTGGCCCCTGTACCGCCTCTTCGGGGGCAAGGCGCGCGACCGGGTGCCGGTGGACTACTGGATCTCGCGGATGGGGCCCGAGGACACGGCCGCGGCGGCGACGCGGGCCGCAGCCCAGGGCTTCCACGGCATCAAGATGAAGTGCAAGTGGGAGGACGCCAACGTGGCCGATCGGGTGTTCGCCGCCCACGAGGCCGCGCCGGACCTGCGCATTGTGGTGGACCCGAACGAGCGTTTCCACACGGTGGAAAACACGCTGTCCCTGGCGCGGGAGCTGGAGGGCCTGGACGTGATTTTCGAGGACCCGATCCCCAAGGGCGACAGCCTGGCGCCGTACCGGCGCCTGGTGGCGGAGATCCCCTTTCCCGTGGCGCCCCACCTGCAGAACCCGCGCCAGGCGATCGAGGCCGTGCACCTGAAGGCGGCCGACGCGCTCAACATCGGCCCGGCGGGCTGGGGCTTCCTGGATATCGCGCGCATTGCCGAGGCGGCCGACATCCCGGTGTGGCAGGCCTCGAACGTGGACGTGGGCCTGCACGACGCCTTTCGGGCCCACGCCTCGGCGGCCTGCCCCAACTGCACCCTGGGCAGCGACCTGTGCGGCAACTTCGTGCACGAGCACAGTCTGCTGGCCGAGCCGCTGGTGCGCGACGGCTGTGTGACCGTCACGGACAGGCCTGGGCTGGGAGTGGACCTGGACGAGGAGGCGGTACAGCGATACGCCGTGGACCCGTAAGGGGATCCACGGCGCACCGGGTTCAAGGGGACGGGCCGCGGGCGCGCCCGCGGTGGCCGCGCTAGAGCGAGGTCAGGTCGAAGGGATTGGACCAGGCCTTGAGCCCCTCGGGGCCCACGATCTCAAAGCGCACCCAGCGGGCGTTGGCCCGCACCGGGAAGGTGGCCTCCTCGAAGAGCTCGCCGTGGAGGTGGTACTCCGAGCCCCAGCTGTCGTTCACCGCGGAGATGCGCCGGGCGGGCGAGCACTTGATCGTCGCCTCAAAGGTGCGCTTCTCGTCCGTCGAGTCGGCCGTGGCCCGCACCTGGATGTCGTGGATCTCCGGCCCCTCCGTCGAATACGAGGCGCCCGCTGCCAGGGCCGCCATGATGGCCTCCACCGAGCGCTCCTTCACCCGCACCATATTCCACCCCTGGTACGTGTCGTGGCGATCTGCGGCCGGGCCGTGCGCATCGTCGTTGGCCAGGGCCGGGTAGAGCTTGTTCTCCAGGCTCATCCAGTCGTCCCAGTGCACGCTCGACTCGCCGCGGCCGGCGCGGCGGCAGGTGGTGTTGAACACCTCGAGCCCGCTCAGGCCGCGCAGGGGCACGGTGTCGCGCAGGATGTTGACGGAGCTCCAGTGGGGGTGGGCCAGCCAGGCCTGACCGCCCTGCTCCAGCACGGCGTCGATGACCAGCTGGGGCGCCATCACCCCGGCGTCTATGTCCTCGTGCACGTCGAGGCCCACGAAGTGGTGCGTCTGCCCGCCGAAGGGGTTGGTGGGGTGCAGCTCGACCCCCTCGATCAGAACGAAACCGGCTGGCGCCGTGACCGAGTCGATCCGCGTGATCTTGCGGTGGTCGGACAGGCACAGAAAGTCGTACCCCTGGGCGGCGTACCCGTCGACGCGCTGCTGGGGCTCTTCGCGGCCGTCGGAGTTGGTCGAGTGGGTGTGGAGATTCCCCTTCAGCCAGGTGTATCCGTCGGCATCGGTCAGGCTGAAGGGGCTGGTGAGTGGATTGCTGGGCGCTTCGGGCACTGGGTCACCTCCTCTGGGGTTTGAGGAGGCCGAATATAGGCGAGCGGACAGGGGCGGCAATGGCCGGGCGCGATCGTCGCCGAGGCGTGGGTCCCCGCTGGTCCGGGTTGAGGTGCCGTGTGCCTCGTCCTCCAGGCCCAAGCCTCACTCCCGGGGCCGGAGTGATTCGGCTCAGGCGTCGCCCTCGTCGTCGTCATCCAGGCTGAAGTTTTTGGCGCGGGCGCCGGCCACCTTGATATCGCGCTCGGATACCCGGTCTTCCTTGAGGAACTCGAGCTCTTCGTTGAGCTCGTCTATCCTGGCCAGCTTCTCGTCGCGCAGCTTCTCGTGCAGGCCGAGGGAGCCGTCGGCCGCCTTCTTCTGCTCTTCGACATCCTCCAGTTCCTGCTCCACCTCGAGAGCGGCCTGCTCCAGCTTGGCGAGGCGCTGGCGCTGGCTCTGCAACTCGCTGGCCGTGTACAGCGAGATGGCGATCGTGGCGAGCACGAGCAGGGCGGCTGTGGTGATCAGGACAGTCATGGTGGCCTGTCTACTGTACCCAGGGGTCCTGGTTTGGACAACTACCATATCCAAAGGAATCGCACAACCAGCCGATAGTAGACAGTACCAAGTCAGGCTTCCTAAGACTGCGGAGTGCGGTGCGCTCTCCCCCGACTGCCCCGGAGTTCCCCATGGCTCAGTACGCCCAGACCGACGTCCCCGACACCAAAGAGGAAGATGAGGGCCTTCCCGCCCTGCAGAAGATGGCCATTCTCATGGTGGCCATGGGCGAGGACGCCTCGGGACAGGTGATGAAGTATCTCAGCGATCTCGAGATCGAGGAGATCACTCAGGCCATTGCCGACCTCAGGAACGTGACCTCCCAGCTGATGGACCGGGTGCTGGAGGAGTTCGAGCAGCACCTGATGGCCGGCGAGTGGATCAGCCAGGGGGGGCTGGACTTTGCCCGCGATGTCCTGGAGCGGGCCGTGGGGCCTCGCAAGGCCCAGGAGATCCTCGACCGCGTCAACACCCGCGTCTCTTCGGGCTTCTACATCCTCAAGAATGTGGCGCCCCA
>Ga0180429_10002374_pt1 | contig 15553 bp, 13 predicted proteins | sample SS_ome_FD_132428 | JGI IMG/M metagenome (GOLD analysis project Ga0180429, IMG submission 132428) | Hypersaline lake sediment archaeal communities from the Salton Sea, California, USA - SS_1_S_1 metaG | ecosystem: Environmental > Aquatic > Non-marine Saline and Alkaline > Hypersaline > Sediment ...
AGAGAAATGGCCTGCGGAGATGAGGGTATCGATTTCGATCCCGATAGCGATTTCGATCCCGACAAACCCTCGACCCCTCGAACCCTCAATAATGTAGTTTCAGACAAGCGGGGGCCGCCGGCCCGTCTACGCTCTGCGAGCTGCGCCGCGGCAGGCTGCGGACATAGCGCGCCCGGGAAGGCGATGCCGCAACATCAAACCCAATCAACCCAATGAACCCAACAAACCCAATGAACTCAACAAACCCAACAAACCCAATGAACTCAACAAACCCAATGAACCCAACAAACCCAACCAACCCCTAAAACATAAGCGTCGCGCCGACGGTAAAGCGCTTGTCCTTGTCAACGTCGCTGTTGTATTTCTTTTCCAGGTAGCCGGTGTACAGGTAAAAAGCGGCGTCCAGTTCGTAGCGCGCCCCTACCAGCCAGCTCTTGTGGCCGCTGCGCGAAAAGCGCGCATCGTCGGCGTCTTCGCGTTCGCCGTACTGACCGATCACCATTATCTTCCGGGTGCCGAGGGTCAGCCCCACCAGCCAGAGGTCCGCACCGGTGGTTTCGTTGTCTTCATCGGTAAGATCGTTTTCGGCGGTGTTCAACCCTTCCGGTTCGACGGCTGCGATGTTTTCAGACAGAGAAATCAGGCCATTGTCAAATTCGTACTGTCCGAAAAGACTGTATCCCGGACTGCTGATTTTCGCTCCCACTTTGTAGGCCTCGTCATCGCCCGGCTCCCCGTTGTCGTAGTACTGGGCGAAAACAAACCAGTTCTGTGAACGGTAGGCCACGCCCCCCCCATAGGCATGGTCATTGTCATCGGTTTCGTCCAGGCTCACAAACAGGCTGACATCCAATCCTTTGAGGGATGTCGGCGCGTCGTAGCGGATGGAGTTGGTGGCCCGGCCGCGCCCTTTGCCGGTGCTGTGGTGCAGGGCGGATTGGATGTCGACAAAAAAACGTGCCGCTGCTGCGTCGCGGTAAAAGGGGTCCAGAAGGTTGCCCGACTGCATGTAGGGGGTTTCCAGTGTACCGGCGCGCAGGAGACCGAAGCCGCCGTCCAGTCCGATAAACTGCTCCAGATCGGTCAGGGAATCCTCTCTGTGGCGGTCGCTGGGATCCAGCCCCCATTCCGACCGGAAGACAGCCTTGATGCCGGCGGTCGTGTCCCGGGCGCCCTGTATCGCAATATGAGAGACGTTGCCGCTCAGATAGGTGCCGTCCTCATTCGCGGCCCCGGCTTCCGTCGCTTGCCGGCCGCTTATGCAGTCGCCGCCGCAGTCATCGCGGTTGTAGCTGACGCGCAGGGCGCCGTTCAAGGCGATGGACCAGTCCCTTCCTTTCCACTCAATCCCCTGCGCCGGGTTCAGACCGTCGAGTGCCACTATCCAGATCAGGCACAACAGGCCCCATCGCATCCATTTCATCACACCTCCCGCTGTTGTACCGGTCGTTAGCCATTTGTTTGTGAAAAATCGATGCCGCGGAATGCCGCTTCGCTGAAGCCCCATTTTTCTTCGAATTCCTTTCCATGAAAAGCGATAAAAATAAAGCCCCGCACCTGTTTGTCTTTCAGGACCGCCTGGCTGAGCACGTAAAGGCTTCCGGTTGGATGGTACAGGATATTCTGGACAATGGCCCCCGTTTCGATGCCGCTGAATTCGTCCTTCAAATAACGGTAATCATCCAGATTGGACGGGTAGGTGCGGCTGTCACCCGATGTTTCAAAAATCCGCCCGGCCAGAAAGCGCATGCGGTCGTCCAGTACGGCAACCGTGAATCCGACGGGCGGATCCGTTGCGGCCTCCGTCAGAAAGCGCTGGATGGACCGGTCCATGGCGTTGGCCGGGTGGGCGGCCTCAAACGCGGGCGCCGCCAGGTCCTGCATTTTTTCAAACATGCGCCATGCCTGGCGCTTGAAGACCTGGTGCGTCGCCGGGGCCGCCGTTTTTTCGGTACAGGACAACAGCAACGCCAGACTGATGAGCAGCGTCGGCAGTATCCATCGGCTGATGACAGGCAAAGCAGGTGAATCCATCGGCTGCACGCATCCCCCGCTGGTGGCAATGATCCAAAGCGTTGAGTGCCTGTTTTATACAACAGCCGGAGGCGATTTGCAATGCACTGCTGACCCGAAATCATTTGTTGACACCAGAGCAGCGGTTCCTTATCTATTGAAGTTGTTATGTCAGAAACGACGCGAATGCGTATGAAAACGTTCGTTCAGGCCTTTTTTCACCGTTTGTCAAAAGCGGCATCTCCTCCCTGGGAGACGGAAGAAGAACGCTTCCGCAAGACGGTCCTTATTCTCATGGTGGCGGCCTATACGATCCTCAGCTTTGTGTGGGGATCGATTTATCTGCTGCTGGGTGTTCACTATGCGTATTTTATTCCGTATGGCTACGGCGTGGTTTGAATTCTGACGCTGTTTGTTCTGTATTATGCCGGAAGCTACCGTTTTTTCCCGTCATGTCAGCTCTGTCTCATACTGCTGGTGCCCTTTTTGCTCCAGTGGCGTTTGGGCGGTTTTCAGGCGTCCGGGGCGGTGATGATCTGGTCAATCCTGTCCCCCATCGGCGCCCTGATGTTTTCCAGCATCCGCCGGGCCTGGCCCTGGTTTGCCGGATATATTTTGATGGTGATGGCATCTGGTTTCGTCCATCCGGATGCCGGTGCGGCATCGACGGCCGTGTCGACAACCGTCTGTGCCTGTTTTTTTGTTTTCAATATCGGCGGCGTTACTTCCATCGCCTTTTTTCTGCTGAAATACTTTGTCGCCAAAAGCGAAGCCACCATTGCGCTGCTGGGGGAGGCCAACGTTCAGGTTCGCCGGGAAAAAGAACGCATCGATAAAATCAAGCGCATGATGGCTTATTTCGTGCCCCAGACCGCCCAGCGCATGATCGAAAACAGCCCGGATCAGGCGCTCCTGAATAAATACATCCGCGATGCGTCGGTTCTGTTTCTGGACATCGAGGGCTTTTCCACCATGACCAAACAGCATCCCTATGAGCGCATCAACCGTACGATCGAGCACTATTTTTCGCTGTTTTTCGATTTGATCCGCCAACGAGACGGCGACATCAACGAAACCGCCGGGGATGGCATGATGGTCATTTTTCTGGGGGACAACGGTGGGATGCACGCAGAAAATGCGGTTTTGTCGGCGATCGACATGATTAAAGTGTGCCGTGCGAATCGGGAAAAAGTCGATCCGGACCTGCTGCCGATCCGGATCAACATCGGCATCAACTCCGGCGAGGTCTATCTGGGATCGACCAAAATTCGCAGCCGTGAGTCCGACCGCTGGACCTTTACGGCATCGGGTACGGTAACGGTTCTGGCGGCGCGGCTTTCCGATTATGCCCAGGGCGGCAAAATCCTCATCGGAGAAGAAACGGCCGCACGGGTGAAAAAGCGCTTTCGGATCAAACCAGTGCAAGACGTCGCTTTAAAGAATTTGGAGGATTTTGGACCGGTTTACGAAGTCACCGCGGAAACCGGGAAAGGGGAAACATCTTCTGCGGAAAGGAGGGATGTTGCATGAAGGAAAAACCCAAAACATCCGTCGGCAATCGCTGGCTGCACGTGCTGGTGCCGCTGCTTTTCTGTGTCTGGCTCGGCGTCCCCGCATCCGCCGGCGCCGCAACGCTTAAGGAGTGCATTCAAACGGCACTGGCCAGCAATCCCGACATCCAGGCGGCCCTGGCGCACATTGATGCGGCCCGCTTCATGACCGGAAAGGCCCGTTCGGCGCATTATCCCCGCTTGTCCGTCCGTGGCGGCTATTCAGCGACCAACAATCCCACCCAGGCCTTTATGATGACGCTCAATCAGCGCGAACTGGACATGGCCTCCCCCGCCTTTGACCCCAATGAACCGGATGACACGGACAATGTACGGCTCTCGCTCGATATGCAATACCGTCTCTACAACAAGGGCGTTGATGCCATCCGTGTGCGCATGGCCGAGACGGGTAGAGAAGCGCGCGAGCTGCAGCTTTCGGCCGTACGCAATGCGTTGATTTATCAGGTCATACGGGGATATTATGCGCTGCTGCAGGCGCAGTCGTTTGTGGGGGTGCAGACGGCGTCCATCAACAGCCTCGAAGAAAACCTGCGGGTTGCCCAAGCGCGCTATCGGGCCGGCAGTGCCGTCAAAACAGATGTCCTCAACCTGGAAGTCAAACTGGCGCAGGCCAGAGAGGACCTGATCCGGGCGGAGAACAGCGTGAAGATCGCGATTGCGTCTCTGAACACCATCATCGGGACGCCGCTTGTTTCCACCGACGGTATTCCCGTTCCGGTTCAGGAGGACATCCAACCGCCGGTGCTTGAAAAAAGCGAACACAGCATCGAGAACCGCCCGGAACTCAAAGCCGCCCGCAAAGCCGCTTTCCTGAAGGAGCAGGCCTACAAGCGCGAGCGCAGAAGCGTTCATCCGACACTCAATGCTTTTGGGTCGTATGATTTCGACAGCGGCGATTTCAATGATTTTGAAGACAGTTATCTGGTTGGCATGCTGGCGGAATGGGACATTTTTGCCGGATTCCAGCGTCAAAACGGCATCCAGGCCGCCCGGGCCGACTGGGAAGCCGCCAGAAGGGAAACGGTCAAGATGGAGAACGCGCTGCGCCTTGATCTGCATCAGGCCTGTCTGGGTGCGGATGAAGCCTGGCAGCGGCTGCAGGTCACCAAAAAAAGCGTTGAGAGCGCTAGAGAAGCGCTGCGCATCACCCGGGTGCAATACAAAGAAGGCGCTGCAGACATCACCGTGCTGCTGACGGCCCAGGTCGGCTTGACCGCCCAGCAGACACGGGACGTGGCGGCCTATTATGATTATGTAACCGCTGTCGCCAACGTACAGCGGGCACAGGGCGGGCTGGTGGCGCAATACGCCCCCTGACACACGGCAGGACCCACATGGAGGAGGTGGTGACAAATGGCACAGCAGAGAAATGCAGGCCAAACCGTTATTACCATATTGAAGTGGTCGACGGGAATCGTCGGTCTTGTGGCCATGATTGCCTGGACGGGCGGTTTTTTGCACCCGAAAGTCGAGGCCGGACGTCTGCCGGTCACTTCCGGCCGGCCGTTGCCGTCGGATGCTGAAACGCTGACGGTGGAAAAAAAACCCCTGGCGCCCCGGATCGATGTGGTGGGAACGGTATCGTCGGCCGAAAAAGTGTATCTGAGTGCACGCATCAGCGCCTATGTCCAGAGCGTCGGCGTGACGGCCGGCAGTGCGGTTAAAAAAGGCCGGGTGCTCATCAGCCTGGATGATCGAGAGATTAAAGAAAAACGCGCGGCCGCTGAAATCAATTTAAAGCAGGCCCAGACCGAATATCAGCGCACGTTGTCGCTTTACAAGAAAAAGGCCGCCACGGAGCAGGCCTTGACGGCTGCGGAATCCCACTATGATGCGGCCCAGTCGCGGGTGGCGGAAATCAAGGTGATGCAAACCTACACCCGCATTCGATCCCCCATTGACGGGGTCGTGACGGACCGCCGGGTGGAGGTGGGCGATCTGGCCAATCCGGGGCAGGTGCTGCTGACGGTTTACGATCCGCTCAACATGCGCATTGAAGTGCCGGTGCCGGTCCGGCTGATTGAAAAATTGTCCCTGAACCAGGCGGTTGATATCACGCTGGACCGGCCCGCACGGTCCTTCAAGGGCACGGTGTCGGCGATTGTCAGTGAAATCGATCCGTTGAGCCGGACCCAGCTGGTAAAGATCCACATCGATGACAACAAGGGGGACATTCTTCCCGGCACTTTCGGCCGGGCGTGGCTCCATGAAGACGCCTACCCTGCGATTGTGGTGCCGTCGAGCGCCGTCATGTCGCTGGGGCAGCTGGAAATGGTGCAGATCGTTGAAAACGGTCTTATTCTGCGGCGCATGGTCAAGGTCGGCTGCAGTTATGGTCCTCGGGTGGAAATTTTATCCGGATTGGCGGACGGCGATGTGATTTTGGTCTCGCCGCTGAAGGAGTAGGCATGCAACGAGCGGATTCTTTCCTGGCGCGCATCATTGAATCGTTTCTCAGGGGCAATCTGGCCATTTTGTTTATTATCATCAGCCTTCTGGCCGGATTCGCCGTTTTATACGTCACCCCGCGGGAAGAGGAGCCGCAGATTGTGGTGCCGCTGGCCGACGTGATGGTTCAATATCCCGGCGGCAGCGCCGAAGAGGTCGAAAATCTGGTGTCCTCCAGGCTGGAGCGGCTTCTTTTTCAGATTGACGGTGTCGAGTATGTGTATTCCATGTCGCGGCCGGGCATGGCCGTGGTGACCGTCCGTTTTTTTGTGGGCGAAGACCGCGAAGAAAGCCTTATCAAGCTTTACAACAAGATCCACCAGAACATGGACAAGGTCACCCCGGGAATCGCCGGATGGGTGGTCAAGCCGGTTGAAATCGACGATGTTCCGATTGTCAATGTCACGCTGTACAGCGACACCGCCGATGATCATCAACTCTATCGCATCGCCGAAGAGGTGGTCGGAAAACTGCAGCACATCCCCGACAGCGCGCGCATCACCATCCACGGCGGCCGCAAACGCGTGGCGTATGTCTATCTGGATTCAGAGCGGATGGCGGCCTATGGCATATCCCCCATGGATGTGGCCGGCGCCATTCGGGTTTCCAATGCGCAGGTTAAGAGCGGTGAATTCGAGAAAGCCAACGCGGTCATTCAGGTGCAGGCCGGCCCCTTTATTGAGTGCATCGAAGAACTCGGCCAGCTGCTCATCACCCTCTACGAAGGCCGACCGGTTTATCTGCGGGACGTCGCCGCCGTCAAGGACGGCCCCGAGGAGGTTCACTCCTACAGCCGCATCGGCTTCGGCCCGGCCGGCGGCCACGGGGGTAAAAGTCCGGCCGCGGGGGAAACCCGCACGGCGGTCACGATTGCGGTCGCCAAGAAAAAGGGCAGCAACGCCGTGTGGGTGGCCCGGGAGGTTGCCGACCGCATGCAGGCCCTGGAGAAAAGTCTGCTGCCGTCCGATGTCCGATACCGGATCACCCGGGATTACGGGGAAACGGCCAACGATAAAGTCAACAGCCTGGTAAAGAGCCTCGGCGAAGCGGTGATCACGGTCATCGCCCTGATTACGTTTTATATGGGATGGCGCACAGGCACCATCGTGGCCATCGCGGTTCCCATCACCTATTCCCTGGTGCTGTTGTTCAACTACCTGTTCGGGTACACCATCAACCGGGTGACCCTTTTTGCGTTGATTCTGGCGCTGGGGCTGGTCGTGGACGACCCCATCGTCAGCGTCGAAAACATCTACCGGCATCTGAGCATGGGCGGCCGCCGCAAACGCGAAGCCATCTCCATCGCCGTCAAGGAGGTGATGCCGCCGGTCATTCTGGCGACCCTGGCCATTATCGTGTCTTTTCTGCCCATGTTTTTCATCACCGGCATGATGGGTCCCTACATGCGGCCCATGGCGTTGAATGTTCCTTTGGCGATGCTCATGTCGCTTATCGTTTCTTTTGCCATTACGCCGTGGGTGTCCAGCAAAATGCTCAAAACCGGTGCAGAACCCGCGGGCGGTTACGATCTGAAGGCAACCACCAACTATCGCATTTACAACCGGGTGGTGCGCCCGCTGGTCCTTTCCAGGGCCAAAAGCATTCTGCTGCTTTTGGTGATTGCGGCGCTGTTCGTTGTTTCCATCGGGTTGGCGCTCACCGGCCGGGTGCCGTTGAAAATGCTGCCGTTTGACAATAAAAATGAATTTCAGGTGATTGTCGATCCCCCCGAAGGTACGACCCTCGAAGCAACGGACGCCGTTGTGCGGCAGGTGGAAAGTGTTTTGGTCACCATGCCGGAGGTGACCGACTACGTGGCAACGGTGGGCGCGTCGTCCCCCATGGACTTCAACGGCCTGGTGCGGCACTACTACATGCGGCAGGGGCCGAATGTGGCCGACATCCGGGTCAATCTGCTGCACCGCAGCCGGCGCGAAATGTCCAGCCATGCCATTGTGCTGCGCATCCGCGGCGAAATCGACGCCATCGCCCGCCGGACCGGCGCCGGCATCAAACTGGTGGAAACCCCGCCCGGCCCGCCGGTGCTGTCGACCGTGGTGGCCGAAATATATGGAAAGCCGCATCATTCCTATGCGGACTTGACGGCGGCGGCGGCCGTCGTCAGGCAACGGATGCGGGCGGAACCGGGTGTGGTCGACATCGATGACACGGTGGAGGCGGATCAGCAGAAGCTGTTTTTCCGGGTGGACCGTGACAAAGCCGGATTGAACGGCATCTCGACCGAGACCGTGGTGCATACCCTGCGTATGGCCCTTTCCGGCATGCCCGCCGGCATCGTTCACACACCCTCGGATCAGAACGAAACCCCCATCATCTTACAGCTGCCGCGCGAGGCCCGCTCCGACCTCGCCCGGCTGAGAAAAATCATCGTCAGCGGGCGCACCGGCAACCAGGTGCAGCTGGGTGAGCTGGGTTGGTTTGAAGAAACGCGGGTGGAAAAAACCATTTACCACAAGAATCAGGAGCGGGTGGTTTATGTTACGGCCGAAATGGCCGGCAGGGGGCCGGCGTATGCAGTGCTGGCGCTGCAAAAGCATTTCCGCGAGAACCCGCTGGCCGACGGCCTGCGGGTTACCTGGCGCGGCGAAGGGGAGTGGAAGATCACGCTGGATGTCTTCCGGGATCTGGGACTTGCCTTTTCCGCGGCGCTGGTGGGCATTTATGTGCTGCTGGTGTATGAGACGGCCTCCTACCTGATTCCGGTGGTCATCATGCTGTCGATTCCCCTGACCATGATCGGCATTATGCCCGGCTTTGCGCTGTTGAATACGATTGTCAGCCGGCCGGTGGGCGGATTTATGGATCCCGTTTTTTTTACGGCGACCGCCATGATCGGCATGATCGCACTCAGCGGCATCGTGGTCCGCAACGCCATCATTCTGATTGACTTTATCCAGACCGAAGTCAAGCGGGGGAAAAAGCTGATCGATGCGATCGTGGAGTCGGGCGCCGTCCGCTTCCGGCCGATATTTCTGACCGCCGGGACCACAACCCTCGGCGCCTGGCCCATTACGCTGGACCCCATTTTCAGCGGTTTGGCCTGGTCCATCATTTTCGGCATGATCGTGTCGACGGCCTTTACCCTGGTGGTGATTCCGGTGGTGTATTATCTGCTGTACGGCGGCGGAGAGCGGCGGGAAGAGATTGCGGCTGATGCCGCGGACCCCTGACCCCTTGCCCCCCTTTTATCAGGAGCCGAGCATGAAGAGGTTGATGGTCATCTGTCCGGAAACCCGGGCGGAGGATATCCGGACACTGATTTCAGGGCATGACGTTCATGCCTATACCGAACTTCTGCTTTAAAATGACACCCGTTTTCCTTTTTGCAGGCCCGCGCTGTTCAAGTGGCGGGAGGGGTTCTGTTTTTGTCATCCTTGGTTTGAATGTATCTGCGCTGCTGCGCTCGGCGCTGTTTTTGATGGCGGGGTTGATTGCGGCGGTATTGGCTTCGCCCGCCGCCGCGGATCAGACGGACCTGGCGGCAAGGGCTTCCGGGATGCCGGCGGCGGATCACACAAAGGACGGCCGTTTCTGTGTGCAGAATGTGGGCTACGGCCCGCTGCGCTTGTCTTCCCAGTCGCCCTTTCAGTCCCTGCGCCTGGGTTTGATGCCGCTGACGCCGTCGACGCTGGGAAGCGGCGAATGGGAAATATTCTGGGGGGAATCGCTGGCCAATGTCTGGGCCTATTCCGAGGACGCGTATCTTATCGACTACGAAACCCTCCATTCCCGACTGGCGGTTTCCTACGGGATCAGCAACACGTTTCGGGTCGAGCTCTTTTACGAAGAGCGCAAGATATTCGGCGGCATTCTGGATGACATGATCGTCCGGTTTCACGATGTGTTCGGGCTGGATCAGGACGGTAGAGATGAGGCACCCTACGGCGAAGTGGATGTGGAAATCCACACGCCCGAGGGGGAAACCATTGTCTACCGCGACCAGAGCGGAACGCCGACGAGAGCCGTCACTACTGTATTGCAGCACACCCTGACGTGCGGCGGCGATCGGCTGCCGGCGGTTTCCTATGCCCTGATTCTGCGTCAGGAACTGGCTTCCGCATCTCCCGTCGACCGCAGCGCGTATGTGGATGTCGGTCTTACGGCGGCGGTTTCCAAACGCTTTGATGCGGTGTTTTTATATCTGACCGGTGGGTATTTCTGGTACGGCGACAACGAAATACAAGGCGTGGCGCTTAGAAAATACCAGCTGGAATTTTTGTCGGCCCTGGAGTGGCGCTACCGGGAGGACCGCTCACTGATTTTGCAGCTGTTGGCCGCGGAAGGCCAGGTGAATGACTTCGGCGGGTTTTCGGACTATTCCTACGAAATCACCCTGGGCTGGAAACGGGAGTTCGTGCCGGGCTGGGTGGCCGAACTGGGGCTCATCGAAAATATCATCGTTTATGAAAACAGCCCGGATTTCGGGCTTCACGCGGGCCTGACCTGGCGTTTTTGACGCGCTTTCAGACACACGTTTAAAAGATCAATACCGCTTAGGCGCTGATTTGGGCGATGCGCGCTTTTTTTTCACTTAACAGCCCCTGAATGGTGATGTCGTCCAGGCGCGCGAACATCGCTTTGCTGGCTTCGATCCACACCCATCGGGAGAGACAGTCCCCGGCGCGGCCGCACTGACTGCAGACCCGGTCATGCGGTTCGGAGCAATCCGTGAGCGCGGTGGTCTCCTCCAGGGTGCGCACGATGTCTCCTACGGTGATGCGCGTCGGGTCTTTGGCCAGCATGTGCCCGCCGAAGGGGCCGCGCCGGCTTTTAATCAGGCCGGCCTGTTTCAGCTTCCGAATCAGTTGTTCCAGATACTTGAGGCTGATGTTCTGGCGTTTGGCGACAGCCCCCAGAGGAACCGGGCCCTGGGTGGCGTTGACCGCCAGATCCAATATCAGTCGGGTTCCATAGCGGCTTTTGGTCGTGAGTCTCATCTCTGTTCCCTGTGGTAAGACATCCGTGGCAACAAAATCCAAACGCTCTTCATATTCCAAATCACCGGCAATGTCGAGCGCGAAAACGCGCTACACGTCCAGGATCACGTGTGCCGCCCAGCCGGAAGGCGTTTGGCGGACAGCGGCCTGATGATAGGTGACCGCCTTGATTTCATGGCGGACGGGGTGTCGGGCGGGCGCAAACCGGTCATAAAAAATGAGAACCGCGAGTTGGTTGTCCGACAGGGATTGAACGGTGACGGACCCAACGATTTTGGCCTCACCATTCCAGAGATAGAGCAGTTCGCGCATCCAGTCGATGAACAGGCTGGTCAAATCCGGGCTTTCAATGGTCAGGGACTGGGTGGCTCGGCGGCGAATCCGGGTGGTGTCCGTAATCAGGTCAAACAGGGCGAACGCCGCGTTTTCAAAAAGCGTTTTACGGTCGCCGCCGAAGATCTCGAGCCGGATGTCGGCGGGGTGGTCCAGCAGCCGATATTTCATGATGTTATCAGCTGACCGGTTTTCTGCATGCTGTAGCCGCCGAGCGCCTCGACCCGGCGCTTAAAGGCGTTGCTGTTAATGATGTCCAGCAGATACTGTATCTTGGGCGACGCAACATACACCGCGGGAATGGCCAGGTCGTATTGCTCCGTCACCACCGGGATGAAGTCGAGACCCAGGGCGCGGGCGGCGGCGTAGATGCCCAGCCCCACATCCACCGTGCCGCTTAAAACAGCCACGGCCACAGACATGTGGGTGTATTCTTCGATGTCGTATCCGGTGACATCCGCCGGCGCGAGTCCCATCTCCCGCAGCCGGTAGTCCAGCAGAATGCGGGTTCCGGAACCGGCCTGGCGGTTGATGAAGCGGACGTCTTCCCGGGTGAGATCCTGAATGCCGTTAATGTGTTTGGGGTTGCCCCTGGGCACGATCAAACCTTGATCCCGCAGCACGAGATTGACCAGCTGCACATCCATGTCGGGAAGATACTTTTTCAGATAAAAAACGTTATAGGATCCGTCCGTCGTGTCCAGCAGGTGGGTGCCGGCCACGTGGCAAGCGCCTTTTTTTATGGCCATCAGGCCGCCCATGCTGCCGACATGGCTGGAAGACAGGCTCATGTGGGTGCCGCCGGCCTTGATCTGGTCCGCCAGGACATCCAGACTGTTGTCGTGGCTGCCCACGGCCACGATGGTTTGGCGTATGGCGGACATGGGCCGGAGCAGTTCGGCTTCGACAAGGTCATCGTCCTTCAGGCCCTCGATGTGGTCCGGCACACGGATAATACCGTCGGCTTCGGTGATGGACGTGATGCTGCCGGCACCGCGCGGCAGCGGCGTCGCCACCACCCGGTCGCCCACCAGACCCAGTTTGACGCGGATGAACTCTTCGAGTCCGAGCTTGGAGGCGATTTTGCGGGTGGGGTAGACGGCGACGCGGTCCCGTTCGACGTCGGGCTGCCCCAGAAGGTGCCGCAGCAGCGGTTGGACAAACTGCTCAAAGGCGATGATCGCCGATACCGGATATCCCGGAATGCCGAAAACCGGCTTCCGGCGGACGTCGCCGACCAAAAGGGGCTTGCCGGGCATAATGGTGACGCCGTGAACCAGCACCGCGCCGATGTTCAGAACCACGTCCTTGGTGAAGTCCTTGGAGCCCGCCGAGGACCCGCCGACGGTCAACACCATGTCGGCGCCGCCTTCCACGGCTGCGGCGATCGCCGCAGTGATGGCCGCCGGATCGTCCTGCACCTTTTCATGGTGTAAAAAAACGCCTCCCGCCGCTTCCACCAGCTTTCCCAGCACATAGGTGTTGCTTTCCAGCACCTTTCCCGGGGCCATTTCCAGGGCGCCGGGTTTGCGCCAGTCCACCAGCTCGGAACCGGTGGGAATAATCAACACCCGGGGCCGGCGTTTGACAGATACGGAAAAAACGCCGCCGGAGATGAGGGCGCCGATGCAGTAGGGGGTCAACCGGTGGTTCTGCGGAAACAGCAGTTCGGTGGCGACGATGTCTTCTCCGATCCTGCGCACGTATTGCCAGGGAAACGCCGGTGCGGTGATTTCCAGCCGGACGTCATCCAGCGCATTCAGATGTTCCATCATGATGACGGCATCGGTTTCAGGGGGCATCACATGGCCGGTGTTGACATAAAAGGCGTTTCCGCCGACCTGCAGTTCCTTCGGCCGGGCCTCGCTGGCACCGAACGTCGCTTCGGCTTTGACGGCGATGCCGTCCATGGCGGCGGCGTGAAAGTGGGGTGAGGAGAGGGCGGCGAACACGGGCTGCGCCGTAACCCGTCCGACCGCTTCAGAAGCCGGAATCGATTCGCTCTCAAGGGGCGCCATGCCGCTGAAATGGTCCATCATCGTGCGGCGGGCCTCCGCCAGGGTTTTCATTTTGAGATAAATGTGCTGCTTCTTGTTCATATCCGTTCCACCTCGACCAGGGCGTCTTTGTCCAGGCCTTCCGTGTTTTTATCGATTTTCAGCAGTCCGTCCGCCTTTACCATGGTGTTGATCAACCCGGACTTGCCCAGAATGGGCTCAGCCGCCAGACCGTCTTCGGCCTGCGTCAACCGTACCCGAACGTAGTCCACGCGCCCCAGCACCGAGGACAGATTGCGCGTCAGCCTGGCGCGTTGGAAGCAGATGCGCTTCGTGGACGGTTCCAGACCGGCGATATGGTCGATAAAGGGCCGTACGGCGGCGTGGAAAACGACCATGGCCGAAACCACGTGGCCCGGCAGGCCCCAGAACGGTTTGCCGTCGACGTCGGCCAGAATGGTGGGTTTGCCGGGGCTGATGGAAATGCCGTGGACCAGCACCGCCGCGTTGGGCAGGGCGTCCAGCACCTCCATGGTAAAATCGCGCATGCCCACCGAGCTGCCGCCCGACAGCAGCACCATGTCGCAGGTTTCAAAGGCCTTTTTGCATAGGGCCAGCAAACGTCCGGCATCGTCTTTGACGATCCCCAGGGGTTGGGGAACAGCCCCGGCGGCAGCGGTCATGGCGTGCAGGGTGTGGGTGTTGATATCCCGGATTTTGCCGGGCGGCGGCTGTTGATCAATGGGAACGATTTCGTCTCCTGTTGAAATAATGCCGACAACCGGTGATTTGTATACCGATACAGCCTGCATTCCGAACGCCGCCGTCAACCCGATTTCCTGGGCGCGCAGCAGACAGCCCCGGCGCAGCAGCACCTCACCTTTGGTGACGTCTTCCCCGATTTGCACGACGTGCTGCCCGGGGGCGACGCTTTTTACGACTTCAATGGTCTGGTCGTCAATGGCATCCGTGTGCTCCACCATGACAACGCTGTCGGCACCGTCCGGCAGCATGCCGCCGGTGGCGATGCGGGCGGCTTCGCCGGGATTGAGGTTGAAGTCCGGCGGCCGGCCCATGGCAACGGGGGGCCGCAGACTAAGGTAGGCCGGGTTGCCTTCCGAGGCGCCGTAGGTGGACGCGGCCGGTACGGCGAAACCGTCCATTGTCGCCCGCCTGAAGTCCGGCAGATCGAGCGGCGCGGGAATGTCCCGCGCCGGAATACGGCCCAGCGCGTTTGACAGGGGAACCGTTTCCGTTGCGACCGGGGCAAAGGCGCTTTTAAAATCGAAAAGCGCGTTGAGATCCGTGACTTTGAAAAATTCTTTCATTGATCCAGCGTTCCAGAAATTCCCGCAGCAAAAGAGGCACGGTGTGTCTGTATCCGTTCAGGAATGCGAACGGGGTCGGATAACCGCCTCATAAATGTTGTCCCTGATTTTGGCAATTGAACAGTGTCGTCAATAGCGGATCAAATTAAATCACAATACTCAAATCCCAAATCCCAAGCAATATCCAAACACCAATGTTCAAAATCTCAAACGGATCGCAGAGCAGTTGTTTGTTATTTGGTGTTTGAGATTTGGAATTTCCGCGCCTTTTTGGATTGTGATGGGTCAAACAAGGGATATTGGCTTCCATTACCATATTGCCATTATTAGAACACCACTTTTAAGAGGCGGCGCTAGGCCATGACCTGCCGTACAGCCCCCAGCAGCATCCACAATCCCACGATGATGAAAAAAAGACCGGCGGCGATTTTGATATACATTTCCGGCACCAGCCGGCTGATCACACCGCCGAACATCACGGCGATGAAAGAGCTTGTGATCAGCGCCAGCGAGGCGCCCACAAAGACCGGCAGGCGGGAGTCGCAGTCGGCGGCCATACAGAAGGTCGCGAGCTGCGTTTTGTCGCCCAGCTCCGCCAGGAAAATCATGCCGAAGGTTGCCAGCATCACTTTTACGTCCATGGGTTATCCTTTGTCCATCAGGGCCATTGCCTCTCTGACAACATTGTCCACGGTAAAGCCGAATTTTTCCAGCAGCAGACCGCCGGGAGCCGAGGCGCCGAAGCGGTTGACGCCCAGGATCGTTCCCCCGGCGCCGGCATAGCGTTCCCAGCCCATGGGCACGCCGGCCTCCACCACCAGGCGGCGGTCGATCTCCGGCGGCAGAATCCGGCGTTTGTAGTCCGCGTCGCATTCATCAAACAGCTCCCAGCTGGGCATGCTGAC
>Ga0180429_10002375_pt1 | contig 15548 bp, 8 predicted proteins | sample SS_ome_FD_132428 | JGI IMG/M metagenome (GOLD analysis project Ga0180429, IMG submission 132428) | Hypersaline lake sediment archaeal communities from the Salton Sea, California, USA - SS_1_S_1 metaG | ecosystem: Environmental > Aquatic > Non-marine Saline and Alkaline > Hypersaline > Sediment ...
CAGACCGTGATCAGGTCCCCCGACTCGATCCAGCTCCGCCAGACCTCGAGCGTGTCCTCCGCAACGACACCTCGATATCTGCCGCCGCCGATGCCCTGCACGGCGAAGCGGGGTGTCCCGGTCGGCGGCGTGATCACGCCGCTGTGGGCGATGTAGTAGACGAGTCCGTAGCCGCGCAGGTCCAGGTAGTGGTGGGGACGCAGGTTGATGGCCGCGATGGAGTCGCATTCGCAGATGTCGATGTCCGCGTCCGACCAGCCCTGGCCATAGAGCTGCTGGCGTACGCGGTCGATGGCGATGAGCGACCAGATCGGATTGGAGTTGGCCTGAGCGTTGACGATCTTGACGCGGCGCGAGTCGGGAACCGCCAGGTTGGCGCAGTCGAGGGCGCGGTCGGCGGCGGCCGGCGGCGGGGCCGCGACGTCCGGCCGGCGGGGCGCGGCCTTCCCGGGCGGGGGCGGATCCGCGAAGAGCTCGTCGTGCGTGACGATCAGGGCGAAGGCGCCGCTCTCGAGATCCACCGTGATGGAGCTGCCGTCCGCCCCCAGCCGCGCCGCCGAGACGCCCGGGTAGTCCGCGTTCAGTTCGGCCAGCAGGGCGGTGCGGGCGTCGGCCAGCGGCATGGCGGCGAGCTTGTCGACCCAGCTCCGGGCCGCCCCCTCCATGACGGTGCTGTCCGCCTCGGTCAGGCCCAGCCGGTCGGTGGCGTAGGGCGAGGGCGGGTCCTCCCCCGGCGCGGCGGGGTCGGAGCCGCAGCCCTGGGCGGCGATCCAGAGCAGGGACAAAGCGAGCAGGAGCAGCGCGGGCAGGCGACGGGTCGGGTGCATCGGGGATCCTCCACGGATTCGCGGGACGGCATTCGATCGTATTGGACGAGAATAGATTACGGCGGGGGCGTTACGCGAGCGTTACGCGGGGGCGGCGGGCACGAAAAAGGGCGCCGCCCCAGTCGGACGGCGCCCCTGGACGAACCGATCAGTTCAGGAAATCCAACACCTCGGCATTGGTCTCCTCGGCCTTCTCGAACTGCACGAAGTGCCCGCATTCGGGCAGAAGCACGACCTTGCTCCCGGGAATCTCCAGATCCCCGATCGCCGCCACGTCCTTCGTCCAGCCGCCATGCAACCGTTCGCGCAGGGTAGGCCCGATTTCGGAGGCAGAACTAACAGCGAGCGCAGAGGGCCTGTTCGGGGTCGGCCATCCCCAACCCCTCCTTCAACGGCCCGAGATGCTTGGCGTAGCGCTTCCAACGGTCGATGGAGGAGGTGTACATGCGCTTCTTCACCTGCAGGGAACTGGCGGTCAGGACGGTGCGATTCCCGGTGTGGAAATCGAGGCAGGTGGGGTCCCAGTCCAGGCCGCAGAATTCGAGGAGGCGTCGGCTGACGCCCTCCTGGTCGGCGACCAGATCCTCGTAGCGGATCTCGTGGATGGGCATGGGCAACGCACCGGACCAGTGGGTCATCAGTTCCCGGTACTTGCGGTAGTAGAGGCCCAGGGTACGCAGGTCGTTCTTGTAGGCGTGCGACTTGCGGAAGACCTGGGTGAAGATGGACACGCAGGTGTCCAGCGGATTGCGACGGCAGTGGACGATGTGGGCGTCGGGCAGCATGAGCGCGGCCAGCCAGAGGTTCACGAAGTTGTGGGGCATCTTGTCCACGACGCGCTTGGCGCCGGGCGCCAGGGCCTCGACCGTCTCGGCGTAACGGCGGCCGGCGGCGGACATCGCGTCGGCGTCGAGCGCGCGCCAGAGGTCGGGCAGGTCGTCGGCGTCGCACCGGGCCGTGCCGGTCCCCTCGATACCCAGGCGGACCTCCTCGAGCAGGGGCAGTTCCCCGCCCATGTGGCACGCCGGGTGGCTGCCGAGGATCGATTCGACGAGGGTGGTCCCGGAGCGGGGCATGCCGACGACGAGGATCGGCTTCTTCGTCCGGACACCCCAGCCGTTTCGTCGGGCGAAAAACGCGCGATCGAGGACGTCGATCCGCGCGGCCGTCTCGCGGGCGAAACCGTCCATGTCGAAGCGGCCGCCGCCGGTGTTGTCGCGCAGGGCGTTGGCCGCGACGAACTCGTCGAAGGCCTCGTCGTCGCGACCGCAGCGGGCGTAGCCGCGGGCGAGCGTGAAGTGCAGGTCGACGCGGTCGTGGACCGGCATGTTCCCGCCCGCACACCGCCGCAGGGACTCGAGATCCGCCTCGCTCGGCTCGTCCTCTCCCGTCGTCATGAGTCCGAGGTGGGCGGAGACCAGGTCGGGATCGATCGCCAGGGCCGATCGGAAGCAGGCGGCGGCCTCCTCCTTGTCGCCCACGGCCATGTGCGCGTTCCCCATGCTCGCGTGGAGCGTCGCGTTGCCGGGATCCTCGCGCAGGGCCACCCGGTAGCACGAGAGCGCCTTGTCCGACATCCCCAGCTCGTTGAAGGCGTTGCCGGCGCAGCGGAGGGTCTCGCTGTTCTTCTCGTCGAGCTTGAGCGCACGCGAGAACAGGATCATGGCTTCCTGCGGCCGCCCCCGCTGACGCAGGAATTCGCCGTACTGGTTGAGCACCGCCACGGAATCCGGCGACAGCTCGTGGGCCCGTCTGAAACAGGCCAGGGCCTCCTGCGTCCGCCCGAGGATCGAGAGGATCTTGGCCTTGGCCAGGGCCACGGCCTCGGAGTCCGGCATGAGACGCTCGGCCTCATCGAGGTGGCCGAGGGCCTGATCGTGCTTTCCCGAGTTGAACAGCATCAGCCCCATGAGGTGGTGGGCGGGGCCGAAATGCGGCTGCTCGCGCAGGGCCGCTCGGCAACGGCGCAGGGCCCTGGGCAGGTTCATGTCCTTGAAATCCGCCACGGCCAGGTTATAGGCACTTGCAGCCGCAGGTGGTGGATTCCGGACCGCATTTCGATTTTTGGCAGACACGGCCGCTTGACGTCCTTCCCAATTCGTTGACAGGCAATCGTTTGAGCATGCGGCAAAGACTGGCTATTTCCCGCCTTCGCAACGCCGCCGACCAACGCAAGCCGTGTGCCGGGAGAAGATCTGCGCTAGGATGACCGTCCCGTCGCCACCCCGTCGACTGGAGCCCGACGTGTCCGAGACGAAACGCATCGTCCTGACCGGCGCCACCCGCGGACTCGGCCGCGCCCTCGCGGACCGCTTCGCCGAGGCCGGCTGCACCGTGGCCGGCTGCGGACGCTCGACCGCGCAGGTCGACGGCCTGCGCGCGGCCCACGCACCGCCCCATCGCTTCGAGACCGTGGACGTCGCAGACGCGGCGGCGGTCGAGGCCTGGGCCGCCGCCCTCCCCGCGGAACTGGCCGCCCCCGACCTCCTGATCAACAACGCCGCGCTCATGAACGCGCCGGCCCCCCTCTGGAAGGTGCCCGCCGACGCGTTCGGTCGCCTGATGGACGTGAACGTGGACGGCACCCTCAACGTGATCCGCGCCTTCGCGCCCGCCATGATCGCGCGCGGCACGGGCGTGATCGTCAACTTCAGTTCGGGCTGGGGCAGGGGTACGGCGCCGGAGGTCGGACCCTACTGCGCGAGCAAGTGGGCCATCGAGGGACTGACGCGCGCGCTCGCCCGGGAACTCCCCGCGGGACTGGCCGCGGTGTCCCTGAATCCCGGCGTGATCGACACGGACATGCTGCGCACCTGCTGGGAGGGCGCGGCGGCGGCCTACCCCAAGCCCGACGCATGGTCCGGTCGCGCGGAGCCGTTCCTGCTGTCGCTGGGGACCGAGCACAACGGGCAAGCCCTGACCGCGCCGTGACAGGGCGGCCGTCCGCGTGTAGAGTCGGGGCCGCACCTCTTCGAACGGAGACGCCCATGCGCCCGGCCCTCATCCTCGTCATCCCTCTCGTCGCCGTTCTGGGGCTGCTGCTGTCCGGCTGCGGCGAGCGCATCGAACCCGCCGCGCCCGCCGTCGTCACCCTCTTCGACGACGTGACCCTACACTTCACGCCCGACGCGTCCGACCGCTACGACACGCCCTTCGCCACGGCGCGGGACAACGGCCGCGTGATGACGACCTATCACGAATTCCCGGCGCCGGCGGGGCGGCCACGTGTGACCGCCGTGCTGCGCATCCGCCCCGTGCGGCAGGACATGCTCAGCGTCGTCGACCGCTGGGATCGGGCGGGTCATGTGGCGCTGGTCAAGCCCGGCATGGCGCCCGTGGAGATGGTGAAGTTCGTGACCGCCTACGGCGGGGCGACCGAACACGAGGTCGACGTCACCCGACTGGCGCCGTTGCTGGTCGGCCACTGCGCGTTCGAGGTCTTCATCGACACCTGGGTGACGCCGGCCTGGAAGGTGGACGTGGAACTGGTCTTCGCGCCCGGCGCCGGCGCCGGCGTCCCGGCGTGGGCGCGCGGGCTGTTTTTCGCCGACGGCGGGTTGACGGCCGAAACGCCCGCGACGTCCTGCCGCGTGGAGATCCCCGACGGCACGCGGCGGACCGTGCTGAACGTGCTGGTCTCCGGCCACTGCACCGACGGCCGCGACGCCGACGAGTTCGTCACCAAGGACAACGTGATCCTGGTGGACGGCGTCGAGGTGCACCGCTTCCGCCCCTGGCGCGACGACTGCGGCGAGCTGCGCGCGCTCAACCCCTACTGCGCGCGCTGGTCGGACGGCTCCTGGAGCAGCGACTACGACCGCAGCGGCTGGTGTCCCGGCGACGTGGTCCGGCCCGTGGCCGTCGATCTGAGCGCCTGGCTCACGCCCGGCGCCCACGAGGTGGTCTACCGCGTGGAGGACATCCGTCCGGAGGACGCCGAGGGCCACCACGGCTACTGGCGGGTCTCGGCGCACCTGGCGGGCTGGCGGTGAGCGGCATGATCCTCGAGCGCGTCACGGGCAATCCCATCATCGAGCGCGGCGACATTCCCGCGATCCCGCCGGCCTTCGTGGACGTGAGCTCGGTCTTCAATCCCGGTGCGGCGATGGTCGACGACAAGGTCCTGCTCCTGCTGCGCGTCCAGTCCCGCGGCCGCGAGACGGGGCTGGTGCGAGCCTGGAGTCACGACGGATTCCGCTTCCGCGTGGCGCAGGAGCTGGTCGAGGTGCGCGGCCCGGAAGAAGCGGACCTCACGGCCCATCACGTCTACGACCCGCGGCTGACGGTGGTCGACGGCGAGGTGATCTGCACGGTCGCCATCGACACGGACGAGGGCTGCCGCATCGGCACCGGCCGCCTGGGCGCCGACGGCGTGCTGGCGCTGGCCGGCGTCTCGCCGCCCGATTCGCGCAACGGCGTGGTCTTCCCCGGGCGCGTCGACGGCCGCTGGTTGCGCCTGGAACGGCCCAACACGGCGAGACGCCCGGGCGCGCCCATGACCGGCGACACCATCGTCCTCTCCGAGTCCGACGACCTGGCCGCCTGGACGCCGCGCGGCGAGGTCATGGCCGGGCGCCCCCGCAGCTGGGACGAGCTGATCGGGCCGGGCACGCCGCCGCTGCGGACGCGCGAGGGCTGGTTGTTCCTCTACCACGGCGTCGCCACCCACTTCCAGGGCGTGAACGTCTACCAGGCCGGCGCCGCGCTGCTCGACCTCGAAGACCCCCTGCGCGTCGTCGCGCGCACGCGCCGCAACATCCTCGAACCGCGCGAGCCTTACGAGCTGGCCGGCCAGGTGCCCAACGTGGTCTTCCCCACGGGCTGGGTCGCCGACGCCGTCGACGCCGATGGCTTCGTCGAGACGGACGCCGAACTGAAGATCTACTACGGCGCCGCCGACACGGTGGTCGGCCTGGCCGTCGGCAACGTGGGAGACCTGCTGGGAGCCTGCCGTGACGCCGGGTGAACCCCGCAGGGCCTTCGTGGTCTCCCATACCCACTGGGACCGCGAGTGGTACCTGACCTTTCCCGAGTTCCGCGTGGACCTGGTGCGGGTGATCGGCGCCGTGCTCGACGCCCTCGAGGCCGATCCGCGGCGGCATTTCCTTCTGGACGGGCAGGTCGCCGTTCTGGAGGACCACCTGCGCGTCAGACCCGAGGACGCGCCGCGGGTGAAGGCGCTGGCCGAAGCGGGCCGCCTCTCTTTGGGCCCCTGGTTCGTATTACCGGACGAGTTTCTCGTGTCGGGCGAGTCGCTGGCGCGCAACCTGCTGCTGGGCGACCGGATCGCGCGGGCCCACGGCGGACGCCTGGTCGTCGGCTACATGCCCGACTCCTTCGGGCACACGGCTCAGATGCCGCAGATCCTGCGCGAGGCCGGGCTGGACGCCTTCGTCTTCGAGCGCGGCCTGGGCGACGAGGCCGAGTCGATCGGCTGGCGCTTCGCCTGGCGCGGGCCCGACGGCAGCGAGGTGCTGGCCCTCAACCACGTCGAGGGCTACTGCGCCGCGGGCAGCCTGGGCCACGAGGAGCTGTGGCACGCGCACACGCGACGGGAGATCGATCCGGCGCGGGCCGTGCGGCGGGTGCGTGAGCTCTTCGCGGCCGGGGACGAGCGGCCCGGCGCCGACCCCTTTCTCGTCAGCAACGGCTGCGACCACTTCCCGCCCCAACGCGACTTCCGCCGCGTGCTGGACGCCCTGGCCGGGGCCTTCCCGGACACGACCTTCGTCCACGCGGGCCTCGAGGACTTCGTGGCGGCCGCCCGCGAGGCCGGCCCGGACCACCGCCGACGCGAGGGCGAGATGCTCGGCGGCTTCGACCGCAACATCCTGTCGGGCGTGTGGTCGGCGCGCATGCACCTGAAGCGGGAGAACGAGCGCTGCGAGACCCTGCTGGCCGGCGTCGCCGAGCCTCTGCTCGCCTACGCGGCCTTCGCCCACGGACAGGACTATCCCGCAGGCCTGCTGCGCGACGCCTGGCGCGAGCTGCTGCTCAACCATCCCCACGATACCATCTGCGGCTGCAGCGTCGACCAGGTGCACCGCGACATGATGCCGCGCTTCGCGACGGCGCGCGCCACCGCCGAGCGGCTGCTCCAGCGCGCGCTGTCGGACCTGACGCCCGCCTTCGGCGATCGGCCCGCGGCGGACCGCGACACGGTGCTGTGCCTGGCCAACCCGTCGCCGCAGCCGCGGCGGGAAGTGGTCACGCGGACGGTCGTGCTGCAGCCCTTCGGCTACGGTCCCCTGCGGCTGGTGGACGACGAGGGCCGCGGCGTGCCCTGCGAGATCGTCGACACGCGACACGTGGAGCGCTTCTGGGGCGTGGATCACCGCTGGTCCCTGAGCGGCGAGGCCCAGGGCGCGGCCATGGCGCCCTACCTGGAACACTTCCCCGAGCGCATGTCCGGAGCACCGGACGACGGCGATCGCGACACGCGGCTGACCCTCCGTTTCGAGGCGGAGTTCCCGGCCTGCGGTCACGCCGTCTACCGCCTCGAGGAGACACCGCCGGACGATCCGCCCGAGCGGGCCGTGACCGCCGGCCTCGACACGCTGGACAACGGCCTGGTCGCGGTCCGCCTGCACGCCGACGGCCGCGTCGATCTGACCGACAGGCGGACCGGCGCCGCGTACCCCGGACTCTGCGTCATCGAGCACCAGGGGGACGCGGGCGACACCTACGACTTCCTCCCCGCCGGCGCGCCCGCGACGCCCGGCATCGTCGAGGGACCTGTCCGCATGGAGGCCGGCGCCCTGGAGGGGACGCTCGCCTGCGACCTCACGCTGCGTCTGCCCGCGCGGCTCGCGCCCGATCGGCGCGAACCCGTCGGCGAGACCGTCGATTGCGCGGCCTCGCTGCGCCTGACACTGCGCCGCGGTTCGCCGGTGGTCGACATGCGCCTGGACCTGGACAACCGGGCGGAGGACCACCGGCTCAGGCTGCGCTTCCCCACACCGCTGCGCACCGACGTCCTCGTCTCGGACGACCGCTATCTCGTGCAATCGCGGCCGCTGATCCGCGAGACCGATCCGGAATGGGTCCAGCCCACGCCGCCGACCTGGCCGCAACGGGGTTTCTCCTGCCTGGAGGACGGATCGCGCGGGCTGGCGGTCTTCAACCGCGGCCTGCCCGAGGTGGAGGGTTTCCTGGACGACGGCGGCGCCGGCCTGGCGCTCACCCTGCTGCGCTGCGTGGGCTGGCTCTCGCGCGACGACATGGAGCCCGTCCGCCGCGGCAACGCGGGTCCCACCCTCCACACGCCCGAGGCGCAATGCCCGGGCCGTCACGCGTTCGCCCTCGCGCTCATGCCCTACGCCGGCGGCTGGCTGGAGGCCGATGTGGCGGGCGCCTCGGCGCGCTGGCGCCGCCCGCCCCTCTCGGTGCAGGGGATCGCGCCCGGCGCCGCCGGCAGCTGGCTGCTGAGCTGCGACGAACCCCGCGTCCGCGTCTGCGCCGTCAAGCGCTGCGAGGACCGGGACACGCTGATCGTGCGGGTCTGCAACCTGGCCGGCGAGGAGGTGTCCCTGCCCCTGGAGTTCGGGAAGGACCTGACCGGGGCCTGGCGGTCGGACCTGCTGGAGGCGCGCGGCGAGACGCTGCCGCTCGCCGGCGACCGTCGCGTCGAGACGACCCTGCGGCCCCACGAGATCGCCAGCCTCGAGATCGCCTTCGACTGATCCGACAGAAGTCTACACGTGTACAATCGGCGGGCGCGGGTCAGTAGCGCGGCGTCGCTCCGGTCGTCAGGTCCACCTCGTCCCCCGGCAACGGCGGGTGGCGCTCCAGGTCGAAGACCGCCCACACCGGGAAATGGTCGGAGGGGTAGCGGCCGTCCATCTGGTAGCGCGAGAGGCCGGCGTCGCGGAGCGTGAAGGCCTGCGAGGCCAGGATCCAGTCGATGCGGCCGCGCGTGGGCTCGCCGTCGAAGCCGTGGAAGGTGCCGCCGCCGCGGCGGCGCTCCTCGGCGGAGGCGGCGGCGAAGGTGTCGCGCAGGGGGACGTCGACGCGCCAGCCCTCCTCGGCCAGGATCCGGTAGGGCGGACTGTCGCCGGCCGGCGCGTTGAAGTCACCCAGCAGGATCACCGGATAGCCCCCGGAGATCTCGGCGATGCGCCGCTGCAGCAGCTCGGCGCCGCGGGCGCGGGCCTCCGCGCCGACGTGGTCGAGGTGCGTGTTGAAGACGTAGAGGGTGTCCGGGTCGCACCAGCGGTCGCGCAGCTTGGCCCAGGTGACGATGCGCGGGCAGGCGGCGTCCCAGCCCTTGCTGCCGGGCGTCTCGGGCGTGTCGCTCAGCCAGAAGTTGCCCTGGTCCAGCACGTGGTAGCGGTCGCGGCGCGTGAAGATGAGGCACATCTCGCCCTTGCGCACGCCGTCGTCGCGGCCCACGCCCGTCAGCCGGTAGTTGCCGAAGGCCCGGTCCAGCTCGACGCCTTGGTCCCAGAGACATTCCTGGACACCGAGTATGTGGGGATCGTGCTCGCGGATGGCCACGCGCACCAGGAAGCGGCGGTGCTCCCAGCTGTCCGGACCGTCGTCGGCCGTACCCATTCGGATATTGAAGGACATGACGGAGGTGGGGACGATCTCGGCGGCCCGACAAGCTTCGGCCGGCGCGATGATCAGGGCGATCAGGCAGAACAACCATTTCACGGCATTCATCCGCGGACCTTCCTTTCGGACCCCATCGCCCAGCGCGCGACTCTGATATCGGCCGTCATCGGCTTCACGCAACTCAGTTCTGATCTATACTCCCGAATTCGGCACCTTGCCAGCCAGTATCGAGATATGGAGGACACGCGGTCATCATAGCGTCCGTGTGTGGGAGATAATTATAGGAGGGATCATCATGGTGAATCGATGCCTTGTCCTGTTCGCTCTGCTATCTATCCTGATCCTGATGAACGCGGCCTGCAGCGACGACGAGGCCGGTCCCGTGGAGCCCGACCCCCATGTCGTCCCCACCGTCGAGCTCTCGGGCACGGTCGCCCTGCCCGCCGGCTACGGCGGCGACCCGGCGGCCCTCTCGGTCAAGAACGGCGTCGAGACCGCCGGCTGCGGCGGCGACGGCGCCTTCGAGCTGTCGTGCTACGAGGACCTGGCCCAATTCGCCATGCTGCTGGGACCGGGCGGCGCTCCCCTGTACCTGGGCTGGCTGTCTTCCGGCGACACCGAGCTGTCCGGTCGCAGCACCGCCGAGGTCCTGGCCTGGCTGGGCCTGGGCGCCTGGATGCTGCCCAACGGCGACGCTGACTACGTCAGGGACGTCCTGGCCGATCCCGCGACGGATCTGAGCGCTCTCGCCGCGGCCGTGGACGCCCAGGTGCTGGTCAATCCGGACGGGTTTACGTCGCCCAACGCGGCGATCGGCGACGCCCTCGCGGGCACCGTCGGCGCGCTGCTGACGAAGGCCGGCGTCGACGCCGACAAGAACCTGATCGTTCTGCCGGACTCCACCATGAGCGGCGTGGCCGTCAACTACCGCGGCGGCCTGAACTCGATAACCATCGCCAACGCCTTCCGCAGGCGCGCCGTCGCGTACGTGTGGCGCATGAGCTACGACACGGAGACCGAGGAGAGCATCCCCTTCGGCGACGAGGAACCGCTCGCGACGCTCGAGGTGCTGCCGGCCGCGGCCGCCTCCGTCGCCCCGGGCTCGCTCGGCGAGGCTCTGGCCGGGGACGTGAGCTACGCGAGCCTGGAGCTGCCGCCCCTGGAAACGCCCCATTACGCCGGGTCGGAACTGACCCACTACGCCGTCAACGTGCTGGGCTTCGGCGCCGAACCGCCCGAATCCCCCGGCGACTACACGGCCGGGGAACTGGAACAAGGCCGAACGATCGCCACGCGCGGCCTGATCCAGGACCTCTTCCTGCCCCTCGTCTTCCGGCTGGCAGTCTCGTCGATCCCCGCCGACGACGTGGACGCCGTGCTGGGCGAAGACGCCGTCGCCACGATGCTGGACGACTTCACGGCCCTGGCGGCCGCCGAGCTGACGGGCTACGAGCAGGCCGTGACCGTCGACCGCGACTGGTGGGCGGCCCTGGGCATCCTGAGCGAGGGCGTGGCGGCAAACGCGACCGTGGGCGCCGGCGCCTGGTCACTGATCGACGCCGTGCTGACGGGCCTGCACTACACGCCCGCGGACATCGACGGGATTTTCGGCACCGTATCGGATCTCTTCGATTTCTTCGACCTGCCCGCGGTCGTGGACTCCCATCTCGACGTCACCGCCGTCGGCGCCCAACTCGGCGCCTGCAAGGAGGCCGAGACCTGGGAGATCACCGTCTCGCCGGCTGGCGTATCGGAGCCAGCGACCATTCACATCGAACCGGGCACATCGGAGATCGGCTACTACACCTCCCAGACCCTGGACCTTATCGTCGATACGCCGCCGATCGGCCTGCCCGAGGACGGCGTCCATCTCTACGAATGGTCCTGCGCCGGCACCTGCGGCACGTTGATCAACCCGTACAACGAAGCCGATTCCAGCAACACCTTCCGGACCGCGAGCGCCCAGGTTCGTTACGTGGCCGACCGGGCCGTCGAGGGCACCGAATTGATAACCTGCGACATGTACGTCCAGGTGGGCACGAGCGACATCCTGGTCGGCGACACCGACGCCGAGGTGGAGGTCTTTCACATCGACTACGAGGTCACGCTGCCGGACTCGCTCTTCATCTGCCCGAACGACGACTACACCTTCTCGCCGGCCTTCGAACCGGTCCTGGATCCCGACATCGACCTGAACTACAACTGGTCGTGCGGCGGCTCGGCGGGCACACTCGAGGGTCCCGACGGCATGACGAATACCTGGAGCAGCCCGCTGCCCGACGCGAACTACAACGCCGGCCCGGGCGGGACCGACACCGTCGAGCTCATCGTGAGCTACGATAACGGAACCACCTTCGTGCCTCTCGACACGGCGAGCGTCCACATCGAGGTCGACGAGCCGGTGGTCTACTACGGCGAGACCATCGGCGAAGTGTGGTTCGATCCCAGCGAGACCGGCCACCGCTACTGGGTCTACGTCTACTTCGACAAGGTCCCTGGCTTCACTCGTTACCACGTGGATGGCACGGGATTCAACGACCCCCTGTGGTACGGGGACCATCACTGGTTCACAGGACCGCCCTGGCCCTACGCCTCGTCCAGCATCGAGACCGAGACCTGGGTGAAAGTCTTCCTGACGGGCGGTTCGAGCAGCGGGTATCCCGCGGGCACGGGTCCCTCCGAGCAGGAGATCCTGGAAGGTCCCATGGGGCGTTTCGAGGGCGCCGTCTGGGAAGTGACGCCTCTCTGCGAGTGAATCGGAATCGATCATTCCCGGCATCCCGGTCCGCGCGGACCGGGATGTTTTTTTATCCGAACTGCCCATGAATCCAGAATCGTCTTTCCCGACAACAGGTTCCGAGACATCCAAATCGGATGAACCCTCTCCGGGGCGGCCCGGTTGACGGAAATCTCCACCGCGTAATTCCTGCGTAACGCCCGACCCGTATTCTATCCGCGTCACGGGCCGACCCCACCGGCCCAGGAAGGAAGACGTCCGGATGTCGACATACGTGGTGCGTTTCCTCGGTGCGGCGCCGGACGAGTTCCGGGGACGCGTGAGGCATGTGAGCACGGGGGAAGAGGGGAATTTCGCCTCTCCCGAGGACCTCTACGATTTCATGGAGAGGATGAACGCCGCCGCGAGGCTCGGGGCTCTCGAAGAAGAGGCGGCCCCGGGCATCGGCGGGCGGACGTCGGGCGATCACGACTGAGGTATATGCCGGTCTGTATCGGGGGTCCTATTCTCTGAGGGAAGACCGGCGCGGCCGGGGGGAGTTCGCTCCTCCCGGTCGTTTTTCAGGCGGACTTTCCCGCAGCCAGCCGTTCGGCCAGGGCCTTCAGGCGGTTGGACGGCAGCAGATCCAGTTCCCTGACCATGAGCGTCTCGTACTGGTGATAGGCCTCGAGCGCCTCGGCCCGGTGGCCGAGTCCGGCCAGGCCCTCCACCAGGCGCTTGTGGAATTCCTCGTGATAGGGATCCAGGCCGACCGCCCGGCGGGCCAGGGGCACGAGTCGCGACCACGTCTCGCGGCGCGCGTACCAGGCGCAGAGACGGCCCAAGTCCTGCAGGAGCCGATCGCGCAGCCGCTCGCGCTCCTCGACCGTGAACTCCTCGTAGGGGCTCTCGGCCAGGAAGTGGCCGCGGTAGAGGCGCTCGGCCACGAGCAGCGGCTCGGCGGCCGCGGCGGCCTCGCCGTCGCTCCACAGGGTCTCGGCCACGCGCAGCGACGTCTCGCACTGCTCCACGTCGTAGTCGTAGCCGTCGCCCGGCTCCAGTCGGAGCGCCTCGTTCCGGTAGCGCACGTAGCGGTCCGAGCGCTCGTCCTTGCCGCCGCCGGAGAGGGTGCGGCGCAGCACGTGCAGGGTCTGGCGGAGGCTGTTGAGTCCCTTGTCGAGATCCGTATCGGGCCAGAGCGCCTCGATGACCTCGTCGCGCGGGACCCAGCGGAAGCGGCGCACCAGCAGGTACTGAAAGAGCCGGAGCGCACGCTTGGAGCGCCAGTCGTCCAGGGTGAGGCGGCGGTCGTCTATGTCCACCTCCAGGGCGCCCAGCGCGCGGATCCGCAGGGGAACGCCCTCGGCTTCCGTCTCGTCCTCGCCCAGCGCCGCCCGCGCGCTCCCGCCGCCGATGCGGTCGAGGAGTTCGGCGGCGCGTTCGCGCACGTCCGGATCGTCGTCCCGCAGCAGGGGCTTCACGAGGTGAACGGCGGCCGTGCCCGCGTCGAAGAGGTGGCGCGCCGCTTCGGCCGCGCTCTCGGCGTACCGCAATCCCTGGGGCAGCACGCGCAGGGCCCTCTCCCCGGCCAGTTCGGCGAAGAGGAAGTCGTGCCCCATCTCCGCCACGCCGTTCAGCAGTTCGGCCAGCCGCTCCGGGCGCTCGGCCGCCGGCACGTCGCCCTCGTCCAGTCGGGTCAGCAACAGGTCGTGAAGGTCGTAGCGCATGCCCACGCGCCGCATGGTCCGTTCCGCCGCCCGCCACTGCCGGCGCCGATCCCCGCCTGTGCCCGCCAGTTCGCCGATGAGGAACCTGGCCTGGGCCTCCTGGTAGATGAGCTTCTTCTGCACGGACACGGCGAGGGCCTGCTGCGCCAGGCGCCGCGCCTCGTGGCGCCGGCCGGTCCGCCGCGCGGTCTCCGCCAGGCCGAGCTGCGGGAAGACGAGGAGCCCGCTCTCCCCCACGCGTTCGCCGCAGCCCGCGGCCGCCGCGTAGTGCTCGCGGGCGCGCTCGAGATCCCCGGCGACGATCGCGCAGCGGCCGAGGGCCAACCGGCAATAGCCCTCGATGAGCAGATCCTCGAGGCTGCCCGCCAGACGGAGGCCCTCGCGGGCGAGTTCCCTGGCCTCGCGCACCTCGCAGGCGTCGGCCGTGATGTGGGACAGCACGCCCAGGCAGTGGCAGACCTGCCGCAGGTCGCCGCGGCGGCGGAAGATCACCAGGGCACGGCGCGCGGCGTCCTTGGCCCGGTGGAAGTCGCCGCGGCGGAAATGGATGTTGCTCTGAAGCAGATAGAAGGTGCGCGCCTCGTCCGCGTTGCGGGAGCGGCCGAGGGCGTCCCGCGCCTCGTGGAGATGGCGCTCCCCCTCGTCGAGCCGGCCGAGATCGCACATGGAAATGCCGATCATGTCCAGGAGCTTGCCGCGCGTGGCGGCGTCCGCCCGCCCCGGCTCCCGCAGCGCCTTGCGGCAGAGGTTTATGCAGGCCTGGTACCGTCCCAGCCTCAGCTTGACCTGCGCCGCCATGCACATGAGCTCCACGCGCCGGCGCCCGCTCGTCGCGTGGGGCAGGGCCTTGCGGTAGATCGCCTCGGCTTCGGGCAGGTTCCCCTGCGCCTCGTGGACGCGTCCCTGCACGAGGAGGGCCAGGGGCCGGCGCGCCAGCGACGACCGGGGCAGGACCTCCAGCGCGCGACGGACGGTCTCATGACGTCCCGACGCGAGCAGCTCCTCCCCGCGCTTCTCGAGCAGGGACAGGGCCGCGCCGTGGGCGCCGCCCTCCGCGTGCGCCAGCATGGCGTCCCCCCAGGCGCCGCGCGATTCCAGGATGCGGGCGGCGCGCCTCTGCAGGCGGAGCCCCTCGGCCGGCGTCCCCTCGCGCGCCTGCAGCTCGCGCAGGACGTCCCGGAAGAGGCCGTGGTAGCGGTAGCCGTCCCTCCGGCGTCCCAGGCGGACGGTGAATAGGTTGCGGCGGCTGAGATCGGCCAGGATGCGGCCGCTGCCCCGGATGTCCAGGGCCGCGTCGCAGAGTTCGCTGTCCAGGCGCGGCAGGAGCGACGACCGGCGCATGAAGTCGCGGGTCTTCGCGGGCAGCTGTCGCAGGATCTCCTCCGCGAAGTAGGCGAACCACCCCGAGCCGGCCTCGCCCAGGCGCGACAATGCGTCGCGCACGCGGACGGCCTCCGCGGTCTCGAGGGACTGGAGCAGGATCTCCAGGCCCGCCGCCCAACCCTCGGTCCGTTCGGCCACCTGGGCGGCCAGTTCGTCTTCGATCTCCGCGTCGGGGAATCGCGCGGCGAAGAGCGCGGCCACCTCGTCGGGTCGGAAGGCCAGGTCCGCCGCCGTCAGCTCGGCCACAGCCCCCTGCGTGCGGAGCTTCATGGTGGCGATGTCGAGCGGCTCGCGGGAGACAATGGTGAGCGTGTGTCCGACGGGGAGGTACCGCACGAG
>Ga0180429_10002378_pt1 | contig 15536 bp, 10 predicted proteins | sample SS_ome_FD_132428 | JGI IMG/M metagenome (GOLD analysis project Ga0180429, IMG submission 132428) | Hypersaline lake sediment archaeal communities from the Salton Sea, California, USA - SS_1_S_1 metaG | ecosystem: Environmental > Aquatic > Non-marine Saline and Alkaline > Hypersaline > Sediment ...
GTACTCGACGTCCAGGAGGTTGTACAGCCCCACGGAGATCTCCAGGGGCCGCGAAGGACTCGCATAGGTCAGTGTCAGATTCGTCAGGACGAAATCGTCGGCCCAGTCGCCATCCAGGGTCTTCGATTTGCCGTTGTACTGGACCTCCAGGCCCGCGAAGAGTCGATCCTCGACAACCGGAGCGATGAGGTTCAGTCGCGCCAGATGCCGGGGCGAGTTCACCAGCGTCGCGCCGGTGGCTTCGTCTTCGGCGTCTACGTACGAATAGCTCATCCGGGTACGCAGGCCGCTGTTCCAACGGCCGTCAAGCGCCAACTCGACACCGCTGGCGTTCACCTCGTTGAGATTGCGGAAGACCTGCAACCCGTCGGCCGGGTCGGTGTATTTGGCGATGAGATCGTCCATGACGTAGTAGAAACCACTAGCGGTGGCGCGCCAATGCGGCGTCAGGGCGCGTTCCAACACCACTTCCCACGTCTCAATGGTCTCGGGATCGAGATCCCGCGCCGCCTTCGTGCTGTAGTTGCCGTCGTTGTAGTACAGATCGTACACCGAGGGCGCCCGGAAAGCCCGGCCGTAGAGCAGCTTGACCGTCGTGTCCTCATCGAGATCCTGGATCAGCGCCACCCGCGGATTCGTCGTCCCACCGATGGTGTCGTATCGATCGTAGCGCAATCCCCCGACAAGGGTGGTCTCATCGGAGATCTTGAATTCATCCTGAAGGTAGAGACCCCAGTTGTCACTGTGTCGCGAATCGTCGAGGTAAACCTCCTCATCCCAGTTCATCTGCTCCTGCAGTTGGCTGTAGCGAAACTCGGCGCCCGCCGTGACCGTGTGGCCCGCAACCGGCTGACCCGTTATCTGAGCCTCGCCCTCCCACCAGCGACCCCGATAGCGCTCCTTATTCACGACGATGTTGGGAGGTTCGCCTGCCTCGGCATAGTCGGATGGCCAATCCCCATAATAGTAGTAGCGTGAGTACGTCAGGCGCCCCTTGACGGCCCACGTATCGGTGAGTTCCTTGGCGTAGTTCAGGCCGATCAGCGTGTTCTCGTCCCAGCTCCGTGTCCTCGAATCGCCGAAAGCGGCACCCCAGGGCGCCGTGGGAATCCCTTTCTTCCGAGCGGTGTGGGCCATCAGAAGGGTCAGATCGCCCCAGCGGACATTGGCGGCGACGTTCTCAAACTGATCGTCATCGTTGTCCACCCAGCCGTTGTTGGTCTCGGGGCGGTCGAATTCGTCGAAATGGAGTCTCGGACCGTCACTCTCGTAGCGGGTCGCTGAGACCAGGACTTCCAGGTCGTCCCTGAGTTTCTCTCCATACGTGACGCGTCCCTTCGTCGTGTCGAAGCTGCCCACCTCGCCCGAGACTTCGAGCCCCCCGATGTCGTCGCCCGTCTTGGTGAGGACATTGATGACCGCGAACAGCGCGTTGCTTCCGTAGAGAGCCGCCCCAGGTCCTCGGATGACCTCGATCTTCTCGATCAAAGCGATATCGAGCAGGAAATGCGTGCCGAAGGCCGGGCCGTCTCCGACGTTCTGATTGGTGCGATGACCATCGATCAGGAGCAGGATTCCCGCATCGTATGTCCCGGACTGTCGATAGCCGCGAACGCCCACATAGTGGTAGAAGCGATCGTAGTTGATATAGAAACCGGGCACGCTGCGCAGCGCCTCGGCCAGTGTGCGGTAGCCGTACTTGCGGATCTCATCGGCCGTGATGACGGTCACCGACGACGGCGCCTCCGAGGTCTTCTGCATCCGCTTCGAAGCGCCGTAGACCGTATCGACGGGGATCTCCATCAACTCCTCGAGCGACAGATCGAACAGCTCTTCTCCGCCAGACGGCGCATCCTCGGCCAGAGAGCGCGTCCCTCCCCATCCGATCAGCAGGATCAAGACGACCGCCGTGCCCATGGGCAGGACGGCGCCGACTTCCGTCACCCTCCTGCGAAGCCAGTGCGCAGGGCGCGGGCCCCACTCGCATGCGCCGGAATCCGATTCCTCGGATGCGACGACAGACCGATTGTTTCGGTATTCGACCATAACCCCCGTCATAGTAGATGCCGGTCCAAGCCCGGCGTGCGCCTACGGTACCAATGCCCGCCTCATCCATCGACCTATCCCCTAGACTGCTTTAGGAGTATCTGACCCGCGCCGGCCAGGGCGAACGGGCCAATCTCCCCTAACACGATCTGCGCGATAGGAATCCGCCATGCCGGTTGCCCCCCATCCATGCCGAAAAATCGCGACAGGCCGGCTTGCCTTTCATTATCGGAGCGAATTCGGGATGAACGGACAACGAACGGCGGGCCAAGACCTTTATGGGGGCGGCGACAGTGTACAAGCTCTTTGGCCTTGACAGTTTACCTATCCTCGGCATACTATCGCCCTTATCTTTCAGATGCCCCACAAGGGACGTCGTACGTTGACGGCCGCGCCGTGCTCCGCGTGTTGGCGGAGCTGGAATCGGGGAGAGGAATACGCTGAGTATTCGCCTATGCCACAGGGAATCGCCATCTTGGGATCGACCGGGTCGATCGGTCAAAACGCTCTGCGAGTGATCGACGCCCTGGGTCCGGACTATGAGGTCACAGCCCTCAGCGCGCACAGCAGCGTCGAGTTGCTGGCTGAGCAGACCCGCCGGTATCGGCCCCGCTTCGTCGCCCTGGCTAACGGCGACTGCGCCGCGCAGTTCCGTTCTCTCCTCGATGGTCTGGACACCGAGATCCTGACCGGCCCGGAGAGCCTGACCGAACTGGCCGAGTCGGATCAGGTCGAGACCGTCCTGACGGCGGTCGTCGGCGCCGCCGGCTTGCCCTCGGCGCTGGCCGCGGCCCGATCGGGAAAGCGATTGGCCATCGCGAATAAGGAGCCGCTCGTCGTCGCGGGTGAATTGCTGACCCGGGTGGCGCGTGAGAATGGCAGTACCCTTGTTCCTGTCGACAGCGAACACTCGGCCGTCTTTCAGGCCATGCAGTCGGGCCGCTCCTGCGAAGTGAGCAAGATCCTGCTCACCGGCTCGGGCGGGCCCTTCCGCGGCGCGACGAGGCAAGAATTGGAGGCTGTGACGCGCAAACAAGCGCTGGCGCACCCGACCTGGCAGATGGGACCGAAGATCACGATCGACTCGGCGACCCTGATGAACAAGGCGCTGGAGGTCATCGAAGCCAAGTGGCTGTTCGACGTTCCCGTCGAGACGGTCGAGGTCCTGATCCATCCCGAGTCGATCGTGCATTCGCTCGTCGAGTTCGTGGATGGCTCGGTGATCGCGCAGTTGGGCGAGCCGGACATGTGCCTGCCGATTCAATACGCGCTGACGTATCCGAAGCGCGTCGCCGGGCTCTCGAAGCCCTTGCGGCTCGAGGAGATTGGCCGGCTGCACTTCGAACGGCCCGCCGCCGAGACCTTCCGGGCTTTGCCCCTGGCGTACGAAGTGGCGCAGACGGGCGGCACCGCGCCGGCGGTCTTCAACGCGGCCAACGAAGCGGCGGTCGAGAACTTTCTGGCCGGACGCATTCGTTTCCTCCAGATCATGGAGCTTGTCGAGCATTGCCTGGACAAACACGACGTGTGCGGTACGGCGACACTGGAAGAACTGCTCGAAGCCGACGCCTGGGCGCGCCGGCAGGTCAGCAATCGGGTGAAACAAAAGGTCTAAGACACCGCGGCCGACGGCGATAGCGTTCGCCCGTGGTGATTCAGTGAAAATAATTGGGTAGGGATAACCCGCTCTGGGTCGGAGTTACTTGATGTCGAAGAACGGAAGCTCGTCAAACAAGGTATTCGGGGGCGTTTTCTGGATGGCCGTGCTGGCCGTCGTCATTTACCTCATCGTCAAGCATCTCAGCGTCGCCGGCAACGTCGCCATCACGCTGATCGGCTTCGGATCGGTCGTCCTGATCCACGAGTTCGGACACTTCATCGTCGCCAAGATCGGCGGGATCAAGGTCGAAGGCTTCTCGATCGGCATGCCCCCGACGCTGCTGGGCCTCCAAAGGACCGAGAAGGGCACGCGGCTCCGCATCCTGCCCATGCTATTCGATAAGGAGGACGAGGAGCCGGACGAGGGCGGCATGACGTTCCTGTTCGGCAAAGGCGGCAAGGCCAGTGACACCGAGTACCGGATCGGACTGATCCCGTTCGGCGGATACGTCAAGCTGCTGGGCCAGGAGGACGTCGGTCCCGTCAAGCAGATCGACGACGCCCGGTCGTTCGCCAACAAGCCGATCGGGATTCGGATCGCCGTCATCGCGGCCGGCGTCACGTTCAACATCATCAGCGCCGCGATCATTCTGATGACCGTGTTCCTGGTGGGCATCACGTTCCCGCCGGCCGTCATCGGCGGCGTGGTCCCCGATTCGCCGGCCGCTCAGGCGGGTCTGCAAGCGGGCGACGAGTTGATCGAAATCGACGGCAAGACCGACAATCTCGACTTCAGCACGATCGCCCTGGCGGCCGCCCTGTCGGGCCGCAATGAAGCGATTCCCGTGAAGGTGCAACGCCGCGGCGGCGGGCCTGTTGAGGAGATGTCGCTTCTCGCCGAGAAGGCGCCGGACGGAACGATGCGCGAGTTCGGCATCATCGCGGCCCAAAGCCTGAAGCTGGCGTCGATCAAGGACCCGAACGCGCTGCGCGACCGAACGGGACTGCAGCCGGGCGATACGGTGACGGCCGTGGATGGCCGGCCGATCACGGGACACTGGCAATTCGCCGAAATCGCGCGAAACACGCCCGCGTCCAGTGTCGCCGTGACCGTTGAGCGTCCGGGCGCCGACGGAGCGACGGAATCCGTCGAAACGACCCTGCCGTTGGCGTGGGCCTGCACCGGCGGCGAAGGAGAAGCCGAAGCGGATCTGGCTCATATCTACTCGATCGTGCCCCGACTGCGCGTCTTGCCCGGCGGCATCGCCCCTGAGGCCCAGACGGAGGATCCCAATACGCCGCGTCTGCAGGACAACGATATCATTCTCGCGATCGGCGACGTCGAGAACCCGACCTACGCCGAGCTGCGCGAGGTCACCGAGGCGTTCGAGGACAAACCCCTGACGATCCAGGTGCTGCGCGAAGATCCAAACGGGGTCGAGCAACCTGTGACGATCACCGTCACGCCCAGGAAGGCTCCGGGCAGCGAGCGCGTCATCGTGGGTTTCAGCCCGGCGCTGGACGCCGAGCACCCGGTCGTCGCCAAAACGATCTCCGTCCCCGACGGTCCGGCGAAGCTGGACATCCCGCGCGGCGCGACGATCACCGCCGTCAATGGCAAACCCGTCTCGAACTTCTCCGACATCATCGCCGAGGTGCGCCGCTGGGACGGCCAATCCGTTCGGCTGGAATACCGCCTGACCGAGAGCACCGAAGGTCTGGTGACCCTGCAAGTGGCGCAGGATGAAAACGCCGTCACCGTCCAGTCGATGCTGGGCGAGGTCTTGCCCTTCGGCCCTCTGGAGCGTCTCTACAAGGCCAAGACGCCCATCGAAGCGATCGGCATGGGATACCGCAAGACGGTGGTCTTCGTCGTGCAGACCTACATCACGTTCAAGCAGTTGATCACCGGCCTGATCAGTCCCAAGCTGCTCATGGGCCCGGTCGGGATCGTGGTCTCGAGCTACCAGATCGTCGAAGGCCGTCCCCTGGTCTACTACGCCTACTTCCTGGGCCTGATCAGCGCGAGCATCGCCGTGCTGAACCTCATGCCCATGCCCCCCTTCGACGGCGGGCTCATCGTGCTCATGCTCATCGAAAAAATCAAAGGCTCGGCCCTGAGTGAGAAGACGCAAGGGATCGTGGCCTACGCCGGCTGGATTGCTGTGCTCGCGTTGGTGCTCTACGTGACCTTCAACGACATCCTCCGGACATTCCACGGTTTTTTCAACTAGCCGAGCCGGTTGTGCCGATAATACCAGGGAGAAAGGGTGTAATTTCCGCAACCGGAGAACGGACTTGAAGGTTTCCCATGCTAGCTGACAAACACGCGAGCCAGGCGCTCAAGCGCGGCAGTAAGACCAATTACGAGAATCTCAGACCGGCTTCTCGCCCGGCCTCCAGCAGCGCCACGTACCATGACCGGCTACCTCAGGCGCTCGAACGGGCCGATGCCGAGGTCCACCGACTCATCGACGCCGAGTACGATCGCCTGCAGAACACGCTGCAACTGATCGCGGCTGAGAACCAGTGCTCCCGCGCCGTGCTGGCGGCGCTGGGCAACGTCGTGCAGAACAAGACGACCGAAGGCTTCGTCGGCGCTCGTTTCCACGGGGGTTGCGAGGTCGTCGACACCCTCGAAACGCTCGCGATCGACCGCGCCAAGCAGGTCTTCGGCGCTCACTACGCCAACGTGCAGCCCCACTCGGGCACCAGCGCCAACCAGATCGTCCTGACCGCGATTCTCCAGAGCGGGGACCGTATCCTCAGCCAGGCGATGGACCAGGGTGGGCACGTCTCCCACGGCGCGCCCGTGGCGTTTGCGGGCCACTTCTTCGAGATCGAGCAATACCGCGTGGACCCGACGAGCTTCCGCCTGGACTACGACGCGATCGCCGAGCAGGCGCGACGGTTCCGACCCAAGCTGATCATCTGTGGGGCCAGCGCGTACGCGCGAACGATCGATTTCGCCCGCTTCCGCGCGATCGCTGATGAGGTCGGCGCGTATTTGCTGGCGGATGTCTCGCACATCTCGGGCCTGATCGCGGCCGGGGCGCATCCGTCGCCTGTCGACGCGGCCCACTTCACCACGACGAGCACCTACAAGCCGGGCGGCCCGCGCGGCGGGCTGATCCTCATGGGACGCGATTTCGAAACGCCGATCCAGGCGGGCAAGAAGACCGTTCCGCTCTGGGAGCGCATCGAAAAGACGACCTTCCCGGGCTTTCAGGGGACCCCCTATCTGAACAACATCGCCGCCAAGGCGGTCTTCTTCCGCGAGATGATGTCGCCCGAGTACCGGAGCCGTCAGTTCAAGATCATCGAGAACGCGCACGTGCTGGCCGCGGCGTTCGCTCGACTGGGTTACGAGGTCCTGACCGGCGGGACGGACAACCACATGTTCCTGGTCAACGTGGCGCACTTCCGCGAAGGGCTCACCGGCCTGATCGCTCAGCACTGCCTCGAAGACTGCGGGATCATCATCAACATGAACCGCCTGCCCTACGACACGCAGAACGCCCGCGTCACCAGCGGGATGCGACTGGGCACGCCGATCGTCACCCGCAACGGCATGACCCCGGCCCAGATGGAGGAAATCGCCCGCCTGCTCGACACCGTCCTGCGCCTGGTCGAGATCCAGGACCCGAAGCACTACCGACTCGACGAGACCCTCCAAACCGAGACCCGCCAACGCGTCCAAGCCCTCTGCACCCGCTTCCCCCTGCGCTAGTGCTTCGCCGTGCGCATTGCGTGTCACGCACAACGCACAACGCACGACGCGATACGCAATACGAAAAAAAGGCCATAAGTTGGTAGCTTATGGCCTGTTGGCTTGTAATCGTCATACATGCTACTTGATTGTCATGGATGTGCTCATGTGCCCTAGAGGCGGGGGTCGGATGAACCCCAATGCAGTCCAGGTTTGAACGTCCTTGTTCGGTGTTCTGGTTGTTGGTTGGCTCGTGCGTAGGTTATCGTCGTATGATCGTTCCGCCGAGGGCGGAGACGGGCACAGGCCAAGGACCAGCCAGAAGACTTCAGCTACAAACATCCATGTTCTCATAGCGATTCCTTCAAAGATCTGTTGAGCCATATCGACGCCGGGGGCGATTTTTCCTTAGCGAATCTGACGCGTCCAAACACCGGGTATGGAGACGGGGATTAACATGTTATCGGCCGGGAAGGCTCTATCAGTATGGCGCAGGACATTTTTTCGGGTGTCCTCTGACAGGCCCTGAGGACCGGGGCCAGGCGAAGCCCCTTATCAGTATCGAGAGTGACATTGGGGGTGAAAGGGAAAAAATTCGCGGTGAAAGGGAAAAAACCGGCGCCGATACGCCGCGGGAGCCGTTTGGCCCAGGATCAGCTACTTCGTGCGTTCGAGCAAGGCCAGCGCCAGTTGACGCAACCGGTCGCCCGCGGCGGCGAATCCGGAGAGGGCGTCGATCGCCTCCTGGGCCAGCGTGCGCTCCAATTCCCGCGACTTCTCGATGCCGACCAGGGCCGGATAGGTGCACTTGGCCGCTTCGACGTCTTTGCCGGCCGTCTTGCCCAATTGCTCGCTGGAGGCGCTGACGTCGAGAATATCGTCGGCGATCTGGAAGCCCAGGCCGATCTTCATGCCGTACTGCGAGAGGGCTTCGATTTGCTCATCCGTCGCCCCGCCGCAGAGCCCGCCCATGACGGTGGCGGCGCGGAACATCTTGGCGGTCTTGTTGATATGGATGTACTCCAGTCCTTCGATCGTCCCGACGGTGTTCTCGGCCCGCAAGTCCGCCATCTGCCCGGCGATCATGCCGGCCGGGCCGCAGGCCTGGGAAAGTTCCGTGATCAGCTTGACCACCAGCGCGGGGCTCGCCACGCGGGTCGCGAGCAGTTCGAACGCCAGGGTCAGCAGCGCGTCGCCCGTTAGAATGGCGGTCGCCTCGTCGAAAGCCTTGTGACAGGTGGGTCGCCCCCGACGCAGATCGTCGTCGTCCATAGCGGGCAGATCGTCGTGAACCAGCGAGTAGGTATGGACGATCTCAATCGCCGCCGCGGCAATCCGCGCGTCGGGATTGTCCGAGCCGGCGATCAGTTCGCAACACCAGAGCAGCAGGACCGAGCGGATGCGCTTGCCCGGCGCGTCGAGGGTGTAAGCCAGCGCCTTCTTCAGATCAGGTTCGATCTGCGCCTGCTCGGCCAGCAGGCGGGTGAGCGTCTCATTGACGACGGGAAGCTTATCGTTCAGAAGAGTGCTTATATCAGAGTCTGGAGGCGTTTTACCTGGCATGCCTTGTCAGCGAATCAGTGTTATCCCCGGGCTTTTTGCGAACACGTCACGAATGTTGTATTATATCGGTTTGCTCGGAATTGTGCAGGAAATTATGCGTACGAAAATGATCATGATCGTGGGGGTGACCGCCTCGGGCAAGGCGCGCCTGGCGTTCGACCTGGCCCAGCGTCTCGACGCTGAGATTCTCAGCGTCGATTCGATGAAGGTCTACCGCCGCATGGATATCGGCACGGCCAAACCCACGGCCGAAGCGCGTCAGAAGGTGCCCTACCACATGGTCGACGTGGTCGAGCCCAGCGAGTCGTTCAGCGTGGGGCTCTTCTTCGAGCAGGCAACGAAAGCGATTGAGGACATCCAATCGCGGGGCAAGCCCATCGTCGCGGTCGGCGGAACGGCGCTCTATATCAAGGCGTTGCTCTATGGGCTCTTCGAGGGGCCGGCCAGCGATGAGAAGGTCCGCGCCGCGTTGCGGGCCCGGATCGAAGCCGAGGGCTCGCCGGTGCTGCATCGGGAACTGACAGAAATCGATCCACCGACGGCCGATCGCGTCAGCCCGAACGACGCCAAGCGGATCATCCGCGCTCTGGAAGTCTATCAGCTCACGGGAAGGCCGATTTCGAGCTTCCAAACGCAGTTCGACGCGACCCAGCCGCTGCACGACTGGACGATCCTCGGGTTGCGGCGTGAGAAGGAGGTTGAGAGCCGCCGGATCAACGCCCGCGTCAAGCGCATGATCGAGATGGGCCTCGTCGAGGAGGTCCGTGCGCTGCTGGCCGAGGAGGCGCCTCTGAGCCGGCAGGCCCGCTGTGCGATCGGATACGCCGAACTTATCGGACACCTGGCCGGCCAGTGCGATCTGGACGACGCGATCGAGCAGATCAAGAAGAACACGCGTCGCCTGGCAAAAGGGCAGCGGACGTGGTTCAAGACGTTCCGAGATATCCGCTGGCTCGACCTCGATCCGGAGGCTGCGCCCGAGGACGTGCTCGCCCAGGCCGAGCCGCTCATCCGCGTCTGAGGCTGCGCGTGGCAGCGTCAAGGCCGAAGGCCTTGCCGATGGTCCTCGGTCTCTTGCATATCGCCATCGCCAAGCTGCGCTTGACGCTGCCACCCCAGTGCTCCGATCTTCCCCGGATGTCAGACGGGAGAAGCACGGTACTGGTCAATTCCATGTAACATCTCCTTTGCCCGCGCAATTGTGTTTGTAGAACCGCAGGACATCGCGGCTTCATGAGCGATCGCTTGAGTCGGAAACTCCCGTTGCCATCAGAGCGGACCCGGTGCGCCGCCAGGGCGTCCCGTCCGCCCGCAAGCGGAAAAGGAGCGAACCATGAAGACGAGCGAATCGACACACCGATTGAACCGGCGCCGCTTTCTTCAGTCGGCGGCCGGAACAGGGGCAGCGCTGGCGTTCGCGCCCATGGTCAGCGGCGCAAAGGCCAACACGGGCAAGCAAGACGTCATCAATGTCGCGCTGATCGGCGCGGGCGAGCAGGGCAAGGTCCTGATGGAGACGACCCGCCGGATTCCGAACGTGCGTTTCCAGGCGGTCTGTGACATCTGGCCCTACAACCGCAAGTGGGTCGCCGGCCGGCTGCGCGCCTATCGGCACGGGCACGCCAAGTACGAGGACTACCGCGAAATGCTCGAGAAGGAGAAGGGACTCGACGCTGTTCTGATCGCCAGTCCCGATTGCTGGCACGCCGAGCACACCGTCGCGTGTCTGAACGCAGGGCTGCATGTCTATTGCGAGAAGGAGATGTCCAACACGCTCAGCGGCGCCGCGGCGATGGTGCGCGCCGCCCGCAAGACGGGCAAGCTGCTGCAGATCGGCCATCAGCGGCGCAGCAATCCGAACTACACGTTTTGCCGTGCCAAGCTCCTGAACGAAGCGAAACTGCTGGGCCGGATCACGTCGATCAACGGCCAGTGGAATCGCTCGGTCAGCGCACCGCTCGGTTGCCCCAAGAAGATGGAGATCGACGAGGCAACGCTGAACCGATACGGATACGAATCCATGCAGCAACTGAGGAACTGGCGCTGGTATCGCAAACTGGGAGGCGGCCCCATCGTCGACCTGGGCTCGCATCAGATCGACATCTACAACTGGTTCCTCAACGCCCATCCCACGTCCGTGCTCGCCAGCGGGCGCACCAACTACTACGACAAGAAGACACACGAATGGTACGACACCGTCATGGCGATCTACGAGTACGAGACCGCGCAGGGGCCGGTCAGCGCCTACTACCAGACGATCAGCACCAACAGCGGGCAGGGCTACTTCGAGCTGTTCATGGGCCATGAAGGGACGCTGCTGATCTCCGAACGCGCCACGCGATCGCGCATCTATCGCGAGACGTGGGTGGACGAGAAGAAGTGGGACGCGTGGGCCCGCAAGGGCTATCTGGGCGAGCGTATAGAGGAGGAGAAGAAGAAAGAGACGGCGGCCGAGAGCGCTGCGCTGGACGTCCGCGATTCCGTCCCTCCGCCGGCCTATCGGTTGCCCGTCGTGATGGACAAACGCGTGCACCAGCCGCATCTGGAGAACTTCTTCGACGCCATTCGGGGCAAGGCCAAGCTCAACTGTCCGGGCGAGGTGGGCTACGAGACGGCGGTCACGGTGCTGAAGGTCAACGAAGCCGCCGAGGCGGGTCGCAAGCTCCAGTTCAAGCCCGAAGACTTCACCGTCTGAGGGCAACCGGAAGGAAATGAGTCATGACCACTCCCGAGATGCCCAGAAGAATCGCTCGCCGCCGGTTTCTCCAGTCCGCCGCCGGAGCGGGTGCGGCGCTGGCGTACACGCCGACCGTCTTCCATGGCGCCAGCGCCGCAGAGGAACCCGACCCCATCAATGTCGCCGTCCTTGGCGCCGGGTCCCAAGGGAAGCTCCTGTCGCTGGTCGCTCGACGAATCCCCGGCATCAAGTTCAAGGCGGTGTGTGACATCTGGGGGGCCTACAATCTCAAGTGGCTGAGCCGTCGACTGCAACAGTATGGTCACCCCGTCACCCCTTACATCGATTATGAGGAGATGCTCACCCAAGAGGATGACCTCGACGCGGTCCTCATCGCGACCCCCGACTGCTGGCACGCGCGACACACCATCGCGTCTCTGGAGGCGGGTCTGCATGTCTACTGCGAAACGCCCATGTCCAACACCATTCAGGACGCGCGCCGAATGGTCGAGACCGCGCAAAGTACCGGCAGACTCCTCCAGATCGGCAACCAGCGCCGGAGCAATCCGCGCTACCGCTTCTGCTATGAGACGCTTCTGAAGAAAGTGGGACTGTTGGGGCAGATCACCGCCGGTCACAGCCAGTGGAACCGCTCGGTTCAGCCGCCGATGGGTTGGCCCAAGCGCTGTGCAATTGACGAGGCGATCCTGAACCAGTACGGATACGAATCCATGCACCAGCACCGAAACTGGCGCTGGTATAGAAAACTCGGCGGCGGCCCCCTGGCCTGTGCCGCAATACAACAGATGGATGCCTGCAACTGGTTCCTCGACGCCAGACCCAAGTCCGTACAGGCGACCGGATGCGACCAGTACTATCGCAAGGAAGGGTATGAGCAACACGACACCGTCATGGCAATCTACGAGTACGAGACCTCCCAGGGTCCGGTCCACCTCTCCTACCAGATGCTCAACACCAACAGCAGCTTCGAACACTTCGAGAGCCTGATGGGCACGAATGGAACGCTGGTGATGTCCGCGATGTCACACCTGGGGGAGGTCTATCGAGAGCATCGGATACCTCATGCGGACTGGCAGAAGTGGATTGCGAAGGGGTATCTTGAATCGCCGACGGCACTCAAGGCGAACGAACGCGATATCGCTCTTCCGATGTACATCGTACGTGAGACACCGCCGCCCTTCCTGGTGAAGTCCCTGCCCTACAAGATACCCGTACAGACGGATGGACATCCCTGCCGGGCACATCTGGAGAATTTCTTCCACGCCGTTCGGGGCAACGCGCAGCTCAACTGCCCGGCCGAGATCGGTTACGAAACCGCCGTGACGGTGTTGAAGATCAACGAGGCGATCGAGACGGGGCGCAAGCTGTCCTTCCGGCCGGAGGATTTCGTCGCGTAGGCGGACAGGCTCGCTTACCCGAAGTTGTAGTGCTTCTTGACCGGCTCGGCCACGTTCCAGACGCAGTCGAGGTCCTGGGGGAAGACCACCAGGTCGCCCGGGCCGAAGGAGACGGAGCCGTCGTCGCCCGTGATCGTGACCTTCCCCTCGAGGATCAGGCAGGTCTCTTTCTCGGTGTAGGACCAGTCGAAGGAGCTGGGCTCGCACGTCCAGGTGGGCCAGGCCTTGCAGCGGTCGATCTCTTGCTCCGTGGGTTTGCGCACGACGATATCGTTCACCGTTGGCATCGTTTCTTTTCTCCTACCGAAAATCAGCCATCAGAGGTTCTCTTGTAAGCGGCCTCATTATAGCGGTGCGGCGGAATTTGGGAATACCCGGCCGCTTTTTCTGCGAAAGCGGCTGGCGGTTCGCCCCGTCTGCCCATAGACTCACACCTTTGCTTACCGATAGACTCTTTCGTAACGGTGCAACGCATATGGACCAGGATCAACTGGATCGCTTTCAACACTGGTTTGGCGAGTACACGGCCGGCTTCTACAACGACGACGACTATGTGAACGCCAATCTGCAGCTCAAGCAGGAGCACACGCAGCGAACGGTTCGAGAGATCGTGTTGCTCGCCCGCGAGCTGGGCTTGAGCGAGAACGAGATCCGCGTCGCCGAGCTGATCGGCCTGTTTCACGACATCGGTCGCTTCCCCCAGTTCGCTCGGTACCGCACGTACAACGACCCGCGCAGCGTCAACCATTGTCAGCTGGGGGTTGAAGTCCTGCGGACTGAGGGCGTGCTCGAGACCCTGGCGACGGAAGAACGACGTTGGGTGGAGACGGCGGTCGGCCTGCACGGCCGCAAAGCCTTGCCCTCGGCGCTGAAGGGCCAGGCCCTGCTCTTCGCCAAGCTCATTCGCGACGCGGATAAGATCGACATCTTCCGCGTGGTCGTCGAGAATTACCAGCAGTACCGCGACGACCCCGAGAACTTCCTGCTCGAAATCGAACTGCCCGACGTGCCCGAGTACACGCCGGAGGTGCTCCAAGCGGTTCTGGACGAGGAACTCATCGACTCGGCCAACCTGCGTACGCTCAACGACGCCAAGCTCTGCCAACTCGGCTGGGTCTACGACCTCAACTTCACCGCGTCACTGCGCCGGATCGACCAGTGTGACTTCCTGCCCAAGCTCTTCTCCTTCCTGCCCCAGGACGAACAGATCGAACGCGCCTGCCGAAAGATCCGTCACTACGTCGACACCCGACTCGCCACCACTGGCTAGCAAATCATCGGGAGTCACGGAACGGATGCGGTTCATGTTTGTGCGCCGACTCGCTGGCTCACCTCCGGTCTGTCATCTCGACCGGAAGCCCGGCGCAGCCGGGTTGGAGTGGAGAGATCTGGTCCCGACAAAGATCGATCGCAACAGGGCGTTGCGCCCATCCATGCGGAGATTTCTCCACTCCACTCCGCTCCGGTCGAAATGACAGAGACGGGCGCCGACACAGAGAAGCCATTGCCCCACAAACGTCAAGTGCCCCCTACACCTTCCTCGAAAGCCCTGCAGGCGGTTAGCACACTTACACAGTTGTGCGCTCTATGAGGCAAGACGTTCTTGTGCGGCGGCGTGCGTCTTGCCCACCGCTCGTTTGTCGCAGAGGTTGTCAATTGTCATCAGCACTGCTCAACGCAGCCAGTTGTGCACGCCACTTGGCCGCCTCATCGGGTCTGTTCCAGGCTTCGTAGAGTTCGACGAAGCCCAGCATACAACCGCGAGTCTCAGGGTGTGTCAGGCCGAGAAGACGCCGTGCCGCGGTCAGCGCCGCGTTGAGCTCTCCCTGGGTCGCCTTAGCCTTCCTGTCACGAAGCATCGTTCTGGCGCGCCACGACAAGAAGCCCTCGCGAACGACCCGATTCGACTCAAACAAACGGAGGTGAAACTGCCGGTAGAAATTGGAGCGAGGGGTGTTGTCTCGACTGGCGTCCAATTCCATCGACTTCTTCTCTTCTCGAACAGCCGCGGCGAAATCTCCCGCCTCGGCATAGGCCGCCGCCAGCGTGTCAATATAGGAACTTACGCCGTACTCCGTCATCTCGCACGCCTGGCGCGCGTTGTCTATCGCCTTGGCGCTGTCGCGTATCGCATCCGACGGATACGTTGATTGATACCAAGCCAAGGAATTCAGGATACCCGCGCGTAGACGGCGGTTGCTGTCATCGGATCCAGCCAGCCTTGCCATTTCCTCACGACACCACTTCTCGAGTTCCTCTGCCTGTTCCTGCATGGCATAGAGACGCATGATCTGGAATGCCGCGCCTCGAACGGCGAAGTACTCCTCCCCGTAAATCGGTCTTCCGTTGTCGCGCACATCCACAAACTGCTGTCTGGCTTGGCGGTATTTGCCCTGCATCATGTAAACACGACCGAGCAGAGCCACGTGTTGAAGCATCCAAGCATTACCTTCACCCAGGGCCTGGCTCCCAAGTTCCACGGCCCGGACCAACGGCGCCTCGGCTTTGTCATACAGATGCTGCA
>Ga0180429_10002381_pt1 | contig 15520 bp, 11 predicted proteins | sample SS_ome_FD_132428 | JGI IMG/M metagenome (GOLD analysis project Ga0180429, IMG submission 132428) | Hypersaline lake sediment archaeal communities from the Salton Sea, California, USA - SS_1_S_1 metaG | ecosystem: Environmental > Aquatic > Non-marine Saline and Alkaline > Hypersaline > Sediment ...
ACCATCTGCACGGGCAGCAGCATGGCGGAGATGCCCAGATAGGCCAGGCGCTGCAGCGGGTTGTGCTTGGCGCCTGGCGTTTTCTGCACCGGGTGGTCCTGGCCGTGAAAAATGCCCCAGGCATAGTACCGGACCACGTCAAACAGCTTCCGGGTGGTGGGGATGTACTGTTTCCATTCCCCGGTGATAATCAGCCAGAAAGCGAAAAACGCGAAAGAACCCAGCCAGAGAAGCCCGATGAAGTTGTGCAGTTCCACGGCAGCTTCAAATCCCATCAACGAATAGAGCCCGTGAACTTCAAAGCCGGTGATCATCAAAAGGATGACCATCAATGCCTGGAACCAGTGCCAGAGTCGTTCGAACCGGGTGTACAGATATACGGTTACTATTTTCTTTTCCTTCATCAGATTACTCCTCCCTGCCGTTACGGGTGAAAAACCGGCCCAGCCCGTGGAGCGTCACGCCGGCCAGGGCACCCAGCACCGCGATCAAGCCGATGGTATCCACAATGGCGAACTTGTCCCGGCCCGGCATGTAAATGCCGGTGATGCCGGCCAGTCGGGAGGTGTCCCGGGTGTGGCAGTAAATGCATTCCAGGGATTCTTCTGCCGGGGCCACCATGTGGGTGATGGGAAAGGCATACGTGGTTTCCACGTAATCGAACTCACCGGAATAGGGCACATCCAGGGTCTGATTGCCCAGTGTGATGGCCTCGTCCATGTCAAAGGTGGTCCAGAATCCCTTGGGACCGGAGAGCAGCGGTGCCACCAGCTGTTTGTTGACCTTGTCATAGGGTTGCTTGCCGGTGTGTATCTTGAACGGATGAATCCGGGCATTGGGATCATCAGGGGTTCCCAGGGGATGGCTGACCTCCACTACCTGCTGGGGATCGATCTCATCTTTGATGCCGATGTTTTCAAAAGACCCGTTGTACCAGTAGTATTCCGGCACTACATTTTTGGCCCAGGTAAAGGTCCCTTTGATGGATTTGTACACCGGCTTGCCCAGGTCCCCTTTTTCGTCAAACGGTTTCCCGTCCTTGAGCCTGCCCGCCGTGGTCCAGTCCCAGGACATCTTGGTGGGATTGACCCGGGCGTATTCCGGGATGTGGCAGCTCTGGCAAGCCACCTTGTCGGTGTGGTCGTTCATTTTTGTGTTGGCATTGTGCGGGGTGGCGCTGTGGCAGGATTCACAGGTGATCTTGGAGGCCATGTCATCTTCGATCAGGCTTTTGCGTTCCGCTGCCGCCGGCCGGGTATACAGCCGCCCGGCAATGTGGTGTTTCACCGTGGTGTGGCACCGGGTGCAGGAAAAATCCGCGCCCTCGGCAGCCATGTGGACGTCCAGCATCCGGTTGGGTTTGGCCAGGGAGGTGTCCAGGTCCCCGTGTTTGACCCCGTCGCCACCGCCGCCCTTGAAATGGCATTCCCCGCAGTTGCTGCGCTGGGGCAGGGTGATATTCTGGACTGCCTGCCGGATTCCTGTATGGAGCTCATTCACGATTTCCTGAATATCGGGATCGTCATCCCCTTCAAAGGCGGCCAGGTCGGCAAAGGTTTCCTTGAAGGGAAATTTTTTGGCGCCATGGCAGGACAGGCAGTTGACCTCGCCGTCCGTCCCGTCCCATCCGGCATGGCAGCTCAGACAGCCTTTGTCTTCCATGGCATTGCCGGAAATACAAAAGTTGTTCACGGCATGCCCGGCCTTGCCGTTCATGATGCCTTCTTTTTCAGACGGTACTTTCCAGGTCCAGTGAATCGTTTCCTTGAACTGCATGGATGCGTCCGTGTGACAGGTCAGACAGGTCCGGGTGATCTGGTCCCCGGACGTGAATTCCTGGTTGAGTATCTCGATTCTGGAATGGTCCACAGTGGTCCAGTGTTTATCTCCCCGGACCGCCTGCTTGGCCAGTTTCATCCCCAGCGCCTCGTCATCCGTGGCCGCACCTGACGGCCCGGCCGCCAGAAGACACAGCACCGTCAGGCCGGCGGCGGCATGTCTGAAAAACCATTTGCATCGTCTGAATTCCATAAGGAATGTCTCCGGAAAATTGTCGGCGCAACGCACCGGATACCTGTGACAGCCTCCGGAGCGTTGAGCGGTTTTCAGTTTACCCGCATGTGGCCGGGGAGGGTGAATCTTTGGCAAATTCGTAAAAATAGGCGTAGATGTCCAGAATGTCCTGATCTGACAGCGCATCCCACTGGGCCTGGCACCCGAACGCTTCGAAATTGCGGTTTTCAAAGACCTGTTTCCACTCCGCCCGGGTCATGTCGGCCGGACTCACCGTTGGGGTAGGGGAGTCCACGCCGCCGGTTTCATGGCAGGCCTGGATCACCTTGCGGTAGGTATATTTGCCTTTGCGGTGGTTGCCGTCCGGGCCGTCATCAGCCAGTGCGGCAAAAACCGGTCCAAAAGTGAAAAGGGTCAGGGTGAAAAAAATGAGCATCTTCTTTATCATGGGTGTTGTTCCTTTGTTTGATTGTTGTTTTTGTAAATGTATCCTACCCTGAAAAATTCCAGGTGTCAAAAATTGATTTGCTGGGTTATTTGGGCGCTTTGATGGTGTAGGTCCCGTCATTTTTAAAACTGATCTGTGCTTCCACATAATAGACGTCCTTGAGTTCAGGTCTGACATCCTTGACCATGTAGTAGGCTTCCCCGCTTCTGGCACCGGTGGAACAGACAAACACCACGGGTTTGTCCGCCGGCAGACCCGGTATCCGGTCTTCAAGTTTCTCCACAGGTATATTGACGGCGCTGTTGAAATGGCCTTTTGCGAATTCATCCGGATCCCGGGTGTCCACCAGCATGATGGCTGCGGGATTGTCGGTCAGAATGGTTTGAAACCGTTCCAAATCGATGGATCCTTCCAGCTCACCGGCTTTCACCGCCACGGTATCAGCGGCCGCGCCAAACTGGTTTTTCCATTCCGGGTACCCCATGGCGAACACGGACACATCTTTGTATCCCATCACCAGGGCTCTGGCCGCGCTTTTGTGACTCAGGCGGCAGTGCAGGCCTCCGCAGTAAAATATGATGGGGGTTTCAAGGCTTCGGGGCAGCTTGCCGGACAATTCATCGAACTGAGAGTCCGGAATGCTGATGGCAGAGGGGATATGGCCTGTGTCATACTTGGTTTTCTGTGGCCGGGAATCCACCACCAGGGCCGTGTTGTCCGCGATCCGGGATGCCACATACTCGGCAGACACCGAGGCATAAGCGCCCGGCTGGGCCATCCATTCGGGAAACCCTTTGGCAAACACCTTGACATTTTTGTATCCCAAGTCTTCCGCTTTTTTTGCAGACTTGTGACTGAGCTTGCATTCCAGCCCCCCGCAGTAGAAAATGAGCAGGGCGTTTTTGTCTTTGGGCAGCAGATCGGTTTTTTTGTCAAATTCCGTGTCCGGAATGCTGAGGGCACCCGGGATGTGCCCTTTGATGTACATGGGTTTGTAGGGCCGGGAGTCGATGATCATGACATTGTCCGGCATGGGCACCGTCGCGTGGGCGATGACAAAATCGGCGTCCACAATATCATGGAACATCCAGGGCTCATTTGCGCCCGCAGAGACGGCACCGGCCAGCAGCATCAGACCGGTCACCAGAACAGCCAGCATTTTTTTTACGGCAACAGTTTTCATGGTTTCTCCTGAGTTGGGTTAAAAAATATCATTTACGGACGTCTTCCGCATCGGTTTTTTAAGATGTTTTCTCAATCATGATTTATTAGCAATAGATGTGCCATGGAAGAAGTCGACAGCACAAAAGGGCTGTAATCCTTTGTTGACAAGGAAATAGAAGCAACCATCCCAAAAAAGCAGCCAGGATGAGAAAAACAGGCATGTTGCCTTTTTGTTAATGATGTATTAACTTTACTGTTAATTGAAATTAACAGGAGACACGCATGGAAATTGGAAATTACTGGCGCGACATTATCGATTCGGTCCAGGACGGAATCATTCTGGTGGATGCACAGGGCAATTTTGTGGCAGCCAATCATTCGGCCCAGCTGATGACCGGGTATTCGGAAGACCAGCTCCTCGGCAGATCCTGCCGCATACTCAACTGCACCGGGTGTGACATCAAAGGCACCGGCAAAGGCAAAGACTGGTGCCAGCTGTTTTCCCAGGGCCTGGTGAGAGACAAGAAGTGCATGATCACCGACAGCCGGAAACAGACCATTCCCATCGTCAAGACCGCCACGGTTCTGTATGATGATCAGGGGGAGATTGTCGGGGCCGTGGAAACCCTCAAGGACATTTCTGAAAACATCAGCTACAAAAATGAGCTGGCGTCCATCAAGCGGATCTATCACATCGATGACGGGTTTCACGGCATTATCGGCAGAACCCCGGTAATGCAGCACCTTTTCGAGCATATCCAGGGGGTGGCGCCTCTGGACACGCCGGTGATCATATTGGGGGAAAGCGGCACCGGCAAGGAGATGGTGGCCAAGGCCCTGCATGAAACCGGGACCCGGTCGGACAAACCGTTCATCAAGGTCAACTGTGCGGCACTGAGTGAAACCATTCTGGAAAGCGAATTGTTCGGCCATGTCAAAGGCGCGTATACCGGGGCCGCCTCCGACCGCATCGGCCGGTTCGAGGCGGCTCACCAGGGCACCCTGTTTCTGGATGAGATCGGAGATATCCCGCTGTCGGTCCAGGTCAAGCTGCTGCGGGTTCTGGAGGAGCAGATGATCCAGCGGGTGGGAGACAACCGGTCCATTCCCATTGACGTGCGTATCATCACCGCCACCAACCGGGATCTGGACGCCATGATCCGCAAAGGGGCGTTCAGAGAGGACCTGTTTTTCAGAATCAATGTGTTTCCGGTAGTCTGCCCGCCCCTTCGGGAGCGAAAGGATGACATCACTCTGATTATTCAGCATTTTATTACGATTCTGGCGGAAAAAACCGGGAAAAACATTCTGGGATTCACTCCCCGGGCCATGCGGCGGATGGTGTCCTATCTTTGGCCCGGAAATATCCGGGAGCTGCGCAATACCGTGGAGTATGCCTTCGTTCTGGCCAAGGAAAAAAGCATCGGGGTGGAACATCTGCCGGACAAGCTGTTGACCGGAAATGCGGATGCAGATGGTCAGACAGCTTCCCCGGCCCGGCCGCTGACAGCAGGTACCGGATCGATTCCGGTCAAGCAGTCGGAAAAAGACGCTCTGGTGGATGCACTGCATCAGGCGGACGGGAACCAGACACGGGCCGCCGACATTCTGGGCGTGTCCAGGGTAACGGTATGGAAACGCATGAAAAAACATGGCATTACCTTGAAAACACTGGAAAAATAAGTGATTGGATAACTTGGCATCATGTTTGCAAACTTGGTGTCCATCGAAGCAACGGGATCTTTGGGTGATCCCCAGTCAGATAAATGAAAGGAAATTGATTGATGAAAAAGGAACAGGTCTTTGTCGTTATTCTGGTCGTGCTGGGACTGGCAGGGATATACTGGTATACCGGCAGTACCCCCGGCAGCCGGCAGACACCTGAATCAGACGATTCATTGACCAGGCAGGTAACGGAAACGGTAACGCACCATGTAACGGATGCTGAAAAAACAGGGTCTGGAACCCGTGGTATCGACTGGAACGATTACACCCCGGGCCTGACCCGGGCCAAAAATCAGGAGAAAAATATCTTTCTGTATTTTTACGCCCAGTGGTGCACTTACTGCACCAAGCTGAAACAGACCACATTTCTGGATGAAAATGTGCAGTCGTATCTGGATGATCATTTCATCAGCATCTCCGTGGATACGGATCAGGACCAGACCCTGTCCCGGAACTGGCAGGTAACCGGACTGCCCACCATGTGGTTTCTGACACCGGAAGGGGACCGGATCAGCAGTCTTCCCGGTTATGTGGACGGCCCGCAACTGTTGAAGATCCTCAGGTATATCCGCACCAACAGTTACCACACCATGAGTTTTGAGCAATTTGTCAGACAATAACCGTCAAAAAGAGAAAAAAAGAGGATGCCATGCGTTCACCTGTGTCACGACGACAGTTTTTAAAATCCACGGTTTTTGCGGCCGGTGCTGCGGTTGTCGGCACCGGTCCGGCCGTTGCCGGACCCGGTACCGAAGAAGAACCGGTGGCCACCCTGATCGATATCAGCCGGTGCATCGGTTGCGAGGAATGCGTGTATGCGTGCAAAGATGCCAATGCCCGCAAATTTCCGGAACCGGAAAAACCCTTTCCAACCATGTATCCGTCCCGGGTGCCGGTGGAGGACTGGTCGGATCAAAGAGATGTCACCGACCGCCTGACCCCTTACAACTGGCTGTATATTCAGTATGCCACCGGGATCAAGGATGGAGAAGAGATCACCCTGACCATTCCGCGGCGCTGCATGCATTGCCAGAACCCGCCCTGCGTCAAGCTGTGTCCCTGGGGAGCGGCCAAACAGGAACCCAGCGGGTTGTCCCGGATCGATTCGCAGCTCTGCCTGGGCGGGTCCAAATGCAAGGATGTCTGCCCCTGGGACATTCCCCAGCGCCAGACCGGGGTGGGGCTGTATCTGGACATTCTGCCGGCCTTTGCCGGCAACGGGGTGATGTACAAGTGTGACCGGTGTTACGACCGGCTGGAAAAAGGAGAACAGCCCGCCTGTATCCAGGCCTGTCCGGAACAGGTGCAGGTGATCGGCAGGCGGTCGGAGATCATTGCTTTGGCCAAAGAACGGGCCCAACAGATGAACGGGCATATCTACGGTCTGGAGGAGAACGGCGGCACCCATACCCTTTATGTGTCTCCCGTTCCTTTTGATCAGCTCACCTATGACACCGGCAAAGGAAAACCCCACCTGAAACCGGTTACAGACACCATGGCGGACGGGTCCAACCTGGCCCTGGCCCTGGTGATCGCTCCGGTGGCCGGCGCGGCCGCAGCCCTGGGTAAATTTTACAATCGTATCAAAGAGGAGGCGTGATGACCGATTATTTCAGAGGGCGGCGCCTGGTGTATGGCCTGATCCTGTTTTTCATCACCTTGTCCGGGTTTGCCCAGATGCCGGTATTCGCCCGTTACTATATTTCCGATATTCCGGGCCTGGGATGGCTGGCGCAGTTTTATGTGACCCATGCCATGCACTATATCATGGCGGCGCTGCTGCTGGTATTGGGGAGCTATGCCGCCATGGATGCGGTTCTGGGCCGCAAACTGCCGGCTGCCTGGCAGAATCGGGTGAACAAAGGCCGGCTGACCGCCACCGGGTGGGTGAAGGTCCTCAGCCTGGCCGGTCTGATGGTCACCGGATGTGTCATGGTGGTGAAAAACCTGTCCGGGATCTATTTCCCTCACCTCCTGATCATCTTCCTGGACCTGCTGCATCTGGCGCTCTGTATGATCCTGATGGGAGCAACGCTGTATGCCGGAATACGCAAACGACCCTGGATCGCCGTGTAACAGATATCTGGCAGCGGTTATCCGATTTTTTTGATGATGGCCGCCACCACCTGTTCCGCGGTGTCGCCGAACAGGGTTTCCACCGGCACCAGGTTCAGGTATTTATCATCCCATGAAATATTCTCGCTTTCCAGAATCCAGTCCTTGAGCCGGGTGTATTTGCCGCCCAGGGCCTTGATTTTTTTCAGCAAAGAGACTGATTCCGAAGGTTTGAACGTCAGGTTCAGCGACAGGATGTACTCGATGATGTTGGAGGTGGCCGGATCCGCGGACAGCACCGGGATCACCAGAATATTTTTTTTGTCTTTGCGGCCCTTGCCGATGTAGACATTGCCTTCCCGGATAATAATGTTCTTGGTGCCTTTGAGCTGGGGATCGGACTCCACCCGGGATGTTTCCCCGGCCAGAATCCCGGTTTTCTCAAGTACGGTGATCCGGGTGTCCGGGGTGACCTCTCCCAGCAGGTTGAGTCCGGTGATCCGGTAGAGAAGTCCGCCGTTGATTCTGTCGATCACTTCCTGGAGGTGTTTGATCACCAGCACGTTTTTGTTGGTGATCTGGGAGAGTTGAATGTCGTGGCGGCCCAGTTCGTCAAACACGAGCCCCTCAAAGGTTTCTTTGATCCGGCTGGTGCCCACGGTCACGGTTTTGGCCTGATGTTTGATGGCGTCTACGGGCCGGGCCATGGCGTTGATGGCCTGGTTCAGGGCTTTGAAGAACATGTCCAGCATGTTGGCCGGCGTGCCCTTGGTCATGAAATCGATTTCAAAATCCGACACCGGCAGACGTCCGGACAGGTATTTGAGCAGCAGTGTGATATTGGTGGCGTTATCCAGCCCCATGTCCGGGGGAAATCCATTCTCCCGCCGTTTTTTTGTAAACCGGTTGTAAAACTGGGCAATCTGTTCCCTGAACTGATTTTCCAGAATCACCTCGTATTCATTATGGCCCAGGGCGATGTACTCATCCAGGATTTCCTGGACCCGGGTTCTGCACTCGTATATGAACCGGGAGCCTTCATTGATGGCAAGGGCGGCGAAGTATCCCCACAGGTGACCCACCAGGGTATTGAGTATGGGGGCGAAGGGTTCGCTGATTTCCGGCACCTTGAACACGTCCGCCCCATACAGGTCGAACCGGTCGTCTCCTTGGGCCGCAATGACCACGGTGGCGGCTTTGTGGGCATGGAAAATGGCGGTATCTTTGACAATGTCCCCCAGCACGCTTTCCCGGGTGCCTGCCGCGCACACGATGATCAGCGGTTCAGACGACAGGTCGATATGTTTTTTGTCTTCCACATAATCCGATGAAATGGTCTTGTAGCAGAGCTCAGACAGTTTGATGCGGATTTCATCGGCCGCGGTTTTGTTGGCACCCGATCCCACTGTGGCCCAGTAGGTTTTGGTGACGGCCAGGCGGTTTGCCGAGGCCTGAATGGCCTCCCGCATGCCCAGAACGGTGCGCATTTTGTCGGGAATCGCCAGCAGTTCCCGGATTTCCCGGGTGATATGATTTGCCGACCCGGCCCCGGTGACCGCAGCCATGTGCAGGCCCAGGACTGCCCCGGCGGTGAGCTGGGCGTAAAACGCCTTGGTGGAGGCCACCGACATCTCGATGTCCCGGCCGGAACTGGTGTAGAACACCCCGTCCACCTTAAAGGTGAGATCGGAATCCCTTCGGTTGACAATGGCCAGGGTTCTGGCCCCCCGTGCCCGGACCATGTCCACGGTCCGGTTGGTGTCAGTGGTGGTGCCGGACTGGCTGATGGCCACCACCAGGGTATCGGACATGGCAGTGGCCGTGTCTTGTTTTTCATTCATGCAGAAACCGGACAGTTCCGAAGATTTCAAGGCACGGATTTCATACGCCATGTCTCCCAGATACGTGTTGAGCAGATCCGCACACCCCCTGGCTGCCACACCGGCCGTGCCCTGCCCGATAAAAAAGATTTTTTTGATTTTTCCAGACAAAAGATCCGTCTGAACAAACCCGGGCAAAACCGACTCCGTCAGCCGGACTTCCATCAGACCGGAATCCGGATTTTCAACAAACCTGTTTTCCAGCGTTTTTTCCACGGAACCCGGGGCTTCGTTGATCTCTTTTAAAAAATAGTGGGCAAACCCCTGGCGGTCGATATCCCTGGCCGTGATCCGGCTGGTGCAGATGTCCTGTGTCGAGATGTCGACCGTATCTCCGCGATAGGTAACCGATTGAATCCCCTGAATGCCGCCGCAGGTGTTCTGGTCCAGAATCACGATCTGTCCGGAGTCGCCTCCGTTCAGTTTGATGTAGTCGGAGGTCTGCTCCACCACCCCGTACAGTTCGGATGCCGCGATGTAATGGTCCGGGGCGAGTCCCACGAAAATGGCCTGACCACTGCCTTTCTGGGCCAGAAACAGCTTGCCCGGGGCCAGATCCGTGTGCATGGAAATGGCATGGGACCCCTCAAAATCAGTGACTGCCAGACGAAACGCCTCGTCAATGGCCGCGCCCTGTTTCAGATAATGCTGAATCTGCAGCGGAATGAGTTTGGTGTCGGTATTGATTCTGGCATGAATTTTGTCATACAGGGCTTCGTATTCGGTCTTGAGTTCCACATAGTTGTCAATATCTCCGTTGAGGCAGACATGAATGGTACCGGTTTTTTCGATTTCTTTGTCAGTGGGGGTGTTGTCCAGCGGATGGCAGTTGGCTTCGGTGATATCTCCGACAGATGCCCATCTGGTATGGGCGCTCACCGACAGGGTCTTGAAATTGAATCCGGCCAGGTCCCGGAGGATCAGGTCGTTCCGGACCTGGGTCCGGATAAAGGCGATATTGTCGCCCAACGCACCGATTTCAGCGGCAAATTTGTATGTGAACGAGATGGATACCCGGTCGGGTTGGCCGGCAATCTTATGGTTGATGTTGATGCCGTTGTTGTCCAGTACCAGTCGATTGATCCGCTGCTTGAGAAGGTCGGTGAGTCCGGATTGGGCCAGGCGCGTTTTGAACCGGTTGAATTCAGATGAATCCAGGGAGAACAGCACGGATATGCCCGCGGAATCCCGGCCCCGGACCTCCAGCCGGTCAATGCTGTTGAGCACGGCATTGATGCGTTGAAAGATCTTCAGACTGTCTGAAGGACTGTGTTTGAAAAGATCCGGAGGGATCAGATCGGCAACAGAGTCGATATTGCCCAGCACTTCGTGTTTCAGGCACCAGTGGATATCCTGGAGTTTTTCCAGGCCAAGGGACACCGTTTCCACGGTCCCGGGCAAAAGTGTCGGTCTGGCCTGTGCAAATTCGGTCTGCCATTTGGTGATGATGCCCGACATGGAAAGGATCATTTCAGACAGGGCCCGGATCTTTTCCGGGTCGAAAAAAATGGCGCTGAGAACGGATTCCTGTTTCAAGGCCCGGGCCGAATCCCATATCCGGATCAATTCTTGTTCATCCAGGGGGTGCCGGCCTGAATCGGAAAATGCTGCCCAAAGATCGGATGCCGGCACCCTGGATGCCAGAGATCGGATCCGGTGTTCCAGGGTCTTGAATTTTTTTGATGGCGGTTCGGATTCTTGGCCCGGTCCTTTAAAGGCCACCAGCGCGCAGATGCCGCAGCACAGTCGGTTGGGAATTGTCGGAAACAGAATCAGGCTGTTGGGCCGGACCCGGTCCAAAGATTTGCCGATCCGGATATGGGGAAACCGCAAAAATATCCGGGACAACGGGCTCAACAAAAGTCGTGACAGCATTACCGCTCCGTTTGTGATGGGTTGGGGCTGCCGGTTGCGGTCAGTCAACAGGCGGCCGGGATAGAAAATACTGTTTGATCAGGGCCCGGGCATGGGATGCGGCCCGGGTGCCGATATATTCACCGTGGCCCACCACAACGGAAAACGTGATGGCCCGGGATCCGTTTTTTTCCTTTGCAAATCCGGTGAACCAGTCATATTTGATGGTATGTTCCCGGTTGGACAAAGAACCGGTCTTTCCGCCGATGCTCAGTTTTGACAGCACTTTGTCCCGGGAAAACGTTCCGAACGATTTTCTGGCAGTCCCATGGGTCACGGTCTTTTCCATCATGCCTGCCAGGGCTGCGGCGGATTCCGGCGTCATGGCGGAAGCCGACACTGCCGGGGTGTGCCGGTAGATGGGGTTGCCGTCTGCATCCATCACATGGCTGATCACCGCAGGAACCACAGTGTGGCCTTCATTGAGCAGCGGCGTGATCATCATGGCGCCGAAGACCGGAGAGATCAGGGTGTCCCGGTTGAATCCGCACCCGAGTTCCGCCAGATGAAATGCGTTTTCCTTCACGGAGAACAAACCGGTGTCAAACATCAAGTCCGTGTCCGGGGTCTGGTTGAAACCAAAGGCATGGGCATAGGTGGAAAGGGTTTCCCGGCCCAGATAGGTCTGGCCCAGCTTGCCGAAAACCGGATTGATGGATTCGGCAAACGCTTTTTCAAGAGAGACCTTGACGGTATATTTGTTCTTGACTTCCTTCAGCTGCCGCTTGTACAGGGTGTATTTGTTGCCGTTGAAATACAGGGGCGTGTCCGGGGTGTAATTCAAGGCATCCATGGCCGCTGCAGCCGTGATGATCTTGAAAATGCTGGCTGCCGGGTACATGGCCCGCGTGCAGGGATTGGTATGTTCATCTTCCAGATCAAACCCGGCCATGGCCAGAACATGTCCCTGAAATGCGTCCATGACCACAATCGCGATCTGCCTGGGTTTCCCCCGGGTCAGGGTTTTGAGGTGATCCAGCCTGGCGTTGAGAAATCCGGTCAGGTTCACGTCCAGAAACGTCACCACCTGCACGATGCCTTCAGGGGTGTCTGTCAGAAAAACGTTTCTGCCCGTATTCACGGGATCTTCATCCCGGATCATCTCCCGGACCTGGGCCAGCGTCAGGTTTGCCGGCGGTTTCAATGTGGAAAGGGATACGGGCCTGGTTGCCGGTTCACTGACATCCGGGCCGGACAGAAGTGTCGGGAACACATACCACCCGCCGGTGACGACCGCCAGCATGACGCAGAAAATCAGACAGGGGGTGCGCCATTTCCGGTAGAAAGACTTTTTTCTCCGGGAAGACAGATACAGTGTCTGTTGCCGGCGCCAGGTATTTTCCGTTCTAAAGATCGTCACGTTCCATTGCCCCCTTTGACCATTATGCAGCTTCACTGCCCCGGTTTTTTTCCGACATCCACTCGGGGAAACAGGCTGTCCGGCTTTTCAAGACAGGCGCCGGCCGGCATCTGCATCCATAAGGCCATCTGTTCGAGCCGGTAAAACCCGGCTTCGGGTAGATAAATCGTCAGTCCTTCGAGCATTTTTTTGCTGGTTTCCGGCATCACGGGATAGATCAGGCAGGCCACGGTGCGCAATCCTTCCAGCAGGTTTCTGATCACTGCCGACAGCTTTGGCTGTGCATCCGGATCCTTGGCCAGGCGCCAGGGCTCCTGGGTGTCGATATACTTGTTCATGCAAGAGATGAACTGCCAGACCGCCTCGATGCCTTTGTGAAATTCATATCCGGCCATGGCGTCCCGGAAGTGCCGAACCGTGTCTTTGGCTTCGGTTTCCAGACACAGGTCGGGAAATTCCACCGGATCCGTGTCCGGCACAATCCCCTTGAAATATTTCAGGTTCATGGACAACACCCGGGAAAACAGGTTGCCCAGGTCATTGGCCAGGTCCGAGTTGATCCGGGACACCAGCACATCTTCGGTAAAATTGGCATCCAGGCCGAACACCATTTCCCGCATCAGAAAATACCGGAACGCATCCACGCCGTACTGATCAGTCACCTGAACCGGGTCGGTGACATTGCCGATGGATTTGGACATCTTGCTGCCGGACACATTCCAGAAGCCATGGACATTCAATCCGCTGTATATATCGATTCCTGCGGCCTTGAGCATAATGGGCCAGTAAATGCCGTGGGGCTTGATGATGTCTTTGGCCACAAAATGACGGGCCGAGGACCAGAATTTTTCAAACAGCGGACCGTCCGGATATCCCAGGGCCGAGATGTAGTTGGTCAGCGCGTCAAACCATACATAGGTGACATAGTCGGGGTCAAACGGCAGGGTGATCCCCCAGGTGAGCCGGGATTTGGGCCGGGAAATGCACAGGTCCTCCAGGGGTTCCTTCAGAAAAGAAAGGATTTCGGTTTCATACTGTCTGGGATGAATGAATCCGGGATGGGTTTTGATGTGATCGATGAGCCAGTCCTGGTATTGACTCATCTTGAAAAAATAATTGGATTCCTTGATCGGTGACGGCGCCACCCCGTGGTCCGGACATTTGCCGTCTATGAGTTCCCGTTCCTGATAAAACCGTTCACACCCGAAACAGTAGAGCCCGTCATAACTGGAAAAATAGATATCCCCCCGGTCATGGATCCGGGTCAAAAGCAGTTCCACCACCCGGATATGCTCGGGCTGGGTGGTGCGGATAAACCGGTTGTTGTTGATGTTCAGCCGGGGCCACAGGTCCTGGAACAGGCGGCTGATTTTCTCCACATACTGGGCCGGGCTCTGGGACTGCTTTTCCGCGGCCTGGACGATTTTGTCACCATGTTCATCCGTGCCGGTGAGAAAATAGGTGTCATACCCATCCATCTGTTTGAACCGGGTGGCCACATCCGCGGCAATGGTGGTGTAGGCGTGACCCAGATGGGGTTTGGCATTCACGTAATATATGGGGGTGGAAAAAAACTGTGTCTTTGCTTCCATGGCAGATCCTGTATGTTGTCGCCCGGCCGGATGCCGCCCGGGGCGGGTTAATCGGTTGGATGGATATCGGAAAGTGCGGCTTCAATTTCCGTCTGGTCATCCATTCTGACGGTGACCGTCTGCTTGAGAATGTTTTGTCGGATGACCTTTCCTTTGCCCTGGGTCAGGGTCAGGGTCTTTCCCATCCGGGGCATGTTTTTTTTCAAGTGCTGATACGTCGGGTTTTCAAAGGTCAGGCAGCACATGAGCCGGCCGCATACCCCGGATATCTTGGTGGGATTCAAAGACAGCCCCTGTTCTTTGGCCATTTTGATGGAAATGGGATCGAAATTCTGCATGAATGAGGAACAGCAGAATTCTCTTCCGCATTTGCCGATGCCGCCGCAGTGTTTGGACAGGTTCCGGATGCCCACCTGGCGCATTTCGATGCGCAGGTTGTACTCCTTGACCAGCAGCTTGATCAACTGCCTGAAGTCCACCCGTCCGTCTGCTGTGTAAAAAAAAGTCAGTTTGTTTCTGTCGAAGGTGCTTTCCACGGAAAACAGGTTCATCACCATGCCCAGTTTTTTGATGCAATCGTTGCAGAACGCATGGGCTTCGGCTTCAAGCGCCATGAGTTCCTGGCGCCGGACAAAGTCATCCCGGGTGGCGGCGCGCAGCACCAGTTTGAGGTTTTTTGGGGGGGCATCGGTTTCCTTCGGTGGTTTGACCACGACACCGAACCCCAATCCCTGCTCGGTTTCAACAATTACCCGGTCATTGATTTTCAGATCGAGATCCCGGCTGTCAAAATCATAAATCTTGCCGGCGGGTTTGAATCGAACGCCTGTCACACGGGTCATGAAAGACTTCCTTGTAAGTGGGTCAGTTTCAAAAAGAAGCGGTCCAGGGTCATGCGGATCGAACTGTTGGAAAAAAGCCGTTTTTCAGTTTCATGCAGGTCATCCATCCACAAAAGCGCGTCTGTGTCATTGACATGACCGGACAGCTGCCGGAACCGGTCTGAACAATCTGTGTTCAGAAGTTTTTCCGGGGCATGCCGGACCACACACAGATCCCGGAAAAAGGTTCTCATGATCGCCAGTCCGGGGGCGACCCGGTCCGGGTGCCGGCTTAAAAAGCCGGACAGCGTCAGTGCGGTCGGAATTTTGCGGAAAACAGGTCCGGAAATCAGACGGCACATCTCACGGATCAGCCAAATTCGGGTGGCCTGCCAGTTGAGGGCAGGGGCGGTGTCTGTTGTTGCGTTTGCACGGGGTGCCGGGGCCTCGGCATCTGGTTCATGCACCAGGGTGACTGCCAGTTTCAGGTCGGTGCCGGCTGTGGCTGCAGCGATTCCGGCCCATTGGGCATCGATCTGATAAAGGGC
>Ga0180429_10002383_pt1 | contig 15512 bp, 10 predicted proteins | sample SS_ome_FD_132428 | JGI IMG/M metagenome (GOLD analysis project Ga0180429, IMG submission 132428) | Hypersaline lake sediment archaeal communities from the Salton Sea, California, USA - SS_1_S_1 metaG | ecosystem: Environmental > Aquatic > Non-marine Saline and Alkaline > Hypersaline > Sediment ...
CGCCCCAGTCGTCACGATAGACGAAGGCCTCCACGCGCTCGGGCTCCCCCGTGCTCCCGACCCGCCTCAGGACGTCCAGCAGTCCGCACGACTCGAGTCCCGGGAAAGCCTCGCGGGCGTCGCAGGAGATGACATCCCGCTTGTTGATCCCGTCGATGCGTTCGCCGGCCTTGTTGAGATCCGTGCAGCGGAAGTCGTCACCATCGGAGGTCTCGAAGACCGCCACGCCGGAGCGCATGTTGTTGAACAGCTCCCGGTGGCGGAACTCGCTGTCCCGCATGGCCTGCTCGGCCCGGATGCGCCCCGAGATGTCGGTCACGAATCCCTCGGCGGCCAGCAGCGCCCCGCTCCCGTCGTAGACGCCCTGCCCCTTCTCCCAGACCCATTTCTCCTCGCCCTGACGGGTGATGATCCTGTATTCGACCTCGTAGGGATGGTGGTTGCGCAGTGCCTCGTTCATGGCCTCCCACACCATCGTCTGGTCGTCGGGATGCACCACGTCGATATGCCGCACGTTCCGGTTGTCGATGAGGTCGTAGGGGGTCCATCCGGTCAGCTCGGTGCTGCCCTCGCTGATGAACTCCACGGGCCAGTCGTCCGCGTTGCGGATGCGGAAGGCCATGCCCGGCAGGCTGCCGATGAGCGTCTTGAGCTTGCGCCGCTCCTCGCCGAGTTCGGCCTCGCGCTGCTGACGCTCGCACCGCTCCATCAGATGAGCCACGTGCTCGGCCATGGCGCCCGCGAAGGCGGTCTCCTCGGAGGTCCAGGTGCGCGGCGGCCCCACGTGCTCGAAGCAGACGACGCCCACGAGACGCCCACACACGCGGATCGAGGCGTCGAGCATGGACGTGATGCCCAGAGGGATCAGATATTCCTCGGCGAACTCGCTGGTGCGCGGATCGGTCCGGGCCGCGTGGGCGTCCACCATGTGCCGCTTGTGGATCGCCTCGAAGTAGGTCGGGTACTCGTCGGCCTTGAGCACCATGTTCCCCAGGTGCTCTTCGGTCGAGCTCAGGTAGAGATCCTCGCAGACCAGGTCGCGCTGCACCTCGTCGAGCAGCCAGACGCTCGCCCGCTCCACGTCCAGCGTCCGCGCGCCGGTCTCGCAGATGATCCTCAAAGCTTCCTCTCGGCTCCCGTCGTGCACGCCGCCCTCGCCGGACAGCGTCTCGAAGGCCCGCTTCTGGCGCTGCAGTCGGCCGATGAGCTCGCGGCGATCCGCCTCGGTCTGCCTGCGCCTCGTGATGTCCCGGGCGACGGAGCAGATGTACTCCCGTCCGCCGGCCTCGAAGTGGCTCGCCGCGATCTCGACGGGGATCAGGCGTCCGTCCCGGTGCCGGTGCCGCCCCTCCAGCAGGATGTTGCCCGTACGGCGCAGAAGCGCCAGCGTCTCGGCGAACCTCTCCGGTTGGAAGTCGGGGTCTATGTCCGGAACCGACATGCCGATCAGTTCGTCCTTCTCGTAGCCCAGGGAGCGGCAGGCGGCCTCGTTCACCTCCAGGAACCGGTAGTCGGTGTCCATGATGAAGACGGCGTCCTGGGTCTTTTCGAAGAAGAGGCGGAGGATCTCGAAAGCGTCTTCGGCTTCTCGGACGCGCGCGACGGCGTCCGACGGCGGACCGACGGCGTCATTCGTCTCGCGTGTCAGGAAATCGGTACCCTTGCCCACCGTCTCGTCTCCTCCGGGACGTACGGGACCTCTCGTCGATCGCTTCCATGGTGGGATCGGCTGTCCGGGGAAGGACTTGACGGATATCTGGCCCGCGATCCGCGGCGGCGCGGGCCGTGTTGCGGGCGGGGGGTCGGGAGGCGCCCGCTAGCTGCGGGCGACCTCCTCCAGGAACACCTTGTTGGGGACGGCCGCGACCTCGCCGTCGCGCTCGATCAGCGTCTGCAGGGATGAGATTCCCGCCAGAGTGCCGCTCTCGCCGGCGACCGACACCGACTCGCCGATCCGGAACTGCTTCCGGATGTAGTAGCCGGCCACGATGTTGCGCGTCACGTCTCGCGTGCCGAGGCCGAAGGAGAGGGCCAGCGCCACGGCCATGCCGCCGAGCATGACCAGGACCACCGACTTGACCAGCTGGGTGTCGATGCGGAGCTGGGACACGGCCATCACCGCCACCACGAAGAAGATGAGCGTCGAGGCGGCCCGGCCCAGGGTCGGCGCGAATTCCACGCCGGAGTCGGCGGCCGCCCGCGTGATGGCGTCGCCCACGAAACGCGAGATCATCATGCCGATCATCAGCACGAGCGCCGCGGCGACGATGTTGGGCATGTAGGAGAAGAAGGCGGCGATGGCCTCGGCGATCACGTCCATGCCGACCGCCTGGGCCGCGCTCTGGACGAACAGCAGCACGAGCATCCAGTACACCAGGCGCGCCAGCACCTGCCCGGGCTGCTGCCGCAATCCCAGCCGGCCCAGGATGTCCTTGAGGCCGACGCGCTCGAGGAGGTCGTCCAGACGGAGCTTGTCGAACGCCGTGCGGATGGCCTTCTCGGTAAGCTTGGCCAGGAGGATGCCCAGCAGCACGACCACCAGACCGGTGAAGGCGCGGGGCACGAATTCGGCGATGGCGGAGGCCAGGCTGCTCAGCACGTCCGTGGCGGCGGCCTTGAGGGAAAAGCCTTGATCCATCAGTCACTCCCCTGTTTCGGCGGCTGCGGTCCGCGGAAGGCGTCCACGACCGCCGTGAGGTATTCGAACATCGTCTGCGCGAGCACGCGCAGGGAGAAATCGGCCGTCTGGGCCACGAGCAGGCGCCGCTGGATGCTCCCGCGGACCCTGTCCAGGAAGCCGGCCGGGGCGGGCTCGCGCAGCGCGGCCAGCTCGGCGATGGCCTCGCCGGTCCGGCCGTCCTCGTCCGGTGGACGTCTTTCGCGATCGTCGCTCAAGTCCTTGCCCTCATTCGTCGTAGAGGCGGCGGAATTCCTCGCGCGCCCGCTTGATCCTCATCTTCACCGCGGACAGGCCCAGTCCCAGGCTGTCCGCGATCTCCTGATAGGCGTATCCGTCGAGGTCGCGCATGATCAGGGGGATGCGCAGGGTGTCCGGCAACGCATCCAGCACCTCGCGGATCCTCTCGCGCATGTCGCGCCGGCCGGCGTCCCGCTCCGGCGAGGCCGGTGTCTGCAGCTCGGTCTCGCCGGAGAGCGCGGGATCGTCCACGTCCAGGAAGGACTTGCCCTTCCGCTTGCGCAGGTGATTCAGGCAGTGGTTCACCTTGATCCGCTGCACCCACGAGCCGAACTTCGCTCTGCCCTGGAAGCGCTTCAGCCCGAAGAAGGCCTTCACGAAGACCTCCTGGGCCAGGTCGTGCGCATCGTCGGCGGAGCCGCTCAGATAGCGGCAGTTCGCCAGGATCCGCCCCTGGTGGCGCACCACGAGCTCGTCGAAGGCCCGCGTGTCGCCCTCTGCCGCGTCCAGGGCGGCGGTGACGAGTTCATCATCGCTTGTCATTCGCGATGTCTCCCCTATACTTCCGGTACTATCGACACGGCCCGGGTCCACGAAGTCACGTGGGAGTATCCGACACACCCCACCGATCGTGCAACCGGACATCCATTGATAACGCAACTGTGACTTTCCGGTCCACGAAGTGTCTGAAGGGTCGTCGACGAGAACGATTCTGGGGGGCGCTGACCCCGGCGCGTGCCGGTTCGCGCTCAGCGCAAACGACTTAACTTGCTGACAGGAGGCTCCACTCATGAAACCCACTCTCGACAAGCTCGTGCTGCTGGTGATGTTGCTGATGCTCGTGTCGCCGTCGGCCCGCGCCGACGAGGACTGGGGAGACTATTCCCTCTTCACCATCACGCCCTACCTCGGCACCACGATCTGGTCCGACGACATCGGCCTCGAGGACGACCTGATCTACGGCGGACGCGCCGCCATCATCTTCGTCCCCTGGCTGGGCGTGGAAGGCACCTACGGTTACACCAAGACCGAGCGCTCGCTGGACGCGGCCGAGACGAAGGTCCACCACACCGGTCTCGACCTGTTCTTCAACCTGATGCCCCGCGCCAGGATCAACCCCTACCTGACCGGCGGCTGGGCCCAGCTCAACACCAAGGGCGACTGGCTCGGCAACGGCGAGGCCAAGCTGAACGGCTGGGAGGCCGGCGCTGGCCTCAAGATCCGCCTCGGCGGCGACAACGTGAACCGGCGCGACCTGCGCCTCGAGATCCGCGACGTGATGACCGACCTGCAGGCGGGCTTCGGCAACGGCGGCGACTCGACCCACAACCTCATCGTGACCGCCGGCCTGCAGTTCGGATTCGGCCGCGGCAGCAAGGACACGGACCTCGACGGCGTCCGTGACCGCGCCGACCTCTGCCCCGACACCCCGACCGGCGCGATCGTCGACGCCTCGGGCTGCCCGAGCGACAGCGACGGCGACGGCGTCCTCGACGGCATCGACCGCTGTCCCGACACGCCCGCCGGCGCCACCATCGACGGCTCCGGCTGCCCGAGCGACAGCGACGGCGACGGCATCCTCGACGGCCTCGACCGGTGCCCCGACACCCTCGCCGGCGCCACCATCGACGACGCCGGCTGCCCGTCCGACAGCGACGGCGACGGCATCCTCGACGGCATCGACCAGTGCCCCGACACACCCTCGCACCTGCAGGTGGACGCGAGCGGCTGCCCCATCGCCATCACCGCGACCGAGACCGAGCTGCTCGACACCGGCATGATCCGCACTTCGATGGTGACCTTCGAGTCCGGTTCCGACGTGCTGAAGGTCCAGAGCTTCGACGAGCTGGACAACATCGGCGAGACGCTGATGCACTGGCCGGAGCTGCGCGTGGAGATCGGCGGGCACACCGACGCCCAGGGCTCCGAGAGCCTGAACCAGGAGCTGTCCGAGCGTCGCGCCCAGGCGGTGCTCGACTACCTGAACGCCCACTTCCCGGACATCAACTCCGACCAGTACACGGTCGTCGGCTACGGCGAGTCGCTCCCGGTGGCGGACAACGCCACGGCCGAGGGACGCGCCCGCAACCGTCGCGTGGAGTTCAAGGTGCTCAACGCGGAGACCATCAAGCGCGTGATCGAGAGCCAGAAGCTGCTGGAGCGCTAGGCGCGCGACCGGCCGCCCCACCGCCCCCCGGCCCGTCCGGGGGGCGGTTTTCTTTGCCCCCCCGGGCGGGCCGCGCTAGGATGGCGCGACCATGTTCATCCGCCACGCGATCCCCTTCGACAGCCCCTTCCTGCCCGGTCTGGCCCGGCTGCTGCTCGACGTCTGCGGCGAGAGCCTGCCGCGCGCGATGGTGCTGCTGCCCTCGATCCGCGCCTGCGGGTCGCTGCGCCACGCGCTGCTGGAGGCGAGCGGGCGCGACGGGCTGCTGCTGCCGGCGATCGAGACCCCCTCCGGCCTGATCGAGCATCTGGCCGGACGACTGCCCGACACGGCGCCCGCGGCCGTCCCCCGTCGCCTGCGCGCCGCCGTCCTCGAGCCGCGCCTGGGACGCGTCGAATGGCTGCGCGACCGGCCCGGCTCCGCCTGGGGCATGGCGGAGGAACTGGTGAGGATCTTCGACGAACTGCGGCGCCACGAGCTGGATCCCGGTGATCTGGACGACGGCGGTCCCATCGCGCCCGAACTCCAAACGCGCGACGTGGCGCGCGTGAGCGAGACCTGGCGCCTGTACCGGGACGCGATCCCGCGCGACGACCTCGACCGCGAACGGGAAATCGTGGACGCCGTCTGCGCCGCCGCGCGCTGGCCCGGCCCTCCGAAAGGCGACCTCTTCGCGGCCGGCTTCTCCGATCTCTCGCCCTTGACCGCCCGCCTGATCCGCGCCGCCGCGCGCGCGGCCGATCGGGCCCACCTCGTCGGCGCCGAAGCGGGCGACGACCCCCTGACGGGCCTCTACCTGGCCGCCTTCAGCGATCCGGGCGCCCCCACCCACCCCCTCGCGCCGGACCGGCGGGTATCGGCGTTGCTCCAGGGGCGCGAGACGGAAACGCCCGGACGGGACACGCGCCCCTACCCCGCCCGCACGGCCGATCTCGACGATCCCGGAACCATACTGTCGTCCGGCGGCGAGCCCCTGCTGCGGCCCTGCGCCGACCCCGAGCAGGAGAGCCGGCTGGTCGCGGACCTGGTGATCTCGAGACTGAGGGAGGATCCGCGCAGCCGTATCGCCGTGGCCACCGCGGACCGCTCCCTCGGCCGCCGCATCGCGGACCAGCTCGCGGACGCGGGCATGGATCTGGATGCCACCGGCGGCGAGCCCCTCTCCGCCCACGCCGTCGGCCGGCTCGTGTGGGCTGTGCTGCGCACCGCCCTGACCGATCTGCATCCCGAGCCGCTCCTCGAGTTGCTGACGCACCCGCTGGTCGACTTCGGTCGCGGGCGCGCCGCGCACGCCAAGCGCACGCTGAGCCTGGAGAAGGAGCTGCTGCGCGGCCGCACGGCCGGCGCCGGTCTGGCCGGCCTGCGCGCCCGCGCGGCCGGGCGCGAGGCGCGTCTCCGGCGCAAGTTTCCGGACGTCCGACCCGAGATGACGGAACTCGTGGAGGACGTGGCCGCGGCCCTGGGCGACCTGCTGACGCTGGCCAAGGGCGCGCCCGCACCCGCCGCGGTCCATCTCGCGGCGCTGCGCGACGCCTGGGACCGCGCCGCGCCCGGCGACCCGCTGTCCGCGGTGGACGAGGGCCGCGACTCCGAGGACCGCTCGTGGCCCGCCCGGCGCGAACTGCACCGCCTGCTGGCGGAACTCGACGCCATCGACGACGTCCTGCCCCCTCTCTCCGCCCACGGGTTCGCCACCATGGCGACGCGGCTGCTGGCCGCCGCCGAGTGGCGTCCGCATCGCTCGGTCCACCTCCCGGTCCAGGTCACCGGCCTGCTCGAGGCCCGGATGGAACCCTACGACCTGCTGGTGGTGGCCGGCCTCGGCGAGACCGTCTTCCCCGACGAGCCGAGCCGCCGCACGCTGCTGCTGGGACGCTCCTGGCGCGAGAGGAACGGCCTGCCCGACTGGCGCAGCGACCTCGGGCTCGACGCCGAGCTCCTGCTGAGACTGCTGCACAACGGACGCCGGGTGGCGGTGACCTGGTCGTGCGAGATGGACGGCCAGCCCGCGCTGCCCTCGCCTCTGCTGGGACGGCTCATGCTCGCCATGCCGGAAGCGCCGGCCGTCGCGCCCCGGGCGCCGCTCTGGCGCAGGGTGAATTCCGACGCGAACGAACTCGCCACCGCCCAGTCGGCCTTCGCGGCCGAACCCCGGGCGCGTCCCGTCCACGCGCGCAGCGCGCCCCTTTCACGGGTCAGCCACACGGCCCTGCGCACCTACCTGGACTGCCCCTACCGTTTCCTGCTGCAGGACGGGTTCCGGTTGAGCGAGCCGGAGATCATCCTCGAGGAGCTGCGCAGGATGGACTACGGCCGCATCGCTCACGATGCGCTGCAGCGCTTCCTGCGCGGGGACGGTCCGGGCGCACGCGCCCTGGGGCGTCGCGACCGCGAAGGCGCTCTCGCCGCACTCGGCGAGGATGCCCGCGAGGCCTTCGCCGAAGCCGTCGACGAGGTGTCGCGGCGCCGGCTCTGGCAGGCGGCCTTCCTGGCCATGGCCGATGACATCGTCGACGTGGAACTGGCGACCGCCGTCGCCTGGCGCTGCATCGCCCGCGAGCAGCCCTTCGCCTTCACCCTGGGCGAGCTGAGCGATTGGCTGCGCGCGCGCGGCGCCCCGCCGCCCCCCCTGGACGGCGCGACGGCCGGCATCGCCTGCGAGGGCCGCATCGACCGGGTCGATCTGGGCGACGCCGGCGACGTCCACGTGATCGACTACAAGACCGGCGCGCCGCCGACCCGCAAGGCCGTGGCCGCCGGCGAGGATCTGCAGCTCTCGGTCTACGCCCTGGCCGTGCGCCTGGACAAGGTGGCGGGGGCGCCCGCGGACGCCGCCCTCATCGGATCCTACTACGGGCTCAAGCCCGGCGCCGTGGGCCACGATCCGGACAGGCCCCATCTCGCGCAGGACCACGACCTGGCCCGCGACGGTGCGACGCTGCTGGGCGCGGCCGTCGCCATGGCGGATCGCGGGCACGCCTTCGACCTGATCCCGCCGGATGCGGACCCGGACCACAAGGACGCGCCCTGCCGCCACTGTCCCTGGCGCGGGGTCTGCCGCATCGATGAGTCCGTGCCCACCGCCGACGGGGAGGTGCCGTCATGAGCGGTGACCGGCGCGAGCGGGCCTCACGCGAGGCCACCCTGATCCAGCGCGCGGCGGCCGACCCGGCGCGCTCGGTCTCGCTCCGCGCCTCGGCCGGCTCGGGTAAGACCAAGGTGCTCGTGGACCGTATCGTGCGCCTGCTGCTGGTCAAGGCGCCCCTGAAGAGCGTGGTCGCCCTGACCTTCACCCGCAAGGCGGCCGTGGAGATCAAGGAGCGCCTGCGGGACAGGCTGGGCGAGCTGGCCCGCCTGGACCGGACGGGCCTGGCGGAGGCGCTGGAACCCCTGCTCGGTCGTCCACCGAAAGCGGCGGAGCTGGAACGGGCCGCGGTGGTCTACGAGGAGGTCCTCGAGGACGCGTCGGGCCTGCTCGTCGGCACCATCCACACCTTCTGCCAGACCCTGCTGAAGCGCTTCGCCGACGAGGCCGGCGTGGACCCGGCCTTCGCCGTCCTGGAGAACACCGACGACCTCTGGGACGAGGCGCTGGCCGGCCTGGAAGCCGAACTGGGACGCGAGAAGGACGCCGCCGCCGACCTGGCCGAACTCACGCCGGACCCGGCCGCCGCGCGCCGCCTGCTGCGCGCCATCCGCGAGGCGCGTCTGGAACTGGACCGCTGGTGCGACCGCCTGGACGACACGCCGCGACGGGAGCGGTCGCCGCTGTTGCCGGCCCTCGCGGCCGACCTGGCCGGGCACCTCTTCCGGGGCACGTCGCTGGAGGACGTCGAGGCACCGACCCATGAAGATATCCGTGCGACCGCGATAGACGCCGCGAGGGAATACGCCGCAGGCGGCATGGACGCCGTCGCGGCGGTCGAGGGCGACAGCGCCAGCAAGAGCTACGTGAAGATGGTGCGCCAGCGGCGTGAAACAGTGAACGCCTGGGCCGATGACCTGGCCGGGAACGGGGACGTGAGCGAGATACTGCGCAGTGCGCGGGACTTTCTCTTCTATGAAGATGGCCGGCTGAAGGTCGGCGGCAATGTGGGCTCCAAGGTGAACCGCGAAGCGAAACACGAAGCCATGGCGAGCGCGGCGGAGCCCATGCGCGAGATCATCCAGCTCTCCGACCTGCTCGACCTCCACCGCCGCAACCACCTGTGGCTGCGTTTCGGCCTGCGCGCCCTCGACCGCTATGCCGACCTGAAACGGCGCGACCGCTGCCTCGACTTCCACGACCTCGAGCGCGAGGCCTGGCGTCTGATCAAGGACATGGAGGTGGGACCCTGGATCCTCTACCGCCTCGACGCCCGTCTCGACCACCTGCTCGTGGACGAGTTCCAGGACACCAACCGCAACCAGTGGGAGATCCTGCGGCCCTTCGCCCGGGAGTTCCTGGCCGGCCCCGCCGAGGACGGGCGACCCCGTTCCGCCTTCTTCGTCGGCGACGTGAAGCAGTCCATCTACGGGTTCCGGGGCGCCCGGCCGGGCATCTTCGCCGAGGCCGAGGCCCTGCTCGCCCGGATGACCGAGCAGCCGGCGCTGACCCTGCCCACCAACTTCCGCAGCCTGCCGGCGATCGTCGAGACCGTGGGCGAGGTGTTCGGAGCGCCGCCCCTGTCAAATCTGCTGCCCCCCGGTGAGGCCGAGACCGCCGACCAGATCCCCCACCGCGACGACGGCGAGGGGCTGTTCCTGATCACCGCGCCGGTCGATGGCGCCGACGGCGGCGACCCCCACGAGACGGCGGCGGCCCGGGCGCGGCGAACCGTGGAGCGGATCCTGCGCGAAGGCCGCGTCGTGGAGAACGGCGCGGCGCGACCGGCCCGCTATGGCGACATCCTGCTGCTGGCACGCACGCGCACCCACCTGGCCGCATACGAGACGGAGCTGCGACGCGCCGGCATTCCCGTCGTGCCCGCCGGCCGCGGCGCCCTGGCCCGCAGCCGCGAGGTGCAGGACGTGCTCCTGCTGCTGCGCTGGCTGGTCTTCCCCGCCGACGACGCGGCCCTGGCGAGCGTGCTGCGCTCGCCCTTGTTCCGTGTGGGCGAAGCCGCCTTCCAGCGTCTTCTGAGCCGACGGCTGGGGCACGGCGAGGGACGCGGCTCGCTCTGGCAGGCCCTGAAAGCGGAGACGGCGCCCGCGGAACTGTCCGGTGCCACGGCCCTGTTGCAGGACTGGCTCGGCCGTGTCGGGCGCGAATCCGTCCATCGGTTGCTGAGGCGCGTCTACCGAGACGCGCGCGCCACCCGGGCCTTCGGCGCCGCCCTGGGCGAGCAGGCCCGCTACAATCTTCTGCGCCTGCACGATATGGCGCTGGCCCACGACCGGACGGCCTTCCCCTCCGTGCGCGGTTTCCTGGCGGAGGTCGAACGCGCGGCGGTGCGGGAGGACCAGGAAGAGGCGGTGCTGCCGGACAGCGACCGCGGGCGGGTGCGCATGATGACCATCCACGGCGCCAAGGGGCTGGAGGCGCCCTTCGTCCTGCTGGTCGACCACGCCCATCCCATGGACAGGGAGCCCGACCGGCTGGTCCTGGGCGATCTGCGCGACGAGTCGGGCCCCCTGGTGACGGGACTGCGCAAGTCCCACCGGGATCCGGCCGCGGGCACCATCGTCTCGCGCACCGCGGAGCGCGCCATGAAGGAGATCCGGCGCGAGCAGGCCGACCTGCTCTACGTGGCCCTGACGCGCGCCCGCGACGAACTGATCGCCCTCGGCGCCGCGCCGACCCGCAACGCCGTCGCGCCCAGCTTCGCCCGCTGGCTGTCGGAAGGACCGCGGGGATTCGACGAGACGCCCGAATGGCTGGAGCACGACGCAGGGGGCGGTGCACGGGCGACTCGAGACGATGCACCGGATGATCTCCCCCGCACCTGGGAACCCTGCGGCGTATCCGACCTGTTGAAGATCGTACGGCCATCGAAAATATCGGCCCCGCCCCTCCCGGAAAACACGACGGGCGACTGGGAGCCCGACACACCGCTCGCCACCCCCGAAACCGCAGACGGCATGGACGAGGCGCCCCGCCCCGATCCCGCCGCCCGCGAGGCCGCCCTGGCCCACGGCATCGCCGTGCACGCCTGGCTGCAGCGGGCGGCCGAGGACGGCGCCATGCCCCCGGGCTCCGGCCGGGCCTGGGAGGAGGCCCGCGCGGTCTTCGGGAACCCGGCCCACGCCTGGATCTTCCGTCCCGAAGGTGTCGAGGCCCACTGCGAGGTCCCGGTCATCGCGCGCCGCGGCGACGGCGATTCCGAGGCGCGCATCCTCGGCGTCGTGGACCGCCTGCTGATGGGCCCGGACGGGATCGTGGCGATCGACTACAAGTCCAACCGCCTGTCCGCGGACGGCCTGGACGCCGTCGTCGACCACTACCGCCCGCAGATGGCGGTCTACGGCGAGGCCCTGGCGGCAGCCTACCCCGGCCGGCCGATCCGCTGCGTGCTGCTGTTCGCGAACACCGACGGCGAGGCGGGACCGGGGCTGGCGGTCGAATTGACATAGCGGGTCGCAGACTGCCCCCCTCCGGCGCATCCTTACGTTCCCCGACGTGACACGATGATCCATCCCACAGTACCGCGCGGCGTCGCCCGCACCCGGTCCGGGCCGGGTACGGCTCCTGCATACAGGACCAAAACACTCCCTCACATCGAGCCCAGAGGTGGACCCATGCGCAGGCCGGGCTATCGCATCGCCGCAATATTCTGTCTCCTGATCCTGCTGACGACGACCCCCGTCCTGGCGGAGGGCCTCCTGGCCGGAATCGACCTGGGCCGGAGCGTCGGTCTCGGCGGGCGCCTGGCGGGCACGTTCGAGAACTTCACCCGGGATCTGCCCCTCTCCGCGCGCTTCAGCGTCGGCTACCACGCGGGGGACGCGGGCGATCCGCTCGCCGCGCGCCGGGTGTTCATCAACAACAACACCAACGGCACGCCCGAGGAGAGCGCCCACAGCTGGCAGTTCCGCTTCGACCTGGTCCTGCCGCTGACCGAGATCGGACCGCAGACCGTGTTTCTCTTCGGGGGACCACGGCACGCGCGCTACACCGCCAACTACAACTACGTGGGCGGCAACGAGAACTTCGACGTGAAGACGAATCCCTGGGGCTTCGGCGTCGGGCTGGAGAGCTTCTTCGCCGTCGGCGCGCGCAGCGACTTCGTGCTGCGCCTCGGGCTCGACCGCTACGCCGCGTCGGAGCTGAGCGGCCACGACACGCGCTACGCGCCGGACGGCATCGACGTCAATCCCCGCGAGGACTACGACTACGACAGCGCCGACGACGCCGTCGACCAGCCTAAGCTCGAGTGGCTCGCGGCCGTGGGATTGCGTTTTCGCCTGTGACGGGTCAGGACCCGATCTCGATCACGGCCGCCCCCTCGAAACGCCCGTGCCGCAGATCGTCCAGCGCCGCGTCGGCCTGTTTCAACGGGTACGCCGTCACCTCCGTGCGCACCGGCACCCGGGGGGCCAAGGCCAGGAATTCCTCCCCGTCCCGCCGCGTGAGGTTCGCCACGGATCTCACCGAGCGCTCCATCCAGAGGATGTCGTAGGGGAAGGCGGGGATCTCGCTCATGTGGATGCCCGCGCAGACCACCACGCCGCCCTTGTCGACGGCGCGCAGGGCGGCGGGCACCAGTTCGCCGGCCGGCGCGAAGATGACGGCGGCGTCCAGGGGCACCGGCGCGGGGGCGTCGGAGGGCCCCGCCCACGCCGCACCCAACGAACGGGCGAAGGCCTGGCCTCTCTCGTCGCCCCGCCGCGTGAAGGCGTAGACCTCCCGTCCCTGCCAGCGGGCGACCTGACAGATGATGTGGGCGGCCGCCCCGAAGCCGTAGAGGCCGACGCGGCGGGCGTCGCCGCACATGCTGTAGGCGCGCCAGCCGATCAGTCCGGCGCAGAGCAGGGGCGCGGCCTGCAGGTCGGGGTCGTCGCCGGGGATGGGAAAGCAGAAGCGGGCGTCGGCGGCGCAGAGTTCGGCGAATCCGCCGTTGCGCTGGTAGCCCGTGTAGACGGCGGCGTCGCAGAGGTTCTCCCGTCCGGATGCGCAGAAGCGGCACGTCCCGCAGCTGCCGCCCAGCCAGGGCACGCCCACCCGATCGCCGGGCGCGAAGCCGTTCACGCCCTCCCCCATCGACGCCACGCGGCCCACGATCTGGTGCCCGGGCACCAGCGGCAGGACGGGGTCGGTCAGGTCGCCGTCGACCACGTGCAGATCGGTGCGGCAGACGCCGCAGGCAGCGACGCGGATGAGCATCTCCCCCGGGCCGGGAACGGGATCAGGCAGATCTTCGAGCCTCAGGGATTCGCCTTGACCGTGCAGGACCATCGCGCGCATGGGCATCCTCCCGGGCCGGAACGGAACGGGATCCGGACCCGGTGCAGGATATCACGACCGTCCGGGGAGCGGAACCGGACTTCTGAAACGGGAAACACCGGTCCGACCGCGGGGTCGGCCCGTGTGGCGGGATGGGCGGTGTCGAAGTCAGGCCAGTTCGTCCAGCCTCGTTTGCACGTCCTGTTCGACCTGCAAGGATCCCTCGATTTCGATCTCGGGCGGGATCTCGGTCTCCCAGGGCACGGGCGGCAGCAGACCGTCGAGCGTGATCTTCAGGCTCTCGGTCAGCTCGGCCAGGGCATCGCGCACGCCCCTGTTGAGAACGTCCTCGTCGACGATCTCCCGCTCGGCGGTCTCCCTGTGGACGGAATCCAGGGTCACCTTGAATTCCTTCACCGCCTCGCGGATGTCGGTTGCGGATTGGGCGTCGAACTCGGTCTCCTTCAGCACCTCCTTGAGCCAGGTCCTCACGGACCGTTCCATGTGATGGAGCGACTGCTGCAGGTGGCTGCGTCCGTTCAGCCCCGTGCGGCCGCCGTCTCCGCCGGACTCGCCCGTCTTCTCCGACTTGGGAGTCTTCTCGATGTCTCCGGCTCGCACCTCGGAGGATGTGGTGTCCTCCCGAGATTGCACAGCCGGATGGAGCATCATGTGGGGTCTTGCCCCAATCGCCTCGATGGCCATGACAGACTCCTTTCCGGCCGAAAGGCCTACCGATCGCCGTCCCTGGCGATTCATACTCGATATCGGCCGCGGGCGCGGAAAACTTGAGCGTCATTTTAAGGGGTTCTCTGACGATCGCCCGCGGGGGACACGACGGGGTGCGCCGGGAAACGATCGGGAACGATGAGGTCGCGCATTCGTGGTGGGAAGATCCGGAATCAGGGATTCAGGGCCAGTTTCAGCCCGACCGGCAGGTGGTCGCTGAGGTTGGTCTCGTATTCCCCCCAGCCTGATTCCAGGTAACCGTCCATGCGGAAAGTCCTGACTTCCGACGCGGCGGCGTCCAGCGGAGCGAAGAGCTCGTCGGTCACCAGGATGTGATCGATATGACTGCTGTAGCGATAGGACCAGTTTGCGGAGCTGCCCTCGGCCAGCCCCAGGTCGGCGAAGACGTAGTCGTCGGGCGCGTCGAGCATGACGTTGAACACGTTGGCCGACGGGGCGTCGGTCAGCCGGTCGTTCAGATCTCCGAGGACGATCACGGCGTCGCCGGGGTGCTCGGCGCGGATCCAGTCGTCCAGCAGGCCGACGGCGCGCAGGCGACGGTACTCCTCGTCGTCGTCGTCGCCGTCGACGATGACGTTGTCGCCGCAGCATTTCAGATGGTTGTTCACGATCACCAGGGGCTGGCCGGCATACGTGCATTCCAGGACCAGGGGCCGGCGCGGGAAGGCGCTGTATTCACCGCCGTAGATGGTGTAGGGGTCGCCGGTCACCGTCACCGTGGCGTCTCGCCAGAGGTACGCGAGGTTCTGGTCGTAGGGTGCGCCCACGGCCCGGTATCCGGACCAGTCCGGCAGGGAATCCAGCAGGGCCGTGAAGGCCGAGGCGCCCACGATCTCCTGGAGGGCGATCACATCGGCGTCCAGGGCCCGTACGGCGTGCGCGGCGTACCGGACCGACATGGAGGGATTGTTGTCGTTGGCGGGAAAGTTCTCGAGGTTCCAGGTGACGATGTCGACAGCGTCAGCGCTGCCGAACTCGAGCCCGTCGAAAAGATCCTGTGCGCCCGGACCGGGCTCGGCGATGCGCGAGGTCTCGGACGTACCGCAGCCGCCGGCCAGCAGAGCGGCCGCGGCCAAGGCGATCATCAGCATCTTGAAACGAAACGTCATGGCGATCCCGTCCTCCCGGTCAGGACATGCAATCTAGTTCTGCGAACCCGCGTATGGCAAGGTCCGTTCCGAAAACGCGCCGTCCCGATGCAAGATCGCTTGGGTTGACCGGACGCTTCGTATATATTGGTCCACATCACGGGGAGCTGTCGTCTGCAGCCCCGCCCGCGTATGAAGGCGCCTCGCCGCCCAGACTCGAATGGTAAG
>Ga0180429_10002386_pt1 | contig 15508 bp, 11 predicted proteins | sample SS_ome_FD_132428 | JGI IMG/M metagenome (GOLD analysis project Ga0180429, IMG submission 132428) | Hypersaline lake sediment archaeal communities from the Salton Sea, California, USA - SS_1_S_1 metaG | ecosystem: Environmental > Aquatic > Non-marine Saline and Alkaline > Hypersaline > Sediment ...
CGCCATTGCCGCAACTCCCTTGAAATAAAGAGGTTACGCCCCCGGTGAATCGGGGCACCACGAACGGATTGAACGAATGCCTATCAGATCCACTTCGCACCCCTGGAAACACTTCTGGTGGGTGGTGTGCATTCGAGGGCCAAACGGCTGACAGAACACGGCAGACAAGCGTTCCGCACGGAGCCCGTACAATTCAGAGCAACCGCGGACCTGGTAAGATCAGCCCTTCACGCGCTGCTCTCGCCTTCCCAAGCCGCCAACAACAAGGCGGCGGCGCGGTCGATTTCTTCCTCGGTCGTGTACCAGCCGACGCTCAGCCGGACCGTTCCCCGGGCGTGCTCCGACGTGAGTCCGATGGCCGCCAGGGTGGGTGAGAGGTGGTTGGATCCGCTGTGGCAGGCGGCACCGGTCGAGGCGCACAACTCGGGCAAGCGGCGCAGAAGAACCTCGCCATTGACTCTGGGAAAGTTGACCGAAAGCGTGTTTGGCAACCGCTCGGTGCGGGTGGCATTGACGGTCAACTCTTCGCCGATGCCCACGCGCAACCGTTGCTGCAAGCGATCGCGCAACAAAGCCATGCGATCGGCCGCGTCGGCAAGGTTCTCTCGAGCAATCGAGGCGGCGATCCCCAGGCCAACGATGTAGGGCACGTTTTCGGTGCCCGCCCTTTGACCCCATTCGTGATTGGCTCCGTGCAACAGCGGTTCCAAGGCGACACCGCGGCGTACGTACAAGGCGCCGATCCCTTTGGGAGCGTACATCTTGTGGCCGGCTATCGAGAGCAAATCGACTCCCAATTCGTCAACCACCGTGGGCAGCTTGCCGGCCGTCTGGGCGGCATCGCTGTGAAACAGAATGCGCCGGGTGCGACAAACCTCGGCTATGCGGCGGATCGGCTGCACGGTGCCGATCTCGTTGTTTGCGTGCATCACACTGACCAACACGGTGTCGGGTCGAATGGCGGCGTCGACCGCGTCCGCATCGACCACGCCTTGCTCGTCGCAGCCGACGACCGTCATTGCGTAACCAAGCGATTCGAGCCAACTGGCGGGCCCGAACACCGAGGGATGCTCAATGGCCGAGACGACCACGTGGCCGCTGCCGGCGGGAGCATAATGCAGGGCCGAACCCTTGATGGCCAGATTGTTGCTCTCGGTCCCGCCGGAAGTGAATACGATCTCGCTACGGTCGGCACCCAAGAGTCGAGCAACTCGCAGCCGGGCGTCCTCGACCGCTTCGTGGCACGCTCGGCCCAGCGCATGATGGCTCGACGGGTTGCCGAAGTGCTCTGCCAAGAACGGCAGCATTGCCTCCTGAACTCCCGGAGCTACCGGCGTAGTGGCGTTGTAATCGAGGTAGATCGTGCGCATGGGGAAATGAATCTAGTTCGGCAAAGCGAGTGGCGGGTGAAGACTTCCCGGTAGCTACGGTCGCCAGACCGTGGATCGAACTGCATTCCACCGTCCGGCGACGGTGGCTACGGGTAGATTCCCTTCCGCTGCTTCGCAGAAGCAGCAGCGCGCAGCAACACCGTCCGAACCGAGCGACCGGTGGGGGGGCCGGTTCGCCGGTCCGAAACGATGTTGTGTTGACGGATTACGAACCCGACGGCGGCCGCTGCTGCGCAGCCATCACGCCCGGTTGGACACGCTTTTGCACGTCCGTTTCCAGAACGCCGAAAGTCGCTTCGTGACGCTGAATCGTCAACTGCAACGCGTGCAACATCCGCTTGGCAGTGTAGAAGTTGGTGATCAACCGATGGGTCACCGGGATCGGTTCGGTGGGTACGCCGAACGGCTGTGGATTGAGCCCGAAGTCGATGATCAATTCTTCCGGAGTTCCCGTTACCCGGCAGAAGTTGGAATAGGCCGCTACCGCCTTGCTGTCGTCGATCTGGATTTGCACCCGCTGTTGCTGTTGCTGCCCGGTTGCGGGCGCTGGCGTTTGGGCCTCGGGGGCGTTTTCTTGGGGATTCTCGGGTGACTTGGCCACAAAATGCTCCTTCACTAAGGATACTTCGGTTGACTCCGACACGACCACCGCGGCGGAGAGAATTCACTTATCAGAACCCGACTCTCCTCGCACTGCACGATCGCGAGCAAAAGGAAAAACGAGAACACCTCATTATACGAAATGTCAGACCACAAGGCATAGTGGGGGCAGGAGACGCAACGCGCAGACGGCCGAGAAGCAAGCCGCAACGGACGGGGGGGTTTGTATCGATTAACCGAAGGTGAACGATTGCGAATACTGCGATGGCACTCTGCCTGCAAGTCGATGTTGCGTCTTTCTTTAGCACGATGCATGCCAAGTTGCCGCGGGTCGGCGAGAATCGCAAGCCGAGGCCGTGCAACCCAGTCTTACCGAAGAGGTTACGAGCCGCACGATCATCGGGCCGGGCGGTTGTGCCGAGCGGTTGGTGTTGAGAAATCGGAACGCTGCAAAGTAGAGTGGGTGCAGAGTACCCACCCTACGGTTGTTTCGTCGCTTCCTCGGCCTGTTTTTCCAACCGGGCCAACTCGAGCCGCGAGAGTTTCTCGGCGCCCGGCTGCTCGGCTGCCACGACCGGATTTTCGGCGGAGTCCTGCTCGGCCGTCTTTGACCGCGGCTTATCGACCACTTTGACGTAGTCCAGCTCGATGTCGTACCATCCCTTGTCGGCGCCATCGAACTGCACCAAGGCACGGCCGCTCATGGTGATGTTTTTCACGCGGGCGGCCAGCCCGGCCAGCCTTCTCAGTTCGGGCCGCTCGGCATCGATCGTTACCTGCTGCCCGTTGTATTCCTGCCTGAGCTTCTCGACGTGTTCCCGAAGCATTACTTCTTCTCCAGCACTGCCTTTTTCTCTACGCGGAAACGCAGATACGCGTCCAAAAACCCCTGAATGTTACCGTCGAGCACGCTGTGAAAACTCCCCATCAGGTGGCCGGTCCGGGAGTCCTTGACGCGTTGATCGGGATGGAGAAAATAGCTGCGGATCTGCGAACCGAAGCCGGTCTTGGGCATCTGGTTGTATCGGGCCGCCTGTTCCGCCTCACGCTTCTCCTCTTCAAATCGTGCCAGCCGGGCACGGAGCATCTTGATCGCCGTCGCCCGGTTCTTATGTTGGCTTCGCTCATTCTGACACTGCACGACGATGTTCGTCGGCAGGTGAGTCAGCCGGATAGCGCTCGACGTCTTGTTGACGTGTTGCCCACCGGCCCCGCTGGCGCGAAACACGTCTTCGCGGACGTCTTCATCTCGAATCTCGATGTTGATTTGGTCGGAGACCTCGGGCGAGACGTCGACGGCGGCAAAACTGGTTTGGCGTTTGCCTTCGGCGTTGAATGGACTGATGCGGATCAGCCGGTGCATACCGCTCTCGCCCTTGAGGTATCCGTAGGCCATCGGCCCGCGAACCATGATCGTAGCGTTGTTGATTCCCGCCTCCTCGTTCTCCTGCCGGTCGAGCAGTTCTGTGTCGTACTCGTTGGCCTTTGCCCAACCCAGATACATCCGCAATACCATCTCGGCCCAGTCGTTGGCGTCGGTGCCGCCATCGCGGGCATTGATGGTGAGGATGGCATTGGCGGCATCAAGGGGCCCGTCGAGGAGGGCTTTCAGTTCCAGATCTTCGGTCGCCTTTTCGAGCAAGGCCAAAGCGTGGGGGACCTCCGCGGCGAAGCCCTCGTCTTCTTCGGCCATCTCGATCATCGCCGACAAATCGTCCCACGCGGTCAACGACTCCTCCAGAGGTTTCAGCAGCGCCTTCAGCGCCTTCAACTCGCCGACCACTTGCCGGGCCTTCTCCTGGTTACCCCAGAAGTCGGGCGCGGCCATCTGCTGCTCGATCTTCTCCGCCTGCGACTGCTTGCCACCATAGTCAAAGAGAGTCCCGTAGTTGGAGGATTCGTTGCTGAATCGCCTCGGCGCGATCGATTAGTTCTCTGTCCATGGAACGGATTCCTGTACTATCCAATACGAGTGCTTCCCTACGAGGCGAAGACGAGCATTCAATGATACACTGGAAATGTGCGGGCGACAAGCCTCATTCTGGTTGTGCCAATCGTCCGATGGCGTCTTCGACCGCGCAAAAGGCCTCGCTTCGGGGTACCTCCGCGCCGTGGCGCAACTCGGCGAGCAATCCACCGAGGAGTCGGCCTTCGAGCCATCCGGCGAGCCATTGGGCACGCTTCCGAGCATAGCCGGATTGGAGACGCGTGAACAGTCTGGCGGCGGCCTGGCGGACGCCTTCGCCGGTGGTCGTGACGATGGCTTCGCCGCCACCGGTGATCCCTCCGGCGATGGCCGCCTCGGCCGCCAGTTGGCCGACCGTATCGCCCGCCGCGTGCATGGCCGCCTGGCCGACCAGGTCGCCGGCGAGCACCCAGCCGCTGACGGCCAGCGAGATGGTAATCGCAGGCCGGGCAATCGCCGCCGCGTGGTCGAGTGATTTTAGAAAGCGAACCACGCGCGGACTACCCCGACGCCAGGCGTCAAGCTCGGTCCTGAGAAACGCCCGATAGTCGTCGTCCACGGCGGGCAGTTCATCGTGGGCCTCTTGCACTTCCATAAGCAGTTCGGCGCGGGCCGAACCGCCGAGGAGTCCCAGCAACCGGGGCCGCAATGTATCGTTGCCCACCTTGGCGAGCCGGTCCAACTCGTCGAGCAGCTTCTCAACGGCCAATAGGATCGCTTCTCGCTCCCGCTGCCGGAAGGCCGACAGCGGATCGGCCTGAGGCCCGAGGGCGGCCCCCGCGGCGGCCCTGACCGGCCAGGTAACGCCTCGGCCGACCACGCGATAGAAGCCGTGGACTTTTCGAGACCACTGGCTGCGTCCGGCGTCCCACCACGCACGGATTTCGTCGACCAACACGGCGGCCGGCAAGGTTGGCCAAGCGAGCCGCGCCATTTCGCTCGCCGAAAGGGCGGCGGCCGCGGCCTCTGCCTCCGCGGCGCAGTGGCGAATCGCTTCCAGGTATTTGCCTACGCCGCGCCGCCGGTCGAGCACTCGGGCAAGAGCCCCGCGGAACGTGCGGACCTTGATCGTGTCGAAGTGCAACAACGCCAGTTCTTCGCGGAGGTCCGTCCCTTCCAGTGGCGGTTCAACATCACTCGCCTCGATCCGATAGAACGGCAGCCGTATCTCCTCGGCCGCCGCGCGATCGTACGGAACGACGTAGACCAACTCAGGCCGGGCTGCGGTCTGTTGGCAAAAAGTCGCCAGCCACCGCGGCCAATACTCGCGGTCTGCCTGAAGGTTCACCTGGTTCAGCAGCACCACGATCGGTTTGTCGGCCTCGACCGCCGCGCGAAAGAACTGCTTCACCGCGGCGTCGTTGTACTTCTGCTGCGTGAGTACGGCCAGCAGCACGTCGGCCGACTGGCGGATTGCCCGGGCGCGTTCCCAGTTCACCTCCACGTCGGAATCGACGTCGGGTGCGTCGAGCAGCAGCAGCCGCGGCGGCAGTTTCTCGCTCGTACGCCAGAACAGCCGGTTCTCGGGCGCCTCTTCGAGCGGATCGTCGGCCGATTGCCAGCGGCGCAAGTCGAACGACTCGAACAGCCGGCCGAGCACGGCCGGATCGTCCAGCGTCGGCGGCACCAGGCAGACGGGATGCTTGGTGCCGGCGGCCAGGGGGCTGACCGCGCTGGCCATCTCGCCGGCGAGGTGATTGAAAATGACCGACTTGCCGATATTGGTTCCACCCACGACCGCCGTGATCAGCAACGGCCCGGCGTCCAATTGCGGCATGAGTTTCTTCTGCAACAGATCGAACCACTCGTCTCCTTGCGGCGGCGGCACACCGACACTCTCGGCCACCGGCACCAACTCCGCCAGCGCCCGATCGAGTCGCCTGACTTCGTCGGCGAAGGATTGGTAGTTCGTCATGGAAGTCACTTCAACTCCCACGGCTTGCGATATTCGTAATGCAGCAAGCCGTTGGCTTCTTCCACGTTGGTGATCCGTTCGCTTTCGGCGTCCCACTCGAGACGTTGCCCGACGACCAGCGAGATATTGGCCAACAGGCTCATGGTGGTCGAGCGATGGCCGATCTCCACGTCGGCGTTGGGTTTCCGGCGAGACTTGATGCAATCGAGGAAATTGCGCGCGTGCAGGGCCGTCAGCCCGGCGTTGCGCCCGGTCGCTTGCGACTGCATCGGTTCCGCTCGTGGCTTGCGGTCCTGGAATTGTCCGCCTCGCTCGGGTACGACGTAGAACGACTGGCCACCGATGCGGGCGGTGCCTTGTGTGCCGCGCAGTTCGATCTCGGGGCGCGAGAGTTCCGAATCGTCGTGCGGGATCATCGGGTTGCCGGATGCTTCGTATTGTCCGAAGATCGCCAGCCGCCCCGAGGCGAACTGGAACGTCACTTCCATCGTGTCGGGAACCGTGCGGTCGTCGTCCACGGCGAATTTTCCGCCCATGGCGCAAACCGACGTTGGAGCCAACTCGCCGGTCAGCCAGCGGATCGCGTCGAGATAGTGAACGCCCCAGTTGGCCATCTGCGACGAGTACAACTGCCACCAACGGAACTTGTACGGAGCGATGTTGCTCTGGTAGGATTGCTCGGGTCGCGGGCCGAGCCACATTTGCCAGTCGAGGTCCTCCGGCGGCTTGGCCGGCTTGGCCTTGCCCATGCCCGCCGGATACATGTTGCTCAAGCGGTACGCCCGGCTGACGGTCACCTTGCCGATCTTGTCGGAGGCGATCAGTTCGGCCAGTTCCGCGTAGAGTTCGCTGCTGCGCCGATGTGTCCCGACCTGAACGATCCGCTGGTTTCGCCGTGCCGCCTCGACCATTCGCCGGCCTTCGCGAATGGTGATCGAAAGGGGCTTTTCCACGTAGACGTCCTTGCCGGCGTCGCAGGCGGAGATCGTCTGGATGGCGTGCCAATGGTCGGGCGTGGCAATAACCACCGCGTCGACGTCGCTACGGTCGATCAATTTGCGAAAATCGGTGTAGACGGCCGCCTTGCCGTCGAAACGCCGGCTGACCCGTTGCAGAGTCGGCTGGTGAACGTCGCACAGGGCGACCACTTCCATGTCGCCATGTTCGGTGAAGCCGTCGATCAGTTGGCCGCCTCGGTTGGCGACTCCGATGAAACCAAGCCGAATCCGCTCGTTGGCCCCCCTGGTTGTGGCCGTCTGGGCGGCGGTCAGGGTGAACGTGGCGGCGGCGGTCGCCTTGGTGAACGTACGGCGGCTGATTTTCTTGCCCATGGCGGATCTCCGAAAAACGGTTGTTGGAGGTTACGTCCGATGGTAGACGATAGAACCGGCAAGTACAACCGTTCTCGTAGGTCAGGGCATGCGCGTCAGCGTGTTTCCGAAAGACAATCCCGGCCGGTTGGCCTCAATACTCCTGCTTCGTGATAACGCCCGGCATTGGGACCGGATACCTGCCGTTGGCGTCGAGTTGGACCGGCGCGGGCGAATCGAGGGTCATCTTGTCAACGTCGGGGGCCATCTCGTGCTCGCAATTGAGGATCCCGTCGTAGGTGATGATCTGGCCGGTGTGAGCGGCCATGCGGCCCATCGAGGTCACTAGGCTGGCTTCGGCGCCGCGCTTGACTTCGTTGTACGGCTTGTCCTGGCGAATGGCTTCGATCAGATCGTCCCATTCCAACTGATAGGGGTTCGGCTCGGTGGGCGGTCCCCAGATGAGTTCTTCCTTGGTGAAGTGGTGGCCCTTGAAGGTGCGAACTTTGCCCGGCGCGTGGCTCGAGGTGGAAACGATCGCCGCACCCTTGGTGCCGTGGACGTAGCTGGCGAACTCGTTGTGGCAGCCGGAGATTGCCCGACCGTTGTAGAACAGCTTGGTCCCGTCGGGGAAGGTGTATTCGACACCGTAGCTGTCGAGGTTCTGATCGACGTAGTCACCCCGGAAGTGACGGCCGCCGACGGCATGGGCCTTCACCGGCCAGGCGTCCTTCATCCAGGACAACTCGTCGACCTGGTGGATGTAGAAATCGCTGTACATGCCGCCGGACGCCCAGAGGAATTTATGGAAGTTCCGGATCTGGTACAAGATTTCATTTTCGCCTTCCGGCGGACGACCGCAGACACATGCCCTGCCGCACATGCGGTATCCCCGCAGAGCGATCAGATCGCCGATCTCGCCGCCTTGGAGCCGCTCGAACAGTTCCTGCCGGCCGCGGCAGTGGCGGACCATGAGTCCCACACCCACCTTGAGGTCCTTTTTGGTCGCCTCTTCGGCCAGCTTAAGCATTTTTCGGGTGGTGGGGCCGTCGACGGTGACCGGCTTCTCCATGAAGACGTTGAGGCCCTTTTCGACGGCGTAGGTGAAGTGGACCCAACGGAATGCCGGCGGTGTGGCAAAGACTGCAACGTCACCCGGTTTGAGGCAATCCATTGCTTTTTTGTAGCCGTCGAAGCCGATGAACTTGCGGTCGTCGGGTACGTCGACCTGTTCGGTAGACCGCTTCGACAAGCGATCGTAACTGCCCTTGAGCTTGTTCTCGAAGACGTCGGCCATGGCGACGAGCTTGATCGGTCCGTTTTTCACGGACAGCGCGTTTGCCGCCGCTCCGGTACCCCGACCGCCGCAGCCGATCAAGGCCACTTGGATCGTGTTGTTCTCGGCGGCGTGGACGTGCGGTACGGCCCCGGCCACTACGGCCGAGGCCGCGGTGATTCGGCCGGTGTTCTTCAGGAACTCGCGACGCGACGAGGTGTTTTTTGTGGTTTCGCTCATGGCGGGTCTCCTCTTAATGACGTTGATGGTTGTTTACAAAATGGGCGGGCGAACTAGCCCGACATCATCGACTTTCCCGTGGCAATAATGCACACGCCGATAATCAACAGCACGATTCCGGCCACGATCAAAACGATGCTCCGATGGCTGGCGCCTTTCCATTCTCCGAAGCTGAATCCGTATAGGTTTCCGACGATGATCGCAAACGACATGAACACGGGGTAGCCGACGGCTACGCCGAGGTTGCCCAGTTTAATCCAGCCCAGTCCGAAGAAGAAGATTGCGGCGTCATGCAGAACGGCCATCACCGCGGCCAGCAGCAAGATGAGGCCCACGCCCGGCTTGGAGAAATGCCCCCAGGTCTTGTTTCTCGTCAGTTGTACGGCACAGTAGAGACACGACGAGACGGCTCCGCCCCAGAGGATCATGGCCGTAACGGCCCAGGCCGACGCCCAGGCCGGATTGGTCTTTCCAGCCTCTTCACCGATTGGGCCGGCACATACGGAAGCCACGGCATAGCAGGCACAAAGAACACCTGAGGCTACACCGATGATCAGGCCGATGAGTATCCTGGGCCTCTTGCCAGACGGCATCTCAGACTGGTCGGCCGTCTGGGGATCCCTCTTCTGGCTTTGCTCCTTCAGAATGCCGGCCCGCCCCGACACGACCACGCCCACCAGGCACACCGCCACGCCGGTGAGGAGCAGGCAACCGTGCTGGGTGAGAATCTGCCCCGCATCGAACAGGAGCATGGGCAGCAGGAAGCCGCAAGCGATCTGCGCGCCGTAGTTGAGCGCATAGGCCAGCGACAACCCAATGAAAGCGAAGCTCATGCCGAGCGTCATCGAACCCAGGCCCCAGAGAAAGCCGAAGGCCAGCACGGCAACGATGGTGCCCGGGCCCACGCGGCTGTAGATCCCGCCCAGGTCATCGACCACCAGCGGGGCAACGACGGCGGGAATCAGGATCGTCACCATCAGGAAGAACGGCCCCCAGAGGACCTCCCAAGGCGTGTCTTTCTTGGCGAACTTGGTCGGCAGGCCGAACGAGCCGCCGCAAATCGCGCCAACCAGCATCAAACCGAATCCGAGCATCTGCTCCGGCTGCATGGCAATGAGCTTCCCATAGTCGCTGTTCGCTCCGCGAACAAAACGCTGGTTCGCGGAGAGACTTAACGATGTTCGAGGTTAGTAGTTTACAGTACCTTGGTAAAGCCGGGCATTGCGACCGGGTACTCGCCCTTGTCGTTGGGCTGGACCGGGGCCTCCGACTCCATGGTGAAACCGTCCAGACCCGGGGCCAACTCGACGTTCGACGCCAGAGCCTGGTCCCAGGTGATCATCTTACCCGACTCGGCGGCCATCCGCCCGAGAATGCCGGTCATCGCCGCGTAGGCACATCGCTGCGTCTCGTTGTACGGCTTGTCCTGGCGGATCGCATCCAGCAACTGATCGTGCTCTATCTGGTATCCGCTGCCGCCCGGGCCGGTGTGCTCCCAGATCTGATTCTCTTTCGTCTGGTTGTATCCCTTATAGAGGCGCGGGCTGCGGACACCTTCGCCGAGAACGGCGGAGCCTTTCGTGCCGTGGATTACGTCGCCGAAGAAGCCCCAGCACCCGTTCATGTGCCGGCCTTGCGCGAATAGCCGGGTACCGTCGGCAAAGCCATATTCAACCGCGTAGTGGTCGAACACCTGATCCGGCTTGTCGCGTACCTGGCGTCCTCCCTGACCTTGTGCCGAAACGGGCCAGCCGCCCTTGACCCAACAACTCACGTCGAGGTTGTGGATCAGCCAGTCCAAAATGAAGCTGCCGTTGATCCAGGTGAAGTTGCTGTAGTTGTGGATCTGGTGGCCCAACTCGTTCAGGCCTTCCCGGCGGGCCTTGTAGCCGATGGGGCCGTGCTCGCGGTATGCCCAACAGGTGATGACGTCGCCGATCGCGCCGTCATGTACCTGCTGGACCGCCGCTTGCAGTGCGGGAAAGTGGCGGCTCATCAGTCCGCCGGCGATCTTGAGGTTCTTCTTCGTGGCCTCTTCACCCGCCTTGAGCACCCGGCGAATACCGGGGGCATCGACGGCGAACGATTTCTCCATGAACACATTGCGGCCTTGCTGCACCGCGTACTCGAGGTGTATCGGCCGAAAGCACGGTGGCGTGGTCAACAGCACGAGGTCGCCGGCGTCCAGCGAGTCGATGGCTTTCTTGAACGCGTCCATGCCGAGGAATCTCCGCTCCGCGGGAACGTCGACCTTGTCGGCGAATTTCTTGGAGAGATTGTTGTAACTGCCCTCCATGCGGAAGTCGAACACGTCGGCCATGGCCCAGAGCTTGGTCGGGCCCTTGGTGCTCATCGCGTTTGCGGCGGCTCCCGTGCCGCGTCCGCCGCAGCCGACAAGCGCGATCTTGACCGTATTGTCCTCGGCGGCGTAGCTTCGCGTCGCTATCGCACTGGCCAATGCCATGCCCGTCAGTGCGCTGCCGGAACGTTTGATGAATTCACGGCGCGAGGTGGCCGTATTGCCGCAGTTGTCTTGAGCGTTCATGAAGCAACCCTTTCTTTATGTCTTGATACCGATGAATCCTCTGGGTCCGCTGACAGCCCGTTGAAAGAAGGCGCGGACGAGGCGCGCGTCACTGTAGGAGGCGACTCCAGTCGCCGATTTGCGAGGTCTTCGATGCTCCATCGGCGACTGGAGTCGCCTCCTACAATAGCCTCCTGCAATGTCTTCAACCGGCTGTGTACGGCCTCTATTCTCGCTGAGTGGATCCTCGTTGTCAACGCTTACAATCCGGCTTTGCGCCGGCGAGAATGGCGTCCACCGATGCTGCAAGTTGAACGTTGGTTCACGGTCAGACTTGCCGCCATCGAATAAGAAAACCGCGACCGGTTGCGTCGTGCCTCTTCGGCACGACCACCGATCGCGGCTTTTTTGCAGCAACATCGCAAAACGGCCGTCAATTGGCGAACGGATCATTCGCGGGGGCAGCGGGCATTTTCTGGGTCGATGGGGCCGGTTCAGCGGCAAACGGATCGTCCGTGGCCGGAGCCATTTTCTGCGCCGGTGCAACCGGTTCCGCGGCAAACGGATCGTTCGGATCAGCGGCAGCACCCCCCGCTGCAGGAGCCGGAGCGGCCTTCGCCGGGGCAGCCGCGGCACCACCAAACGGATCGTCAGCAGCCGGGGCGGCTGGTTCTGCCGGCACGGGAGGCTCGGCGGAAAAAGGATCGTCGCCGACTGGCGCTGCGCCAGGATCGGCACCGCCGGGGATCACCGGTTCCGCGGGAGGCGCGGCTGCGCCGGGATCGGCGCCAAAGGGATCGGCGCCGCCGGGGATCGCCGGTTCCGCGGCAGGCGCGGCTGCGCCGGGATCGGCGCCAAAGGGATCGGCGCCGCCGGGGATCGCCGGTTCCGCGGCAGGCGCGGCTGCGCCGGGATCGGCACCAAAGGGATCGGCGCCACCAGGGATCGCCGGTTCCGCGGCAGGCGCGGCTGCGCCGGGATCGGCGCCAAAGGGATCGGCGCCGCCGGGGATCGCCGGTTCCGCGGCAGGCGCGGCTGCGCCGGGATCGGCGTCAAAGGGATCGGCGCCGCCGGGGATCGCCGGTTCCGTGGGCGTGGCGGGTTGATCACCTCCACCAACGGCCTTTCCGAGCGATCGGACCACTGCTCCCAACACGCCACCCGGTTTCGGCTGGCCTCCAACAGGTGCCGGTTGTTCGGCCGGTTGTTCGGGCTCCGCCGCAAACGGATCGTCATCCATGGGGACAGCCGGTTCCGCGGGTCCGGGAGCAAAAGGATCATCAGTCGCGGCGGGTGCCGCTTCGGGTGGTTGGTCTTCCGGTGCAACCGCGAACGGATCGTCATTCTCCGCCGGCAAGGCAACGTCGACTGGCTGGTCGGGCACGGCTTCCACGTGCTCTCGCAGCACCCGCTCTTCTTCCCGGCGAACCTGTTCGTAGCGAGCCTTCTGAACCTTTTGGGCTTCCTTCAGCGCCGCCATTCGGGCCTTGAAACGGTGGTCCTCCAACTTCACGCGATCTGCCCCTTGTACGCGCTCCAGCGACTTGGCCACTCGGTTGACGTTGTCGAGGTCGCCACTGCTTTCCAGTTGAGAGCCCTTCTCGAAGTCGATTTCCGCCTCTGTGCCGCGACCGAGCCTGATGTAGACCAGCCCACGGAAATAGTGCGCTCGCGGGTCTTTCGTTTCACCGCTGATAGCGTTGCTCAGAAGCTCGTGTGCCTTGCGGAAGTGCTCTTCGGCCTGATCCGGGGATCGCGAATTCATCCCGGAAAAATAGGCATGTACGCCGCTACCGTACAATTGCTCCAGGAGGGGGTCTCCGGCGTAGACCGCTGCGGTCGACAGCCAAACCAGTCCTCCGGTCAGCAAAGCGAGACTCCGATACATATCGACTTGCTCCTTTGGAAATGAGTGGTAGGAAGTGCCTCTTCGAGCGAGTGTCGGGCATAGCAGGGCGCACTGGCCCCCCGGACGACATCGCATGCCAACCCTGATACTAATTCCTCCGAACGAAAATAGCAAGTAGTGTCCTCTGTCTTCGGCCGTCCAAATGTTCCAGCAGCCGGGGGCCGAGCCCACAAGTTCCTGCTCCACCGGGGGGTGCAGCAGGAAACTAGTACCCAACATCTGCCCTAAGACATTGCTGCGCACCAGGTTACACGAGACGTCAGCCATCTGGGCATTTTGACGAGCCCGCCGGGGACAAAGTTCCCGCAAGAACCGTCTTTAAGGACGGCCCGTTTTCTGACGGGGTGCTAGAAAAGCTGTCGGCGCGCAGAAACAGGACTGCCGGCCGTGTGCTAAATCCCGCCCGAAGCGACCTCCCAGTGGCCACGGGAAAGCGAAGCCCGTGTTCAGGCGGGGCACGCAGCCGTACAGTCCTGTCTCAGATTGGCTCTCGGCACTCATCTCCGTCGAGGCGTTCACCCCAATGCCCGCTTCGACGTCCAATCGCACCTGCGGAAGAGTGTTTTCCCTATTCCCCCTCCATAGCCTAGTATCGCAAAACAATCCCAGTGGTCTTAACGTGAACGCCGCCTGAATCGAAAACTCTTGCGGACATACCGCAGACTGTTGCGTCTGTGATGATTTCGGTGAGTTTGCGCCCCAGAGAAAGGCACGTATCGCGATGAAAGAACATGCGCGGTCCGGGCAAGATGCGGAGTTGCGGCCAAATGCAGAGCGGTTGCGTCCCGTTTCTTCAAAGGGCTGCTATTGCGCAATGCAGTACAGGTGCCTCTCCGCCCTGAGATAAATCCGACCGCTACTGATCGCCGGCGAGGCGTAGCAGTTCTCGCCAAGTTCGTTTTCGGCCACCAGCTTGAACTGCTCCCCGGGGCGAACGATTGTGGTGACTCCTTCGTCGGAGAGGAAATGCACGAGGCCGTCGGCCTCGACCAGCGAGGCGCTGTAGTGAGGGCCGATCCGCTGCATCCAGTGTCGCTGGCCGGTGGCCGCTTCAAAACAACTGGCGATCCCGCCGTCGGAGACGACCAGGAAGTACTTCCCGCCGCCGCCGACGATCGGTGAAGGAACATAGGAGCAGCCCTTGGTAGTGTGCCAGGCGACGTGAGTCTCGGTCACGTTGCCGCTTCCGTCGGGCCGAATGCCCATGATGTGCAGTTCCGGGAAACCGGCCGTCATGAACAGCAGTTCGCCGTTGTAGACCAGCGAGGCGACGTATTGTTCGGTCGGTCCGTCGATGATCCAGTGCCGCCGGCCGTCGCGCGGATCGTAGCTGGCCACACAGAGGCTGCCGGAGAGGATCATCTGCGTTCGGCCGTCGATCTGGCGGATGATCGGCACGCAGTAGCTTCGCGTTTTGTTCTCTCGCGGCGTTTTCCACACCGTCTTGCCGTTGACCCGATCGAGTGCCACAATGTACGCGTCGCCATCGTGATCGCCGTTAACGATCACCAGGTTCTTGAACAGAACGGGTGAACTGCAATACCCGTGCACGCTGGAGAACCGCCCGGGCCGCACGAGCCACTTCTGCCGGCCCTGGAAGTCGTAGGCCGCCACCAGCATGTTACCGGGCGTAGCTGCTCTCCAACTGCTCGACTTGGGCAACTCGTCGCTTCCGAGGTCGGGTTCCAGGAACGTGACGTAGACCATCTTGCCATCGGTGGCCGGCGTACCGGAGGCGAGGCTGTTGAGCCGATGCTTCTTCTCCCGCGGCGAACTGATCACCACTTTCTCCCACAGTTTTCGCCCGTCGCCGCGGTCCAGACACAGCAGCACTCGCTCGTTGCGGTCCTCGAGACAGGTGACCAGAAAGATCCGCTCGCCGGAAACGATTGGCGAGGCATGACCCACACCGGGGATCTCGACCTTCCAGGCGATGTCGCTGCCATCGGCCCCGTTCCACCTTAGCGGAAGGTTCTTCTCCAGGCTGGTCCCATCGCCCCGGGGCCCACGCCAGCAAGGCCAGTCCTCGGCCGCCGTCTCGGCGACGAACCAAGCGAAACATAGGGCAAGACACGAACAACTCAACGTGCGGCAAAGCTGGGGCATGATCTCGACTCGGCGGGTTTTCGGTGGTGCAGCGGGAGGATCGCTGCCCCATTATAACTCAAACTGTAAACGGGAGTGAAAAAGGGGGACTGGCTCCGAGCCCGAAACAGGTCAAATACTCGCAAAAACGGCTGTCGCGAGGTGCCTGCCCCCTTTTTCACGGTGCTCGCCAATGGCCCGTCCGAAAAAGGGGACAGGCACCGTCGGCAAACGCCTCAACCACTTCAAAACCAGACTCTCGACGGAGCCAGTCCCCATTTTCGGACTCCCA
>Ga0180429_10002394_pt1 | contig 15493 bp, 12 predicted proteins | sample SS_ome_FD_132428 | JGI IMG/M metagenome (GOLD analysis project Ga0180429, IMG submission 132428) | Hypersaline lake sediment archaeal communities from the Salton Sea, California, USA - SS_1_S_1 metaG | ecosystem: Environmental > Aquatic > Non-marine Saline and Alkaline > Hypersaline > Sediment ...
CATCTTTAGCAGCCTGGCTTCGCATCTTGTCAAAGATCTCAAGGGTTGTTTTCCCGAAGTCAGATAATTCATCACTGAATATTGTCACAGTAAGTTCCGGCCTGTTTCCAAGTATGATGCGAACATTTTCACCAGTGACGGGATCATAAGTAACAAAATTTGATCTTGGAGGCCAATTTTTTCCTTTCATATAAGTATCTGTGACCTTGCCAAAGCCGATCCTGCTGACTCCCCAGCCCATAACTCCGATGATCTTCTCGGCTACAAACTTTGACCACTGGTCCTCTATGAAGGCTTCTTTTGTCTGTTCCACCTGGTCACTGATAGCTACAATGTTTACACGTCTATCAATAAGACTTATGGTATCAAGTACCATTTCACATTCAGCTGCAGCAACCGCATCGTTTTCCCTGCGGGCAATATCAAGCTTTTCTTTTACCTCTTCATACTGGCTTGCCAGCTGCTCCCTTGCTGCTGAGACATAATTACGGTCCATCTCTATATCATAAATGGTCTTGGCATTTACTCCTGTACTGACAACTGCAAGTATCATCAAGGCAGAAGCTAAAATAGCAGTGACTCCTTCACGTAAAACTCGCATCTTATACTCCGTTCCTTTGCCTAATTTAAATCATAGACTTCCAATTTGTCAAAATAACAGGTGACCGATTCTTCTGGGCCTGAATTTACCACCACACCAATATGGTCAACGACAAAGTCCTCCATTGTTACCGCTCCAACAGCATGGGAATTAATAAAGAAATAGAAACCCGCCCCAGCCCTTTTAATCGAAAGAGTATTTATCTGTCCGACAGATTTTATTTCAGAAACAGGATAATCAAGAGGATATTTCAGTCCGCTATTGTCTCTTTGAACTATCCAAAAATATCCACCATCCGCAAACACTAAAAAATATATCTGGTTGACCCCGTTTTTATCTGATAGAGCCAGACCCCCTCCCGAACTGCCAGCACCTTCCTGCATTATATCAATATTCACTGTGAATACCTGTTCCAGCTCCCTGGGTATTAAGCGCTCTACAAAATATTTCCCTTCTTTTTTCTGCTGAACGAAAACCAGATACTGCTCCTGGAAAATATCTGACTGATAAAAAACGTCTTCATTTTCCTCCCCGTAAGATACGGGCCATCCATTTTCATTGGAATCAAAAGTATCGCTAAAAGCTAAAACCCAATCTGGTTCCAAAGTTACTTCGGATTCATCCTCGGATTCATCCTCTTTGGTTATAGTCAATTCTGTGTTTTCGCTTATAAGCTCGGGGTTATCACTAATAAATTCAGGGACATCGCCAATAGCCCTTATAGTAGAGGTATCACCGCTTCGCCAAACGGCACTTCCCATAAAACCTGCCAATACATACTCCTGGCCATTTATCAGGGCATTTATGGCCAGGGTATAGCCATTATCATATTTTTCTACGGCCACTGCCCCGCTGGCCTGCGGAATAATCTCTGAGCCGTCAATTCCTGAAACAATGACTTCTGCATCTTCCCCGATGACAAATGTCTTTTCAATATCAGTACCAGTTAGCTCAAAGATAAAGCCTGTGCCATCTTCGGTCGTTCCCTGACCCCGGGGTGAAAGGGAAAGACGGTATGACCCAGCTTCACTATCGGGTGATAGAATGGCTCCAAGCCGGCTATTATCATCCACCAGGGTTCCCACCAAAAAATCATTTATTGCAAACTGGTCCAGTTCCAGCGTTTCACCAGGGTCTATGTCAAGCATGGCAAGACGGCCATCCACTGTTATCATATTGCCACCGCCTGAAAGCAGCCATAGGCGGGCAACTTCATACCCGTCGTTCCATCCAGGAAGTACCAGTCCTGAGGTATTAAAAATAGCTGTTCCAGTCTCTCTTATAACCGCTTCAGGGGAAAAATCATTTAGTATTTCCCAGGGGTATATTGCAAGCTCAGGGATTGGTACATCTGGTACTGCGTCCGGCAGAGGGACTTCTAAACCTCCCTCATAAACACCATCTATAAAATTTATCTCTCTCCCTAGAAGGTAATAACTCCACTGCTCTATTACGGAACCAGAGGTTGGATCAATATAAATGGTATATGCCTGAGGAGGGCCGTCTACTGAAAGAATGGCTAACTGATCAGGGGACACCAGTTCTGCCAATCCGGGGGCTCCGGCATCAAATGATCCTGATTCGGAATCAGAAATACTACTAGTCGAACTAATAATATCTCTGGAACTGCATGACCTTGAAATAAATACGCTTATTATTATAATTCCTGCAATAATTACTACACCGATAATACTAAAAATTGGTATCAGGATTTTTTTAAGCAGATTTGTGTCACTTTTAGGCTTCCCTGCATCAGGGGAACCTTTTTTTTCAACTACACCGCCGTGCCGAGCTTTCTCTTTCTGTTTAATGTTTATTGAAGAGACATCGGCACCGCAATTCGGACAAAACTTTGCTTCAGCCCTTATGGGAGTTCCACACTGATCACAAAACCTTTTATCCAATATAGATTCTCCTTTCTTTGTCAAATATCCAACTGGGGTGAACCCCTCCTAATAGACAGGATATTAACTTATAGATAGAATGATAACATGAAAATCAAGGATCCTAAATTTTAAAGGATCTAATAAAATATAGTGCACCTCCAGTTGACAAGTCTATGATAAAATATTTTATCATAACTTAAATTTTAAAGGAGATGCAAATGAAATACATAGGTCTAGATTTACACAAAAGAAATGTTTTTGCAACAGTCTTAGGAGCAGATGGTAAAATTATATCAAGAGCAAATATAAGTTCAAAAATAGAAGATATCAGCCATTATCTTAAGGCCCAGGGTGTCGGCAGCGAGTTATCTGTAGCAATAGAGGCTTCATACAACTGGCTATACTACTTTAGGATCCTTGAGGCCATTACAGATAATATAACTGTTGCCAACCCCCTAAAGACAAGAATAATAGGAGAAGCAAGGGTAAAGACTGATAAGATTGATTCGGCTGCACTTGCCCATATGCTAAAGGCTGATATGCTTCCCGGGGTATATGTACCGACAAGGACGTCAATGATAAACCAGACTTAATGCACCAGATCAGTAATCAGTATACCCGGTTTTATGTTCCTGCAATCCTCTATTCTGGAAAAGATTTAAAAAAGCAATCCCGGACTATTTTCCGTTCTTATCAATTAAAATGTAATTCAGCTATCCCTGCTGTCCTTCTCCAGATGTGTAAGCCCGTAAATAATTGAATCTTCCAGGGCCTGCCAGCTTGCCTCTATGATGTTCTCGGAGACACCGATAGTCCCCCATGTCTTTTCCCCGTCTGATGACTCTATAAGCACCCTTACTACGGCTGCCGTGCCCTGCTTCTGGTTGAGCACCCTTACCTTGAAGTCAGTGAGCTCTATGCTGGAAAGACCGGGGTAACAGCTCTGTATGGCATTCCTCAGGGCCCCGTCAAGGGCATTTACGGGACCATTGCCTTCTGCCGTAGCTATTATCCTCTGACCGTCTATATGTATTTTTACCGTTGCTTCAGACAGCATGCTGCCGTCTTTGGTCTTTTCATTTAAGACCCTGAAGCTTTCCAGGGTAAAGAACTGCTTTTTCTTGCCCCCTGCTTCCCTTACCAGCAGCTCGAAGCTTCCGTCGGCAGCTTCAAACTGGTAGCCTTTATGCTCCAGGTTCTGTATGGTATCCAGGATGGTGCCTACCGTCTCGCTGTCCTGCCCCAGGTCTATCCCCAGTTCCCGGGCCTTAAGTATTATGGACTTTTTCCCGGAAAGTTCTGATATAAGTATCTTCCTGGTATTTCCCACCAGGTCCGGTTTTATATGTTCAAATGCTTCCGGAAGCTTGCTGACGCCGCTGGCGTGCATGCCTCCCTTGTGGGCAAATGCATTATGTCCCACAAAAGGCTGGTGATTATTCGCTATCTGGTTCGCCGTCTCGCTGACAAAACGGGAAAGGCTGGTTATATGCTTTAGGTTCCCTTTACCCAGACAGTCCTTTCCCAGCTTTATCTCCAGGCTGGGTATTATGGTACAAAGGTCGGCATTCCCGCATCTTTCACCATAACCATTAATAGTACCCTGGACCATTGTTGCGCCTTTGACTACTGATATTATGCTTATGGCATCAGCACAACCGGTATCATTATGATAATGGACACCCACCGGAAGGTCTATGGCCCTGGTGACTTTTTCCACGATCTCCCCCGCCCTTACCGGAAGCACGCCCCCATTAGTGTCACATATGCATATAAAATCTGCCCCGGCTTCGGCAGCCGTTTCCAGGGTCTTTAAGGCATATTTTTCGTCTTGTTCGAAACCGTCAAAAAAATGTTCGGCATCAAAATGGACTTCACCAAAATGATGCTTAAGGTATTTTATGGTATCAGATATCATGGAAAGGTTGTTTTCCGGGGTAGTCTCTATGACTTTTTCTACCTGCATCACAGAAGACTTTCCTACCACGCATACCCCGTCAGCCCCGGATTCGACCAGCGCTTTAAGGTTGCGGTCATCCTCTACATCATTGTCCTTATACCTGGTCATACCGAATGCTATTATCCTGGAATGGCTGCACTTTACCTGGCGCAGCTGCTCAAACAGCTGCATCTCTTTAGGATTTGAGGCAGGAAAACCTACCTCGATATAGTCGATTCCTATACTGTCAAAACGCTCCACCAGTTCCAGTTTGTCCTTTACTGAAAATGATATGTCAGCGCGCTGTATACCGTCCCTTAAAGTAGTGTCATAAATATATATCTTATCTTTCATTTTTTCCTTCTCTGTTTTTCCCTGGTAAAGTTCCTTTTATTTCTACTGCTTGCTGCCGGCAAGCTGCTTTTTTGTATACTCTATATATCCCCCGGAGGCTATTACTTCCTGTATAAAATCCGGCAGAGGCGGCATCTCATAAGTGCTGCCGGATGTTATATTTTTTATAACTCCGCGGTCAAGATCTATTTCCAGCTCATCGCCATCCTGTATATTCTCTGCCGCCCTCGTTACCAGCACCGGAAGGCCTATGTTTATGGCATTACGGTAGAATATCCTGGCAAAAGAAGGGGCTATTACAGCCTGTATGCCGCTGGCCTTTATGGAAAGGGGCGCATGCTCCCTGGAGGAACCGCAGCCAAAATTCTCCCCGCCAACTATTATTTTGCATTCCTGTACCTTCCGGGGAAAATCTGAATCCAGGTCTTCGAAACAGTGGGAGGCCAGCTCCGCCTCATCCGTGGTATTCAGGTACCTGGCAGGTATTATAACGTCCGTATCCACATTATCCCCGTATTTTATGGCTTTCTGCCTTATCTTCATGATATTACCTCCCCGGGTACTGATATTTTTCCTGTAACGGCAGAGGCAGCTGCAACTGCCGGTCCGGCCAGATACACTTCGCTTTTAGGGTGTCCCATCCTGCCTACGAAGTTGCGGTTGGTGGTGGCAACCGCCCTCTCTCCTTCTGCCAGTATTCCCATATGCCCTCCCAGGCAGGGTCCGCAGGTAGGAGTAGATACCACGCAGCCGGATTCTATAAAGATCTCTATAAGACCTTCTTTTAAAGCATCCAGATATATCTTCTGGGTGGCAGGGATTACTATGGTCCTGATGCGCCTGTCTGTCTTTCTGCCTTTTAGTATTTCCGCTGCCATCCTCAGGTCTTCCATCCTGCCGTTGGTGCATGACCCTATGACTACCTGGTCTATTGCCACATCACCGGCATCGGCTGCATCCCTGGTATTTTCGGGAAGGTGGGGATAGGCAACCTGGAGCCCCATACCGGAACAGTCTATCTCATATACTTTCTCGAATGAGGCATCCTGGTCACTTTCATATACCGTATAGCCGGTCTTGCCTTTTGACTCTACATAATCTATGGTCTTATCATCCACACCAAAAAGCCCGAACTTGCCCCCTGCCTCTATGGCCATATTGGCCATGGCGAACCTGGAATCCATGGAAAGCCCGTCTATTACCGGACCTGTAAACTCCATGGCCTTATAACGGGCTCCATCCACGCCTATCATGCCAATAGTATATAGTATGAGGTCCTTACCGGTTATCCACCTGTCCAGCTTGCCCTTATATATGAATTTAAGGGTCCGGGGGACCATAAACCAGAGCTTTCCCGTGGCCATGGCCACAGCTACGTCAGTACTTCCTACACCGGTGGCAGCAGCGCCCAGGGCTCCATAAGTGCATGTATGCGAGTCAGCTCCCACAACAAGGTCTCCCGGGAGAACCAGGCCCTTTTCGGGCAGAAGGGCATGTTCGATCCCCATCTGGCCTATCTCAAAATAGTTCTCTATCTCCTGCTGTCCGGCAAATTCCCTCATCACCTTGCACTGGGCTGCCGATCTTATATCCTTGTTGGGAGTGAAATGATCCGGGACCATCACCACTTTCTTTGCATCAAATACCTTTTCTGCCCCTATTTTCCTGAACTCTTCTATGGCAAGGGGCATGGTTATGTCATTGCCCAGCACCAGGTCAACCGAAGCATTTAATATCTCTCCATGCACCGCATTGACCCTGCCTGAATGGGCAGCCAGTATCTTCTGCGCCATGGTCTGCGGTTCTTTTTTAACTGCCAAATCCTCTCCTTTATCAAATAATAGCTTTTAATCTGTTAGCTGCATCGATATATGCCTTTATGCTGGCTTCCACCACATCTGTGGATATACCGCTTCCCATTACTTCTTTATCATCCTGCTTTGCGATTATCTTTACCTGTCCGATAGCATCTTTTCCACCTGATACTGCCTCGATATTATAATCGACAAGCACCATCTTCAGCCCTGTTGCCTGGTCGATAGCCTTAAAAGATGCATCTATGGGGCCGTCTCCCTCAGCCGAAGCATCTATGGCTGCGCCTTCTGCCCTTATGGTTACCTTAGAGCTGGCTTTTATTGCCGATCCGCTTTCGACCCTGTAGTCCTCAAGCACAAAGAACTCGGCAACATCCCTTATCTCATCGGTTACAATAGCCCTCAGGTCATGCTCGTTTATCTCGCCTTTTTTATCGGCCAGGTTCTTAAACCTCACGAATGCCTTCTCCAGGTCTGCCTCTTCCAGCTGTATGCCCAGCTCTGAAAGCCTCTGTTTGAATGCATGCCTTCCCGAGTGCTTTCCCAGTATGAGCCTTGACTCTTCAAGACCGATATCCTCCGGCCTTATTATCTCATAGGTGGACCTTTCCTTTAACATCCCGTCCTGGTGTATTCCCGCTTCATGGGCAAAAGCATTCTTTCCCACAATAGCCTTATTGGGCGCCACTACATATCCTGTAAGCGATTTTACCAGCCTGCTGGTCCTTACTATCTCACGGGTGTTTATATCACAATCCACTCCAAGGTATTCTTTCCTGGTATCCATTATCATGGCCATCTCTTCCAGGGAAGCATTCCCTGCCCTCTCCCCGATACCGTTTACGGCACATTCCACCTGCCGGGCGCCATGCTGCACGGCCAGCAGTGAATTGGCGACTGCCAGCCCCAGGTCATTGTGGCAGTGCACGCTGACTATCACATCCTCTATTCCCCTTACATTCTGGAATAAATGATCTATAAGCCTGGAAAATTCTTCCGGCAGTGCATAGCCCACCGTATCCGGGACATTTATTACGCCGGCGCCGTTTTCTATGGCTGTCTCAAACATACGGCATAAATAATCCCAGTCGCTCCTGGTGGCATCCATGGCAGAAAACTCGACCATATCAGTATATTTCCGGCTGCGCTTTACCGCCCTTCCCGCCATCTCCAGCGCCTGCTGCCTGGTCTTTTTGAACTGGTACTTAAGGTGTATGTCTGAAGAAGATATAAATGTATGTATTACCGGTCTTTCAGCTCCCCTGAGGGCTTTTCCGGCTGCATCTATATCCCTGTCATTGGCCCTTGCCAGCGCGGCCACCCCGCAGTCTTTTATGATCCGGGAAACTTCCTTTACCGACTCGAAATCGCCGGCAGAGGATATGGGAAAACCGGCTTCGATCACATCCACTTTCAGCCTGGAGAGCTGCTCTGCTATCTCTATTTTCTCCCTTACGTTCAGGTGGATGCCCGGCGCCTGTTCCCCGTCCCGGAGGGTGGTGTCAAATATATATACTTTATCTTTCATATTTTATGATCTCTAATAAAGGTTCACGATCTTTATATCTTTGAAGCCGGAAGCTTTCCTGAACTTTTCCGCCATCTCGGGAGTGACCTCCCTGTCCAGGTTAAGGCCCATGACCGCATCCCCGCTCATCTTTTTCCGCCCTACATGCATGGCTGCAATATTTACATCCAGTTTTCCGAACTCAGTCCCTATCTTGCCTATCTGGCCCGGTATATCCTTATAACTTATAAAAGCCATATGCTCTGAAGGCATCATGTCGATCTCGAACTTATCGATAGCAATGAACCTGGGGATATTCTTTTTCCCGGTTATAGTCCCTGATATGGAAAGGTCGTCATCAGGACCGCTTCCGTTCAGGGTTATAAGGTTCACATAATCACTGGACTCGCTGCTCTTTTCCACCTTTACCTTAAGTCCGGCCTCCCTGGCCACCATGTCTACATTTATGGTATTTATGGTCTCGGCAGAATACTTTTCCATTATTTTTACCAGTATCATGGATGTGAGAACCCTTACATCATTTCCTGAGACCTTCCCGTGATATCCTATGGTCACCTGGCTGAGGTTCCCTTCAAACAGGTCTATGAACAGGCTGCCCATGTCCCCGGCAAGCTGGAAAAAGGGTGACAGCACTTCCATCTGTTCCGGCCTGACCACAGGCGCATTTACCGGATATGCCGCCGTACCGCCATTAAGCACTTCTATCACCTGGTCAGCGATCACCGTGCCTGCACGGCTCTGGGCTTCGGCCGTAGAGGCGCCCAGGTGGGGTGTGCATATGACATTATCCAGCCGGAATACCAGTGAATCAGTGCATGGTTCTGTTTCGTAGACATCCAGTGCGGCTCCGCCTATATGGCCTTCCCTTATAGCTTCTGCCAGGTCCGATTCTACTATTATTCCTCCCCGGGCTACATTGAGTATGATAGTCCCCTTCTTCATCTTTGCAAATTCCTTGCTGTCAAACATCCCCAGAGTGTCCTTGTTCTTGGGAAGATGTATGGATATGAAGTCGGAAGCATCATATATGTCCTCCAGCTTTCCTGCCTTGACTATGCCCAGTTCGCGGAAGCGGTCTTCGGATACAAAAGGGTCGTAGGCGATGACCTTCATGCCCAGGCCCATTACCTTTTTTGCTACCAGACCCCCTATCTGACCAAATCCCACGATACCCAGGGTCTTACCTTCTATCTCAATACCCTTGAATTTTGATTTTTCCCATTTTCCGCTTTTCAGAGAGGCATCGGCTCCGGGTATGCTTCTTACCAGGGCAAACATAAGGGCTATTGTATGCTCAGCTACGGTCACGGCATTGCTGGCAGGAGCATTTACCACTATTATCCCCTTTTTTGTAGCTGCCTCCACATCTACATTGTCTACCCCTATGCCGGCGCGCCCTATTATCTCCATCTTATCGGCTTTTTCAATAATAGAAGCATCAGGCCTGGTGGCGCTCCTTATTATCAGGGCATTATAATCCCCGATGATACCCTTTAGCTCTTCGCCGGATATGCCTTTTTTCTCGTCAACGGTGAAATGCTTTCTCAGCTTTTCCAGGGCCTCGTCTGCCAGCCCGTCTGTAACCAGTACTTTCTTTTTATCATCTTTCATATTATTTACCATCCTGGCTGTCAAGATAATTATTTTCCATGAATGTCTTTTGTACCGCAGTTATGCCTGCTCCCGGCTCCAGATCATAGCCCAGGTCAGCAAGCGCCATCTCCAGGGCAGAAAATGCGGTGATAAGGTCGAACATTCCCACATAGCCAATATGCCCGATCCTGAATATCTTTCCTTTAAGTTTTCCCTGGCCTCCGGCAACGGTCACCCCGTATTTTATCCTCATGACTTTGGTAAGCTGCCCGCCGTCTACTCCTTCCGGCACTTTTATGGCAGTGGTCGAAAAACCCCTTTTTTCCGGATCTTTTACCAGCATCTCCAGTCCCAGGGCTTCGGCGCCGGCCCAGGAAGCTTTTGCCAGGGCCTGGTGCCTTTTAAACGCATTGTCCATCTCCTCCTCAAAAAGCATATCCAGTGCTTTGTTTATAGCAACAATTATGGAAATACCGGGAGTCCAGGGAGTCTGGTTTTTCTCCAGCGACTTCCTGGCTGCGCCCAGGTCAAAATAGAACCGGGGGAGATCCGACTTTTCTATCATCTTCCAGGCCTTTTCACTTACGCTTATAAAAGCTGCGCCGGTGGGGGCGCTAAGCCCCTTCTGGGAACCTCCTATGACTATATCCAGGTTCCATCTGTCAGTTTCCAGGTCTGATGCCACCAGGCCGCTTATAGCATCCACTATAAGGATAGCCGGATAGTCTTTTACAATATTCCCTATTGTCTTAACGTCATTTAAGGCACCGGTGGAGGTCTCGCTGAACTGGACCATGACTCCCTTTATGCTGCTGTCCTGGTCCAGCTTCTGCCTTATGTCTTCCGGATCTACTGTATCACCCCAATCGTAGTCCAGGGCCAGTACTTCCAGGCCGAACTGCTGGCTTATCTTTTTAAACCTTTCGCCAAAATTGCCCATGCTGGCCACCAGCACCCTGTCGCCTTTGCAGAAGGAATTGGTAACTGCGGCCTCCATGCCTCCGGAACCTGATGATGTGAGCAAGAAAACGTCATTTTCCGTCTTATACATCTTTTTGAGTTTTTCCGAGACCTGTGAGAATACCTCACCGAATTCAGGAGACCTGTGGTGCATGAGACTCCTGCCATGCTCTATGAGCACTTCCTCGGATATGGGGGTGGGCCCCGGGGTCATGATATACTTCTTTACCATTTTTTCCTTCTTTCCCGTTTATGTTTAAAAAAATTTTTTCAATCTTTGGAACCGCGCATGCAGGCGATCTTGCCCGTCCTTACCAGTTCCAGTATGCCGAAAGGCCTGAGCAGGTCTTCAAGCGCTTTTACTTTCCTGCTGCTGCCGGTTATCTCTATCACCAGGGTCTTCTTGCCCACATCCACGATATTGGCCCTGAAGATGCTGACCACTTCCAGGATCTGGGGCCGGGTCTTGGCATCCGCGCTTAACTTTATAAGCACCAGCTCCCTTTCTACTATATTTGACGGGTCCAGCTCCTGTATCTTTATGACATTTATCAGCTTATACAGCTGTTTGGTCACCTGCTCTATGCTGTGGTTTTCAGCATTTACCACCAGGGTTATTCTGGAAACAGCCTGATCTTCGGTGGGTCCCACTGCCAGGCTGTCTATATTGAATCCCCGCCTGCTGAAAAGTCCAGCTACCTTGGCCAGGACGCCTGACTTGTTTTCCACCAAAACCGATATTATGTGTTTCATGTCACACCTTCCCGTCTTCCAGCATATTGCAAATGGGTGAACCCGGTGCCACCATGGGATAGACATTTTCCTCTCTGTCGATCCAGAAATCGACCAGGACAAGATTATTGATACTGAGGGCTTTATTTATGGCTGCCTCTACTTCCTCTTTTTTCTGTACCCTGATGCCGACTCCCCCGTAAGCCTCTACCAGCTTTACAAAATCTACACAATTATTTACACAGGTGTGGGAGTATCTTTTCTCCCAGAAAAGTTCCTGCCACTGCCTTACCATTCCCAGATAGCCGTTGTTAAGAAGCATTATCTTTACCGGCAGCTTATTAGAAACAGCGGTAGCCATCTCCTGGGATACCATCTGTATGCTGCCGTCTCCAGCTATATCGATGACGGTTGCACCAGGCATGCCCATACTGGCTCCTATGGCTGCCGGGAAACCAAAGCCCATAGTCCCCAGGCCGCCTGATGTTATAAGTTTCCTGGGCTCATTATACCTGTAAAACTGCGAAGCCCACATCTGGTTCTGGCCCACTTCAGTACAGATGATAGTGTCGTCATCTGTCAGTTTATCGATCATTTCAATTACATAACCCGGCTTTATCTTTTTTGAATCCCTGTCATACTTTAAGGGATACTTTTTTTTCAGCTCTGCTATCCTCTTCAGCCAGGCGCTCCAGCCAGAGCTCTTCTTTTTGGCCTTTATCTCCCTGCAGTCCTTTTCCAGGGATGCCAGCACATTTCTGGCATCACCGACTATGGGTACGTCTGCTTTTACATTCTTCCCTATCTCTGCCGGGTCGATATCCATATGTATTACGCCGGCATCCCGGGCAAATTCAGAAAGTTTTCCGGTTACCCTGTCATCAAACCTTACTCCTACCGCGATTATAAGGTCGGTCTCAGAGAATGCTATATTTGCATATTTCGTCCCATGCATTCCCGCCATTCCCAGTGAAAGGTGATCGGTTTCCGGATAGGTGCCCTTGCCGGTAAGCGTAGTTATTACCGGGACTTCTATAGTCTTCACCAGTTTCCTTAACTCGGGGCTGGCGCCTGAGGAAACTACCCCGCCGCCGGCAAAGATGACCGGCCTGCTGGCAGAGAATATCCTGGATGCTGCCTGTCTTATCTGCTTTTTATTGCCTTTCATGGTAGGCTTATAGCCGGGAAGCGACAGATGGACTTTTTTATTTTCTTCAATAAGTGAATTTGATATATCAACAGGTATATCTATAAGGACCGGCCCGGGTCTTCCGGTAGAAGCTATATGGAATGCTTCCTTTATGGTTACCGCAAGCTCTTCCGGGTCCTTTACCAGGTAATTATGCTTGGTGATGGGTGCAGTTATACCGGTAGTATCAGCTTCCTGGAACCCGTCTGTGCCTATAAGGGGAGTTGCCACCTGTCCGGTTATGGCCACCAGCGGTATGGAATCCATATAGGCATTGGCTATGCCGGTTATAAGGTTGGTAGCCCCTGGTCCCGATGTAGCCATGCAGACCCCGGTCTTCCCCGTAGCCCTGGCATATCCGTCAGCCGCATGGGCAGCGCCCTGTTCATGCCTTACAAGTATATGCCGTATATCACCTTCAAAAAGAGCATCATATATGGGTATCACTACACCTCCGGGATAACCGAAGATCACCTCCACGCCTTCCTTCTTTAAACATTTGACCAGCATCTCTGCGCCTGTTATTTTTCCCATATTATCTCTCCCTGCATTGTAACAACTTTATAACAATTATGGTTGCCTCATTATAGCACCATGACAAACATTTACAATCATTTTTAAAATAAATCTTACTCCAGTACGGCTCCCCTGGCAGCAGACTGTACCAGCTTCGAATACCTGGCCAGATAGCCGTGGTTTATCTTGCTGTCCGGAGCCTTCCACGATCTCCTTCTTTTTTCCATCTCCTCCTCAGGGACCAGGAGTTTTATAGAGTACTGTCTTATATTTATCTCTATCATATCGCCTTCCTCTACCAGCCCTATGGGTCCGCCTGCCTGGGCCTCAGGGGATATATGGCCTATTGAGGCCCCCCGTGTAGCTCCGGAAAAACGCCCGTCTGTTATGAGGGCTACATCCTTATCCATGCCTATGCCGGCAATAGCCGATGTGGGGGCAAGCATCTCCCTCATACCGGGCCCGCCCCTGGGTCCCTCATAGCGTATAACTATGACGTCACCTTTTTCTATCTTTCCGCCCATAATAGCTTCCAGGGATCCTTCCTCGCTTTCAAACACCCTGGCCCTTCCCTTATGGTAATGCATGGAGGGATCCACGGCAGACCTTTTGACCACGCAGCCCTCGGGAGCCAAATTGCCGAACAAAATTGCCAGTCCCCCGTCTTTATTATATGGGTCCCGGACCGGCTTTATTACATCTTTATCCAGTATCTCGGCCTTTTCTATATTCCCGGCCGTATCCTTTCCGCTCACGGTAGGGGTCTTGCCGTTTATAAGGCCGTTCTTATATAATTCATTCATCACCGCTTCCACTCCGCCGGCAGCATACAGGTCCTGTATATGGTGATTTCCCGCCGGGCTCAGCCGGCACAGGTTGGGAGTGCTGTTACTGACCTGGTTTACCAGTTCCAGAGAGAACCCGACTTTGGCCTCATTGGCTATTGCCGGCAGGTGCAGTATGGTATTTGTAGAGCACCCCAGGGCCATATCCACTGCCAGCGCATTCCTTACTGATTCAGGGGTCACTATGTCCCTGGGCTTTATATCCTGCCTTACCAGGTCCATTATCCTGAAACCTGCTTCCCGGGCCAGCCTAAGTCTTTTTGAATATACTGCCGGTATAGTGCCGTTCCCGGGCAGTGCTATACCAATGGCTTCAGACAGGCAATTCATGGAATTTGCCGTAAACATGCCGGCACAGCTGCCGCATGTAGGACAGGCTTGATCTTCTATTTCCTTCATATCACTGTCATCAAGACTGCCTTTTTTATACCTGCCGATAGCTTCATAACAGGTGCTGTAGTCTATGTCCTCTCCCCGGAATTTTCCTGCCATCATGGGACCGCCGCTTACTACCAAAGCCGGGATATTCAGCCTGAGTGCCGCCATTATCATGCCCGGGACTATTTTATCGCAGCAGGGGACCAGGACCAGGCCGTCAAAAGGATGGGCCATTGCCACAGCCTCTATGCTGTCTGCTATTATCTCCCTGGTAACCAGTGAATATTTCATGCCTACATGATTCATGGCTACACCGTCACACACCCCTATGGTACAGAATTCCTGCGGGGTCCCCCCGGCAGCCAGTATGCCTGATTTAACCGAATAGGTTATGCTGTTAAGATGCATATGTCCCGGTATAAGTTCATTAAAAGAATTGACTACCCCTATAATAGGCTGCTGTATATCCCTGTCGGTAAAGCCCAGGGACTTAAATATCGACCTGTGCGGGAGTCTTTCTGCTCCTTTTTTCATCTTATCGCTTCTCAAATCTCCTCCTCTTTAATGTTTATATGCCTAAAAAAATATATGCCACGCCCGGGGGCTTCTGATTAAGAATTCAGGATTTATATAAAAGGATCAAGGAAAAAGAAAATATCCTGAATCTAGGATATAATGCCCACTGACAGGACAGATAGTGAAATAATAAGGACCACGATAATGGAGCCGGCAATCGTGCGACTGCCAGATCCGTAACTCCTGACTCTGGTGGAAAACATAATTTTCGCGTCCCTTATTTCTCTCATCTCTAATTCCTCATATTTTACGATATTTCATAATATCACAGTTGATATGGTAAGACAATTGCAGATTATTAATTTTTTGTTAAATATCATCTCCGGAGATCTTTTCAAAGAACTTTATAATGGCTCCATGATCAAGGTCTGAATAGCCGGAAGCCATAAGTGACTTCAGCACCTCAGACATGAATGCGGTCAGGGGCAGCGGCACCCCCAGCGAATCAGCTGCATTTAAAGCGTTCCTTATGTCCTTGTGGTGGAGCCCTATGGTAAATCCCGGCTTATAATCTCCGGTAAAAACCCTGGGAGCTTTGCTGTCCAGGACATTGCTTCCGGCCAGCCCGCTTTTTACGGCATG
>Ga0180429_10002397_pt1 | contig 15481 bp, 15 predicted proteins | sample SS_ome_FD_132428 | JGI IMG/M metagenome (GOLD analysis project Ga0180429, IMG submission 132428) | Hypersaline lake sediment archaeal communities from the Salton Sea, California, USA - SS_1_S_1 metaG | ecosystem: Environmental > Aquatic > Non-marine Saline and Alkaline > Hypersaline > Sediment ...
CTCCTCGACCTGACGGGCCGTAATGGGCTCGCCTTCGCCAGCATAGGTGACGAGCTTCTCGATCTAGCCGGCCAGTTCCCGCAGTTTGGCCCCCACATACAGGCGCAGCAGGTCCACGGCGGCCGGCTCGATGCGGACGCCGCGCTGGCGCGCGTGGCGCCCGATCCACGCGGCCACCTGATTGTCGAAGGGCACGCGGAACTCCACCGCCATCCCACGTGCACCCATTTCCTTGTACAGACGCCGGCGCATGTCCACCTTGTCGGCCACAAATACGGCGATGCTGGTGTCGACCGGGTCGGAGACCAGGGGTTCGAGGGATCCGCAATCGGCGCTGGAGAGCCGCCCGGCCGAGCGCAGCACCACCAGGCGGTGGGCGGCCATCACGGGGTAGGAGCGGTACGCATCGAGCAGACGCGCCACGTCCAGGCCCTCCCCGTGAAAGGTGTCGACATTGAAGTCGGGAGCCTCCGGGGCCAAAGCGGCCAGCAGCCAGGCCGCGGCTTCATCGCGTTCGTACTCGCCCTCGCCGTAGAGCAGGTAGTAAGGGTGGCGGTGGCCCTGCTCAATCTGCTGGCGCAGGTCTTCCTCGGTCGTCTTGCGACGGCGCGTGCTCTTGGCCATGGGCGGGGAGTCTCAGGGCTGGCGGGGCGGATCAGCCGCCGCGCCGGTACCCCTGTCCGGGGCGCCGTTGTCGCGGGCGCCGGTATCGGTGATGCGCGTCTCCCCCTCGACCTCGCGGTATTCGGCGTCCACGACGCGCGACCGGTCGATGGATGGGGCGGCGTCCGCGTCTGCGCCGCGCCGCTGGCCGGCCACCGCGCGCCCGGATCCGGCGCGGCGCAGGAGCCGGTAGCAGAGGTAGGCCAGGGCGAGAAAGAGGACGAGCTTGATCAACGCTTCTCCAATGGACTTCAGTTGAACTTACCCGCGCCTCACGGCAGGGTCAATTGGCGGGTGCTCTCGGCGCCTGCGGCAAAGACCCCACACCGGGTGCGGCCCCCCGCCCGCACGGCCCGGCGCTCTAGCCCCGCCGGCGTCGCGAGCGCCTGGAGTTGCCGGCGCCTCCGCTGCGCCCTGACCGGGTCGCGCGCCGAGCCTTGGACCCGCGCTTGGCCCGGCCCGCGTGTCCGGTCTTGCCCGCGGCGCCCCTGGCGCCCTGACGGCCCCGCTTGGAGGGGCCGGAGCGCCGCCCGCCGGGCTCGCCGCGGGACAGGATCACGAGGTCCAGGCGCTGCAGGGCCAGGTCCACGCGGGCCACCCTGAGCCGAATCGCCGTGCCGATGCGGTACCGGTCACCGGACCGCCCCACCAGGCAGTGACGCCGGTCGTCGAGCTCGTAGTACCCGTCGAGGGCGCTCAGGGGGCAGAAGCCCTCCACCATCAGGTCCCCCACCTCGGCGAAGATGCCGCCGGGCAACAGGCCGGTGACGCGACCGTCGACCTCGTCCCCCACCCGGCTGAGCATGTAGCGCAGTTGCAGGGCGCGCACGTGGGCGCGCTCGGCCCCGTCGGCGCGCCGCTCGCACTCGGTCGTCCACAGACCCAGCCACTCGAGGTCCTCGCCCGCCCCATCGACCGCCTGGCCAGCCTCTGTCGCGACCACACCCGTCCCCCTCCCGGCGCGGTGCAGGGCGGCCTTGACCGCTCGGTGCACCTGCAGGTCCGGGTACCGGCGAATCGGCGAAGTGAAGTGCAGATACAACGGCGCGGCGAGGCCGTAGTGACCGCGCTGCCGGGACGAGTACTCGGCCCGCATCATGGCGCGCAGCAGGAGCTGGCTGGCCAGGTCCGCGTCGGGGCGGCCGGCAAAGGCGGCCAGGGCCTGCTGGAGCTGGGCCGGCGTGGGCGCCGCGCCCCGCTCGGCCACGGGTACTCCGAGGTCGGCGGCGTAGTCGGCAAAGGCGGCCAGTTTGGCCGGGTCCGGCGGCTGGTGCACGCGGTAGAGCACGGGCAGGGAGCGCGTCTGGGCGAAGGCGGCCACGGCCTCGTTGGCCACCAGCATGAACTCCTCGATCAGCTGGTGGCTCTCGAGCCGGGGCCGGCACCCCAGGCCCACGGGCAGACCGTCCGGCCCCAGGTCCACGCGAGGCTCGGGCAGGTCGAAGTCGAGAGCGCCGCGCTCCAGACGCCGGGCCCGCAGACGCCGGCTGAGCGCGTGCATGGCGCGCAGCAGCTCGCCCCACTCGCCGGCCTGCCCCGCGTCGCCCTCGCCGTCCAGGGCCGCCTGTACCTGCTCGTAGGTCAGGCGGGCCCGACTGCGGATCACGGACTCGCACAGCTGGCTCTCCAGCACGCGGCCGCCCCCGTCGATGGTGGCCTGCACGGACAGGGTCAGGCGGTCCAGACCGGGGGCCAGGCTGCACAGGTGCGAGGACAGGCGCTCCGGCAGCATGGGCAGAACCTCGTCCACCAGGTAGACGCTGGTGCCCCGCTCGCGCGCCTCCCGGTCCAGGGCCGAGCCGGCGCGCACGTAGTGGTCCACGTCGGCGATGTGCACGCCCAGCCGGCAGTGGCCGCTGTCGGTGAACTCCAACGACACGGCGTCGTCGAAGTCGCGGGCCGCGCGCGGGTCGATGGTGAGGATGGGGACGGAGCGCAGGTCGACGCGGGCGCCGGCAACCGCCTCCACGTCGTCGCCGCAGGCCTCGGCCTCGGCCAGGGCCGGGCCCGGGAACTCGGTGCGCAGCTGGTGCGCGGCCACCACGGCGCGCCGGTCCGTGGCCGGATCGGCGGGCTCGCCCAGGACTTCGGTCACCCGGCCGGCCGCGGGCAGGCCGGCCGGTGTGAGGGCGGTCACCAGCACCGCCACCTTGACCCCGGCGCCGGCCGCGGGCGGGGGCGGCTCAACCAGCTCTACCAGGGCCGCCGATGACTTGCCGTCCGGTCGTACCCCCAGGCGTCGGCCCAGTCTGGTCACCGTGCCCACCAGACGCGCGGCCGGGCGCTGGCGGATGGCCACGACGCGTCCCTCGGGCAACTGGCCGCGCGCGGCCCGGGCCAGGATCTCCACCTCCACCCAGTCGCCCTCGGAGGCGCCGGCCAGATTCCGGGCCTGCACCAGCACGTCCGGTTCGGCGCCGCTGCGGGCCACAAAGCCAAACCCCCGGGCGTGGAGACTCAGGTGTCCCACGGCCCGTTGCCCGGCTCGGGCGCGCACATACTGGCCGCGCCCGAGCCGGGCGACCAGGCCGGCCTCCTCCAGTTCGCGCACGGTGCGGCGCAGCTGGCGGTACCGAGCGGCGGACACCCCGAGTTGGCCGGCCAGCTGCTTGAGCTTGCAGGGCCGGTATTCGGGGGCCTCGAGACAGGCGAGGATCTGCTGGCGCAAGCGGGTGCCTCCGGCGGTGGAAAGGCGACGGGCAGCCCCGCTGCGCGGGACTGCCCGGGTCTGGGTCAGCTGGCGGGAGCGCCTACTGCTCGCCCGGCCACTTGAGCGGGTAGGGTTCGGTCTTGCCCTCCTCGCGCCAGCGGCGTTCCATGTTGTGAATGAGCTTCACCATGGCGCCCTCGATGGCCGCGATCTGCTTGAGTGCGCTCACCGTGAAGGTGGGAAATGTGGGCTCCACAATCTGCGTGAGCGTGCGCGCCAGTTCGCGCTTGGCCGCGTTGTGGCCGGCAGTGATGTACTTGTCGTCGTACACCGGGAAGGACTCCATCTCGTCCAGGAAGGCCTGGATGACCTCCTTGATGTCGCGCGCCTGGGCCTCCGTATCCGGGCTCTTCAGGTGCTGGCGGTACTCCAGCAGGGTGTCCCAGTACTCGGTCGTGCCCTGAAGTCTCTCCACATAGGGCCCGAGCTGATCCTCCTTCTCACCACATCCCATCATCCACAGCACGGCGAGGACGACGCAGGTAATCCTCATCTTTCTTCGCCTCCGGCAAGGGTGAACCTTTCCGTCCGCCGGTCACGGAGCCGACGGCGTGGACTGAGGCCTGACCGCACGGACGCGGGTCACGGCCCTTGTTGCAGGCTCGCGGCCATGGCCGCGGCCATCGCGCCCGGAAGTGCGGGCGCGGGATGGAGCAGAAGCGAGGCGGCGAGCCCGGCACAGATTGCCGTTGAGCTCGCCGCCGATTAGCAGAGTCAATGACACCAGATAGGCGGACAGCAGCAGCACGATGACACCGCCGAGAACGCCGTAGATGAAGTTGTAATACCCGAAGTTGCGCACGAAGTAGCCGAAGCCGCCGGCGATCACCGACCACAGGCACAGGAAGAGCAGACTGCCGGGCAGGACATCCGCCCAACGCTGCTTGACATTGGGTGCCACCCGGTAGATGGCCGCGACCACGGTGAGTGTCCCCATGATGCCGATGAACCGGCGCAGCGGGCCGGCCAGGGAGTGCCACAGGGACCAGTGGCGCGTGAGCCAGGCCTCCACCTGGTCGCTGAAGGCACTCACATTGAACAGGGTTACCAGGGCCACCCCCAGGCTGATCACCCACACGAGGGACAGGCCGCGCCGCAGCCAGAAGCCCCGCGTTTCGCGGGCCCGGTACGAGCGCGACAGGGCCACCATGGTGGTCGACATGCTCGCCGAGGCCGGCCACACCACGCCGACGATGCCGATGAAGAAGAGACTGCGCGACGACAGGTGGCCAATGTTGCTCTCGAAGATGTTCGCCACCGGGCCGGGCACCACGACACCGAGGTCGCGGAAGATGCGCCCGAACGCATCGAGGGGTATCTCCAGGATGCCCAGGAGGGTGGTGAGCACGACCAGGCCGGGAAAAATGGCAAAGACGAAGTCGAAGGCCATGGATGCGGCCGCGTCCTGACAGCTGTGGCGATAGGCCGTGCGCGCCGTGATGCCGGCCAGGCGGCGGAGACGGCACGCCCATGTGCTCAAGGCGGCCAGCATCTCTCGCCTCGGCCCGCTCGACATGCCGGCTCTGCCCCGCCCGGCTCCAGGGCCCACCGCCACTGCCCCTTAAGCCAGGATCTCAGCCCGCAGCTTCTCGAGGAGGCGCAGTGCGGCCTCTATATCGCCGGCCTGATCGGGCGAGAACTCGCGCTCGATGGTGAGGGGACCGTCATACCCCAGGTCGTTGAGCTTGCGCAGGAAGGCCTCGATGTCCACGTCGCCCTCACCCAGCGGCGCGTCCTCATACCAGGGCTGCCCCGGCTTGCGGGCTACGCAGGCGTCCTTGCAGTGGACGCTGCGCACGTATTTCCCGACGCAATCGAGGGCCTCGAGTGGGGCGCCGGCGCCGTACAGAATCATGTTGGCCGGGTCGAAGTTGACGGCCAGGTTGTCGCGCTCCACCGCCTCGATGAACCCGAGCAGTCCCGCGGCCGTCTCCTGGCCCGTCTCGAGGTGAAAGCGCTGGCCATTGCCGGCGCAGCGATCGCAGACCGCGCGCGTCACCTCGACCACCTCGCCAAAGGCGGGCGAGGTCCTGTCGTGGGGCACGAAGCCGAGGTGCATGCCAACGGCCTCGACGCCGAGGGCGGCGGCGAAATCGGACAGCTCGAGGGTCTGGGCCAGGCGTTCCCGGCGCCGCGCCGCGGGCACGAGGCCCACGGTCTCGACGACGCGCTCGACCGTGGCGTAGTCATCGTCCTCAAAGCCCACGAAGAGCACGGTGATGGCGATCCCGGCCTCGGCGAACTGGGCCTTGATCTCGGCCGTGCGCTCGGGCGTGCGGTGCTCGGCCGAGGGCGCGTGCAGCTGCACGGTTGGCACGCCCAGGGCGCGGACAGCGTCGAGCCCGGCACCCAGGCCGCCCTGGATGGATGTGAAGATGCCTGTTGCCCACTTCTCCATGGTGTCGCCTCTCCCCTCCTGTGCCGGCGCGGCCGGGGCCCGGCCCGCGCCTCGGATACCTAGAACTTGGTGGCGCCGTGGATCTCGGCCGTGTTGCCGCCCTTGCCCTTGGCCTTGTACAGGGCGGCGATCATGGCCTGAAACACGGCATTGGCCGTTTCGCTGTCCGACTTGGAGACCTTCTGCTCCACTGTGACCACCCCCAGGCTTGCGGCCAGGGGCATGGTCGTTTTCTCGACCTGGACATTGGCCGACCCCAGGCCGCGGCGCATCTGCACCACGCGCTGGCGCGCGGCATTGCCGTCGAGGCGCGCGGCCACGGCGAAGTTGGCGCCGTCGATGCGGTAGAGCTCCTCCCCCTCCTGGAGCAGGCGGGCCAGACCCTTGGCCGAGGCCTTGAGCATGCGATCACCCATGAGCCACCCGTGGTCGGAGTTGATCTTGGCCAGTTGGTCGAGCCCGATGGCGATACAGGTGATGGGGCCGGACTGAGAGAAGGCCTTGAGCAGCTTGGGCAGATTGATGCGGAAGAGACTGACCTTGTTGGGCAGACCGGTGAGGGGGTCCTTGCCGATGAGCTGGCGCCAGCGCTTGTTGTCCTCCTCGAGCTCCTGGAGACGGCCCTTGAGCTCCTCCACCTCCTGAGTGAGCACGCTGATCTGCCGCGTGGCCCGGTCGCCGTCGGCCCCGGCCGGCGCCTCGGTCTCCGCGGCCGACTCCGCCTTGCCTCCCCCGTTGGCCTTGGCCGCCTTCTTGGTCTTGGCGCTCGCCTTGACCTCTCCGTTGCCGTTGGCCGCGGCAGCGGACTTGGACTTCTTCTTGACCACCTTCTTTTTGCCCGGCGCGGCCGCGTCGCCCTGCTCGGCGGCATCGGCCTCGGCGTCGGAGCCCCCGCGGCTCTTGTGCAGATCGCGCAGCTGCCGGCCCCGCTCGCCGCTTTTCTCCAGCATCTCGCGGGCCCGGTTGACCATGCCGCCCACGATGCTCTTGTCGGAGATGATCTTGAGGCACTGCTGCATGGTGCCGCTGAAGAAGGAGGCCGCCTTCTTGTAGTCGTCGGCGTCGCTGGTCAGTTCGTACAGGCGGTACCCGATCTCAGCCAGCAGCAGGCGCAGGCGGAGTTCCTCCTCCTGACCGGCCTTCTGCAGGGTCTCGTAGTTGCGCTCGAAGAAGGTGCGGCTCAGACGCAGGGCCTCGACCTCGTTGGTGGCCAGGTCCGGCGTGACGGGGTGCTCCTTGTACTCGGGCAGATCGCGCTTCCACCGCCCCCGCGCCTTGCCCAGGCGGGTGGAGAAGGCCTCGACGTCCTCGGCCTCGTAGAAGCGTTGGTGGTCGCGGTAGAGCCAGCCGATGCGCAGGTAGTAGCGGGCGATCTGGCCCGGCACGGGCTTGTCGCGCAGGCACTGGGAGAAGATGGCCAGGTGGAACTTGGCGATGGCGCTGGCCAGGGGGGTGTCATCGCCGATGCGCTTGAGCAGAGACTGCCCGGCCCCCTTGCCGGTGGCCGAGGCGGACTTGAGGGCCTGCAGGCCGTCCTCGCGGAAGTCTTTCTTGTAGGCCGGATTGTCGCCACAGGTGCGGTAGTCGGCGTCGTCCACCTCGCCGGTGAAGCCGCACTTGGCGCACGTCCCCATGAAGAACTGCAGCGGATCGACCGTGTCGAAGCCCGGCTTCTGCCAGCGGTATTCAGTGGGGTGTCCGTCCCCCTCCTGCTTGCGGGCGCGGGCCATGTCGCGCTTGAGGCGATAGTGCGAGTTCTCCTGGCCACAGGCCGGGCACACGATCGTGTAGGTGCGGCAGATCTGCTGCAGTTCCTGTTCGCTGAGCATGTCCGGGGAGTTCCTTGGATATACCCGATTCGGTGCGGTGTGAAGCGACAAGGTACGGTCTGGCCCACGGGCAGACAACCACAAAGGGGTGCGGCCGCTGGCGCCGCGGGAAAAGGAAAAAGGGAGGGCGACCACAGTCACCCTCCCCACTCTCCATGGCTGAGATCTACCGCCCTGGCGGGCTCAGGTCGCCGCCTCCGCGGCGGGTGCCGTCTCCGCGGTCTGAGCCTCGGACTGCGCCGAAGCCAGCACCGCCCGAACCCGCTTGCGGAACGACTTGATCCGCTCTTCCACCTCCTCGATCGAACGCAACAACTCCTCCTCCATGACCTCTGCAGACATGGACTCCTCCTGAGTGTAGACAGACTACAGGGGACGACTTACCGGGGAGGGGCGTCGGCCGTGGGGGGCCGGACGCCGGGGTACCGCTACCTGAACTGCCCTGCTGAACCGCCCGCGTGCCTCTGGGAGTGAGGAGCTCTCAGGGGGAGAGAGAGCTAGGGGCGGCTGTACGTGCGCAACTGGTCGCAGCGACTCGGATGGCGAAGGCGATGCAGAGCCTTCTCCTTGATCTGCCGGACCCGTTCCCGCGTGAGGCCAAAACGGGCGCCGATCTGGTCCAGCGTCATGGGCTCTTCGCCGTCGAGCCCGAAGTAGAGCTTGAGTATCTCGGCCTCGCGGCCCAGCAGCGACCCCAGAGCCGAATCGATCTGGCCCCGCAGGCAGCCGCGCATGACCTGATTCTCCGGCGATTCCTGCCGGTCGTCGGGCAATACGTCGAGGAGGCTGTGGTCCTCCTCCTCCTTGAAGGTGGCGTCAAGAGAGCGCACCGCCCGGCCGCAGAGCAGGGTCTCTTTGACTTCCTCCACCGAGACCTCGAGCTCGCGCGCGATATCCTCGGGATTGGGATCGTCGGCGCGCTCCTGTTGGAGCATGCGCGAGGTCTTCGAGATCTTGTACAGCAGGCCGATCTTGTTGAGCGGCAACCGCACCGTGCGCGACTGCTCGGCCAGCGTCTGCAGAATGGCCTGGCGTATCCACCACACCGCGTACGAGATGAACTTGAACCCCTTCTTTTCGTCGAAGCGCTCCGCCGCCGTGATCAGGCCCATGTTGCCGGCGCTGATCAGGTCGGCCAGGGGCACGCCGCGGTTCTGGTAGTCCTTGGCCACGCTCACCACGAAGCGCAGGTTGGCTTCGACGAGCCGGTTCCGGGCCGCCTCGTCGCCGCGCTTGATCTGGCGGGCCAGGTCGACCTCTTCGGCCGCTGTGAGCGGTGTCGAGTGGGCGATTTCCCCTAGATACGACCCCAGGGAATCCTCCATGTCCCAAAAGGAAGCTTTCGCCGTCACGGCCATCTGCACGTCCTTGTCTAGGTGATGCGTCCGCCTCGATGATCACCGGCGATACCTGTCTGGTCGAGCGACAGGCGCCCGGGTCGCACACCCCACCCAATCTGCCACCGCGACAGAACCTACCGCGGCTGGCAAACAAAAGTACCGGGACGTGTGAGGGGTGTCAAGCTCTTTGTAGCGCCCAGGGGGGTGCGAAGGAGGGGCCGATGCGCCTGGGACACAACAAGTTAGATCACCCCGGCACCCTCCAGGGCGGCTCTCTGCAACGCTCCCAGTTGGGCCATCCCTGCACTCGCCAGGTCGAGCAGGGCGTCCATCTCGGACCGGCTGAACGGCTGGCCCTCGGCCGTGGCCTGGACTTCGACGAGGCCGCCCGATCCGGTCTGCACCACGTTCATGTCGGTCTCGGCCCCGGCATCTTCGGCGTAGCACAGGTCGAGCCGCGGCTCCCCCTGCACCAGGCCCACACTGACCGCCGCCAGGGAGTCGCGCACCGGATCGGCCTCCAGCTCGCCGCGGCCCAGCAACGCGGCCACGGCACAGCGCAGCGCGACATAGGCGCCGGTGATGGAGGCGGTGCGCGTGCCGCCGTCCGCCTGGATCACGTCACAGTCCACGTGCAGGGTGCGCTCCCCCACGCGGTCCAGGTCGACGACGGCCCGCAGCGAGCGGCCGATGAGGCGCTGGATCTCCCGCGTGCGGCCGTTTGGCTTGCCCGTGGTCGACTCGCGGGCGATGCGCTGGGGCGACGAGCCCGGGAGCATGCCGTACTCGGCCGTGAGCCAGCCCTTGCCGCGGCCCACGAGGAAGGGCGGCACGCGGTCGGCAATGGAGACGGTGCACAGGACGCGGGTGTCCCCCATCTCCATGAGCACGGAACCCGGCGAGGCGCTGGTGTATCCGGGCGTGATAACGACGGGGCGCAACTGGTCGACGGACCGACCATCGGGACGCGGCAAGGGGCAGTCTCCGGTGAGGGGCGAACTACTCGGACATGAGGAAGCGGCGGTAGTCGTCGCCGTTCATGTCCACCAGGTAGCACATCTCCAGCAGGCGCGAGTGAATGCGCCCGCCGTGGGGCAACTCCTGCAGGGCGTCGAGGGGCTGGTTGGTGGTGACCACGGTGAAGCGCTCCTCGCTGTATCGGGCGTCCACCAGGTTGTACAGCATCTCCATCTCCCACTCCGTGCCCCGCTGGACGCCGAAATCGTCGAGGACCAGGTAGGGCATGTTGCACAGTTCCTCGAGGATCTGCCAGGTCTGCCCGTACCGCCGGCTCTCGGCCGAGAAGGTGTCCTTCAGCTGCTGGAAGTACTTGAGCGACAGATTGAGGAAGCGGCCCGAGCGGTTGCGGTGCAGGATAAGCTCGTTGAGCAGGATGGCGCTCACCAGCGACTTGCCCGTGCCCGGAACCCCGTGGAGCAGGTAGCCCCGCTTGGGGTCTTTGCCCTCGTCCACCACGCCGGACACAAAGCGGATCACGCGCATGGCCTTGGAGGCCACCTGCAGGGGCGTGCGGCCATCGGGCGACACATCGCGGAAGTCGTGGCGGAACTTCCAGCGGAAGAGGCTGGGCACGTCGGCGTCCTGGAAGCGGCGCTTGACCTCGGCGAGGCGCCGGCGCACGGGCGCGCAGGCGCACCAGCAGCGCTGGGAGTTCTCGTCCCAGTACTGATAGGGCGACTGGCCACCGCAGCGGCACTGTTCTTCTATGCACGAGCACACCTTGAGCGTGCCGTACCGGCCGGCCTCCACGTGTGGGTCGTAGTACAGCCCGAGCCCATTGCAGTGGGGACAGGTGGCCGCTGCGGCCTCGGCAGGGCCGGTCATCCCCGCCTCCCGAGTTCGCGGTCGATGGCTCGCGCCGCGTCGCGCTGGGCGATCTCCCGCCGCCGGTCGTACTGGCGCTTGCCGCGGGCCAGGGCCACCTCGACCTTGGCGCGCCCGCGCTTGAAGTACAGCCGCAGCGGTATCAGGGTGAGGCCCTTCTGCTCGCTGCTGCCCACCAGCCGCTCGATCTCCCAGCGGTGCATGAGCAGCTTCCGCGGGCGCAGGGGCTCGTGGCCGAAATGGGTGGCCGGCCCGTACTCGCTGATGTGCACGTTGTGCAGGTAGAGTTCGCCGGCATCCACGCGGGCGAACCCGTCGCCCAGGCTGGCCTTGCCGGCCCTGAGGGCCTTGACCTCGCTGCCCACGAGAACGAGCCCGGCCTCGAAGGAGTCGACGATCTCGTACTCGTGTCGCGCCTTGCGGTTCTGGGCGATCAATTTGGTGCCCGACTCGGCGGGCGGTGTCTGCTTGGCCACGGTGGCAATTCGGGGGTTGACGCAGGGCGCGCCCAACTCGTACATTCACCCCTCGACAGGTTGTTGTGCCGAAGTGGCGAAATTGGTAGACGCGCTACGTTCAGGGCGTAGTGGGGTTTATCCCCGTGGAGGTTCGAGTCCTCTCTTCGGCACCAAACCTGCCTTTTTTATGTACGGCAGGCCGTGTGTTGGGTCCCCTGTGTCAGGTAGCTCGATGGGTGCCCAGACGCGGTGTGCCCGAACCAGGTGACTGCGCGCCGACCCTCACAGCGGGCCCCGCGGCAGAGCCCAGAAATCTACGGCGGGGCCGCACCCGCGCAAGGCCGCTGTTCCCATAACCTGACGTATCTGCTGAACTTCCGACCAAAGGAGCCCCCATGGCCGTCCTCCTGCACACCCGCATTCGCGTCGGTGATCTCGACCGGTCCATCAACTGGTACTGCCAGCACCTCGGCTTCGAGGTCAAGAGCCGCACGGACAAGTCGCCGGCCGGTAACCACGTGGCTCACCTGGAGCTGCCGGGCAATGAGCACACCATCGAGTTGACCTGGTCGCCGGACTACGACCTGAAGGTGCCCGAAGACCTGATGCACTTTGCCATTGGCGTGCCCGACCTGATCGCCTGCTGTGATCAACTGGAGAAGGACGGCGTGGAGATCTGGCCCGACGGGTGGCGCGAGAAGTTCGCCAGCGGCGGCAAGATGGCCTTTATCGACGACCCGGACGGGTACGAGATCGAGCTTCTCGAGCGCGTCTGACCTGGCATTTCACCAGCACAATCGACTCTTCAGCAGCCAGTTAGAAGCACCTCGCCCCACCTGAACCGGCCCGCCCACAGGCGAATCCTCGAGGAGGCCCTCAAGGAATCGCCGGGCGGGCCGATATTTGTAGTATGACTTAGTATCACCTCCCCTGACATACCATCGTAAAGACAAGGAGGTCTTTATCCATGGCAGCGCGAAAGACGAAGCTGATTGGCATCGAGGATGCGGCCAAGCTCTTCGGGAAGTCGATTCACCAGATGCGCGAATACAAGTCGAAGGGGTTGCTGAAGGTGGCGGACTGCTTGGGGAACAAGGATCTGTACGACATGGCTGAAGTGATCCTGTTGAAACATCTGATCCACGAGATGCGCGTGAACGAGGGGCTGTCGCTGTCCCAGATCTCGCGCCGGCTCGACCAGATGATGGGCCGCGCCGCCTGAGAGTGCCGGCCGTCAGTCGCGGCCAACACGACCAGGGAGTTCAGTCGCCCAGCACCGGCGACCACACCACCAGCACCACGTTCGAGGCCCGCCCCGGTTCACAGACCTGGGCGGGCCTCGGCGTTCTGCGCGGCTGTCGCAGTCCGGCGCGCCCTGCCTTGTGAGGCCCGGCCCCTGGTGCCTGGCCTGAGAAAGTTGCCACGTGGCGAGAATTGGACCCCAACAGGGCCTTGTTTGGATGAGTGCCATGTCCGGATGTGAACTGGTCAGACGGGGTGGCGCCGCAACGCCATCGTGCTGGTGGCTTAGCGTCCCGGCCCGCCCAGGCGGTCGCAGGCCGAGTTGACCAGGCCGAGCACCTGGTCGAACAGGTCCTTGACCCACCCGGGGAGCTGGCCGGCGCGATCCGAGTGGAAGGCGGCGGCGAAGCGGCGGCGCACCTGGGCCAGTTCGTCCTCTGAGCGCTCGCGCCCCACGCCCAATACCTGCTCGGGCCGCAGATTTCTGAGGTCGCCCAGCTGGACCACTACCTTGCCCTGCCCCCCCTCCCCCGTTGCCAGGCGGCCGGCCATCTCGTGCAGACGCCGGTCGAGCTTGACGTACTCGGTGCGCAGCCGCTCCAGCTGCTGTCCCGACCCGGCCGCCTCGCGCTCGGCCTTGATGCGCCGGGTGCGCTCGGCGCGCAGCTTGTCGCGCGTCTCCTCCTCGCGGCCCAGCGCCCCGCGCAGGCCGTGCATCTCCTCCTCCAGCTCGCGCGCCCGCCCGTGCGCCACCTCGGCCCGGTCGCGGGCCGCCTCCATGTACTCGCGCAGGCGCTCCGTGTCGGCGCGGCTCTGCTCGAGTTGAGCCCGCAGCTCAGCCATCTGCCGGCCGCCACCGGCCGTCCCCAGATCGAGGGGTACCACCTCGTCGAGATGGCCGAGAAACTGGCCGAGGGCGGAGGTCAGACCCGCGTTGTCCGCCGTGGCGGCCGCGCCATCCACGCGCTCGCGCACCCAGGCCCAGTGCCGCCGGTACTGCTGCTGCAGCAGGTCGGCAAAGGCGGCGCGCCGCGGTTCGGGGTTCTGCGCGGCCAGGATCTGGCGGTAGAGGAAGGTGCGATCAACGGGGCCGGCCACGGCCACCGGGGCGGGCGCCACGGTATCGTCGGGCCAGACGGGGACGAGGGCCTCCCGCGCGCTCACCTCGAAGGCCAGGGCCCGGTCTTCGAGGTCGTACACCGAGCCGTCATCGCACAGAATGCGGGCCAGCCACTGGTGCAATTCGTCAATGCCCTGGCCGCTGCGCAGACGCTCGTCGCTGTCGAGATACCGGCGCAGGGAGCGGACCTTCTGGCCCTCGACGCCGTGCCGGAACTGCTCGTATTGCTCTGGTGTCAGGATGCTGCCCGCTCCCCCCGCCGCTACCCGGCCGGTCCACTGGATGACACGTCAGCGCGCCTCCTGCCAGTACCCCTCGCGGTTGCGCTCTACTCGCCGCACCTGCCCCCGCCGCCTGGCCGGCACCAGTTCCTGGGTGTCCGGGTCGCGGGTGACCATCACGAACTGCTCGGCGTCGTCGGGGTCGGGCATGATCTTCTGCGGGATGCGCCGCGTGCTGCCGGCCACCCGCATCTCCACGCGGCCGATCTGCACCCCCTTGGCGATCTCGTCTTCGCTGAGCTCCATTTCGGCGTCGTCGCCACCGCCCTCGCCCTTGGCCTCTGCCGCCGCCTCGGTCTTCTTGCGCTTCTCCTCGATCGCGCCCTGGCGCTCGTCGCGAATGCGCTCCTCGATCTGGTCCATCATCTGGGTGCTGCGCTGCTTGAGCTCGGCGGTCTCGTCGCTGTCCATGTCCGGGAAGAGCCGCCGCAGGCGGCGGTTGAGGAAGTTCTCGGCCTGGTGGCGCGCCTCCTTCATGTCCGAGGTGGCGTTGTAGAACTCCTCAATCTGCTTGCTGATGCGCAGCAGTCGGAGCTCCTTGCGGAACCGCGTCTTCTTGGTGACGTGATCGACCAGGCTGATCAGGCACCGCATGTCGGCGGCCGGGCGGACGCGCTCGTGCGCGTCATCGGAGTGCAGGCGTTCGGCCATCTCATCCGGGCTGAGATTCTCGAGCTCATCGACGAAGGTGGGCTCGATGGTCATGTTGCCGATGCGCTCCACGCCGCGCTTCATGATGGCGCTGTACGGGTGGAGGCGCACGGAGAGCATGCGGATTTCCTGGTCCTTGCGCTCCATGATGTCGATGCAGCGGTCCAGGATCTCGACGTCCTCCATGAGGCCGTGCACGGCAGGCGCCATGTCCACGTCCGCCCCGTCGGCGGCGGTCACCTCGGCCTTGTGGTCAATCAGGAAAGCGATGGCGTCGTGATACTCGGGGTTGATCTTCTGCATGCTCTCGAAGACCTGCACGTACTTGACCGTCTCGGACACGGCCTCGCGCACGCGACGCTCCAGCTTGTCGCGCGCTTCGCCGGACAGGATTGAATTTCGGTGCTCGGCGGCCTCGGCCTCGGAGATCTCTCCCTTCTTGACCCGCTCGTCCACCTTGCGCAGCTGCTTGATCTGCTCGGCCTCCTCCTCGGAGACCACGCCCTGGGCCATGTACGAGTTGAGGCGCTGGGGCACCTTCTCCAGCTCCTTCTCCTCGAGCTCGGAGCGGCGCCTCTCCGCCCGCTCCAGGTGGCGCTTGGCCTCCTTGGCATCGACCTCGCCCGAATTGATCGCCTCCTGGGTGTCGGCATCCACCGCGGGGCCGCTGTCCGCCGCCGTCTCGGCCTGGACCACGGCCTGGGCCACCTCGGCCGCCAGGTCCGGCCTGGCCTCCAGGGGCGCGGGCGCGGGCCGCTCCAGCTTGGGCGCGCCGCCGAGTTCGGCGATGGCGCCCTGCACGCACTCGAGCACATTCACGTCGCCTGGGGACAGGTTGGCGTCCTCGAAGGCCTCGCGCACCGAGTCCTGCTGGCTGAAGCGCCTCAGGGCCCGGGCCCCCTTGGACTGGAGGGTGGACACGTCCCAGTTCAGGCGCTTCACGC
>Ga0180429_10002398_pt1 | contig 15477 bp, 13 predicted proteins | sample SS_ome_FD_132428 | JGI IMG/M metagenome (GOLD analysis project Ga0180429, IMG submission 132428) | Hypersaline lake sediment archaeal communities from the Salton Sea, California, USA - SS_1_S_1 metaG | ecosystem: Environmental > Aquatic > Non-marine Saline and Alkaline > Hypersaline > Sediment ...
AGCGAATTCCTTTGTAATGGCTGCAAATTACCCAAGTCCGCCGCCAATTTATCCTTTTCCGGTCAAATCCGCCACCCGAATTCTCCCTCCCTCCAAAACCAAACGAGCCCGTTCCTGCACCCTTTTTCGCTGGGCGAGGCACGCACCCCTTGACCCCGATGCGTTCCGGTGGTATTATTGAGCGATTATGGTGCGAGACCGATACGATCTTATACTGTGTCGTGTTCATTCAACTTCGAGTGTAGCGGCCTCCCGGGCGACGGAAAGTTACTGAAACTAACGACTTCGCCTCGGCATCTTGCTTGCGACCGCGACTGATTCTCTTGCCCCACCGGCCCTCTTGTGGCAGTTTGCGCTCCCCGCGCGGGGACTGCTCGCCGACTGACCGCACGCCTGGCGTCCACCAGAAGCGACGGGGCCTGTTTTCCCCGGTACGTAACGCGATGCCGATGTTGGCAGCCGCTTTGAACACTAGTTTGTTTTTATGAAACGAGTCCATTGATGAAATTCGACAATCTTGGCCTGATTGAGCCGATCCTCCGAGCCGTCCAGGCCGAGGGCTATCAGACCGCCACTCCCATCCAGATGAAGGCCATCCCAGAGGTAATCGAAGGCCGCGACCTGATCGGTTGTGCCCAAACGGGAACCGGCAAGACCGCCGCGTTCGCGCTGCCCACCTTGCAGAAGCTTTGTGCCCGAGCCGCCGAGCCCCAAAAGGCGAACGGCCGTCGCCGCCCGGGCAACCGCCGCCCTATTCGGGCGCTGATCTTATCGCCGACACGCGAACTGGCGACCCAAATCGCAGAGTTCTTTTCCGCGTACGGACGCTTCACGCCCCTGCGACACACGGTCGTCTACGGAGGCGTATCGCAGCGACCCCAGGTGCGGTCCTTACAGAACGGCGTCGACACCCTGGTCGCGACGCCCGGCCGGCTGCTCGATCTGATAGGTCAAGGGCACATCGACCTAACGGCGGTCGAGATCCTCATCTTGGACGAAGCCGACCGGATGCTCGACATGGGATTCATCCATGATCTGCGACGAATCGTGGCCCACGTGCCGCGTGGACGTCAGACGCTGATGTTCTCCGCAACGATGCCGGACGAAATCCGCGGATTGGCCGCCGAGTGGTTGCGCAAACCCGTGCATGTGCAGGTCGCGCCGGCCGCCGCGCCCGCCGAAACGGTCGAGCAGTCGGTGTACCTGGTGGAACCCAAGCAGAAGCCGCGTTTGCTCTCGCACTTCCTGCAAAACACGCCCAGCACTCGCACGCTGGTTTTCTCTCGAACGAAACACGGGGCCGACAAGATCGTTCGACGCTTGCTGCGCGAGGGGATTCGGGCAGCGGCCATTCACGGGAACAAGAGCCAAGCAACGCGACAACGCGTGCTCGAGCATTTCAAGTCCGATCGGCCGCCGGTCCTGATCGCTACCGACGTCGCCGCTCGCGGACTGGACGTGCACGGCATTTCGCATGTGATCAACTACGATATGCCTCACGATCCTGAAACCTACGTTCACCGCATCGGCCGCACGGGCCGCGCCGGTGCCGAGGGGATCGCCGTCTCGTTCTGCGGACGCGACGAGCATGCCCAATTGCGGTTGATCGAACGTCTTATCCGGCGCACGATCACGATCCAGCGGCAGCCCGAGTTTCCGCCGGGTACGGAAAAATCATCAAGCCCATCTCCGGTCGTTGCGAAGGGGACACAACCGGCGCGACGCAAATCACGACCGCCACGGCAACGACGCTCGAAGTCGAACGGGAGTTTTCAAGAGGGCAGCGGCAAGACGGCCAAGCCGAGCGGACGCACCGCAAGGCGGCGACGCTATCGCGCTGCCGTCTGATATCGTGACGCCGGGTGCCGTTAGCCCGGCAATACCCACGGCTCGCGATAAGCCCGCCGGAGCATTCGAGCCGCTTCATCGTTGCCAACAATCTGTTCGGTATCCGGGTCCCACGCAAACCCGTCGATACCCAGTTGCATGGCGATGTTGCCCAGGTGGCAGATGGTGATCGAGCGGTGGGCAACCTCGGCCGGGGCGACCGGTTCCTCGCGCGAGAGCACGCAGTCGATGAAATTGCGAAAGTGGTTGTCGCTCTGGTAGAGGTGGATTTCGCTGGGGCCGATCTGGCTGTCGAGAATTGCCTTAGGGTTGGCGTCGTGACGCCCCCGGTTGGCCCAGACCTCGCCTTCGGTGCCTTTCCAGGTCACGCCGCCGCGGAGCTTATTCGATATCGCCAGCTTCACGCCGTTTGCATAGATGGCCTCGAAATAATAGTCGGTCGCCGTGTCCCAAACTGCATCCGGCGGGAAAGCGCCCTGGGCGGCCTGGATCTTCACGGGCCCGGTTCGCTCGGTGCCCATCCCCCATTGCGCACAGTCGGGATGATGGCCGCCCCAGTCGGTCAACTGGCCGCCCGAGTAGTCCAACACCCAGCGAAAGTTCACGTGACACCGGGCAGCACAGTAAAACGCCTCGGGCGCCGGACCGAGCCACATATTGTAGTCGAACCCTTCGGGCACCTTCTCCGGCTGCTTGCGAGAGCCGGTCTTTCCGTAGTCGGGCCGTCCGCCGGGCAGGCCGCACTCGACCGTCTCCAGCTTGCCGATCCGGCCGTTGAGGACCAGTTCCGCGGCGCGGCGGAAGTTGCGGTCGCTCCGCTGCTGGCTGCCGGTCTGAAGCACAACTCCGTATCGCTCGACCGCGTCGGCCATGATCCGCCCGTCGGCGACCGTCAGCGATAGCGGCTTCTGGCAGTAGATGTCCTTGCCGGCCTTGCAGGCGGCCACCACCAGCGCGGCGTGCCAATGGTCGGGCGTGGCGATTTCCACCGCGTCGATATCTTCGCGGGCGAGCAGTTCGCGGAAATCGGCGTAGGGCGCGCAGCCCTTGTACTTGCCCGATCGCTTGTCGTCGGCGTATCGCTCTTCGACCCTTCGTCTTGCGGGCTCACGCCCACGGACGCTACCGCCCCAATAGCCGGGCCCCTCGCGATTCACATCGCAGACGGCCACCACCTGCACCCGATTGTCGCCCAAAAAGGCGCCCATGTCGCCGCTGCCTTGATTGCCAGTTCCGATCATCCCGACACAAATCCGGTCGTTGGCGGCCGCGCCGCCTTCGGCCCCCAAGGCGGAAGCGGGCACCAGATACGGAGCAGCAATTGTCGCGGCGCCCAAACCGGCCGCTTGCTCGAGAAACCGGCGACGTGTTTGGCGATCTCGGCGGTGAGTATTAAGGTTCTTGTTCATTTCGGTCTCCCAAGAAAGGATTCGGAACGTCACTGCGATTGCGAAAGCATGATTCAGTATAGCCGGCTCGGCCCGCCGTGCAAGCTGCGGAGTGCGGCGTTATGGCCAGAAATCGTCCGACCGGCGTTTGGCACGCTGATGAGAGGAAGAGGGGGAGAGTAGTGGTTAGTGGATAGTGGTTGGTGAAGGATTCGTCGTTTAGCGGGGCAGCATCGCTGCCCGTTTCTTGGGGGCTGTAGTTCTTCTGGTGTCAGGAGCGGACGGCACTCTTACGAGTCAACCAGTTCATTGTACGCATTCTTGACGTCCGCCCAAAGCGGCGGTGAGACATCTATCGTTCAAACGGTCCTCTGGTCACTTCAGTGCCACAATACAGACACACGGGATGCTTTCCGATGAGTGCGCGTTTGCACTGCGGACATGCCGGGTTGTTCTGTTTGGCGACCTTGCCGTCCAGTTTTCCGTCTCGCAGGTCGATCTCTTGAATCTTCCCGATGAGATCATCATCGCTGTAGCCATGCTGCTCTTTCAGGATTGTCCACAGGGCTTCCGTGATCATGAAGAGCTTCTCAACGTCGCATGTGATGGCCTCAGTTTGCGTTCGGACCTCTGCCGCAGTCCGGGCGGCCCTTTCTCCCGCCGCCTCGGCCCGATTCGCCCGAGCCATTTCGCCGGAAGCACCGCCTATGAATAAGCCTGACATCATGGGTTCATTCCTGTTTTCTAGAACGACAAAGCTCGCCTGCCGCGTTGGCTGGTGAGACGTTGAACCCTGCACACGCTAACTGCCGCCGCGATCAAATGCAGCGTTTCCGGCAGGGTCGGTTCATACCGGAAGTTTACCCCGCACTGCATGCCCACGCAAGCGTGGGCATGGCACCCGGATGGTGAGAAAAACGGGCAGCGATGCTGCCCCGCTAAACGACGAATCCTTCACCAACCACTATCCACTATCCACTATCCACTGACCACCAACCACCAACCACTAACCACCAACCACTATCCACTACTTCCTCCTGTTGACGCCATTCAAGTTCCCGGTAAATTGAAGTGCCATGGACGAAGCTGAAATCCGCCGACTCACGAACCGGGCCATCGAAGCCCTGCGCGACGAGAAATACACTCGGGCCGTGGCCATCGCCGATCAGCTTGCCGCGGACGTACCGGATGACCCGACGGTTCGGGCGATTCGCGCCCAGGCACTGTTGGCCGGCGATACGGCCGACGAGGCGCTGGCCGAGGCGCGCCGGGCGGTCGAACTGAGTCCGGCGAGCGAACACGCCCATCGACTGCTGGGCCTGGCGGCATGGCGAGCCGAGCGGCTCACGCTTGCTCAGCAGTCGCTCGAACGAGCGGTCGAGCTTTCCAGCCGGCGGCCGGACGTGTTGGCCGAGTACGCCTGGTTCATGGCCTCGGAGCGAGGTCCGCGGCTTGCGGAAGAGGCCGCCCGAGAGGCCGTCGACACCAACGAGACCTTGTCGACCGCCTGGGCCGCGTTGGGATTGGCACAATATCGGCTCCGCCACCGCCGAGAAGCGGAGGAGAGCCTCCGCCGAGCGTTGCAACTCGACCCGGACGACATCTACGCCCAATCGGCGATGGCGGTCCTGCTGCAAGAGATGCGCCAGGACGACAAGGCCGAGGCGCTGGCCGATCTGCTGCAAGACAACCCGGGCGCGGAAGAGTTCGTCGCCGCGGTACACGACGAGGCGAAGAATCGTCAGCTTGCGGGGATATTGGTCGAACGCGACCTGATGCCCGAGTCCCCCAGCGACGCCTGGCCTCGCCACGCGCCGTTGCTGTTGGTGATCGTCGTATCGGCGTTGGCCGTGTTGTACATGTTCTTCCGGCCCGGCGGAGTGGGACTGCTGATGATCGGGATTATTTTCCCGCTGCTGTTGCTGTGGGTGCTGCGGCGGCTTGCCCGTTAATCGGAGCAAAGCGATGAAAAAAAGACGGCGGCTGCTATTGTTGCTCTTCCTCGGCGCCGTGTTGGTTGTCGGCGCGATTGGCTATCGGTACTTCTGGCTATCGACACCGGTGGACAGTGGCCCGGCCGGGCCACAGGTGCCGCGAGAAGCGTTCGAGAAGACCTGGACCGATCGCAATGTGTTGCTGCTGGGCGTTGGCGACAGCGTAACCTCAGGGTTCGGGGTGCCGCGGCGGCACTCCTATTTCGGCCGCTTGGCGGAAAACCCTTACGACGAGTTCCCCGATATGCAGGGCATCTGCCTGTCGGCCGTGCTGCCCAATCTCGATACCCGCAACATGGCGGTCTCCGGCAGCACGTCGATCCAGCACGTGACTTACCTGGAGGACACGCTGGAGAAGCAACCGGACGATGTATTCGGACTGGTCGTCATGACCAGCGGCGGCAACGACATCATCCACGACTACGGCAGGTCGCCGCCGCGAGAAGGCGCCATGTACGGGGCAACTATCGAACAGGCCCAACCATGGATCGCGAACTTCGAGCGGCGGCTCGATCAGATGATCGATATGATCGAGTCGCGTTTTCCCGGCGGATGCATGATCTTCCTGGCAGACATCTACGACCCCAGCGACGGCGTGGGCGACCCGCAGAACGCCGGCCTACCCCGGTGGCCCGACTGCCTGAAGATCCACGTTGCGTATAACGACATAATTCACCGTTGTGCGAAGCAGCGGGCGTCGGTTCATCTGGTGCCGATGCACGATGTATTCCTCGGCCACGGCATTCATTGCACGCAAGCATGGCGGACACACTACGACTCCGAAGACCCACATTATTGGTATGCCTCCAATCTCGAAGACCCCAACCACCGCGGATACGACGCGCTGCGCAGGGCGTTCTTGATCGAGATTGCCGAGCTGTCGAAAGAGATCGCTCAATGACTGATACGCAACTGCACGTCGTCACGTGGGCCTTCGGGTACTCGGGTAAGTACATCGCCCGGCGGTCCTCTTCGGCGAGGAGGATATCCTGGACAGAACAGCATGATTCCGGACAGGTTGAAAACCTGTCCTACATGTCGCACCACTGCCGCTGCCAGAGTTCCAGAACCAACAGCGACCAGAGCCGATAGGCATGGTCGAATCGGGCGGACTGGTGATCGTCGAGCAGTTTGGCGACGGCCTCTCGCCGGAAGCACCCCCGCTCGAGCGTGCGGGAATCGAGGAGCACGTCGCGCGAGAAGTCCTTCAACTCGTGGCGGAACCAGTGGTCCAGCGGGACACCGAATCCCATCTTCGGCCGCCGGCGGATCTCTTTGGGGAGCAGATCGGCGAAGGTCTCGGTCAGGATCCGTTTTCCCCGGCCGCGACGGAACTTCAACTCGGCCGGCATCCGCAACGCCAGTTCTACCACCCGGTGGTCGAGAAACGGCTGACGGCACTCCAGCCCATGGGCCATCGACGCCACGTCGACCTTGGTCATCAGGTCGCATGGCAGGTAGGTCACCAGGTCGGCAAGGCTGGTCGCCGTGACCGCGCCGCGGTGGCTCCCGGCGGACATCGGACCGGAGAGGAACTGCACCGGATCGGAGTCGGGCAACGCGGCGACGAACTCTTCGCTGTATAGCTCGGCCCGCTGGCGCTCGTTGAAAATCGAGATCCAATCCAGGTAGCGCCGCGCGGGCGATTCGTTCAATACTTCCACGAATCGTTTCCACTGCCGCCGGAGGCACTTCTGCCGAGGGCTGGCCGGAAGGTGCTGCCAGTAGCGGCCGGCGAGAACTCGACGCGGCAGGCGGGGTAGCCGGTCGAAACGGCCGCCAAGTTGCGCCGCCTTGTAGCGAGGGTAACCGGCAAAAAGCTCGTCGCCGCCGTCGCCTGTCAACGCCACCGTTACGTGGCGCCGCCCAAGTTGCGAAACGTACCACGTGGGCACGGCCGAACTGTCGCCGAACGGCTCGTCGAAATGCCACACCAGACGCGGCAGGATCTCCATCGCGTCGGGCTCGACCCGAAACTCTTCGTGCAACGTGCCGAACCGCTCGGCCGCAATTCGGGCGTAACGGGTTTCGTCGTATTCGGCCACCGGGAACCCGATCGAAAACGTCCGCACCGGCTCGTCGCACAGTTGTCGCATGAGACCCACCACGATCGTCGAGTCAATACCGCCGGACAAAAACGCACCCAGCGGAACTTCGCTCTGCAGACGCAACTCGACCGACGCGGTCATGGCCTCGCGCAACCGATGCGCGTACTCTTCTAACGGCCGGGACTCTTCCGTGTGAAAATCCGGCTGCCAGTAAGGCTGAATTACCAGGCGATCGTTGCGATACACGGCCCTGTAACCCGGCGGCAGCTTGGCTATGCCGCGAAAGATCGTCCGCGGGTGAGGTACGTACTGATAGGTGATGTACTCATCGAGTGCCTGCGGGTCGATTTCGCGAGGTACGCCGGGGACCTCCAACAGGCTCTTCAGTTCGCTGGCAAACAGCAGCCGCCCCGGCTCGTGGCGATAGACCAGCGGCTTCTGTCCCAGGCGGTCGCGGGCGAGCACGAGTTGCCCGCGCCGGGCGTCCCACACGGCGATGGCGAACATCCCCACGAGGTGTTCGAGGAACTTGGGGCCCTCGTCTTCGTAGAGGTGAACCAGCGTCTCGGTGTCGCTGTCGGTGCGGAAGCGGTGCCCGGCGCCTTCGAGCCTGCGCCTCAGTTCGCGATAGTTGTAGATCTCGCCGTTCAGTATGACTTGTATGGAGCCGTCTTCGTTGGCCAGCGGTTGCCGTCCTCCGGCAACGTCGATAATCGCCAGCCGCCGGTGGCCAAGCGCCACGCCGGGCAAATCCTCGCGCGGCGGGCGGCGCCGCAACTCGGCCACGTAGTCGCCCTCCTCATCCGGCCCCCGGTGACGCAACACCTCGATCATCCGCCGAAGCGCGTCTTGCTCAAGCGCCTTTGCCGGATCGGTCCAAATCGCGCCGGTGATGCCGCACATAGTGGTGTTCTACCCCAGTAACTCTCGATACAACTCCCCGTACCGATGTACCATCTTCTCCACGTCGAAGTGCTCGGCCATGCGTGCTTTTCCGGCGGTGCCCAGCCGCCGGGCAAGCGAAGAGTCGTCGAGCAGCTTGTTCGCGTGTCGGGTGAAGGCCGCGCGGTCGCCGACCGGGACGAGGTAGCCGGTCTGGCCGTCGACGACCAGTTCGCGGGTACCCGGCACGTCGCTGGCCACCACCGGTACGCCGGCCGCCATGGCTTCCATGATCGAGTTCGATTGGCCTTCGTATCCGCTGGTCGACCAGAGCACGTCGAAATGCGGTATCATTCGCGGCACGTCGCCGCGATGGCCGAGGAAATGCACCTTGTCGCGAATTAACGACTGGTCGCGAAACTTCAGCAGGCGGTCGCGGTGCGGGCCGTCGCCGATCACCAGTAAGTGGACGTCGTCGCGGATCACCTTCAAGAGGTCGGCCGACCAGATCGCGTCCTTGACTCGCTTCTGCAGCCAGAGACGCCCGACCAATCCGATCAATCGGCTGTCGTCGGGCAAACCCAACTCGGCGAGCAGTTGGCCCCGCGTGGTGCCGCTCGGTCGGGCCGGACCCACGCCGTTGGGGATCACGCGAATCTTGTCGGCCGGCAGGCCCTGCCGCACGTAGAAGTCGCGTACGCCTTGGCTGTTTGCAATCACGCAGTCGCACCGCCGGGCAAGGTAACGATCGACGGCCAGTTGCAGTGTGCTCTTCCACGGATCGACGCACCGCTGTGCGATCACCATGTGCGGCACACCGGCGGCTCGGCCGGCCGCGTATCCGTAGGCGTTGGCTGCGAACATCCACCCGTGGATCAGGTCGGGGCGAAGCCGGGCAACGTGCCGCTTCAGCCGCCAGTACGCCTGCGGATCGAGCTTCCAGCGTTTGCCGATCACGCAACCCGGTACGGCGCCGCCGTCCAGTTCGGTGCTGCCCAGATCGTCGGCCATCGGACCGCCGCGAGTCAACGCGCACGCATGCACGTCGAACTCGTCCGGCGGCAGACGCCGGGCCAGCAGGCACATCTGTTTCTCGGCTCCCGCCCGATCGAAACTGGGAATGATTTGCAGGATTCTCTTCTTCACGGGTATTCCTGTCTGACCTCTTCAAACAATCTTACGTGCTGGTCGGCCATCTTTGCAAGGGAGAATTGATCAACCGCCCGCTGCCGAGCGGCGGTACCCAATCGGGCGGCCAATGCGGGGTCGTCGAGCAGCCGGTCCATCGCCGCGGCCAGCGAGTTGGGGTCTTCCGGCGGAACCAGCAGCCCACGGCTGTCGTCGCCGAGCGCTTCGCGGCTGCCCGGTGCGTCGGCGGCCACGATCGGCATACTGGCTGCCATGGCCTCGATCAGCGACAGCGGCACGGCCGTTTCGGTCGAGGGCCGCACGAAGAAGTCGGCGGCGGCCAATACGGTTTCTACGTCGTCGAACGCGCCGATCGGATCCACTCGCCGCCGCAGTCGCGAGGCCTCGATCTGCCGCACCAAGGTCGCCTTTTCCGGCCCCTCGCCGACCAGCAACAGCCGGGCGTTGGGCCAGCGGGTGACTATCGATTTCCACGCCGTTACCAGGTGCTTCAATCCCTTGCCCGGTCCCAATCGGCCGGTGTATGCGGCCAATTGCATCCAGCCGGATACCCTGAGATCTTCGTTGGCTTCGGCCAGAACCGATCGGGCCGCGGATTTGCTCTCCGCGGTGCGCGGCGGCGGCAACGGCACGCCGTTGGCTATATGGTGGATTTTCGGCCGTGGATATCCGGCCGCCTGCAATTCGCGTTCGATCGCCCGGCTCGGTCCGACCAGCGCGGCTGCTTTCATGCAATGCTGTTTGATGCGCCGGCCGGCGGCGGCGTCGATCTGCCAGAGGCAATCGCCCGAGTGCCCGGCGCTTTCCGCCCGCAACACGACCGGCACCCGGTCACCCACGGTACGCAACGCCGCTCGTGCTTCGTGCTTCAACGACGACACGTAAACCGCGTCGTAGCGGTCACGATTGTCGGCGAGCCATTGCCGTAGCGAGCGGAGGTAGCGAATGGTTCGCAAGGCGCCCTCGGGCGGCGGCGAGAGCCGCACCACGCACACATTGTCGAAGCAGATCTGCGTCGGCCAATTGGGACGCCACCGCACGGTCAGGACCGTCACCTCACAGCCACGGTTGACAAGTTCAGCCGCCAGATCGGCCATCACCTTCTGCGGCCCGCCGACCATGGGCCAGAACCGCCGAATTATCAGTACCAGCCGCAACGGGTTCACCGGGTCGATTCCTTCCAGAGTGGCATTTCCTTCGGCGACGAGATCCCCGTGGACGATCCTGCTGGGGCGAGGGCCGGGCCGTCCGTGGCCTTATTCTAAGGTTCCGGCCGCAGTTTTGGTAGGTCGGCTTCAGCGGTGGAGGCGGACGCCGTCGGCTTGGTTCTCGCAGTCGAGATCGCTTTGGCTGCGGACCAGCAGGTTTTGCCCGAACATGCGCTTCAGTGGCAGCCCAAGGAATATCCGGAGGCCACGCTCCATGCGGGCGTTGCCTACCTCGAGTCTGAACGGGAATGGGAACGCATGGATGTTGGTCGTCCGAGTGAAGAAGAAACGATGAAGACAACTCGAATTCATCATATCGTGCAATCCAAGCGAAACCACACGTAGAATCCCCCGTGAGCGCGCAACAATAGGCGGATGAATCCTCGGCGCAAACTCCCCAATGTCTCTGCCTGGCGGTTTCGTACCCCCCGCCCGACGGGCATGTCCGTCACGGCTGCAAGAATGCTTGGCACAGGGCCAGTTGGCTGACACCTCCGGAAGATGTATGATTGTCGCTAGGCACGCGTGCTCGCGTCACAGAATCGAGAAAACCGATGCCAAGATCGTTATCCGACCTACAACAATTGCGAACCGCGCTGGGCCGCCTCAACGCCGAGCGCCGCGCCGAGCTTGGAGGACGCGAGGACCAGACCCGATATGAGCCCCGTGCCAGCGAATTACACAAGCGACTTGCTCTTGAAGTTACCAGCCGCCGCGGCAAGGCCCGAACCTTGGTAACGGGGCAAATCGGTGTCGGCAAATCGTCGGAACTCTGGCAGTTCTTCCACGATCAGAAGAACGCGTCTGAGGAGTTCATCGTCTATTGTGATCTTGAACAGCAAGAACACCCGGAGCGGTGTGGCGCGACCGGTGTGTTCCTGACCATTTTTCGTGATTGTTGGACCGAAACACAGCGGTTCAAACGGAGAAGTGAACGCAAGTTCCTGCAGTTGCGAGAGGAGATACTGACGCGGCTGATCGACTGGTTGGGGGGGGAGCGCGTCGGGAAAGACAACAAGCTGTTGTTTAAGTTCGGTGGGATGGATTTTCCCGTCTTCCTTAATGAGCCCAACAAGGCCCTGGCTCTCGTGCTCGGAAAGGCGGCCCAACACGAGGCAGTTTCCGAGCCATCGGACCGCTTTGGCCTGGTGCCGGACAGTCTAGTTAATCTACTGAATAACTTGCTTGATTGGTTTACCTCACAGATACGGGGCCAGGCTCCGCTTCTTATCATCGACCACGTGGACAAGATTCGCGATGCCGCAGCCGCCGAAGACGTGTTGATAAAGGCAGTTCCGCATTGGAACCGCATCCGTGCCTCGATCGTGATGACTGCCCCGTTCGAGCACACGCTCGGGGATCTGCGACATTCGGTGGAATCGAAATGGGGGCGGCCGATTATGCTGTACCCTGTCCCTATTCCCGAGTTGTCCTCCGGATCCATTCCTCCGATCTATCTGAAGATCGTCAAGAACGCCGGACTCGACGCGCTGATACACCAGGAGAGCCTTCACCTGCTCGCACGGTACAGCGGGGGGATTCTTCGGTCATACGTACAGTTCCTGATCGACGCGTGTAAGGAGGCTCATCTTGCAGGTCACCGCCGAATTGAACCGTCTGATGCGCGAAAGGTGATCCAAGACGCCGAGATTGCCTACCAGGACTACACGACAACAGAACTGGCCCTGCTGGACGAAATCTCTGACAAGGAAACCGGGCTGGGCGAAGCCGCCACGCTATTACGCTCGCCGATCGGACTTGTCGTTGCGGAACCTAAGGACGGGGACCCGGAATTGCTCGTCCATCCGCTGGCCAGATCGGCGCTGGCGAAGTATCAACTGAAGAAACAAAAGGCGTTTGCCTGAAATGTCAACCGCAGAACAGCTTGCGTTTTCGATTTGCACGGAGCGTCGTGGAATCCACGTTGTGCTGTGGGACGATCAAAACGATCTTGTACGCGCTCTGCTGGCCCTGTTTGCCGGACTGGACGATTTACGAACCAGTGCATTGCTTCTTTCGGACCAGGAGAAGGATCTCCTGGCTTTGAGGGAACTGGTCGAAACGCGAATTGAGATTTCCGAGGACGCATCCGGGTTGGAAGAAGACCGGAGATTGCGACGGGACCAACTCTGGATCCTTTGTCTTCAACAAGCCTCCAGCATCGCAGTAGGTCCCTGGCTCAACGGCTGGAGACGTCCGATATCGGATCCCCCGGGTGCGATGCTGGTCATTCGTCGTGCTGATTTTGGCTCGTTTCAACGCAATGCACCAGACATCGCGTCGTTTATCGGGCCAAGAATCTACGACGCCTCCACGATGCTGTCTGTCTTTTCGAAGACCACGCACGAACTTTTGAGGACACGCTTGCCGGACGAGATCGAAGCCGTGCTGAGGAGATTACCGGGAACTTCGCCGTCTGAGGCGGATGTTGCTGACTGGATCAAGGCTAGCGCGCCGGACGAACGTTGAGACGGTTTTTGGGTTATGACTTTGGACAACCTGAGCAGGGTATTTACGGCATGCATGCGCGATGCGCAGATCTTTGATCGCGACGTTCACAGCGGCAGTCTGTTTGAAGTTGACTCTATCAAGAAAGAGAAGAAGAACTGGCTGGCAGTCGCGGTTGGCATAACCGAAGAAGAATCGCGTACAGTTTTCCGTGCCAATCCGGCCCGCGCGGAACGCGCCACGATCCCCTTGAACGTTCTGGGCGGTGGTCAGGCGTCGTTTTTCTTCCTTTTACGTCCCGTGCGATTGCCCATCGAGAAGCCTTCGGCTCTTGCTCGTGTGGCGCACTTCGCACCACGTGACGAGATTCCGCTTGTTGAAATTCGCGAAGCTTATTTTCGCTTGTCACACCTGCCGGGGGACGACAATCGTCTGGACCATCTGCGGTGGGAACTCGACTTGACCACAGGAAGTGAAGACCCGAAGGAAGAATGGCTCCGCCCTTGGATGGCTCGGATTCAGTACAATCCTGCCCACCCGCCTTCACACATTCACTTCAATGCACCACCGGACGACATCGAATCGAGCAACCGCGATCGATCCGTTCATTCTCCGTCTGAACTGCGATTGGCGGTTGGAATCCCCAACCCGCTGGCAATGATTTTGTCGATCGCCGTTTGGATTCGGCAGCAGTGAACCTCAGAAGAAATCTAGCCCCCGCATTGCGTTTCCATCCTCGCGGAATCCACCGAGCCCGGGCTTGACACGAGGGCGGTAATGGGTGACCCCCGATGCCCCACCAGAGGCCCGGTCGTTTCGATCCGGGTCCGAGAGAACTTTGACGGGCCGGGAAGCGTATAATCCGGTATTGACCCATCTTCGCAAGGCGGCGAAACTACGGGCCCTATGCTGCGAATCCTCCCCCGATACGTGCTGATCGAACTGGCCAAGATCTTCCTGATCTCGCTTGGCGGCCTCACGACGTTGATGATCGTCGTGGGCGTGATCCGGGAAGCAACCATGCAAAACCTGCCGCTGGGCCAGGTCTTGCAGTTGATACCATATATCCTCCCCGATGCCCTGCGGGTCGCCGTGCCCGTGACCCTGCTGCTGGCCACCACCGGCGTTTACGGGCGGCTCTCGGGCTCCAACGAGATCGTGGCCGCCAAGGCACTGGGTATCTCGCCCTGGCAGTTGATGAAGCCCGTCTTCGTGGCCGCCTTCCTGCTGAGCCTGATTACCGTCTGGCTGAACGACGTGGCCGTCTCGTGGGGCCGCAGCGGGGCCCGGCGGGTGGTGATCGAGGCCGTCGAGGAGATCGCTCTGAGCATGCTCAAGTCGCAACGCGCCTACAGTTCGCCGAAATTCGCCATCAACGTGAAGGAGGTGACTGAAGACGGCCGGCTTGTGCTCCCTACCGTGTCGCTGCCGGCGCAAGGCAACACGCCGGCGATGACCGTTACGGCCGAAGAGGCCGAATTGCACGCCGACAATGAATCCGGCGTGTTGAAAATCTTGTTGCGCAACGGAACCCTCGACGTCGGCGAAATCTCCATCGATTTCCCTGACGAGTTTGAACGCGAGATTCCGCTGCGCGACGCCAGCCGGGCGAAAAACTCCTCCGGATCGCCCTCGTGCCTCTCGCTGGCGGTGATCCCCGGCGAGACCGTCAGGCAGAAGGGGCTGATCGAAGAGGCCGAACAGGAACTGGCCGCCCGCACCGCATATCAGATGCTCTGCGGCGATTTCGACGAACTGACCAGCCCGAAAACGCAAACCCGCGTCGATAAGCTCAAATACCTGTGGGGACGGTTCTACCGGCTGAAGCTCGAGCCGCATCGGCGGTGGTCGGCCGGATTCAGTTGCCTCTGTTTCGCCTGGGTAGGAGTTCCAATGGCCATTCGACTGCGAAAGAGCGACTTCCTGACCGTCTTCTTCCTCTGCTTTCTTCCCATCCTCGCGGTCTATTATCCGCTGCTGATCTATGGGATCGACGGCTCCAAGAGCGGCACGATTCCCCCGCAGGCCGTTTGGGCCGGAAACGTCTTGCTGCTGTGCTGGGGAACCTGGCTGCTGAGAAGGGTGATTCGCTACTGAGTCGCCTCTTACAAAGAAACCGGTTAGTTATTATTCAGCCGCGAGATTCCAGGCGTTCAGCCAGCGGGTTCGGGTCGGCTTCATGGCGAAGTCGTCGCGTAGCCGCTGGAGCATGTCGGGCATGTGTCCGGCACCGTAGAAGACGGCGATTCTCTTCTTGCCGGCGGCGAGTTGTCTGCGGAGCACGTCCAAGGCGACCTTGTTCCGCTCGCTGATGATCGTCGAGCCGCCGGAGCCGTTCAGTGCCAGCAAAGACCCTTCCAGATCCTCGAACTGCTCGGCCAGCACCTGTTTCAGCGCCCTGGCCCGGCTCTTGTCGAACAGGGCCATCAGCAGTTGGGCATCGCTTGCCTTGCCCGACCCTTGCTGCCGGGCGATCGCGTATCCCATCATTCGGGCGAAGGTCCCCAGCATG
>Ga0180429_10002400_pt1 | contig 15461 bp, 14 predicted proteins | sample SS_ome_FD_132428 | JGI IMG/M metagenome (GOLD analysis project Ga0180429, IMG submission 132428) | Hypersaline lake sediment archaeal communities from the Salton Sea, California, USA - SS_1_S_1 metaG | ecosystem: Environmental > Aquatic > Non-marine Saline and Alkaline > Hypersaline > Sediment ...
CTGACGGTTTAGTGTTTCCGCCCCATGTCCCTCATCGACCTCTCCACTCACCCGTTTCGCATCCATCCCGGGGCCACCCTCGATCTGGGAGCGTTTCCCACCCGCGACGAATCGCTCTTTCCCCTCGAGAAGGACGAAGGCAAGGAGCGGATGGAGGAGTTCGAGGATCGCATCGACGAGCTGCAGACACTCTTCTATGCCGAGGGCAAGCATCGCCTTCTCGTCGTCTTCCAGGCAATGGACACGGGCGGCAAGGACGGCACGATCCGGAAGGTGTTCGAAAAGATGGATCCACAGGGTGTGCGCGTCGCTTCCTTCAAGCGCCCGAACTCGGCGGAACTCGCCCACGACTTCCTCTGGCGTGTCCACCGGCAGGTTCCCGGCGATGGCGAAGTCGTGATCTTCAACCGCAGTCACTACGAGGATGTCGTCGCCGTCCGTGTCCGCGAGATCTTCCCCGAGTCCGTCTGGTCGAAACGCTTCAAGCACATCGTCGACTTCGAGCAGATGCTGGCCGACGAGGGGACGACGATCCTGAAATTTTTCCTCCATATCTCGAAGGACGAGCAGAAGGAACGCCTCCAGGCGCGACTCGACGAACCCGAAAAGAACTGGAAGTTCAATCCGGGTGACCTCGACGATCGCGCTCTCTGGCCCCGCTACATGGAGGCCTATGGCGACGCGATCGCCCGCACCAGCTCCGCCCACGCGCCCTGGTACGTCATACCGGCCGACCGGAAGTGGTACCGGAATCTCCTCGTCGCACAGATTCTCATCGCCACGCTCGAGGGACTCGAGATGCAGTATCCCTCCGTCGATTTCGACCCGGACGAGATCGTCATCGGAGACTGATCACCGGCTTTCGGCATCCTGCTCCGGCCCCGGCACGGCGGGTTCGTGGACGATGAAGCCCAGCAACTCGGCGTCACCCGAAACGCGACGCACCCGGAGCTCGTGCTCGGTGAAGGGGAGCTGATCGGCGAGGGAAACCGAGACGCGTCCCCTTCCCGGCGGCACACGGGCTTCGGACGTCACCGCACGCTTCACGGTCCAGGTGAAGGTGTCCCCCTCGCCGTTGGAATGGCTTCCATCGGATTCGAGCCTGCGTCGCCAGAGGGCGGCCGGGACCGTGATCTGCCCGGAGTCGCTGGTGAAGTCCTCCGCGTTGTTCCCCTTGCCGTCCGGGCCGGTGACCGAGCCGGTGAGTTCGTAGTCTCCCACGTCACTCGTCATGCGGATCGTCCACTCCTGGGGAACGATCGTCTCCGGGTCGCCGAGGCGAATCATGTGAGGAGACCGGTCCGCCGTCATTCCCCGCTCAGGACGCCTGTTGTTCCGTCCGGGCTTGATCAAGGTGGTGTGAAACGCGGGAAACGACCCGAGGGGTTTTCCGTCCTTTTCGCAGGCGAAACGCGACGCCTCACTCCGGATGCGCCACACACCCTCGACCCGGATTCCCCGGAAAGCGAAGGTCCACTCGTCGCCGTCGCCACCATCCACCGGGACGAATCGCTCCGCCCGGGCCTCCCGGTCCGCCTCTCCCGTTTCGACGATGTGCCGCACGATGTTCTCGTTGATCACCAGGGCACCGTGATCGTTCTGGTGCACGGCGTCTTTCAGCAGCCACTCGATCGGCTTCCCGTGCCTGGTCAGATAGGCCGACCATTCACGGCGGGAATCGACCCACTCGCACGCGTATTTCTCCGCCACCGTCCGGATCTCGTCCCAGACCGGATCGTTCGCCGCCTCAGGCGTGTTGCCCCCGGAGCGCTCCCGGAGATGCAGGCTCGCGACGATCACGTCGGCGGACGAGTGCGCGCGAAAATCGGAGAGCAGCAATTCGAGATCCTCCGCGGTGCCGCCCGAATAGAGAATGACGAGATCGGGTTGCTGTTCGAGGACGTGCTGGCGCATCCATCCCCGGGTGAAGTCGTAGTTCACCGCCGACCCGACGTGCTTCCGGTACTCGACCGGCGGCGCACCGGGGAATGTCTCGCGCACCCACTGCACGATCCTCTCACCGTTGCCGAGCATGTTCGTGTAGCTCGATCCGATCCCCATCACGAGCAGTGGATCTCCCGGAACGACCGGTTCGGTCAGCTTTTCCACGAAGCCCTGCAGGTTTCTCCCGAATCCCGGCTGCGGCGAAAGATCCCGCTCGGGGTATTGGGAACGCCACTGGTTCCACGCCTGCGAAAACTCCTCCTCGGTCGCCTCACGGAACCGGATATCATCGATCGCCCAGGCCGCATCCGCATCCTCGGGCTTGAGGGAAACCGATACCGCCGTGGCGCCGGGAGCCGTGCGAAAGAAAAGTCCCACCCGGCGCCAGGTTCCGCCCGTCGAGGGAGCCGCGAGTGGCGTGTGCTTCCCGAAGTAGACGAAGGCCGTTTCGCTCGTGGCCCGGCCCGCCAGCGGCGAATCACTGCGAAGCCAGAACGAGAGCAGGTAGGGGCGCCATCCCCTCACCCTGAGATGCAGAGACGCTCCGCCCCCCGGCCGCGCCTGTCCGAAGGCCGTCCCCTCGGGGGCATCGCCCTCGACTCGCTCGAAGCGCTGGGCACGAAGTGAGGCACCCAGGGGAACCCCTCGTTCGAAGCCGGCATCGGCCAGCCGCGTTTCTCTCAGGCCATCAGGGGCCGGAAACGGAGCATCGGAAACCAGGGTCATGCCGACCTGTTCGGGTTCCTCCGCCTTCTCCATCTCCTGGGAACGCACCGGGCAGAGCGCCAGGCAACTCGAGACGAACAGGGCGGTGGTGAATCTCATGCTCCGATGCTACGCAGTTTCCCCTGCTGCGGCAAGTTTCCGCAACTCGCCTCGGTCGACCTTTCCGACGCCCGTCCGGGGCAACCGGTCGAGTCGAACGACCGACGAGACCCGCTCCACGGCCGGTTGAATCGTCCGGAACGCCTCCGCCCTTCTACGCGTCGTCTCGCCTCCCTCCACGAATGCCACCAACGCGTGGCCCCGGCGCGCCTCGGGAATCGCCACGACCGCTCCAATGCCGCCAACCGCCTCCAAATCCTCGTTCAGCTCGCTTTCCACCCGCGATACCGAGACGAGTTCCCCGAGAATCTTGACCGTGTCATCCGCCCGCGCCACGAAGCGCAGACCTCTCTCCTGCGCCACGCAGAGATCGCCGGTCGTGAACCAGCCCCCCTCATCGACCGGATTGTCCAGCCGCCAGGCACCGTCAGGATCACGCACCGCGTAGCCCGAGAAAAGGGCCGGTCCACGGATTCGCAGGGGAGCGGTCCGGCTTCCCCTCCCCGCCTCGAATTCCCAGTGATCCAGGACCGGCAGCCATCCGGTCTCGCCGTGCGAGGAGGTCGCGATCTGGGAAGCCGCCTCGGTCATCCCGTAGGAAACCCAGAGTGGCCAACCCAGCCCATGCGCCCGGGCGGCAAGCGAGGGGGAAAGGGCTCCGCCCCCGATGAAGACGACCCGGAGCGATTCCGGAGCCCGCACCCGTCGCGCGACGAGATCATAGAGATGAACCGGCGTGAGGGAGGTGACGGCGATCCAGTGCGCGAGGCAGGCTTCCACGAAGCGTGTCCCGTCGGGTTCCCACTCGTCCCAGGGCAGGCGGATCACATTCGCTCCCGACAGGTGCGCACGCGCGAAGATGCCGAGTCCGCCGGCATGAAAGGTCGCCAAAGGACAGAGCCAGCTGTCGTGACGCGTGAGGCGGGCGTGGGCGTTCACGGCGGCGGCGGAGGCGAGCAGGGCCCTCTTCTCGAGGAGGACGAATTTCGGCACCCCACCCGAGCCCGACGTCGGGAGGACGACGAGCGATGCGAAGCCCTCGGCCAGCAGGAAATTCTCCAGTCCCTCGGTGTCGAGGGGAAGCCTCGGGTTCACCCGGATGTCGATGCCCGGATCGTTCCAGTAGGCCGGCGCTGTCAGGTCAGGACTTTCCACGGCAGTTTTTCCAGGAGATCGTCGAATCCGAGTCCGGTCCCGGGCGGTGGAACGAGGCGTGGACCATCGCAACGGATCTGCTCGAAAAAGGGATCATTCTCGAAGCACCGGTGCGTGAGAAGTCCGCAGGTGAGAAACTCCTCGCTCTCGCCACCCTGTGCATGGCTCGCCGCCGTCGCGGCCGCAAAGAGCTGCCCGACGGCATGATCCATGTAGGAGGTCACGAAGCATCGCATGCCCGGACTCGATCCCCAATCGGGACGAGCCGGTTTCATCACGACGATATCGCCCGGCACGGCCCGCGTCCAGCAATCCCGGTCGACCGCGATCGGGACCCCTTCCTTTCGCAAGGCCCACCACCCGTCTTCGTCATACACCTCGGGATCCTCGACGCAATCGATCGCGGCCCGTTCCTCGGGTCCCAGCTCCTTCCAGAAGGCGAGAAACGCGCCGACGCCCAGCGACTCGTTCGCATCGAGCCGGATCCCCAAACCCGCCGCCCGCCACCGGTTCATCTCTTCGCGGAGGGACGCCAGGTCGGGTGTCACCTTCAACTTCGCGAGGGAGAATCCATCCGACTTTGCGAACGCGGGATCATCTCCCGGGCGCACCAGCCAGTGACTCTCCGGGACGGGAGCCTCGAACAGCGACGCCTCTTCCCGCCGGGCCGCCCCGTCGAGTTGCGCGCAGTGTTTCGCCGCGCTGATCAGGAGCGTTTCCCCCCCGTTCTTCAGGAGGGCCAGCTGTTGCTCGAGCGGAGCATCCCCCAGTTCGGGCCAGGGGTGAATGCAGCCGAACCCGTCGCCGATCCGGACGAGCGCCCCCGCGTGCTCACTCCGCGCCGATCGTGCATTGAGAGCCGCCCTCGAGCGAAGCGCATACCGCCAGACATAGATCCTGCCCCCGCTCATGTCGCGAAGACCCAGGTCGCGAATCCCCCGAAAAGCAGGAGCTGCACCGAACCGAGGGCGAGATACAGGTTGTAGACGCGGGAGGGCTCGGTGTGAAAGATCTTCCTCTTGATGTGCCCGGCGATGGGGAGGAAAACCGCGAGGAGAACGATCGTCTCGGTCACGCTCAGGACGGTCGGACCGATGATCCAGATCATCACGGGAACGAAGCAGAAAAGTGCGATCTCCCAGCGCGCAAAGGTCTTGCCGAGCCGCACCGCGACGGTGCGCTTGCCGCTGAGACGGTCCTCCTCCAGATCGCGGAGGTTGTTCACCGCGATCAGCACGCTCGAGTAGAGTCCGCACTGGAGCCCGAGCAACCAGATCGGCATTCCCCCGAGGGTTCCGCTCTGCACGAAGTAGGAACCGAGCACGGCGACGAAACCGAAGAAGAGGATCACGAAGAGCTCGCCCATGCCGCGGTAGGCGAGGGGAAACGGTCCCCCGGTGTAGCCGTACGAAAAGAAAAGCGAAACCAGTCCGATCGCGACGATGATCCACCCTCGTTCGGCGATCAGCGGGAGGGCCACGACCGCGGCGAGGACACAGAAGACCAATGCGCCGATCAGGACGGTGCCCGGCTCGAGAGCTCCGGAGGCGGTCATCCGGCGGGGTCCGAGCCGATCCCCGGTATCTGCGCCCTTCTCGTGATCGATCGCGTCGTTGAAGAGATTCGTCGCCACCTGGATGCACAAGCAACTCGCGAGCGTGCAGGCGAAGAGAAACCCCGATCCCGTGGAGGGATTCCCGTCGACGAGCAACGGCATCGATCCCACCCAGACCGGCACGAAGGCGGCGGGCAATGTCTTGGGCCGGGCGGCGAGGATCCAGGGGTTCATCACGGAATCGAAATCACGCGCCACCAGGATCGCTCCGACGGCGGGCTCGGCCTCCACCGGCGTCACGGAACGCGCGGGAACTTCGAGAAATCGGGCTTCCGCTTTTCCACGAAGGCATTTTTGCCCTCCTTCGCCTCCTCGCTCATGTAGTAGAGAAGCGTGGCATTCCCGGCGAGGTCGAGCAGACCCATCTGGCCGTCGCAGTCCGCGTTGAGGGCCGTTTTCAGGCAGCGAATCGCGAGGGGCGAATGCTCGAGGATCTCCCGGCACCACTGCACCGTTTCCTCCTCCAGTTGCTCCAACGGGACCACCGTGTTCACGAGTCCCATCTCGAGGGCCTGCCGGGCATCGTACTGTCGGCAGAGATACCAGATCTCGCGGGCCTTCTTCTGTCCCACGATGCGGGCGAGGTAACTCGAACCGAGGCCCCCGTCGAAGGATCCCACCTTCGGGCCGGTCTGCCCGAACCGGGCGTTTTCCGCCGCGATCGTCAGGTCGCAGACCACGTGGAGGACATGCCCCCCACCGATCGCATAGCCCGCCACCATCGCAATGACCGGCTTCGGTATGCCTCGGATCTTTTTCTGCACGTCGAGGATGTTGAGGCGTGGAACCCCGTCGTCGCCGACATAGCCGGCATGTCCCCGCACCTTCTGATCGCCACCGGAGCAGAAAGCGAGTTCGCCCTCGCCGGTCAGGATGACCACACCGACACCCGGGTCCTCGTGAGCGAGATCGAAGGCATGGAGCATCTCTCGCACCGTGAGCGGACGGAACGCATTGCGCACCTCGGGACGATTGATCGTGATCTTGGCGATCTGACCATCTTCCGAGGTCTCGTAACGGATGTCTTCGAATTCGTGGGCGGAAATCCAGTTCATGGTCGTGGTCGAGATTCCTTCGGCCGGTTCGGGGAGGCGTTCAATACCAAATATCCCGGCGAGTGTGTTCACCCCGCCGTCATAGCCAATACGCTCCGCGCGACCGGCGAGGCGACCTCGTGAAGGAGCCGGTGTCCCGCGCCGGGAACCACCTCGTGGCGGCACCGCGGAAGGACGGACGCCATCTCCTCGCCGAGCGCGGTGAACTTCCGGTCCCGCTCGCCCGTGAGCCACGAGACCGGAACGCGACAATCTCGCAGGGCCGGTCGCAGGTCCTCCTGCCGCCCGAGCGACCAGTTTTCGAAGGCCGCGGCCACGGAATGCCGAAACGGATCGAGAGCCTTGCGTCCCTCCGGTGCCGTCCCGCCGAGAACACCCTGGGAATCCCATCGCCGGAGAAACTCGATCCAGGGAAGCTCGCGCGCCCACCGGGACCACTCCCCGTCTCGGGCGCGACGGTCCGTTCGTTCCGCCTCGCTCTGGAGACCGGGATGCGCCGAGACGATCACCGCTCCCGACCACATGTCGGGGTGAAGCGCGATCGCATGAAGGGCCAGGCGTCCCCCGAGCGAATACCCGGCGAGCACGGGCCTCTCGTCTCCGGCCCTCCGCGCGAGCCAGCGAGCCATTTCTTCGAAACCCTTCTCCGAGTGATCCCACAGGTCGACCGCCTCGAGCCCCGGAATGCCGAGGTTCTCCCAATCCCCGGGGGAACCCAGGTTGCCGTGCAACGCGAGCACCCGCTTCATCCTGCCCGCTCGGCCCAGAACTTCTCCGTTTCCTCCCCGTCGACCTCGATTTCGACGAGGGCACGGTCGCCATCGATGTCGGGAAAGGGAAATTCCCCGTTCCAGCGCACGTGGTTCCAGCCCCAGAGGCCGGCCCAGTGCTCGAAAGTCAGGTCATGCCGGTTCTCCGAAACCCGCTTCCGCTCCTCCGCGAGATCACGCATCGAGGGCAGGCGGGAGAAGATTCGGCCCCCGCCGTTGTTGAGCACGACGATGCGGCGCCGTCCTCCGTCGAACTGGCGATCGATCCACGGCGCGTTCAGGTCGTAGAGCGCGGTGAGATCGCCGAAGATTCCCCAGGATTCTCCGCCGTCGGCCGCCAGTCCGAGGAAGGTGGAGACCTCGCCGTCGATCCCGTTCGCCCCGCGGTTGGCGAAGCACCGGGGATGCGGCACATCGACTGTCGCCGCGGAGTTCCACTCGCGAATCGGCAGGCTGTTTCCCAGGAAGACGATCGCCTCCGCCGGAATCACCTCCGAGAGCCGACGCACCAGGCCGGGCTCCGATCGCGGATGACGGGAAAGACACGCCTCGAGTTCTTCGCTTCGCCGGGGAAAACGGCCATCCGCCCCGACGGGAGGAACGTCTCTCAGGCATCCCGGCTCGAGCGGGAACACGTCCGAATCCCGGGCCAGGCCGGAAAACCCGGTCGGGGTCAGGGAAAGGACGGGAAGACCGGGGCGGCTCTCGAGATCGCGCCAGAAACGGAGGCTCGGCACTCCCCCGAATCGAAGAACGGACCCGACATTCCACGCGGCGAGATCCCGCTCATCGAGGGCCGCCCGGTTTCGCCACCCCCTCTCCTCCCGGAGTCCGCTCGTCGCCTCGCACCACACCGGTGCCCGGCAGTCGCGGATCCAGTCGCACACCTCGCCCCGGAGGGATTCGTCCAGTTCACCGACGAGGATCACCGGGTCGGGGAGATCCGGCCAGGCCGGTTTCGGCTGCGCCGGAGATGTCGAGGGTTCGCCTCGAGTCCATGCCGGAATGTCCAGGTGATCGGTCTCACCCGCGACGGGCTCGTCGAAACAGACATTGAGATGGAGGGGGCTTCGGCCGCCCCATCCGAGCGCGTCCTGTCCACTCGATGCGCAGGCCGCATAGCACCCGAAGATCTGCTCCTGCTCGATCGCCTGCGGTGCACCCGATCCTCGAAAGGAAGCGGGCCGGTCGGCGGTCAGAAGAACCAGGGGCAGTCCGGCGTAGTGCGCCTCCACCGTGGCCGGCAAGAGCTCGGCGACAGCCGTGCCCGAGGTCGTCACCACCGCTACGGGAGCGCGGGTTCGCCGGATCCGGCCCAGGGCGAAGAATGCCGCAGCCCGTTCGTCGAAGTGATGCCAGACCCGCAGCTCGCCCCGGTCCCGCAGTTCGAGAAGTGGAACCAGCAGCGGTGCGTTCCGCGCCCCGGCGCAGATGACGACCTCGCCGACTTCGTGCGCCCGGAGAACCGCGATCGCCTCCGCGGCAACCTCGCGGTTCACACTCATATGCCGAGCAGGGCCTTCACGGAATTCCGTTTCAGCGCAAGCTCACGCCACTCGCGATCGAAACGACTTCCCTTCACCAATCCCACACCGCTGGGGAGGAAGACGTCGCGACCATCCCACGAGACGTTCCGAATCGCGACGAGAGAATCGAATCGTCCCTCGTGGATCGCTCCGAACGGGGCTCCGAACTCGCCCGGCACTCCCAGCTTTCTCCGATACGCGAAGAGACGCTCCAGAGCTCCCCGGCCTCTCGGACACGCTCCCAGGGCCGGCGTGGGATGGGCACGCCGCACGAGTTCCCCGAGATCGGTCTCCGGATCGTCGAGGACAACACGGATGCGGGTATGAAAGTGAACGATGGGCCCGAGGTCCATGATCCCCCGTTCGCCCCGCTCGACGGTCCCGAACGGCTCCAGCAGCTTCTCCAGGTAGTCGGCGACCAACTCGTGCTCGCGAATCTCCTTCGGGTCGGTGTGAAAATCCCCGATCTCGTGCCGCGGAGCCGTTCCCGCGAGGGCCATCGTCTCGACGATCCCGTCTTTCACCGTGACGAGGTGCTCGGGGGTGAGACCGATCATGCCGCATCCGCCCTCGCGGAAGCCGTAGCCCCACAGTTCATCCGGGGCCGCCGCCACCGCCTTCACGAGAGCGGCGGGTTCGCCCCGGTGCAGGATGCCACGCTCGGTCAACACGGGAACCGATTTCTCGAGAATGCCCGCCTCGATCTCCGCGAGGATCTCGTCGAAGACCTCCTTCACGTCGATGTCGTCGAGTCCCGACCAGGCGATCTGGGGAAGCGGTGTCGCCCCGTTGTCGGGAAGGAGGACACGCAGATCACCGGTCTCGAAAACATGATCCGGGATCTTCCACGGTGCGGGATCGGCGAGGTCGAAGGTGTTGCGGTAGAACGCGGTGCCGCCCCCGCCCGGCGGCGAGGCGGAGGACACGAACGGACCCGAACCGCAGAGGTAGCGGTCCCGGCCCAGTTGGATGAACGCAAAATCCTGCATCGAAAAAGTGCGCCGGTTCTCTACCAAGAGATTACGGGGTTGGCAAATTCCGGGACGCTTTCCCGGCCCGCCGGCGACGGCACCCGGCCAGAAAACTCCTGCAATCGGCGATCCCTTCGACTATCGTCTCCCTCTTTTCCCGTCCGCCGATGAGCTTCGGAGACCTCAGATCGATCCTGCACTACGTTCCGCAATTCCGCGGTGCGACCTTCGTCGTCGCACTCGACGGTGCGGTGATCGATTCCCCGGACTTCTCGAGCATTCTTCTCGATCTCGCCGTCTTGCGATCCCTGACGATCCGGGTCGTCCTCGTCCATGGCGCGGCCGCCCAGATCGAGGCCCTGGGAGAAAAGCGGGGTGTCGTGCTGTCGAACGCCGACGGCACGGGAATCACGGACGAAGCCACCCTCGAGCTGAGCATGGATGCGATTTCCCGGCTCGGCAGCTCCCTGATGCAGAGCCTCACGACCGTCCGCATCCGGGCCGCTTCCGCCAATGCCGTCCACGCCCATCCCGCCGGCATCCTCGACGGAGAGAACGCCGGATTCACGGGAACGATCGACCGCATCGATGCCGAGATTCTCCGCGGCTTCCTCGACCAGGACATCCTCCCTGTCGTACCACCCCTCGCGTTCGATTCCGGAGGACGCATCCTCCGGGTCAATTCCGATGCCGTCGCACGCGAAATCGCCCTCGCCCTCGGGGCCCAGAAGATCATTTTCCTCAGTCGCGACGATCCCGCCCGGCACGTCGATGTGAACCGGCGCCAGATGTCGTGCGACGAAGCCGGCAGTTTTCTCGACGCCCGGCGGTCCGGCTGCCCATCCGGATTCGTTTCCAAGATCGAACAGGCCCGGCGAGCGGTCCGCGACGGGGTGCCGCGGGTTCACCTCGTCGGCAGTGAACGCGACGACGCTCTCCTCGGCGAACTCTTTTCGAACGAGGGCATCGGGCTCATGATCTATGCCGATGCCTACCTGAAGGTGCGATCGGCCCAGCGGTCCGACATCGACGAGTTGCGACTCATGATGCACCAGGCCGTCGAGGACCAGCAGATCCTCGAGCGCACCCGGGGCGAGCTGCTCGACACTCTCGACGACTTCGTCGTGCTCGAAATCGACGGGAACATCGTCGGCTGTGTCGCCGTGCACGCCTACGACGACCCCGCCATCGCGGAATTGGCGTGCCTCTTCGTGAAGAGGGGCCACAGCGGGCAAGGCTACGGCCAGACCCTCGTCCAGGCGGCGTGCGACCGGGCGCGTCGACTTGGATTCACCTCCCTCTTCGCCCTGTCCACCCAGGCGGCGGGCTACCTCGAGAGGGCGGGATTCCGGCGCTGCGACGAAATCGAGAGGTTGCCGCCGTCCCGCCGCGAGAAGTACGAGGGAAACCGGCGCAACGCGATCCTGCTTCTGAACGAGCTCGCCTCGTGAGGGGCTTCACAGCACCTTGATCACGAAGAGCGTGGTGTCGTCCCGTCCGCTGACCTCGCACGCATCCTCCAGGATACCCGTGGCGACCTGTTCGGCCGTGAGATCCTGCTCGACGCCTCGAGCGAACGCGTCTGCGAGGTTCTTGTTCCACATGCCATCGATGACACCGTCGGAACAGATCAGGAACCAGTCGCCCTTTTCGATCGGTGCTTCGTCCACCTGCGGATGGACACTCTGGCAGAGCCCGCCGATCGCCTGGTTGAGGATGTTGCGCGCCGGGTGGCTCCGCGCCTCGCGCTCATTCAGCTTGCCGGCACGAAACTGCGCGCCCACGTAGGTTTGGTCGAAGGTCAACTGTTTGAGGGTTCCGCCGTGATACCGGTAGAACCGGCTGTCACCCACGTGAGCGAAATAGACCCAGTGGCGAAAAAACAGACCACACACCACCGTCGCACCCATCTCCTCCATCCCCTCGTGGCGGTGGGCCATCCGGTTGACGTATTCGTGGAGAGATTTCACGGCCGATTCGAGGATGTGCGTCGGCTCGCCCACCTGGGAAAAATCTCCCATCATCGCCGGGAGAAAGCGCCGCAGCTCCGACACCACGAGATTGCTGGCGATGTCGCCGCCCGCCGCTCCTCCCATTCCGTCGCTGACCGCGAAGATCAGGGCCTCCTCGTCGATCGATCGACTCCCGCTCCGTTCCTCGCTGCGGGCCCAGCCCTGATCGGACGCAAAGACGGACAACGAATCCTGGTTGCCCTTGCGCTTGTGGCCCGCCCGTGTCAGGCCGCACCAGTCGAGGATGCGCGACTGCTCCTGTTCGACTTCGGTCAACTCCTCGCCGTCGCGACGCTCCAGCACCTTGGCCAGCTCGAAGTCGATGACGCAGAACTTCCCCATCTGCCGGTGGTAGGTGATGTTGCGGGGGAATGGATCGTCGTGCACGACTCCGTAGGTCTCCTCGAGCGTAGTGAACAGTTCCTCCGCCTTGTCCTTGGAAATCTGCGGGGCCGGCGATCCGCAGTTCGTCGTCACCAGCTCGAGCGTTTCCTCGTCCGCCTCGAGCACGCGCGGGACGAACTCACAGCCGCGCGCTTCCAGGATACGGAGAACGCGCACCTCGTTGGCGAAGCGCTCCTTCTTGCCCGTCCCCCGGAATGTCTTGTGCACCCGGCCGTCGTAGCCGATGCGAACGATGGATCGAACTCCGTCCTTGGCGATCTTCATGAAAAATGGGGCAGCATCCTGCGGTGGAACGCGGGCGTTTGCAAAGAAAACTCGCCCCCGCCCTACTCCGCAGGGGTCAGCGATTTCGCGGTTCGCAGGAATTCCTCGAGTGAGATGAGGCTGAAACGATCGGCGTGACGAATCATATCCTCGGGAATCGAACGGGGAAACGCTCCCCCGGGATTGAATCCCCAGGGCCCGGTCTCACCCGCGTAGACGACGATCCCCTTGGTGTCGACCACGAAGAGTCGCACCGGCCACGCCGCCCACCGGGTCGCGACGCGATCATCGACCGAATCCACGAGAATCCTGAACGGGATACCGGTCGCCGCCCGGCATGCCTCGGCCGCGGCCCTGCGCTCGTCGTCCGTCGCAGGATCCCTCATCCGGCCCATCTCCTCCCGAAATCCGCCGAACGCATGCGCCTCGCGGACATAGATCATGACGAACTCGAATTGGTCCCCAAACTCGCGGCTGAATCGGACGAGTTCGCTCACCCCGTCCCGAAAGAAGTCGCAACCGATGCTGCCAAAAATCAGGACAACGGGCTTCTCCGCGTGGAGTTCGGACAACGGCGTGTCCTCCCCGGACTTCGCATCGGGCAAGACAAAGTCCGGAGCCCTGGTTCCCACCGTCGGCGCATTCGGGAACCGTTTCTGGATCAGGCTGTAGGCCTCGTCATAGGTCTGGATCGTCCGCCCCGACCACTCGTCCCGCTCGTAGGGAGCCTGCCCGGTGCTCGTCTCGTCCCCGATGAGAGAAATCGAAGCGAGGACGACGAAAAGGAGGCAAAGAGTCCGCATGATCCGCATGCGGACGCTACGCCAACCACGGGTCGCCCACCACCAAAAAACAGGAAGGGAAAGCCGGCATCGACTCGAGATCTCGGCGTTCCCCTTTCCCTGTTCCGTTTGCCCCCACCTTCCTCCTGTGATACCAAACGAATTTCAAACATGACCGGCTACGAGGACATCCAACTGATCGGCAACGAGGTAGCGATACGCTGGCGCGATGGCAGCGAATCCTACTTCCGGATGGATCGCCTTCGGGCCCTCTCCCCGAGTGCGGAGACGCAGGGCGAGCGCGATCTTCTCGGCCGGCAGATCGGCGGCGACCAAATCGGGCGCGACTTTGGCGGCGTCACTGTCGTGGGTTGGAATCCCGTCGGAAGCTATGCGATCCAGTTCCGGTTCAGCGACGGGCACAACACCGGCATCTACAGTTTCGACTACCTGAAGAAGATCGCCGAAGAAATGGCGTAAGCCCCTCTCTTTCTCTCCATCTCACGCCCCCATGCTCCCCAACGTCCTTGCCGAACGCTACGCCACCGAACCGATGACGGCGATCTGGTCGCCCGAAGGAAAGGTGCGCCTCGAACGCGAGCTCTGGATCGCGGTGATGAAGGCCCAGCGGGACCTCGGTCTCGCCATTCCCGGTGACGCCATCGCCGACTACGAGTCCGTGGTCGACCAGATCGATCTCGCTTCGATCGCCCAGCGCGAACGCGTCACACGCCACGACGTGAAGGCACGCATCGAGGAGTTCTGCGACCTGGCCGGATGCGAGCACATCCACAAGGGGATGACGAGTCGCGACCTGACCGAGAACGTGGAACAGCTCCAGGTATTCCGAGCCCTCGGCGAGGTCCATCGCAAGGCCGCCGCGGCTCTCGATCGGCTCGCCTCGCAGGCCGAAGCGCACCGCTCCGTCGTAATCACCGCGCGCACTCACAATGTCGCCGCGCAGCTCACCACTTTCGGCAAGCGCCTCGCCATGTTCGGTGAAGAACTGCTCGCCGCGGTCGAGCGCCTTGCCCATCACCGCGACACCTATCCCGTTCGGGGCCTGAAGGGAGCCGTCGGCACGCAGCTCGACCAGTTCAGCCTTTTCGACGGCGACGCCGATCGCGTGCAGCAACTCGAGGAAAAGGTCGCCCGTCATCTCGGCATCGCCCGCCGCTGGAGCAACGTCGGCCAGGTCTACCCACGGAGCCTCGACCTCGGAACCGTGAGCGTCCTCAACGCGATCGCCTCGGGTCCGTCCAGTTTCGCGAAGACGCTCCGGCTCATGGCGGGCCACGAACTCGCCAGCGAAGGATTCGCGAAGGGCCAGGTCGGCTCGTCGGCGATGCCCCACAAGATGAACAGCCGCAGCTGCGAGCGCATCAATGGATTCAAGACCATCCTCGGAGGACATCTCGCGATGGCTTCGTCCCTCGCGGGAGACCAGTGGAACGAGGGCGATGTCTCCTGCTCGGTCGTGCGACGCGTCATGCTGCCCGACGCGTTTTTCGCGATCGACGGACTGCTCGAGACCTTCCTCACCATACTCGACCAGATGGAGGTCTACCCTGCCGTGGTCGAGCGGGAGAACCGGCACTACCTTCCCTTCCTCCTCAGCACCACCATCCTGATGGCCGCGGTCAAGCGAGGCACGGGACGCGAAATGGCCCACGAGGTGATCAAGGAGCACGCTGTCGCCGCGGCGAAGAGCTACCGGACGGGAGAGAGCGCGCACAACGACATGATCGAGCGCCTGGCTGCCGACGATCGCCTCGGAATGAGCGGAGCCGAGCTCGAGTCCGCCCTCGCCGAGGGCTCCGCCAACGCCGGAGCCGCCGACGCCCAGATCGACGCGTTTCTCTCCGCCGCCCGCGAGGCCGTCGCGGCCGTGCCCGGCGCCGCAGGGTATCGTCCGGGAGCGATCCTGTGAGTGGGACTCGCTGTAATCCGTAGCCGCCCCGGTCACGGGGTGGCCGATCCAAATGCCGAACGTGACCCGGCCACGGCGTCACCGCCGCGGCTACGCGCTTCTCTACCGCCCGCAAACATCCCGTCGCCCCGGGCATGGCAAACGTATCCGATCCTGCTGGATCCTCTGAGCACTCGGCGCTACTTTCCCCTTCGCCCGAAGACCGAA
>Ga0180429_10002403_pt1 | contig 15454 bp, 10 predicted proteins | sample SS_ome_FD_132428 | JGI IMG/M metagenome (GOLD analysis project Ga0180429, IMG submission 132428) | Hypersaline lake sediment archaeal communities from the Salton Sea, California, USA - SS_1_S_1 metaG | ecosystem: Environmental > Aquatic > Non-marine Saline and Alkaline > Hypersaline > Sediment ...
CAGCCGCCCGTCCCGCTCCACCAGTCGTGTCTGCACGCGGCCGAGGTCGCAGCCGGCATCCGGCTCGGTGGCGGCGAAGATCGAGAGCGGCTCGCCACGGGCCAGCCCGGGCAGGTGGCGGGTCTGCTGCTGCCGGCTGCCGAAGGCGACCGTCGCCGAGACCGCGCCGATCGTCGAATGCACCGAGAGCAGCCCGGCGGCGGTGGGCGACTCGGCGGCGACCAACGAGACAACCCTCGCCAGCTCCAGCAGCCCAGCCCCGCCCCCGCCGTAGTCCCGCGGCACGGCCAGGCCGAAGAAGCCCTCGCGGGCGAGCGTCTCTTCGGCAAGCGTGGAAAACCGACCCTCCGTGTCGTAGAGGGTGCCGCCCTCGGCCATCGCGGCGAGTGAACGCACCGCCGCGGCGGCGGTCGCCTGAGTCGTCGGGGGCAGTCCGGCGGCCACCGCGGCGGCTGCCGCGGCAAAACCGGCATCCCGCCCCGCCCAGAGGGCTCGCGAAGCCGGCGACCGCACCGGCGGTTCCGCAGGGGGTGTCTGCCGCGGCGCGGCGGGGACCACCGCCATCCCGGCAGGCAGCCGGTCGGGCGACCGCTCGGCCGCTCGCAGGGCATGACCGAACCGCTCGGCGATCCGACGGCGACGGAGCTTGAAGCCGGCGGTCACCTCGCCCTCAGCCGGATCGAAGGGCCGGTCGAGCAGCACGATCTGCCGCACCCGCCAGGCAGCCGGGAGGTCGGCCTGCCTCGCCGCGATGCGGCGGGCGATCCAGGCGAGGGTGCGGGGGTGGTTCACCGCGGCCCGCCGGCTGGCCACCGGCAGCCGCATCCGCCGCACGGCGCTGCGCAGTTCGTCGGGGTCGGGCACGACCACCGCCAGCAATCGCGACAGCCCGCCGCCGAGCACGCAGACCTGCACGATCGCCGGATCGGCCTCGAGGGCCGCCTCGACCACTTCGGGAGCCAGCTTCTCGCCATTGGCCAGCACGATCGCATCGACGAGACGGCCGAGGATTCGCAACTGCCCGTCCGGCTCGATCCTCGCCCGGTCGCCGGTGGCCAGCCAGCCGTCGATGACCACGTCTCGGGGCTGCGGGGCATCCGGCTCGATCACCCCCACAGTCAGACTCGGCCCGGCAACCTGCAGCTGGTCGTCGTGGCCGCACCGCACCCGCACGCCGGGAAGCGGCGGCCCGGCCAGGCCCGCCCGGGCGTTGCGGGGATTGGCCAGCGACACCACCGGTCCGGCCTCGGCAAGACCGTAGCCCTGCACCAGCGGCACGCCGGCTGCCGCAAAAGCCTCGGCGGTCCGCGGCCGCAGGGGGGCTCCCCCGCTGATGCAGACCCGCACCCTGCCGCCAAGGGCCGCAGACAATCTCTCGATCCTTCCGGTGGCCACCGCCCGCTGGAGCCGATCGAAAAAAGCGGGCACGCCCAGAATCACCGCCGGCTTCGCCTCGACGGCCGCCTCGAGCACCCGCTGGCGGTCTTCCACCACCGCCAGGCAGCCGCCCCGCACCAGGCAGCTGTAGAGATCACCGACGCGGGACAGGGCATGGCTCGCCGGCAGCCAGGCCAGCCGCACATCGTGGGGCTCGTCGAGAAAGATGCTCGCCGCTGCGGTCGCGTTGGCGGCAAGCGCCCGCTGCGTGTGCAGCACGCCCCGCGGCCGGCCCGTGGTGCCCGAGGAGAGCAGGATCGTCGCGACCGCATCGGGGTCGGTGGCGGCACGACGCTTCGCCAGCCGCTGCTCGAGGTCCGCCGCGGCCGCCAGCCGGCCGGTGCTCAGCAGGTGACAGGCCGCCGCGGCCCGCCAGTCGATGATCCGGGCATCGACCTCTGGCAGTCTGGTGGTGGCGGTGGGGCCGGTCACGAGCACCGCCTCCCCGCCCAGCCAGCCGACGTCGCACCGGCCGGCAGGCGGCTCGGCGTGCACCGCCACGTGGACCACGCCGGCAAGCAGGCAGGCCAGATCGACGACCAGCCAGTCGGCGGTCTGCGGCCCCAGGTGCACCAGCCGCCTGCCGCGGGTCAGCCCCTCCGCCTCGAGGCTCTCGGCAACCGCCAGGGCCGAGGCGATCAGCTCCCGCCAGGTCCAGCCTGCCGCGACCGCCGCCGAGGGAGCCGGGAAGATCCGCGAGGCGGCGGGCACCAGGATTGCCGGCTCGTTGGCCTGTTCGGCGAGGCGTCGGGCAAGCAGCTCCACCAGCGACTCCGCCGCCGCTGTCGGACAGACCTCCCCGGACACCTGCGGTGCGGTCGTCATCTTCGGTCCTCCCGCCGCTCAAGCAGGATCGCGGCCCCCTGACCCAGCCCAATGCACATCGTCGCCAGGCCCAGCCTCGCGGACCGCCGTCGCATCGCATGCACGAGGGTGGTCACGATCCTCACCCCCGAAGCACCCAGCGGATGCCCGATCGCCAGCGAGCCTCCCTGCACGTTGACCCGCCGGGGATCGAGGCCGAGCGTGTCGATCACGTCGATCGCCTGAGCCGCAAACGCCTCGTTGAGTTCGATCAGGTCGATCTCCTCGAGCCGGTGGCCCGTGCGAGCAAGCAGCTTGCGGACCGCCGCAATCGGCCCGGTGCCCATCGCCGCCGGGGGAACACCGACCACCGTGCTTGCCAGGATTGTCGCGAGCGGCTCGATCCCCTCCGCCTCGGCCCGCTCGCTCGACATCACGACCACCGCGGCGGCCCCGTCGCTCAGCGGCGCGGCGGTGGCCGCAGTCACGCTCCCGATGCCCGGCAGAAAGGCGGGCTCGAGGGCGGCCATCGCCTCGGCCGAGGTGTCGCAGCGGATCGAGGCGTCGCGGGTCACCTCCACGAGTCCGCCGGCCTCGTCGTGGCCGAGAACCGAAACGATCTCGTCGTCGAAGAGCCCCGCGTCGGCGGCCGCGGCCGAACGTCGGTGGCTCTCGAGGGCGTAGGCTTCCTGCCGGCGACGGGAGATTCCGCGGGTGGAGGCGAGGAACTCCGCGGTCATCCCCATCGACAGGCTGCCGCGGCTGGAGCCGGCCAAGAGCCGGGGATGGAAGTCGACCTGCGACTCCATCGGCAGGTGGTGCATGTGTTCCACGCCCCCGGCAACCTGCACGTCGGCATCCCCCGCAGCCACCGCCTGGTGGGCTCTGGCGATCGCCTCGAGGCCCGAGCCGCAGAGGCGGTTGACCGTCGAGGCGGCTGTGGTGAAGGGCAGCCCTGCCAGGATCGCGACCGCCCGTGCGACGTTGCCACCGAGTTCGCCGTGCTGCTTGCTGGCACCGAGAATCACGTCCTCCACGATTCCGGGGTCGATCCCCGCCGACTCCACCGCCGCGGCCACCGCCGCGGCGGCAAGCTCGTCACCACGCACCCGGCGAAACACGCCCCTCTCGGCATGGCTGCGGCCGATCGCGGTGCGGCGGGCGGCGACGATCACGGCGGGGGCGGGCATCGGCAACTCTCTGCGACGGAGGAGGCGAGGGATCGCGGGGCGAAGCGTGGGAGTGTGCGGGAGACGATCGACAGGTCAGCCTGCCGGGTAGAACCGGCCGCCGGCGGCGGCCATCGTGCGGAGACGGTCGGGGGCCTGCATGCGGGGTCCGAGATCGGCAAACGGCTCGAGCCGGCGGAGGATCGCGTCGCCGCCGAGGCTGTCGGCCCAGGCCAGCAGCCCGCCGCGAAAGGGCGGGAAGCCGAGCCCGTGGATCACGCCGAGGTCGATATCGCGTGGATCCCGCACGATCCGCTCGTCGAGGGCGAGCGCCGCCTCGAGCACCATCGGCACAACGAGACGGTCGACGATTTCATCGTCGCTCCAGGAACGGGGCTCGACCGCGTAGGGTTCGATCAGCCCGGCAACCTCGGCATCCTGGCCGCGGGGCCGGCCGCTGCCGGCGACGTAGCGGTAGAAGCCCGAGCCGCTCTTGCGGCCCAGCCGCCCCGCCTTGACGAGCGCTGGAATCAGCGGTGAGGCCTCGATCCGTTCCCCGAACGCCTCGTGCATCACCAGCCCCGCATAGAAGGCGGTATCGAGGCCGATCATGTCGTAGAGCTCGATCGGGCCCATCGGCATGCCGAAGCCACGGGCCACGCGATCGATCCGCGTGACGGGGACACCCTCGCGAACCAGCTCCACCGCCTCGTGGAGGTAGGGCATCAAAATGCGATTCACGAGGAAGCCGGGGCTGTCGCGAACCACGATCGGGCATTTGCCCAGCCGCTTGGCATGCGCCACCGCGGTGGCGATCGTGCGGTCGGACGTGTCCGGCCCGCGAACCACCTCCACGAGCATCATTCGTCGCACGGGATTGAAGAAGTGCATCCCGCACAGCCGCGAGGGGTCTTGCAGCGGTTCGGCGAGCCGGGCGATCGGGTTGGTGGAGGTGTTGCTTGCGAGCACCGCCTGGGCCGCCACGACTTCCTCGAGCCTCGCGAGCACCTCCCGCTTCACGTCGAGTTTTTCAAGCACGCTCTCGATCACGATCTCGGCATCGGCGAGCAGTTCCAGCTGCGTGCCCGACCGCAGCCGCCCCGCAAGGGCCAACGCCCGCGACCGGTCGACCCCGCGGGCCGTTCGGTCCCAGGCCGCCTCCTCGAGCACCGCCGGCAGGCTGCGGGCGAGGGCTGCAGGCGAGTTGTCGACCAAGGCCACGTCGAAGCCGCTGCGGAGGTGCCGCGCGGCAATGCCCCCGCCCATGATCCCGCCGCCGACCACTCCGGCAGTGGCCACCTCGAGAGGCTCGCCGGCCCGTCTGTCGCGGGCCGCATCGACACCGGAATCGCGTTTGTTCCATTCACCGAGCCGAAAGACATGCAGCAACTCTCTGGCCTGCGGCGAGGCCGCGAGCCGGGCGAAGGCCCGCGACTCGATCGCGGCGGCGTGTTCGGCATCGACGGCGATCCCCGCCAGGATCGTCTCCACGATCGTCGGAGGGGCCGGATAGTGGCCACCGGTGCGGGCGAGGATCACCGCCGAGGCGACGCCCTCGAGAAACTCCCGCTCCTGCGGATCGAGCGGCACCGCGGCTGCCAACCGACTGCGGCGGGCGGCGAGGTCATCGCGTCGACCGCGGGCCAGCAGCACCGCCGCGGAATCGATGAGTGACTCGGGGGGGACGCAGGCATCGACCAGCCCCATCCTGACCGCGGCATCTGCATCGACCGGCTCCCCCGAGGCGATCAGTTCGATCGCCGGACCCGGACCGATCAGCCGCGGCAGCCGGACCGTGCCGCCCCATGCCGGCAGCAGGCCGAGCTTGACCTCCGGCAGGCCCAGCCGTGTCTCGGGCCGGTCGCTGGCCAGCCGCATGTCGCAGCCGAGGGCGAGTTCGAGCCCGCCGCCGAGGCAGATCCCGTCGATGATTGCCAGGCTCGGCCAGGGCATCGCCGAACATCGCCCAAAGAGACGACGGCCGGCATCGGTGATCGCGGTCGCTTCGGCCGACGCATCGCCGGCCGAGGAAGCTTCGAGCAGTCGCTGGAGCCGGTCGAGGTCGGCCCCGGCGAAAAAGCCTCCCGGCCGGGTGGAATGGAGGACCAGGCCGCTCACCGGCTCGCCGGCCTCGATCTCGTCGAGGGCCGCGGCGAGCTCCTCCAGGACCCCGGCGGTGAGCACGTTGAGCCGGTGGCCCGGCACGTCAAAGCCGATCCAGACGCTGCCGTCGTCGTGGCGGTCGATCGCAAGCGTCTCGTAGGGGGGCATCGTTTCCTTCGGAGCCTTGCCGGAACCGCGAAAACAGGTAGTGTATCGGGCCCGGCCGGGGCCGCGAGCGAGGCCCTCACCCGGGCGGTGTGCCCACACCACCCGGCAGACCGGCGACACGCGGAGCAAGGATGGCCCGATGAAACTCTTTCCTGACATCTCGCCACTCGGCGAGTCTCACACTGCCCCGGCTCGCGGGTTTGCGGCCGCTTCCTGGCGAAGCGTGGCGTTGATCGCAGGCCTGGTGGCCCTGGGGGTGGCCGGCCGATGCTGGCAGCCGGCCTGGAACGTGACGCCAATGGCCGGAATCGCCCTGGTTGCCGGAGCCTGCCTGTCGAATCGGGCGGTGGCCCTGGCGGTGCCGGTCGCGGCTCTCGCCTTGGGCAACCTCGGACTGCCTGGCTACGAGAGCCCGGGAATGGCGGCGGTCGTCTACGCGGCGACCGCCTGGCCGGTGCTGCTTGGGCCGCTGCTTCGCGGAGGACGACTGCTGCCCCTGCTCGGCGGGGCCGTGGCGAGTTCGCTCGTCTTTTTCGTGACGACCAACTTTGCCCACTGGCTGCTGACGTCCGACTATCCCCGCACCGCGGCAGGGCTGGCCGAGTGCTACCTGATGGCGCTGCCTTTTTACCGCTGGATGCCCGTTGGCGACCTCGCCTGGACGGTCGGGCTCTTTGCTTTGGTTCCGCGGCTGCTCACCGGCGGACTCCCCGCAGTGGCCCGGCGTGGGGCTTCCGCTGCTTGACTGGCGGTGGCGGGCTTCGACAATACAAGGCGGCGGTGATTGTGTTGGAATCCGGCGGCCCCTCGGGGCCCGCGACGCACATCCTTCGCGGGAATGGCGGAATTGGCAGACGCGCTAGGTTGAGGGCCTAGTGGTAGAAATACCGTGCAGGTTCAAGTCCTGTTTCCCGCAGTTCATCGTGCCGGTGATCCCCCGGGGCAATCCCACCGGCATGCCGGTTCGACCGAGAGGCCTTGCAACGTGAACGACGAATCCCCCGTCGAGCCGGAGGCTTCCGGCGGTCCTCCGGTCGAGCCGCCGGCCGGTGCACCGCACGAGCCGCCGCCTCCGCGTCGCCGGATCGCGATCGGCAGCCAGCGGGCGGGGCTATCGCCACCCGCGGCCGGGGCCACGACACCGCCCGTCGCGTCACCGCCGCCCGCGTCACCGCCGCCCGCGTCACCGCCGCCCGCGTCACCGCCGCCCGCGTCCCCGCCGGCGGCCCGTCCGCCGCGGCGGAAATCGGCTCCGGCCGGCGGCGGCCCGGCTCCGGCCGGCGGCGGGAAGGTCGAGGTGCCCAACCTGCGGCAGCCGCTCGACGAGGATCTCGAGAGCGAGTTTGAAGAGGCGGTCGGCGGGCTCGAGGTGGAGGCTCTCCTCGCCGGTGCTGCCGCGGAAAAGATCGATGCTCCCCTGGCCCCCGGCACCCGCCTCTCCGGCACGGTGGTGAGCCTCGGCGGCGAGACCGCGTTTGTCGATCTTGGCGGTCGTCGGCAGGGGGCGTTGCCGCTGGCGAGTCTGAGCCCCGAAGAGATGCCGGCAGTGGGCGACGTGATCGACATTTCCGTCGGCAGCCGCAACGAAGAGGACGGCCTCTACGAGGTGGCGGCGGCCAACCACGCGGTGGCGGTGGAGGACTGGTCGCAGCTGGAAGTCGGGATGATCGTCGAAGGCCGCGTGACCGGCACCAACAAGGGCGGACTCGAGGTCGACGTGGGCGGGCTGCGGGGCTTCATGCCCGCAGGCGCCGTGAGCACCTGGCGGGTGGAGAACTTCGAGGAATTCGTGGGGCAGACGCTGGAGTGCCTGGTCACCGAACTGGTGCCCGCGGCCCGGCGGCTGGTGCTCTCGCGGCGGGCGGTGATGGAGCGGCAGGCCGCCGAGGCCCGTGCCAAATTGCTGGAGACGCTCGAGGTCGGCCAGACGATCGAGGGCACCGTGCGAAGCATGCGGGACTTCGGAGCCTTCGTCGACATCGGCAACGGCGTCGACGGCCTGGTGCATGTCAGCCAGCTCTCCTGGGAGCGGGTGGCGAAGCCCGAGGACCTGCTCGAGGTCGGCCAGCGGGTGCGGGTGGTGGTCAAGAAGATCGACCGGCAGACCGGCAAGATCGGCCTCTCGGCCCGCGACCTGGTGGAGAGCCCCTGGCAGCGGGCGGAGGAGAAATATCCCGTGGGGGCCACCAAGCGGGGAACGGTCAGCCGGATCGCCCAGTTCGGGGCCTTCGTGAGGCTCGAGCCGGGCGTCGAGGGGCTGGTGCATGTTTCGGAGTTGGCCCATCGCCATGTCCGCAGCGTGGCCGACGTGGTCGCCGAAGGGGAGGAGGTGGAGTGCCGCGTGCTCTCGGTCGATCCCGAGGCCCAGCGGATCTCGCTTTCGATCAAGGCCCTCGCCACGCCGCCGGCCAAGGAGGCCGCCGGCGACGAGGCCGCAGGCGAAGCGGACACCGACACCGAGCCCGCGGCACCACCGAGGCGATCGAACCGCCCGCTCAAGGGCGGCCTCGGCCGGGGCTCCACCGGCGAGCAGTTCGGACTGAAGTGGTAGGGAGGCCGGTTCCGCCGGGAACCGCTACGGCCGCTCGCCGATGCGATCCTTGCCCATCCACGGCACCAGCGGATCGGGGATGCGGATCGAGCCGTCTGGCTGCTGGTGGTTTTCCAGGATCGCGATCATCGCCCGACCGATGGCGATCGCCGTGCCGTTGAGGGTGTGCACGAGGCTGGTGCCCTTCTGGCCGGGCGTGCGGTAGCGGATGTCGAGGCGACGGGCCTGGTAGTCGGTGCAGTTGGAGGTGCTCGTCACCTCGCCCCACTCGCCTGACTCGCCGCGGCCGGGCATCCAGGCCTCGAGGTCGAACTTCCGCCAGGCAGGTCCGCCCAGGTCGCCCGAGGCGATGTCGAGCACGCGGTAGGGAATCTGCAGGCCATCGAATAGTTCGGTCTCGATCTCGAGCAGCTCCGCATGCACCGCCTCGCTCTCCTCCGGCTTGGTGAAGGCGAACATCTCGACCTTCGTGAACTGGTGGACGCGGTAGAGGCCGCGGGTCGCGCGGCCGTGGGCCCCGGCTTCGGTGCGGAAGCAGTGGCTGATGCCGCCGAGCTTCAGCGGCAACTCGTCCGCGTCGAAGGTGTGCCCCTGCATCGCCCCGCCAAGGGTGATCTCCGCGGTGGCCACCAGCGAGAGGTCGCTTTGGGCGATCGAGTAGATCTGGGTTTCAGGGCCACGAGGCATGAAGCCGGTTCCCTCGAGGATCGCGTCACGGGCAAGGTCGGGGGTGGTGGTGAGGGTGTAGCCGCGGCGGGCGAGGACTTCGACGGCGTACCTCTGCAACGCCAGTTCCAGCAGCACCGCGTCGTTTTTGAGAAACAAAAACCCGTGGCCGGCGACCCGTGAGCCGCCCTCGAAGTCGAACAGGTCGTGACGCTCGCCGAGGGCCAGGTGGTCGAGCGGCTCGAAATCGAAACTCGGCTTGGGCGTGGCCCCGAGCCGAAGTTCGGCCGAGGCCTCCTCGCCGCCCACCGGCACTTCCGGGCAGGTGAGATTCGGAATCGCCCGCAGGATGCCATCGGCCTCCTCGAGCAGGCCGGCCATCTCCGCCTCGAGCCGGCCGACTTCCTCGCGGAGCCGCCGCCCCTCGGCCTTGCGGGACTCCCGTTGGGCCTCGTCGGGAGCCTTGCCGATCGAGCGGCTGACCTCGCCGGCCTGCCGATTCGTCTCGTCAATCTGCCCCTTGAGCCGCCGCCGCCGCTCGTCGAGCTCGGCAAAGCGGGCGACGTCGGCCTCGACCCCCCGCCGGCGGCAATTTTCCGCGACTTCCTCGGCATGTTCGGCAACCCAGCGGCGGTCGAGCACGGCATCTCTCCGGGGTGGACGGGCCGTCGGCAGGCGACGGCGGGGGTATAATCGCCGATGGTGACCCCAAGAGGCGGCGGACGCCGCCACCCGGGAAATCATCGCTGATTTCGTGGCTTCGAGAGTGTGCCAGCCGATGAGCGACTCTACCAGTGCGGCCGCTGCGGCCCCCGCCGAGATTGACGAACCGGCCGTGGCGACGGCCGCCCCCTCCGTAAAGCCTGAGCCCAAGCGGCGGCGGCAGCCGCGACACCATGTCGTGCTCTGGAATGACGACGACCACACCTACGAATATGTGATTTTGATGCTGCGGAAGCTCTTCGGGCATCCCCTGCAGCGGGGCTATCTTCTGGCCCGTGAGGTCGACCGCCGCGGCAAGGCGATCGTGCTCACGACCACGCTTGAGCATGCGGAACTCAAGCGCGATCAGATCCACGCCTTCGGGGCCGACAGGCTGATCCGCAAGTGCAAAGGCTCGATGACCGCCACGATCGAGCCGGAGCGGTAGGCCGGCCTCAGTTTCAGGCTCGTCGCGGCGTGAACAGCGAGACGACCACCAGCGTCAGGAAGCCGAGCGGGATCGTGACCAGGGCCGGCTGGCTGAAGGGCATCGGCGCGAGGCTGCCGGGCAGGCCGTAGATCTTCTCGAAGGCCTGAGCCGACAGCAGAATCCAGGCCAGCGAGGCGGTCATGCCTACGCTCACCGCGGCGATGATCCCCTGCTTGGTCGTCTGCGGCCAAAAAAGCAGCATCACCAGCGCCGGCAGGTTGGCACTGGCGGCGATGTTGAAAGCCCATCCCACCAGGAAGCCCACGTTGAAGCCCTTGAAGAGAATCCCCAGCGCCATCGCCACCACGCCAAGACCGATCGCGGCGAGCTTGCCGACGCGAACCTTCTCGTGGTCGGTCAATCTGACACCGCACACGTTCTCCACGAGGTCGTGGGCGACCGCCCCGCTGCCGGCCATGATCAGCCCGCTGACCGTGCCGAGCACCGTCGTGAAGGCGATCGCGGAGACCACCGCGAAGAGCGTCTCGCTGAACGACTTGGCCAGCAAAGGGGCGGCCATGTTGGTGTCGGTCGGATCGAGGCCGCCGCTGGTCATCGCACCGAGGCCGAGAAAAAGCGTGAGCACGTAGAAGCCGCCGATCGCGGCGATCCCCACGACCGTGCTCTTGCGGGCTGCGGCGGCATCCTTGACGGTGTAGTAGCGGATCAGGATGTGGGGCAGCGAGGCGGTGCCGCAAAACAGGGCGAGCATCAGGCTTGCGAAGTTCAGCCGCCCGGAGAGCGTCCGTCCGGCGAGATCCTGGAAATAGCCGCCCGGCTGCAGGAGTTCCGCGGCCGGCCGCTCTTCGGGCACAAAGGTCTGGTGGCTGCCCTCGGCGTCGGCGTGGGTCGTTTTTTTCCAGGTGACGACCGTGGAATCCTCGAGGGTGGCGAGGTAGGCCAAGGGCCCGAGCGGGCCGGTCGAGCGAGCCTGGCCGTATCGCGGAGGCAGAGTGGCAAGAGTGCCCACCGGCCTGAGATCGTGGTCGGCCGTCTGCGGCCGGCCATCGACGAGCACCGTGCCGTCGGGGCGGACGGTGCGGACCTGGGGGGTCATGTCAATCGGCCCCTCGCCGCCGGCATTCACGATCAGGCCCCGGGCGAGGATCAGCAGCGTGAGCAGGCCGCAGAAGAACATCAGCAGCGAGCCCTTGATGAACTGCACCCAGGTGGTGCTGACCATGCCCGCGGTGACCACGATCAACGTCACCGCCACGCCGACGAGAATCACCCCGGCCCAGTGCGGCAGGCCCAACAGCGGCGTCACGAGCGATCCGGCTCCGACCATCTGCGGGATCAGGTAGAAGATGCTCACGACGAGCGTCGAGACCGCCACCGCCAGCTTGATGCCGCGGCTGTCGAAGCGGGCATCGAGGGCGTCGGCAAAGGTGAACTTCCCGAGCGCCTTGATCGGCTCGGCGATCACGAACAAGGCCACCACCCAGCCGGCCAGAAATCCGATCGAATAGAGAAAGCCGTCGTAGCCGTGGAAGGCGATCATGCCGCAGATGCCCAGGAACGAGGCGGCTGAGAGATAGTCACCGGCAAAGGCGATCCCGTTGACGGCCCAATGCACCTGTCCGTGGGCGGCATAGTAGCCCTGGGCCGACTGCCCCTTGCGGCCGAGGCGGAAGGAGAGCCAGAGCACCCCGGCCACGAAGGCCGCAAAGATGCCGACGGCCAGGGGCGATGTCTCGTGGAGCATGGAAACGACTCGCTAACGGCCCGCTCGGGCGATCATGTAGGCCACCGAGAGCACGACCGCCGCGAGAATCAGGCCCAGCCCGCAGAGAATCGCGAGGTTCACTCCGCCAAAGGGCCGCAGAGCCATCAGATCCGGCCTGGCGAGCACCAGGCCGATGAAGCCGCCGTAGAGGAGCACATACACGGCGAAGAATCCCAGTCCCAGCCGGCTCACTGACGCTGCGGGAGGCCCGGAAGGATCGTCGTGCAAGGCGGCATCCTTTTGCTGCTGGTGCGTTCGCTCGGTTCCCCGTCGCCAGGCGGCCATCGCCGGCGAGGCACACAGAATACACGGCCGACACTTCCCGGGTGCTCCCGGCGGTGACCACGCCGCGGCTTGACAGCCTGCACGACCCCGCTAGGATATCGGGTGTTTTGGGCATTCAAAAAACTTTTTTTGGTAAATCAAAAATGCGGCTTTTGCACCGTTTTTCGCCTGTTTCTTCTGTCAGGTTTTCGAGGGCCGCATTCACTTTGATGGAGTTGCTCGTGGTGATCGCGATCATCGGCAGCCTGGTCGGTGTGCTGCTGCCTGCTGTCCAGTCGGCCCGCGAGTCGGCCCGCCGGGTCGGATGCAGCCTGAATCTCCGCCAGCTGGCTCTGGCGGCCATCGTCCATGAGTCGGCCAGGCGGCGGCTGCCCGCGGGCTATGTCAGCGAGTCCGACCGGCAGCCCGTCGATTCCGGCTCGCTCGACCGACCGCCGGGCACCGGCTGGGGCATGCTGATCGCGGCCTACCTCGAGGAGACGGCCCTGGCCGACCGGTACCTTCCCGAGGCAGGCATCGGAATCGGGGCGGCGGAGAACCAGCCGGTGGTCACGGCCTCACCGGCCATCTTCCGCTGCCCGTCCGACGGCGGCCCTTCGACGCCCTTCGAGGTGGTCACGGAGTCGGGCAGCCGACACCCCTCTGGGGCCCTGCTCGGCCGGTCGAGCTACGTCGGCAACGCCGGCCACGCGGAGCCCTGGGCCGATCCGGTCGATTCCTGGGCGGGCTTGGCCAACGGCCCGCTCTATCGCAACAGCTGGCTCAAACTCGGTCAGGTCAGCGACGGCCTGTCGAAGACGGTCTTTCTCGGTGAGCACACGCAGCGACTCTCCCAAAAGGCCTGGGCAGGCACGCTCCCCGGCGCCGCCAGTCATCCCAGCGAGGCCTTCGTCACCTCCGTGGGTAGCGAACCGGACGGAGCGGCAACGCTGCTCTTGGTCCACAGCGGGCCGGCTGAAGGCGAAGCCGACGTGATCCATCCTCCAAACGACCCGGTCGCCCACGTCTGCCAGATGTATTCGGACCACGACGGCGGCTGCAACGTGGCGCTCGGCGACGGAGCGGTGCGGTTCATTTCCGAGTTGGTCAACCAGGACGTCTGGGCGGCTCTCTCGAGCATCAACGGCGGCGAGGGGATTCCCGGCGATGCCTACTGAGCCGACTCGATCGAGCGGCAGGCGGCACGCAGCAGGGTGGTTCGGCATCCTATTCGCCGCGATCATGCTGGCGGTGGCTGCCGGCTGCGGGCCCCGGGCTCCGCAGATCGACTTCGCCAATCGCCGCTATTCCGCCGCCCTGCGGACCGCCGCCAACACCAAGAGCCCGCCGCGGCTGGCCCGGGCCAAGGAGCTCATCGATCGCGACCATTCCAGCGGCGTGATCGGCCCCGAGGAATACGCCTGCTACCGGGCGATCATCGATCTGGCCGAAGCCGGCCGCTGGGAGGCGGCCGAGCAGGCGGCTTTGGACTTCCGCCGCGACCAGCAGCGGTGAGCCCGTTCCCGCTGGAACCGGGTTTGGTGGCGGGCTGCGGAGGGCGACAAAAAACAGAGGCGGCCCGGTCCTTTCGAACCGGGCCGCCCTGTTTCCCAATCGTTCAGTTCAGCCCCGGGCAGGCCCGGGAGAACCGTCACTCAGGCAGGTGGCCTCACTCGGCCCCCTCGCCGCTCACCTCGACCTCGTCGGCCGGCTCGCAGCAGGGCACCTCGCGATAGACCACACGGGGCACGCAGCGGGTCACCGTGTAGGCAACCTTCTTCGGCACCATGCGGCAGACCTCGATGGTCTTGGTGTAGTGCACCGGCTTGGTCGTGCACACAGGAATCTGCTTGGTGCGAACTTCCTTCACCATCTTGCAGACCTTGTAGGGCACTTCCTTGGAGCACTCCTCCTTGACCATCTTGCACACCTTGTAGGTGCAGGTCCGGACACGCTGCTCGGGCACCATGCGGCAGACCTTGTACTCGCAGGTGTCGACATGCGTCTCCTTGACCATCTTGCAGACCTTGTACTCACAAGTCCGCACACGCTGCTCGGGCACCATCTTGCAGACCTTGTAGGTCCGCACACGCTGCTCCGGCACCATCTTGCAGACCTTGTAGGTGCACGTCCGGACCCGCTGCTCGGGGACCATCTTGCACACCTTGTACTCGCAGGTCTTCACCCGGTGCTCGGGGACCATCTTGCAGACCTGGTAGGTCCGCGTGCGGGTCTCCGGCACCATCTTGCACACCTTGTACTCGCAGGTCCGCACACGCTGCTCGGGCACCATCTTGCAGACCTGGTAGGTCCGCGTACGGGTCTCCGGCACCATCTTGCAGACCTTGTACTCGCAGGTGCGAACACGCTGCTCGGGCACCATCTTGCAGACCTGGTAGGTCCGCGTCCGCTGCTCCGGCACCATCTTGCACACCTTGTAGGTGCAGGTGCGAACACGCTGCTCGGGGACCATCTTGCAGACCTGGTAGGTCCGCGTGCGGGTCTCCGGCACCATCTTGCACACCTTGTACTCGCAGGTCCGCACACGCTGCTCCGGCACCATCTTGCAGACCTGGTAGGTCCGCACACGCTGCTCCGGCACCATCTTGCAGACCTTGTAGGTGCAGGTGCGGACCCGCTGCTCGCGAACCATCTTGCAGACCTTGTAGGGCCGCTTCTCGACGATGGTCTCACGCTCGTAACGGACGCACTTGACCTCCTTCTCGCAGACCTCCGGCACCCACACCTTCTTGCAGACGGTGCGGGAGGGGCACTGCACGCACTCCTTCCGGACCTTGCCGGGCACGTAGCAACGCTTGCCGGTGCAGGGGTCGCAGACCCAGCAGCCCGGCTCCCGGACGCACTTGGTGATCATCTTGCCGGGGATCTCACAGGTCTCGGTCTCCCAGCGGCCACCACAGACCTTGACGGTCTTCGTGTAGTGAACCGGCTTGCAGATGGTCTTGCAGACCTCCCGCTCGCGGGTCTCGTAGACCGGCTTGCAGACCGTGTAGGGAATCTCCTTGGTGCGGGTCTCGTAAACCGGCTTGCAGACCGTGTAGGTCTGCTCGCGGGTCTCGTAAACCGGCTTGCACACCGTGTAGGGGATCTCCTTGGTGCGGGTCTCGTAAACCGGCTTGCACACCGTGTAGGTCTGCTCGCGGGTCTCGTAAACCGGCTTGCACACCGTGTAGGGAATCTCCTTGGTGCGGGTCTCGTAAACCGGCTTGCAGACCGTGTAGGTCTGCTCGCGGGTCTCGTAGACCGGCTTGCACACCGTGTAGGGGATCTCCTTGGTGCGGGTCTCGTAAACCGGCTTGCAGACCGTGTAGGTCTGCTCGCGGGTCTCGTAAACCGGCTTGCACACCGTGTAG
>Ga0180429_10002405_pt1 | contig 15442 bp, 23 predicted proteins | sample SS_ome_FD_132428 | JGI IMG/M metagenome (GOLD analysis project Ga0180429, IMG submission 132428) | Hypersaline lake sediment archaeal communities from the Salton Sea, California, USA - SS_1_S_1 metaG | ecosystem: Environmental > Aquatic > Non-marine Saline and Alkaline > Hypersaline > Sediment ...
CCGCCTCGATCCTTGCGTGGAATATCTACGATGTTTCGATAATCGTGTTCACCGAGAATTTTGTAGTAAACATCCCCGGTGAATGACATGATAAACAGTGGCTTGACGTTTTGTTCCTGCGCATATTCCAGCATTTCGGCCAGCTTATGTTCGGGGAAGCCAAATGTTTGAAACTGGCCCGGCACCCTGTTTCGGTACTTGAATTCAGCGATAGCCGTCAGTGTTCCGTCGTGATAGATATCCCAATCCCAGGTAGACAGCTCAGGGCGCGGCCTTATCTCACGTTGCCAGTGATCCTGCAACCACAGCCGGGCGGTTTCTTCTCGACTTATATCTGTTTGTGTTTCGTACCTGGTCATTGTTTAATCCGGCGGGCCTGGCGTTCCGTCGCCTGTTGTTCCTTCCGATACATTTCTTTGACCCGCCGATCTTCGATTTGAATTTCAAATTGCTCTGCGATGTGATCCAGCCCATGACACCGGGATTCTTGGACCATCTGTTGCATGATGGCTTCCCACTGATCGAAGTCGTGCGCAAAACACAACTGGCGCAGCTTAGGAATCATTGCGGTGTTGAATTTCTTTTCCTCTGGCGTGAGGTCCCGGCCGTGAGCGTATGTTTCCGTTTGTTGAACGCTGTCCTTCTCGACGATAAACGAATTCTCTGCCTTGCGAATGTCCGCCTGCTTCGGTGGGTATTGACACAGATCCAGTAGACGGTCGGCCACCAGAGGAATGATATCCTCGCGCATCCCGCTGAAGTTCCGGTAGTACATATCATCCTGGCCTTCGGTGAGCTTGGGCCAGTTTTGCCGGAATTTTACCAACTGTGCGCTGATAACACGATCTTTTTCAGACATGGGCCTTATTCCGTTCTATCGCCGCAGCCGCAGCCTGCTCCGGCGTTTGTTCCTCGCCCGCGTTTTCCAGTTTGTACTTCACCGCATTGCCCAACCAGGTATTTAAAAACCGCGCCCTGGGGTTGTGTCGCTTATCTCGTTTTTCATCGCCGTTACTGAGTCGACCGATGAGCCAGTGTTTGAATTTCTTCGCTTCCTCGGTCACTGCTTCAGCGCCATCCAGCTTTTGGGCGAATTCATCCAGTCTGTCGATCCAGTCCTGGTCAAATTTGAGAGTCCGGTAACTCCGGGCGTCTATCGACGAAAGGATTTCAAAAACAGGAAGCCAGTTTTGGGGGATGATGAAGGTCGGCTTTGCCGACCGACACTTCTCTTTACTTGTATTGTCTTTATTGTCTTTACTTGTATTGTATTGTGGTTCGGGTCCGTTACTGTGCCGTAACGGGTCCGTAACGGGTCCGTTCCACCTCTGTTTATACTTTTCTTCTAACTTGTAGTCAGAACGTATCTTCTGGAAATTTGACCATCCCGGCAACCTGTACAGATCGTTGGATATTTCGACCAGCTTGGCCGTAACGAGTTCGTCACGGTACCGTTCCACGTCCGTATCGGACACGTCACTGTCACCTGGAAATATCGACGCACGGAGAGCCATCGGATCGGCGTCGCCATACCCACAATCGTCTGCGTATGTGATCAGGCCGATAAATAATAGCCGTGCGTCTCTGGAAACCCGGAGTATTCCTTTGTTACGCCAGATCCCCGGATCGATCATTCGTTTCCTTGCCACTGTGACCCTCCCTGCCCTCCTACGGCGCCTGAATTTCTTTTATTTTTTTGAGCGCATTTTTAACTTTCAGCGGCCATTTAGGCCAGTCATCCCATGATCGTTCACAGACGGGACACCACAGCTGGCTATCGCCGTGTTTGATTAACGGCTGGTGGTCCACGCAACCATCATCACGATCCGACCTGCAAGGATGCTCGTGTGTGCCGACACCTTGCCAGCATTTTGGACATCGTGGCATTGACCCTCCTGTAGTGCAGCGGTTGCCCCCGCTTTTGCGCGTTAGTCGTTACAATATTTTTCATTAAACCTTTTACAGAATATTCTCGCTGCCACTATCAGAACGACAATACCAAGCCACGGTGTTGCAGCGCAACATAGGATGACAATCAGTGGTATTAGACACAAACCCAAAATTCCCGTAAGTCCAGCATTCATCACCCCTCCAACGCCTCGGCAATTATACGCTCAACATTCGCATAGTAATCCCGTAGACTAATAGAACCATCTGGCATTTTCAATCGTCCGGTTTTGCGCAGCTTGGCCGCCACCCGTTCCGCGATCTGCTTGGTGTCGGGCTGGGGTAATCTCACCGTATACATTTTTAGCGCATTAGTGAGAACAGTTTTAAACTGTTCATCCGCGCCGTCCGGTATCATCGAGCAGGTGTCCAGTGAATCGTACAAGTATTCAGCTAATTGCGGAACATCCTCACCGCGCTCGGCGGGTTTAATCGTAGCCGACGCTTGCCATCTGTGATCATTACTACAGATGTATTCGTGGACAATGGTATCACAGATCAAACCTTCATCGGTCGAATCAGCGGTATATACATTCACGTCGATGGGTTCTCCGCCGCACTCGGGGCAGACGAATTTTGGTTTTTCAATCGCTTTGTTCATAGATCACCTTCCTCAATATTTTCCGCACATCGTCAGCGGCTCTTGAATCTTCGGGGAACAAATATTCCTCGGCCCACCCGTCGATGAAATAAGCAAAAACTTCATCAGCACTGGAAAATGTCTCAATCGCAATGTCAGTCTTTGTCATGGTTTTCCCCACCATCCTCTAAGTTAATTGATCCCGTCAGTTGAGTAGCTTTCAACATCACCCCTCCATCCTTTTAATCGCCCGCCATTCCGCTTCGATGAGTCTGTCTTTTTACCATATCGAAAAACTTTTTTCGTGAGGCATCCGTATCCCTCGTGGTGTCTCGAAATCTCGGCGAGTGATTACATTCCTCGTACCACCGCCAACGATTACAAGTCGGGCACCAGTATTGTCGCTCACCGCGCTTATGTCGTTTCTCAGCTTTAATTGCCGCCTCTATATATCCTAAGCTGTGACATATAAAATATGGTTTTATTGGAATACAGGGCATTATCCTTCTCCCTCCATTTTTTCCCACGCCCAACAGAGGGCGGCGGGTAAGTCGGTTATTGAATTAAATGGGAATAGTAATCGTTCCCGGCTCGGTAATTCGATTGCCACTTCCTTGAGTTGAAAATCAATATAGATATTCACTTCGTAATCTTTTTGAAATTGCTCGATTGCTTTGTATCTAATCCACGCATCCATCGAGTGGTAGAAGTCGGGGGTGATTGCACGGCCCGGATGAAAATACGTGAGACCGTTTATTTTAGCATTCGGTGGTGGGGTACCTATTATAAGCTGATCAGTTATACTCCAACAAGCATCCGTCCAGCCCAACCACTCGGCAATCTTTTGATTGTACTCAGCGGGGGTCATTTCATTCTCTGGCACGTCCGGCCTCCTGTTTGTATTTCCCGTTTCGCACAAACCACATAAAAAATGATTCGTCATCGCTTGTTGTTAAATATTCGCAAACATCGGACATAGTAACAGCAGGCCATTCAGAATCAATTTTTCTTAATACAGCATTGTATTTCTCCGCCGCCGCCCGGACAGCAAGGTGCGCGGGGCAGTTAGCGTCATGGTGTTCCCGTAATCGTTTGGCGGGATCGCTCATTTCCCGCTGTGAGTGTATGTACGGTTGCGCCAAACAATCTTTAACCCAATTTTGTGCGCTCATTTGGTGGCCTCCTTCGGGTACTGGCGGACTCCATTTTGGTATTTGCCACAATAGCAAGTATAGTGACTTCGTTTATCTTTTGATTCTCGCACACAACCCTGGTCACGCCAATCGCCATCACAACCGTACATTTTCCACATGACTACATCAACCCAACACCAGTGGAAATGATTGCACAGCCAGGACAGGAACCACCACGGCGTTATATGTCGTAACCATATCGGACGCGGATATAATTCGTTAATCACTGACACCGGGACTAAATATGAGAGCCAGTATTTAATCTTTGTCATCGCGCTTCCTTTCTCCCCCGACCGTGTGGCCGGGGGAGTTCACGGCGTTGGCTACGCTAAAACGGCAAATCGTCGCCTTCTTCTTTTTTTCCTGCTGGCGGTTTTTGTTTTGTCTGTTCCTCTAAGGCAGCTCCAGCAGCAGCTTTTAATAACGATCCGAATTGACCATGTAGCTTGCTGACATCTTCTTCTGATGTTTGTGGCATAGGTACGTAGTCCCCAGGATTCATCCAGCCGGCTTTGTACTGAGTTTTCCCGTCGTACTCGTCTTCTTTGACAGCGATTTGGACTTCAACGTCCGGCACCGGGGTCGTAACCGCCCGAAGATCACCATTCCACCCAATTGATTTAGCCAGTTGGTCGACAGTGCCGGTGTTGATTGATTTATCTTTCTTTACCACCCAATATGCACCGTAGACAATCATTTCAGTGTAATCTGCCCATGATTGCCATTCGCCCCCCTCATACATAGCTGTAATTCGGAATTGAATGTTGATGGCAACAGCTCCGCTATCGGCGGTAAAAACACTCCACTCAACTGGACGTGCCTTGAAAAGACCTGCACGATCTAATTTCATTGCTGATTTCCTCCTATGATGGCCTGCCAGATAGCGTCATCAACTTCGTTTTCAAACGCCAGCGGCTCGATTTTTGTTCGTGATTTTGCAATATGATCTGGACGTTCGACGGTGAAAATCGTCCGCGTCCCGGCGCCCTTGCCTTTACCGTCTTCGGAGATTACGTCGTACCCCAAAAACAGCACGTAGTCGGCCCACTGAATAACACGATGGCGAACTGACGCCTTGCCAGACTTCGGCGATTGAAAATGTGGTTCATAGCGAATATAATCTTCGCCGACCGGATTCGGTACGTCGGCCACACAATCATGGGCGATTAACACCACGTTTTTCCCGCGGCGAATTAAAATGTCCAGATCCGCCAGCAGCAGGAGGAATGTTTCGTAAATGTGCTGATATCCTTTGCCGAATCCATAGTCCTCGACCCGATCAACTTTCTTTCCTTTTTCGTGGGGGACGGTCGACAGGGTATGAGCAACAGCCAATTCTTCAGCTTTCGTTCCACTGTCGATTACTACTGTCTGAAATTCGTTGAGAACATCAGACCGTAAGCATTCACGAAGATCGGCAAACGTCGATACGCCATCAACTCGGTGTACGTTCAATTTTCTGGTGCCGTTCTCGACATCAATAAACACCGGGTTCGGCGCCAACGATGCGAGCGTACTCTTTCCGATACCCCCTGGACCATAAACTAAAATCCTGTTGGCCCCACCGATAACCCCATCTGACACTGAAAATGAGGTATTGGCAGTCGGTTGGCTGGGTGCGCCGTTGCCGTTTTTCGCCTTCGGCGGCGGCGGTGCTTTCTTTGTCGCTGTACTAGTAGACATTGCAATCTCCTTATGCGGCTTGCCCCGCATCGGCATCTATCCGGCTTAATTCCGGATGTTTATCTTCGACAATGGTAAATCCCGGCGGCACTTCACCGGCTGACATTCCAGACTGACAAAGCCCAATGTATTCACACGTCCCATTCAAACTGAAACACGATTCCGGGTTTTTAAACCAGCGCCCGGATCGTTGAGCTTCACGGATTGATAGTTGCTGCTGCCAAACTTCGGCTTGGCAATCCTTGATGTCTTGCTCTGGCCGGGCTATTTCAATTCGGGTATAGTAGTGTTCAGGTCGACTTTCTATATCGATAGCAACCCTTGCCGCAAATTCCGCTGGCGTTTCGTCTTGATCCCGCTGATTGGCGTACAAACTGCCGTCTTTTTTGTATTTGCGCTTATCCTCTGGAGTTGCTTTAAGTGGCCGCAGCGATGGTCTCCGGGTTACGTCATAGAGTACCGTCTGGATATCGTACCCCATTGCACGCGCGGCAACGATATAGATTGATAGCTGTTGATCCAGATGTAGTTTTGTCCAGTAGTCGGCTCCCGACGAAAAATCGCGGGAAGTTGTTTTGTGTTCCATAAGCGCAATACGACCATCCGACAGGCGGACAATTCGATCAATAATACCGGCAAGCTGCCATATTGGAGTAGAAGCGCCGGTGTCTGGATTGACCAGCGGGATACCAAATGCTTTTTCAACATCAACAGTTTCAATATGCGGCTCATCTGCCCACCGTCGTTTGTATCCGGTGAACATGGCTGCAACCAATGCCAAATCGTACAAATCATCGGAGATCCCCTCCATAGCATTTTCAATGTTCTCGCCGCGGGAATCTGCCTCAAGTGCTCGAAACATCTGACCGATGCGCAACGGATGAGAGTCTTCGTCTGGCCGCAACCCGACTTCGTATCGCCAGAAATGTTTTTTGGGACACGCCCGAAAACAAGACAGGCGCGAATGAGTCAATATCTGCTGCTTATCGTTGGGACTCATATCTTCACCCTCGAATAATTGTTGGTAGTTTGGCCACTTAGGCATTAGATTTCCATGATCTCATAATTCCGGAACATCCACTTGTAGTTGAGTTCACAGAACAATTCGACGGTCATTCCGGCGGCTTCGGCCAGTTTGATTAATGCCGTTTTGTGGTCGTTCGCTGGAAACTGTAATACCCGATCCAGCGGAGTATCAGCGATACAGCACAGTTCGGCAAACTCCCGCGCCCCAACGTCATCCAACAGGGTGTACAGCGTGAAGTTGTGCGCTATTGCCCAATCGTAGGCGAGACTAAAGCCGATGGTCTCATCTTTTTTTGTTGCCACGGCGTGTGCTTCCTTCGTACTATATTGCGTACACATTGTTTTTGCTCCATCCGGCCCGGCCACCACCGGGCTGGTTTTATTTTGTGACCTCAATTGGTTCACCGTTTATATGTTTTTTGTCGTCGATGGTCGCATACCCAGCATCGTTGATGGTCGCATACCCAGCATCGTTGATGGTCGCATACCCAGCATACTTGATGGTCGCATACCCAGCATCGTTGATGGTCGCATACCCAGCATCGTTGATGGTCGCAGCCCCAGCATACTTGATGGTCGCATACCCAGCATCGTTGATGGTCGCATACCCAGCATCGTTGATGGTCGCAGCCCCAGCATACTTGATGGTCGCAGACCCAGCATACTTGATGGTCGCATACCCAGCATCGTTGATGGTCGCAGCCCCAGCATACTTGATGGTCGCAGACCCAGCATCGTTGATGGTCGCCTTGTTCGGAATGTATTTAATGTAGGTAGCGTCGCTGCATTTTGTCACCACGCCATCACCGCGTAGCGCAATGTACCGACCGTCGAGTATTTTAATTTCGTCGCCGATATCAGGGCAATCATCAAGTAATTTCTGTAAATATTCTCGCACATCATGTTCAGCCATTTTAGGATCGGCCCAAGAGGGAATTTCGTCTTGATCGATGCGGAAATACCATGCGGAGGAATCAAAAAACTTATCCCAATCTCTCGGCGGTGTAATTTCCCACTTAAGTATTTCCAGCGGTAGCTTGCTATCAAGGTCAGTATCCCCGAACATGATTATTTGATCGGAGTGACTATCTACAAACGGCGAACACCGCAAGCCCCGTTTTTCTGTGCAGTAGCCGCTCAGGAAGTTGCACATGTTCCCCCCCTCAAAGGCACGCTCATTACGTCGTCGAGTAGGTTGTTGTTCTTGGTATTCCAGGCATTCATGATCAACCGACCCATTGCAGGCCGAACGGCCAACAGATACACCCGATCACTGTCCGCCGTTTTGTATTTGACGCCATGTTGCCCGTCCCAATGGACGTGCGTTAGTTCGTTATTGGTCATAGATTCTCCTTTCGTTTTCGAATGAATAGCGGGGCCGCCGGTATGCGGTGCGACCCCGCCGCCAGTTACACCCTGGGAGGATGCGATATTTAAAACCGACCGACTAATGCAGTTACCGTGCGGAGTTCCTATAGGGGGGAAGTCTACACAACCTGAGGTCGGTCGGCGGAATTTTTCAACGCCCCGGCGGGAGCCGTTCGTGCCGGGGCTGTTCGGATAAACCTTAGCATATAGATATTTTTTGCACCGTTTCTGTGATGGTATAGGCGGTTTTAGACCCTCCGCCGCATAGCGGCCTCCTTTCCTGACAACTTCCAACAGTGCGGAAAAGCCCCCCAAGCCGTTGCCTTCCGCAGGTTTACTATTTACACTCAAACAAATCATTTAATGCTCCGTAATATTTTCTGCCGCCGGTCCTCCGGCTCGGACCTTCAAACCTCAAGCCCTACCGCCAGCGGCAGGAATTTTAGCCGGAGGTGATTCATTGGCCACCACGCTTTCGAGATTCAACCCAGGCGTCCACGTCGGTCTGGTCGTACCGGCCAGTGCCGACTATCATCGGGACCCTGAATACGCCAGACTTCATCCAGCGATAAAGGGTGGTCAGGCCGATCCCCAGATGCTTGGCCGTCTGTTTTTTGTTCAGCAGCGGTGGCATCTATGCCGCCGGTTCCAGGATGATGGTGATCTCGACTTTGCCGTCTTTGTTAATTTTGGCCTTGCCGTCCGTCGGCTGGCCGTTGTTGATTGGGAGCTGGTCCGAGAGCCAATGGGGGAGCGGTATGCAGGTCGCCTTCTCCCCATATTTGGCAATCCGGTTTTTAAATGTCAAATCCATATTTCCGTCCTTTTTTCTTTATATATCCAATCTATCGGATTCTGTCAAGGAATTTTTAATATTATTTGCAAAAAAAATAAAATATTTCTTGCTAATACAGCGTAACTCTTTAACATTCAAACCGATGCAAAATCAGGAGACTTTAGAGATAGGGAAGCGATTGGCGGAGATTCGGGACGCCATTGCCGGTGGGATCAACAAGCGGTTCACCGAAATGCTGTGCTCTGAAGATGAGTCGGTTTCTGAAACTACCGTCGGCTCGTGGATCAAGGGCGATACTTACCCGCAGATCAATTTCGCCATGAAGGCCGCCCGGCTCTACGGCAAGACCCTCGATTGGCTATTCACCGGCGAAGACCCGCCGGATCAGTATAAAGAGCTACTTCGCAACGCCATGATCGCCGACTTCCGTAAGGCCGGGATGCTCGACAAGTACGACCTCACCGACGATGAGGTCTTCGATCAATTGGCTCGTGCGGCGTTCGATACAAAGGAGAAACAAGGTGGTGGCTAATTCGTCGGCATCCATACTGCCGTACCCCGATCTTGAAAATCAGCTTCCAGTTGCTTGTCGGGTTTTAACCTGGTTGCCCGGCCAACAGGTAGGGGGGGGTAGTGGTCCGTGCGTGGTGCGCCCCTCAAGTTACAGATTAAAACCAATATAAGTATAGGGGTATTCTTGTCAAGAGCAATCAGATGATAATCACAGGAGAATCATATGCGAGTAATCATATTGATATTGTTGGTGTTCATGCTGGCCGGGTGTGCGGGATCAATCGTCCATTACAAATTAATGTCTGAGGAAAAATTGCTGGCGTTGCCGACAGCCGAACTCTGCTATGCCTACCACCACACCCGCAAAGATAAGATCAGACCAGAGCTCGAACGCCGGGGCGTAATACCGGAAAACGAATGGGAGTTGATCGAAAAAAATAAAATCGCCGTCGGTATGACCGCGTTCGGAATGTTCTGCTCTTGGGGTGCGCCGTCGCCTATTGAAGGCACAGCGAACGTAACCACAACAGCGGAGGGTACTCGCGTCCAATGGGTATACCGCGAATACCTTAAAAAGACATCGTATGTGTATACCTGGCGTCCGGCCGGTATGCCGCCGGACAGCGCAAAAATCACCGCGATTCAACAATAATGGCATCCCTCCACTGGAAGAAAACAGGCGCCGGCAAGGTCTATCCCTATGTCGTGGAGTATATCGACGGAAAATATAAATGGATATCACTTTCCGCCTATGCCGACCTGGGCCGCAAGATCGTCACGCAAAAGGAAGCCCGCAAATACTTTAATCAGTGGAAGCAGGCCCACAAAAAGGATAAGCCGAAAGATGATAGTCAACTGGCATCACTTTTGACCGACTACCTGAAACGGTCCGCGGCCGAAAACACAGCCAGCACCCACAAATCAAACTACAGCCGGGTAGAAATTCTCCGGCAGTATTTCGTGAGCCGGGGGATTTTGTGCCTATCAGACCTGACACCTGCGTCCATCAACCAATTCAAAAGCTGGAAAGGTTCATCCTGTACAGCAACTACCGTGCGCCGATACCTTGAAGTGCTACGCCATTTCCTGAATGTGCAGGTACAAGAGGGTCGGCTCAATCGCAATCCGATGGCGAAAGTGAAACTGCCGAAGAAAAACGCCACGCCGCAGATCCGCGCCCTGTCCGAAAAAGAAATCAAGATCATCGAAACCAAATTCCCTTCGCCCTACCGCGAGTTTTGCATGATCGGCTATCTGGCCGGACTTCGCCGGGCGGAAATCATCCACCTGGAATGGTCTGATATCAACTTCGATCAGATGACAATCACTATCGCGGCCAAAACCGGCTTTGCCCCCAAAGGCCGGACACCGGAAACCATACCGCTGGCACCCCAATTATCTGCCGTCCTGAGGTCATTAGAACGCGCTGGGCGATATATCTTCGACAAAGGCACCAATCATCCCCTGTATTTCTCTGAGGTCTGGTATCGCCGCGTAATCGCGTTATATCGGAAATTTGGAATTGACGGTGCCAATATCCATACCCTGCGCCATACCTACTGCACACGGCTGGTGCGGGCGGGTGTGTCGCTGCCGATAGTGCAAAAGCTGGCCCGACACAAGCGATACGAAACAACATTGCAGTACAGCCATTTAGATCAATCCGACCTTCAGAAAGCCATTAATAAGCTGCCCGGGCAATCAAATATTAGAACGCGCCGTAAGTGATTGTGTTTCACGGGAAACATCGGGTTCGACTCCCATCACCCGCTTTTAATTTATCCGTATACACGACAACCAGTTATACTGCAAATGTCCACAATAGAACGGGGTAAGAATTGTACCAATATTTACCACGTTACACCAATATATTTCGGCTATATTAGAACGCATATTAGAACAAAAACCCCGACGACATCGCCGCCGGGGTCCTTGAGAGGGTGAAAACTCCCCCGCCCTACGGAGACAGGAGCTTTTGGGCGACCGCCTGCCCATATATCATTGCGCTTTGGATTTTTGTCGGATCGAATTCCAGCGTGCCGATGAATTCCCCTCCCCACATTTCCCGATACTCATCCGGCAACGGCTCAAATTTCTGGACATCTACCGGGTGTCCGTTGGCCAGATCGCCGCGATAGACCTCGTTGACGGCAATCGAAACGGCCCGCCCGGCGATATCCCAGGTCCAGCCCGACGGTTTCCACGAATCCAAATTGCTCGGCGAGGCCAGCACCAGATCGATTGTCGTGGCACCAGCGTCAATCGCTGCCTGAACCGGGGCGATGTTGCGGAGGCCTCCGTCCATGTACGGACGGCCCCAAATCTTAACCGGCGGGAAGTATGGCGGGAAACTGCACGACGCCAGCACGTAATCGACGAAACAGATATCCATCGGGCCGACCAGTTTGAATTCCCCGGTTTCCAGATTCACCACACCGACGCGGGTAGTCCGGCTGAAACCGTCGCGGGCGACCTCGGCCACGATCTTTTTGCGCAACGGCTTAAGTGAGTACAGGCCGCCCCGGAGTTTGCCCCACAGCGAGCGCGACTTGTAGATATCCTTCGGGCCTTTGATGGCCTCATAATGCGCCCACAGGCGTTTGGCTGCGGTCAGAAAGTTGCTATCCTGGCCAAGCACCAACGCCGACAGCGCGCCGGTCGATACACCGACGACCAGATCGTAATCCCGCCCGGCCTTCGCCAGCTCAAGGACAACCCCGGCCTCGAACGCACCCTTCGCGCCGCCGCCTGAGAGTACGAGCGCCCGCATGGTTACCCCGCAGTAATCGAGTATAGGGCGAACAGGTGGATGGACAGATCGTCGGACGCACCACGATCCATAACTGTCGAGTGGATAATCAGATTACCCAGCCCACTTTTTGTTAATTTGAAATGCAGCCCGAAGTCGATAACGTAGCCCGGTTCCAGTTGCGGTTCTTCGGCGTCCGGGTCTTTGCGGAGGGCAATGTCGTCGAGCCAGCCGCCGCCTACGATAACCGTCGTCTGTGGAATCAGCGTTCTTATCGCCAGCATCAATTTGCCGCCCATGCCGCCGGTTGCACCGCCGTCCGTATCGCCGTGTTGTACTGCAACGTAGAACGCCGCAGTCGAGTCGTTCAGGCCACGCGGCAATACCAGCGCCGGGACTTTGACCGCGCCAACTTTCATTGTCCATACCGCGCCTTCGCTCGGACCGTGAATCTCACCGCCGATACCTACGCCGCCCATGACATTCGGGAACGACTGCGCCTGAGCCATGACCGGGATTAGCAGAAGCAATAATACAATCAACAATTTCGATCTCATTGTGAACCTCCGTTTTTGTTGGTGTCACGTTTAGTCTCGCGCCACATATAACCGACACCACCAAGACCGGTAGAAGCCAGCCATATTTCTGCGCCGATTTTGTCGAAATACAGAAGAACCGACGCGCAGATGATGATCAGCATGGTCGTCCACCATGTTGATTTTTGACCGATCGCTTTGTCCATTTAGACCCCCTCTGTGAATGGTATTGCAAGTCCGTATAACTCAACCCCCGGTCGTGGATCGTTCAACCGGGTATAGCAGACAGACCCAATACTCTGCCGAGCGCCAAGACACACCCATCGACCGTCAGCCATGCCAATGATCGGTTCGACGTGGGAAATCATGCTGCCTGGCCTGGCCCAGAACGCAAAGACACCGACCCCAGGCAGATCGCATTTGTCAAACTCGACGTACATCCCTTGAGAGTTGTTGTCCCAGGTCGGCTTTCGTATTCCGGCATCGATCAGGGCAATCCGGGGATGCCCCGAACAATCAACTCCACCGCATTCCGGGTAGGGCTTACCCCAATGGCCGCCGCCGTAAACATACTTCACGCCGTGAAAGCGCCGGAGCGTCGCTACAAAAATGTCTGTCTGTGTCCACATATCAGAAGCTCGTTATCGCCGTCGCAGTAGTATCCGACGGCCTGAATGTTTTCTGGTGCTGGCTGAGATAGTTGTTATCGTACGTCGCCCGATAGTGGTACTCGCTACTCGCCGGTGTGATAAACGCCGTGCCGTCACCGTTCAGGACCGGGTAGATGTCCAGCGACCAGTAGCCGTCGGCATCGGTCGTGTCTCGGACCGCCGTTCGGTGAATTGTTACACCGGTACCGGTCTGGTATGGTATCGTGTCACCGGGAACGTCCAGCGTCAGCGTAACGATGGCACCTTCGAGGGCTACGTCGCCCGCGTTTTTGATCCAGCCGTAGATTCGTTTCAGGTCGGCGTCGCCGGGATCGCCGGGATCGAAGGCGGTTGCATAGACGGTATCTCGCAGACTATCCGTCGGCACGGTCAGCGTACAGGCCGGAGTGGTGAAGTCGTAGTTGTTATGCTCGGCATAGATGTACCGTTCACCGACAGCCAGCGTCATATTTGCCCAGCCGTCGGAGCCGGTCAGATCATAATGTTTCGGCGTACCGTCAGCCAACTTGACGTTGATCCGCACCCCGGCAACAGATACCGCATTCGTTGAATCGTAGGCATAGACCCGGACCGGAATCGCGCCGGGACCGGTGGTCGATTGGTAATCTGATTTGGTTGCATCGCGGGCGACGTTCAATTCATCCTCAAGAATCCGATGGATAGTGCCTGAATCGGCACCGGCTGATGCCATGTTTTCAGCAATCCAGGTGAGGCGCTCGAATAGTCCGCCAGTTGAATCCGGGGCTATACTAAGCGTGGTGTCGAATATCGCCTCCATAATATTCCGCAGCGTGTCCGCCCATGACGACGATCCGGCAACCAGCGCTGCGTATGTTCCCGACCCCAGGCCGACAGTGTCTGCATCAGGATCGAATAACGATGATTCTTTAGCAATCGCAGTATACGTTCCAGTACCGAGACCAACGGTATCAGCATCCGGGTCGAACGTGGAGAAGCCGGTTGCCATGTACTGACTTGGATTATCGAGGTCTGCTTGAATTGTTGCCAGTTGTCCGTCGATATCACTGTCATCCGCCGGGTCACTTGGTAGATTCGTCGTCTTTGCATTAATCGCGGAAAGCTGTCCATCTATATCGCTGTCGTCTGCGGGATCATCTGGCAGGTTGTCGGTGCGCTCTTTAATGGCTGCGATATTTGTCGAGTCAGCTTCCAACAATTCCGCAAACGTGCCTATTGTCGTATGGTCACTGGTTGCTACATCCCACGGATCGCCGGGGCCATGCGTTGAAAATCCTGTGGCTTTATACTGATTGGGATTATCAAGGTCTGCCTGAATCGCTGCGAGTTGACCATCTATATCTGAATCGTCAGCGGGATCGGTGGGTAAATTGTCGGTTTTGGATTTAATATCATCAACGTCTCCCATTAACGTACCCAACGAATCGCCACGTAAAGTTACCCCTGCCGTGACTGAGCCGACCGATCCGGCGACATTGCCGTCTACATTCCCTGAAACAGACCCGACCGCCGAACCGTCAAGATCGATAGTTGTATTGTCCTCATCCAGCTCGGTCAGCCTTCGCGTACCCACCGTCCATATATCCCCTGCACTGTGTGTACTGAAACCGACTGCCGTCACCCATCCGTCATCGGCTGTTGCTGCCGGAGTACCGGCCCAGGTCTTGACATCAACTTCGATATCATCGTCAATTTGTGCATTGGATAATGTGCCGGATGCATTATCGAGATTGATCGCCGCTTGCTCGACGGCGTAGGTGATGCCGGTGGTGGAATTTGAATCCCCGCCGCCCGTCACCAAATACTGTAGGCTATCTCGCATCGCATCTATTTTTTCATTCAGCACCTCAAGCGAATCGTTCGCCAAATCTGTATTATTCTCAATCGTGTTTAGCTGCGCCGAGAATGTACGCTGATGAGCAAAGTATTCAGAGAAGGTAGTAACGTCAATTAATGCCCTGCGGTCGTACACATAACTAAGAAAAGCATCAAGTGAATCAACATTTGTAGATATGGAAGTAGCGTCAGAGCCATTTGCACTATCCGTACTACATATTTCGTGCATTGATAAGATTAACAAACTGCCCTGTAAGATTGCGGTGTCAACCATGCGACGGTACTTGTCCATGCTTTCCGATCCACTATATTCCATGTACACGTAAGGGAAATTGTATAATTCGTCTGCGGTTGGATCTGTAATCACATCAACATGGCCATGATGGATCGAGTTACGGCCACCACAAGCGAATTTATGATTTTCCTTTAATATCCTCAGTCCAATAGTGTCAATACCGTTGCTGGGGTACGCAAACACATCTGATGCTCGCTGATACCCGTGGTCGTTCAACGCTTGCTGTCCCTGGTCAATATTTCTCCGTGCCGTGGAGTCTGTAACGTCGTA
>Ga0180429_10002408_pt1 | contig 15431 bp, 12 predicted proteins | sample SS_ome_FD_132428 | JGI IMG/M metagenome (GOLD analysis project Ga0180429, IMG submission 132428) | Hypersaline lake sediment archaeal communities from the Salton Sea, California, USA - SS_1_S_1 metaG | ecosystem: Environmental > Aquatic > Non-marine Saline and Alkaline > Hypersaline > Sediment ...
CCCAGAGCCGCAGCGACGTCGGGCACTACCCAGGCGACGCCGTCGTGGACGCGTGGTGGGGGGGCGACGAAGTCGGCGAGCCAGCCGAGACCGTCGACGTACACCAGCGTCCGATCGCCGACCGTGACGGTGACCGCGCCATCGGTGATCTCGATCCGGGCGTTCCACAGCGGGATCTCGACGCCGGGCGCGGGGGAACCGACATGGCCACTCGACACCGCCGCGCCGAAGAGAACGGCGGCGATGGCGAGCGGCAGCACGCGGAGGACGCCAGGCGGTACGCGACGCAACACACGCACAGCGTGACGCCCAGCGGCTTGAGAGGGATGAGTCAAGCGTCGTGCACGAGGGCCATGAGCGGCTCGAGTGCGACCCCGGGGCCGAGGATCGAGGTCAGGGCCAGCTGCAGACGGTGTGCCTCGACGTCGAGCGCGCCGATCGTGAGGGCGCCGACCTCCAGGCCACGGCGTCGCCACGCCGACAGCGCTCCCGGCACCAGGTCGACGAGCGCCAGGTGGGGGCCGAGCACGTGCGCGGGCAGCGTCGCCGCCTCGCTCGAGCGAACCACGAGGTCGGCCCGCTCGAGCATCGCCTGCGCGGCGGGCTCCGCCTCGGCCAGGGCCGCCGTCGACGTGGCCGCCGCCAGCAGACCGGTGACGCGCTCCGCCTCCGGGCGGTCCGAGGCGATCACGCACAGGTGCGCCACGCCGAGACTGGCGAGCTCGCGCGCCGCCGCTCGCGCGGCGAGATCGGACCCCTGGACGACCGCCCGCGCGCCACGCGGATCCCACAGTCGCTGCCGGAGCGCCGCCCCGATGGCTCGACCGAGGTGCAGGTCGGTCACGACGCCGGCGGGGGTGATGACGAGGGCGTCCGCAGCCCGCAGTTCGCGGACGTCGAGCGAGCTGCGCTCGGCGGCTGCGCCGGCGTCACGCTGGCTGCGGTCGTCGAGCACGACGGCGCCCGCGAAATCGAGCGTGCGCAGGGCATCGGTCAGGGCCGGCAGGGCCCGCGGTGCGATGGGGTGGAGGAGGAAGCGTTGCCCGGCGTCCTGAAAGCCGCGCAAGCGGTGGGCGAGGTCCTGGTCGCCGCCGACGACCGCCACGAGGTGCATGGCCGTCAGTATGTCACGTGCTAGCATGACCGGCGCTCGCGGGCGCGTCCGGCACGCACGTCGCCCGCCCACGCCGGCGCCGCGCGCCGCCTCGAGGAGTCCCCCATGCACGTCTTCTTGCCCGACGGTCAACGCTTGGACCTCGCACCGGGCGCGACGGCCGCCGACGCCGCCGCGGTGATCGGTCCGGGCCTCGCCCGGGCGGCGGTCGGCGCGCGCGTCGACGGCACGCTCGCCGATCTGCTCACGCCGCTCCCCGAAGGCGTGCACCTGGCGATCGTCACCAGGCGCGACGCCGACGACCTCCTGACGCTGCAGCGGCACACGCTGGCGCACGTCCTCGCGCAGGCGGTACGTGAGATGCTGGTCGCCGAAGGGCACGCGCCCGACGGCGTTCGGATGGGCATCGGCCCGGTGATCGACAACGGCTTCTACTACGACTTCGACCTGCCGCGCACGCTCACGCCCGAAGACCTCGACGAGTTGCAGACGCGCATGCGCGCGATCATCGCCGCGCGGCTCCCGCTACGTCGCTACGAGGTGCCCCGCGGCCAGGCGCTGGCGCACTGGCGTGCGCAGGGCGACCCGTACAAGGTCGAGCTCATCGAGGACCTCCCCGAGGGGGTCGCGATCAGCTTCTACGAACAGGGGGGCGACACGGGCTTCACCGACCTCTGCCGTGGTCCCCACGTGCCGTCCACCGGCGACGTCACGCCCCACTTCAAGCTCATGAGCGTCGCCGGCGCCTACTGGCGCGGCGACGAGACGCGACCGATGATGCAGCGCGTCTACGGCGTGGCGTTCGCCACCGCCGAGGAGCTCGAGCACCACCTGTGGCAGCTCGAGGAGGCGCGGCGGCGCGACCACCGCAAGCTCGGCGCCGAACTCGACCTCTACGTCCTCGACGAGGACGTCGGCCCGGGCCTGCCCCTGTGGCTGCCGCGCGGGACGGTCCTCGTCGAGCAGATCGAGCGCCTGGCGAAGGAGATGGAGGAGGCGGCCGGCTACCAGCAGGTGCGCACACCACACGTGTCCAAGGAGGAGCTCTTCCTCAAGAGCGGGCACCTCCCGTACTACGCGGACTCGATGTACCCGCCGATGGAGCTCGAGCACGTCCGCTACTACATGAAGCCGATGAACTGCCCGTTCCACCACAAGATCTTCGCGGCACGGCCGCGGTCCTACCGCGACCTCCCGCTGCGGCTCTCGGAGTACGGGACGTGCTACCGCTACGAGGATTCGGGCGCCCTGATGGGCCTGCTGCGGGTCCGCAGCATGAACATGAACGACGCCCACATCTACTGCAGCGAGGATCAGTTCGAGGCCGAGTTCCTGGCGGTGGTCGATCTCTACCTGCGCTACTTCGCCCTCTTCGGCATCGAGGACTACGTCATGCGCTTCTCGAAGCACGCGCCCGACGGCCTCGGCAAGAAGTACGTCGACGAGCCCGAACTGTGGCTGCGTACCGAGGAGATGACCCGCCGGGCGCTGCAGCACGGCGGCATCAACTTCGTGGAGGTGGAGGACGAGGCCGCCTTCTACGGACCCAAGATCGACGTGCAGATCCGCAGCGCGATCGGCCGGGAGTTCACCCTGGCGACGAACCAGGTCGACTTCGCCGTGCCCGCCCGCTTCGATCTGAATTACATCGACGAGCGCAACCAGCGGCGGACCCCGCTGTGCCTGCACCGTGCACCGCTGTCGACGCACGAGCGGCTCATCGGGTTCCTCATCGAGCACTTCGCCGGCGACTTCCCCCTGTGGCTCGCACCCGAGCAGGTGCGCATCGTGCCGATCGCCGACCGCCACGTGGAACCCGCCCGTCGGCTGCAAGCACGCTTTCGCGCCGCTGGCCTGCGGTCCGAGGTCGACGCCAGCAACGAGCGGATGCAGGCCAAGATTCGCGACGCCGAACTGTACAAGGTGCCCTACACGGTGGTCCTGGGCGACAAGGAGATCGAGGCGGACGAGGTCGCGTTCCGCAGCCGCCAAGAACCCGAGCGCCGCGGTGTGCCCGTGGGGGCGTTCGAGACGCATCTCGTCGACCATGCGCGACGGCGCACCCTGAAGATGCCCCCGATGGGGTCCTGACCGACGGAGGCGGCGCCGCTGGTGAAGGCGCCGCCCTCACGGGGCGAGCAGCGTCAGGCCGCCGCGCGCCGCCAGATGGTGACCTGCCGGATCGCATCCGGCTTCGCGCCGCCGGAGCGCTGCGGGTCGACCCGGGTGATCGCGTCGAGGACCTCGGCACCGTCGACCACGCGGCCGAACACGGCATGCTTGCCGTCGAGCCAGGGCGTGGCCCCAAACGTGATGAAGAACTGCGAGCCGTTGGTGCCGGGGCCGGCATTCGCCATCGACAGCACGCCGGACGCGTCGTGGCTCAACTCCGGGTGGAACTCGTCGGCGAAGCGGTAGCCGGGGCCGCCGCGGCCCGTGCCGGTCGGGTCGCCAGTCTGCGCCATGAAGTCCTCGAGCACGCGGTGGAAGACGACACCATCGAAGTAGCGGTGCAGCGCCAGGAAGACGAAGTTGTTGACCGTCACCGGGGTGCGGTCCTGTTCGAGGTCGACGACCATCTCGCCGCGATCGGTGTCGATCAGCGCGAGGTAGTCGTGACCGCCCTCGAGCGCCTGACCGGCGCGCTCGAACTGGGTGACGCGCTCGGCGCCGACGTGGGGGACCTGCTCGTAGCCGTCGAGTCGTGCGTTCATGGGGCCTCCTGGGGTGGGGGAAATCGCGGGCGGGTCAGTCACGGGGTCGTGCCACGATCGTCACGTGCTCCATGCGATCGGGGCTGGGGAAGAAGCCGGCCGCGGCCTCGCCGTTCACGCTGCCGATGATCACGCGCGTGCCGGCGACCTCGTAGCCGGGGCCGGGCACCGGGGTGACGCCGAGCGCCTCGCCGAGCGCGTCCTCGACGGTGCCATCGCCGTCGAGCCCCACACCCTGGTCGCGGACCGAGGACGCCGGATCGGTGAGCAGCGCGACGATCGACGGCTGCTGGGGATCGACTCGGGTGATCGCGTCGAGCACCTCGAGGCCGTCGGCCACGCGCCCGAACACGGTGTGCGCACCGTCGAGCCAGGGCGTGGCGTCGAAGGTCAGGAAGAACTGCGAGCCGTTGGTGCCCGGGCCCGCGTTGGCCATCGACAGCACGCCGGGGGTGTCGTGCCGCAGGTCCTCGACGATCTCGTCGGGGAACTGGTAACCGGGGCCGCCGGTCCCGGTGCCCGTCGGGTCGCCGGTCTGGGCCATGAAGCCGTCGATCACGCGGTGGAAGACGATGCCGTCGAAGTAGCGGTGGAGGGCCAGGAAGACGAAGTTGTTGACGGTGAGCGGCGTCTCCTCCTCGAAGAGCTCGACGAAGACGGTACCGCGGTTGGTCTCGATGACAGCGGCGTAGTCGAGTTCCGGGTCGAGCACCTCGGCGGCTTCCTCGAACGCCAGGCGCCGCTCCGCGACGAGCGGCGCAAGGGCGGCGAAGCCCTCGGGGAGGTTGGCTACGACGTCTTCGCCCGCCGGTGTGGCCGGCGCGGCCTCGACCGGGGCAACGGGGCCGGCATCTGCCGGGCCGGCCGGGTCGCCTTCTACCGGGGTGACCGGCACGGATTCCGCCTCGTCCGCCGTCGGCGCGTCGCCGTCGACGCCGGTCTCCGCGTCGGCGGGCGCCGTAGGCGTCTCGTTCGCGGCGACCGCGTCCTCGGACGCGACGGGCGCGTCGTCCGCCGCTCCGGCGGCCTGGGTGGCGGCCGGCGCCGGAGTCGCCGACGAGCCGCCCTGCTGCAGCCAGATGACCAGCAGCACGAGCGTGACGGCGGCGACGAGCGGGATGAGGAGGCGGGTCACGACCGGCCTACGAGGATGACATCGTGGGGGAGTTCCATGGCGCGCAGTGTACGTGTTCATTCCGTCGGGGGGCGTCGGCCGTTATCGTGTGGCCGTGAACTTCCACGATCTGCTCAAGACGCTCGTCGACCGGGGCGCCTCCGACCTCCACCTCCACGTCGGGTTGCCGCCTCTGGCCCGCTTGCACGGCAAGCTCATCCCGGTGGCCGACACCCGCGTCACGCCCGCGTTCACCGAGAAGCTGGTGGCTGCAATGTGCGACGAGCGCCAGCGGAGCGTGTTCGCGGAACGGCATCAGGTCGACCTGGCCTACTCCGTTTCCGGACTGGGCCGCTTCCGCGTCAACCTCTTCCGCCAGCGCGGGAGCGTCAGCGCCGTCCTGCGCATCATCGGCTCGGACGAATCGATGCTCGCGATCGTCAACCTCCCAGAGGAGACGATCAACTACTTCCGCGACCAGGAGAAGGGGATCGTGCTGGTCACCGGGCCGACGGGATCCGGTAAGTCGACCACGCTGGCGCGCGTCATCGATGAGATCAACGCCGTCCACGGCAAGATGATCGTCACCATCGAGGACCCGATCGAGTACCTGCACCGCTCCAAGCGCTCGGCGATCGTGCAGCGCGAGATCGGCATGGACGCGACCACGTTCGCCGACGCGCTGGTCGCCGCCATGCGCCAGGACCCGGACATCATCATGATCGGGGAGATCCGCGACCACGCGACCGCGGCCGCGGCACTGTCGGCGGCCCAGACGGGCCACCTCGTGTTCGCGACGCTGCACACGCAGGACTCGGTGCGCACGATCAACCGGGTGATGGAGCTGTTCCCGCCGCACGAGCGCGACGTCGCCAGGATCCTCTTCGCGGAGGCCCTCGTCGGCATCGTGTCGCAGCGGCTTCTCCCGCGGGTGGGGGGCAAGGGCCGCGTGGCGGCGATGGAGATCCTGCGCGGGACGCTGCGCATCCGCGACCTCATCAAGGACGAGCAGCGGACCGGTGAGATCTACGACGCCATCCGCGACTCGCGCTTCGACGGCATGCAGCTCTTCGACGACCACCTCGCCGAGCTCTACGGCCAGGACGTCATCAGCTACGAGACGGCCATGCACGCCGCGACCTCGGCCCAGCAGTTCAAGATGTCGGCCACGCAGGTCGACCTGGAGCGCGGACGCGAAACGGCGACCCAGTGGGGCTGAGGCCGCCGTCCGGCGCAGCGGCTCGTCAGAAGGGGACGTCGCTCGCCGGCGCCGGCGAGCGGGCGGCCGGCGGTCGGCCGCGTCCGCCGTAACCCTGGCGGCCACGTTCCTCCAGCCACGGGCGCGCGTCGAGGGCCACCGTGGCCGTGAGCCACGGGCAGGCCTCCACCACGGCCGGTAAGCCCTCGGGATCGACGCGGAGCCCCTCCGCGGCGAAGTGGATCGTCCCCGAGCCCGTCCGCAGCCTCAGCTCGACGGGCACGCGGCCGGAGCGGTCATCGAGGCACGAGCGCAGCTCCAGCAGCTGGTGCGAGCCCAGCTCGTCGAGATCGAAGGTCAGGATCGCCAGCTCGGGCACCTGCTCGCGCCGGTCCCAACGCACCAATCGTTCGGCCACCAGGCGGAGCGCGTCCCCGTCCTGGCTGACCTCGCACACCACCACCGCGGGCACGTCCTCGGCGAGGACCGCCGCGATGTCGTCGTAGGTGCGGCCGAAGGCGACGACCTCGCGGGCGCCGCTCACGTCCGCGATCTCGAAGCGGGCCATCATGCCGCCCTTGCGCGTCGGTCGCTTGACCACGTTCTGCAGCAGGCCGGCCAGGGCGACGCGGGGACGGCCGCCATCGGCGGACCGTTCGCGCCACCAGCCGTCGAGCTCCGCCACGCTGCAGCTGGCCGACTCGGTGAGGCCGGGGTACTCCAGCATCGGGTGGCTCGACAGGTAGAGCCCGAGCGCCTCCTTCTCCATGCGCAGCAGGTCGAGTGCGCCGAGGGGTTCGGCGGCGGTGAGCGCCGGCGGCCGCACCTCGTCGATGCCGAAGAGGCCGTGTTGCCCGAGGCTGGCCTGCTCGCGCTGGGCGGCTCCCCAGCGCAACGCGGGCTCGAGGTGCTCGAGGAGCGAGGCCCGGTCGCCCAGCGCATCGAATGCGCCCGCCTTCACGAGCGACTCCAATGCGCGCTTGTTCACGAGCTGCGTGTCCACCCGGCGACAGAAGTCGAACAGGTCGCGGAAGCGGCCTCCCTGCTGGCGCTCGCGCACCAGGTGGTCGACTGCGGCGTCGCCGACGTTCTTCACGCCATAGAGCCCGAAGCGAACGACCCCGCCGTCCGGGGTGAAGTCACCCCCCGAGGTGTTGATGTCGGGGGGCAGCACCTCGACGCCGAGGTGGCGGGCGTCGGCGACGTACTGCGCCACCTTGTCGCTGTCGCCGCGCTCGACCGTCAGGAGCGCCGCCGCGAACCCGACGGGGAAGTGGGCCTTGAGGTACGCCGTCTGGTACGACAGCACGCCGTAGGCGGCGCTGTGTGACTTGTTGAAGCCGTAGTTCGCGAACTTCTCCAGCAGGTCGAAGATGTGGTTCGCTTCGGGCCGCGGGATGCCACGCTCGCCCGCGCCACGCTCGAAGATCGCCCGCTGCTGCTCCATCTCCGCGACCTTCTTCTTGCCCATCGCACGCCGCAGGAGGTCCGCCTCACCCAGGGTGTAGCCCGCCACCGCCTGCGCCATCTGCATGATCTGCTCTTGGTAGACGGGGATCCCGTAGGTCTCCTCCAGGATGGGCGCGAGAATCGGCGCGGCGACCGGGAAGTCGGCGTAGCTGACGTCCTCCTGGCCGTGGTGCCGCCGGATGTAGGTCGGGATGTTCTCCATGGGCCCGGGGCGGTAGAGGGCCGAGACGGCGATGAGGTCCTGGATGCGGCGCGGCTTCAGCTTGCGCAGCGTGTCGACCATCCCCGGCGACTCGAACTGGAACACGCCCGCGGCGTCGCCGCGCGCCAGCAGCTCGTAGGTGAGCGCGTCGTCCGCGGGAAAGGCGTCGGGATCGAGTTCCACGCCGTAGGTGTCGCGCACGATGCGCACGCCTGCCTCGATCAGCGACAGCGTCCGCAGCCCGAGGAAGTCCATCTTGATGAAGCCGAGGTCCTCGACCGACCCCATGTCGTACTGGCAGACGACCGGGCCGTCGCCGCTGCGGAACAGCGGGGCGAGCTCGGTAATCGGGTCGCGGGCGATGATCACGCCGGCCGCGTGCACCGAGGCGTGGCGCGTCAGCCCCTCGAGAGACATGGCCACGTCGACGTACGGCTGGGCCCCGGCGGCGTAGAGGTCGCGCAGCTCGGGAATCTCCTCGAGCGCCGTGCGGATGGGCACCGAACGGCCGAACACCAAGGGGATCAGCTTCGAGACCTTGTCGGCGTCGGCGAACGGCGCCTCCATCACGCGCGCGGCGTCCTTGATCGCGGCGCGCGAGGCCATCGTGCCGAAGGTGGCGATGTGCGCGACCTTGTCGTCTCCGTAGGTGCGGCGAACGTAGTCGATGACCTCGCCGCGGCGCGCGTCCGAGAAGTCGATGTCGAAGTCGGGCAGCGACACGCGGTCGGGGTTCAGGAAGCGCTCGAACAGGAGCCCGTAGGCGATGGGGTCGATGTTCGTGATGCGCAGCGCGTACGCGACGATCGAACCGGCGCCCGAGCCGCGCCCGGGCCCGACCGCGATGCCCTGGTCCTTCGCCCAGCCGATGAAGTCGGCGACGATGAGGAAGTAGTCGGGGAAGCCCATGGCGACGATCACGCCCAGCTCGAACTCCGCCCGCCGCAGCAGCTCGATCGCCATGGCGTCCGGCCAGGAGGCCGCGAACGCCTCGAGGTGCGGCGCCTCGTAGCGATCGTACGGTTCGTCCTCACGCTTCGGCCGACGCCCGCGTTCGGCGTGCCGCGCCAGGCTCAGCCAGACGTCCTCCAGCGACGCGTCGCCGGCGTGGCCGCCGTCGGCGTGGGCGAGGTAGGCGCGCCAGAGCGCCTCCGTGACGTGGTCCGGGTAGCGTCGCCCGAGACCGGCGTAGGTCTGGAGGCGCAGCTGCTCGGCCAGCGTCCTGCCCGCCGGCAGCGGGAGCTCGGGCATCTGGTACACCCGTCTGCTGCCGATCGGCAGCTCCAGGGTGCAGCGGTCGGCGACGACCATCGTGTTGGCCAGCGCGCTCGGGTACGCGGACTCCGGGATCGCCGTCGCCATCTCGTCGGGCGTCTTGACGTAGAACTCGTCGCACGGGAAGCGGAAGCGGTCGGGGTCCGACAGGACCGTCTTCGTCTGGATCGCCAGGAGCGCCTCGTGCGCTCGGGCGTCCGCCTTGCGCACGTAGTGGCCGTCGTTCGTGGCCACCATCGCCACGCCGTGCCGCTGCGCGAGCTCCTTGAGCACGGGGTTCAGCCGCCGCTGCTCCTCGAGGCCGTGGTCCTGCAGCTCGATGAAGAAGTCGTCGCCGAAGACGCCGAGGAAACGCCGCAGCACGTCCTCGCCGGCCTCGGGGCCGACGTCGAGGATGGTGCGCGGCAGCTGCGCGCCCAGGCATCCGGACAGCGCGATGACGCCCTCGTGGTGCTCCTCGAGCAGCTCGAAATCGATGCGCGGCTTCATGTAGAAGCCCTCGAGGAAGGCCCGGCTCGAGAGCTTGCACAGGTTCCGGTAGCCCTGGAGGTCCTTGGCGAGCAGCGTCAGGTGGTAGTAGCCGCCGTCGAGGCGCCCCTCGAGGCGCCGCTTGTCGAAGCGCGAACCGGGGGTCATGTAGGCCTCGAAGCCGATGATCGGCTTGACGCCGGCCGCGGTCGCCGCCTTGCTGAACTCGACCGCCCCGTGCATGTTGCCGTGGTCGGTCATCGCCAGGGCGGCATCGGACGGGCTGACCTGCTTGACCCAGTCGACGAGGTCCTTGATGCGGGCCGCGCCGTCGAGCAGGCTGTAGGCGGTGTGCTGGTGGAGGTGGGCGAAACGCCGGGGCGTGCCATCGCTCATGCGGGCACCTTACCGTGGTCCGCCGGGCGCCCCCGGCGATGGGCGCGGGCCCCGTGCCCCACGCGTTGACAGCCCCTGGGGCTCGTGGTACCTTCTGTGGGCTTGGCGCCGTAGCCAAGTGGTAAGGCAGAGGTCTGCAAAACCTCCATTCACCGGTTCGAATCCGGTCGGCGCCTCCACCACCCCGCTCCGGTCCCACCCGGACGGCGTCAACACGAACCGCGCAGGCGCGTAGCTCAGTGGGAGAGCGCTACATTGACACTGTAGAGGTCGCCAGTTCAATCCTGGCCGCGCCTACCAACGACGCCGTCGTCAGCGGCACAGGGGAGGTCCCGCCGAGGGGCCTCCCGCCTTCTTGGGTCGCGCGGCTGGCGTCCCTACCGCGGACCGCGCGAACGCCACGCTCACCGGACCCGAACGCCGTAATGCGCCTCGCAGGCCTGCTCCCGCCCCCGCACCACGCGGTGCCCCTGCAGGGCGCCAACCGCGGCCGTGACGACGGTCGCCTGCTGCTCGCCGCCGCGGCCGTCATGGTAGATGACGACCCAGTCGCCCGTGCGTCCCAGGCGATGCGCTCGAGCGGTGTTGGAGAAGAGCGCCGTATACTCGCGCTCGCCGCGGCGCGTGTGCAGGACGGGGAGCCACGCCTCGCCGGTCGGATTGAACCGTCGTGGCGCGATCGTCTCGAGCTGCCCCCGGGCGGCCGCCTCGCGGTACTCGCGATCGACGTCGAGGATCTCCGCCACGGTGGGCTCGTCCGTGGGAAGCGGCGACGCTGGCCGAACCCGCCCCAGCCGCGCTTGGAGCACGTCGCGGATGCCGGCGATGCGCTTCGGACCGAGGCCGTGGATCGCGTCGAGCCGCCCATCGTGGGCGGCCGCCTCCAGCTCCTCGAGCGAGCCGATCCCCAGTTCGTGGACCAGTCGGTCGGCGAGCTTGGGGCCGATGCCCGGCACGGTCGTCAGCGCCGCCTCCGGATCGGCGTCGCCGCGGAGGTGTTCGAGCAAGGGCAGCCGGCCCGTCGTCACCAGCGTGCGGATGCTGCGGGCCAACCGCTCGCCGATCGTGGGGAGCGCCTCGAGGCCCTCCAGGCCGCTCTCCGCCAGGATCGCGTTCAGCGAGCGGTTCAGGCCACGGATCGTGGCGGCGGCACGACGGTACGCGGCGACGCGGAACGGGTTCGCCCGTTGCTCCTCGAGGAGCAACGCGATCTCGTCGAGGCGCGAAGCCACCTTGGCGTTCGCGCCCGTGGCATCGCTCACGTCATCGCGCGGCATCGCGGTCTCCTCCGAGAGGACCGTCGGGATTCAGCCCGCCACGACCTCCGTGACGAAGTTCGGCATCCGCGGCGCCTCGAGGCCCATGCTCTCGTAGAGGCCGTCCGGCAGCGCCAGGTCGCCGACGAACAGGCGACCGACGTGCTCGCCCGGCACGGCGCCACGCTTGGCCAGGCCGATCGCCAGCGTCATGGTCGCGTTCACGACGTCGCCCGGCAGCGTCCCGTCGTCGGCCTTGAGGCCCGTCGGGACGTCGAGCGAGATGACGCAGCTGCCTTGGGCCACGAGCTGGTTGACGACCGTGATGACGTCGAGCGTGCGCCCGCGTGGCGGCCCCTCGAGGTTGGTGCCGATGGCGCTGTCGATGACCACCGAGAACTTCATCTTCGGGAGGCTGGTCCGCACCTTGACGGTCTCGTAGTGCCGCAGGTGCTCGAGCTGCTCCTTGGGCGTGCCGGAGTAGTTCTCGGCCTCGTGGGTCGGCACGACCCACACGCGTCGACCGCGCGCCGCCAGCAGCCGCGCGGCGGCGAGCCCGCCCGATCCGTTGTTGCCGCGGCCCGCCACCACCAGGATCGTGCCCTCGGGGGCGTGGGCGTCGACCAACCGCACGATGTTGCGCGCCGTGTGTTCCACCAGCAGGCGGCTGTCGAGACCGTACTTGCCGGTCGCGAGCATGATCAGCTGCTGCATCTGAGTGCCGGTGATCCGCGGTACGGCGTCCCACGAGACGGTCGGGAAGCTCATCGGTCCCTCCTCAGCCGGCGACCGACTCGGCGAACGCCGAGAGGTCGGCGGTGCTGTACACGTTCTGGACGTCGTCGAGCTCCTCGAGTGCGTCGAGGAAGCTCACCACGCGTGAGGCGGCGTCGACGGCCAACGCGGTGGTGGTCTGCGGGACCTTGGTCAACTGGCTGACCTGCGGCTCGAAGCCGGCACTCTGCATGGCGTCGACGACGTCGTACAGGGCCGTCGGCGCCGTGTAGATGGTGGTGGCGCCCTCCTCGACCTCGATGTCCTCCGCACCGGCCTCGATGGCGGCCTCCGCGACGGCCTCGTCGTCGCGCTCGACGACGATGAGTCCCTTCGTCTCGAACTGCCAGGCCACGCTGCCCGAGAGGTTCCCACCGCGCTTCGAGAACACGTGGCGCACCTCCCCGACCGTGCGGTTGCGGTTGTCGGTCAGCGCCTCGACCAGCACCGCGACCCCGCCGGGCCCGTAGCCCTCGTAGACGACCGTCTCGAACGCGGTCCCGCCTTCGGCACCCCCGAGAGCGCGCTCGATCGCGCGTTCGATGTTGTCGACCGGTACGTTGTCGCTCTTGGCCGCAGCCAGCGCGTTCTTCAGCGGCAGGTTCGCACCGGGATCCCCGCCACCGCCCTCACGCACCGCGCTCTGGATCGCGCGGATGTGCTTGCTGATCACCTTGCCCCGTTGGTTGTCGTTCGCAGCCTTCTTGCGCTTGATCTGCGACCACTTGTTATGGCCCGCCACGTTGCCTGCCTTCCATCACGCCCCCCGGGTCGGGCCGAACGCCGCGCGATCGGCACCACCAAGGGGGCGTACTCATGGATGGATTGTACCCCAGGGACGCGGCGGGCAGGCGCCTCGTCAGCGACGCTGCACCTCGTAGGCGTCCTCGAACACGCTGGCGTCGTCGAAGCGGGCCAGGTCGGCGCGGATCGCCTCGGTCCAGGCGTCCAGACCCCGCAGGCCATCGTAGCGGGCGTCGATCCGCATGGGCGACCACATCGCGCGCAGGCGCCACGTGCCCTCCGGCGCGCGGGCCTCGACGGGTTCGCGGGTTCCGACCGGGGGCACACGGATGGGGCTGCCACCGGCGTCGATGGGGAAGTTGCGGACCAGCACGGTGGCACGGCCGGCGGGATCCAGCGCGGTGACCGTCAGGTAGCCGCCACGACGTACCGAGACCCGGAAGTACATCTGCGTGCCAGGGTAGATCGTGCGCGGCGCGACCTCGAAGATCCTGAAGCCCTCGTCGCCCGGCAGTGACGCGCTCGGCCCAGGCGGCCGCGGGCGGTCGACGTTCGAGGTCGACCCGTCGTTCGGGGACCGCGGTCGGTCCACGGAGGTGCTCTCGCCGGCGTCGACCTGCGGCAGGAAGGTCACGGTGCACGACGAGGCCAGGAGGGCGGCGACGATGGCGAGCACGATCGTCACGGGTCGACGGATGAGCATGGAAGTACCTCCGGTGGCGACGGGGGGATCGACGCGTCAGCGACGAATCTCGAAGCGGGTCTCGACCACGTCCTCGGGGCCGTAGCCGAAGCCGCGAATCTCGAGGACGATCTGGGTCAGCCAGCCATCGAGGGAACCGCTGCCGACGAAGCGGACGCGTTCGGGCGTGGGCTCGGGGGTGAAGTGCGCCCGCACCACGTGCACGCCCGTCGGTGGCACCGCGATGAAGACGTTGCGGCCCGGTGACGCCGGGATCGACTCCGTGCGGTTGCCGCGGACCGGGACGTTGCGCGCGATGACGTAGACGCTGCCGTCGGGATCGATCGCCGTCAGCGTCACGTAGCCGGGCTGGCTGGTACGGATGCGGAACGACACCACGTTGCCCACCCGGTAGCTCGACGAGAACGACTCGAAGCGTTCGATCACCGCGCTCCGCACCGGGCGCGGTCGATCGACCGACACGTCGGGGTAGAAGGTGATGGTACACGCGCTGAGCCCCACCGCGGCGGCGATGGCCAGGAGGACCGCGATTCGACGCGGGTGCATGGTGACTCCTCTCCGCCGGGCCGTCGGCCCGCGGGGTCGCGGGTCCGCTGGGCCCGCTACCCGTCCCCCAGGGTACGACGGTGGGTCGCGGGCGGGTGAGCGGCGGCATCACACGACCGTCATCGGCGGCGTGGGTCGGGCCCCGCGGCGACAGGCACCGACCGTGCGCCGTCCGGCAGCGACGGCACCGTCGGACCGACTTGAGTCCATCGCACTCACATCTGCTAGACTCCGCGCGTGACCCCGCCGCGTCGTGATCCCTACCAAATGCTGGGCGTGGCCCGTGACGCCGACGCCGAGGCGATCCGGCGCGCCTATCGCGAGCGGGCGCTGCGCGACCACCCCGACCGCAATCCTGGGGACGCCGCCGCCGAGGAGCGCTTCAAGGACGCGTCCGAGGCGTACGCGACGCTGCGAGATCCCGACGCGCGCCGGCGCTACGACGCGTTCGTGGCCGCTGGCGGCGTGGCGGGTCCGAGCGCCCCCGGCGCGGCGCCGCGCCCGGACTTCTCCACGGTCGACTGGCGCAGCGTCTTCCAGGAGGCCGACGTGCCGCTGGACTGGAGCCGCTACGGCTCGACGGGCGCCGTACCGACGACGGGTCACGTCGTCTTCGACGTCCTGTTCCGGGGCGTCACCCGGGCGTTCCGCCAGGCGGGCTTGCTGCCGGGAGAAGACCGCAGCGTGCCGCTGCGGCTCGACCTCGTGGCGGCCCGACGCGGCGGCGTGCGGCGCGTGCACGTGCCGGGTCCGGTCGTGTGCCCCGACTGCCGCGTTCAGGGCGCGCCGTGTGCCACCTGCGGCGGGGCCGGCATCTTGCGCCGCGGGCTCGACGTCGACGTTCGCGTGCCGGCGGGCGTGCGCCCGGGGCAACGACTCCGTCTGCAGCGCATGGGCGGACCCGGGCGGCCACCCGGCGATGCCTTCGTCGAGATCGAGGTGGCGCTCCCCGCGGGGGTCCGACGGCAGGGCCGAGATCTCGTCGCCGAGGCCTTCGTCACGCCGCTGGAGGCGGCGCGTGGCACGATCCTCCACGTGGCCGGCATGCCCGTGCGCGTTGCAGCCGGCGCCCGTGACGGCCAACGGCTGCGGGTGGCGGGCGGCGGCCTGGGCGGTGGCGATCTGCACCTGACCCTGCACGAGGACGTGTGGCGCGGCATGGCGCGGACGCTCGCCGAGGGCGTCGCGGGGCTGTGGAACGAGACGACGGCGGCTTGGCGTCGACTCGCCACGGCCGGGAGGAAGGCATGAGCGACAACGACGAGCGCCGACGCGACGAGGCGGACGCCGCCGATCCGACCCTGGACAAGGACAAGCCGCTGTACGTGATCAGTGTCGCTGCCGAACTCGTCGACATGCATCCCCAGACGCTGCGGCTCTACGAGCGCAAGGGCCTGATCGAGCCCTCGCGGAGCGCGGGGAAGACCCGGCTCTACTCGCAGCGCAACATCGAACAG
>Ga0180429_10002409_pt1 | contig 15430 bp, 16 predicted proteins | sample SS_ome_FD_132428 | JGI IMG/M metagenome (GOLD analysis project Ga0180429, IMG submission 132428) | Hypersaline lake sediment archaeal communities from the Salton Sea, California, USA - SS_1_S_1 metaG | ecosystem: Environmental > Aquatic > Non-marine Saline and Alkaline > Hypersaline > Sediment ...
AAAGCCCCACCATCCGGCCTTGGGAATGCCAAAGGTGAACATGCCGCGCCCATCGGCCTTGATGGTCATGGTTTCGAATGCGTCATTGGGAATCTTTCGCACATTGGCCCTTTTTTCGAACTTATTTTTTTTCATGTCCGGCGCATGGTTCATGTATTCGACCTCGATGTCCGCGCCCGGAACGGCTTTACCGTTGCTGGTGACAATCCCCCGGAACACGTTTCCGGTCCAAAGCCCGTAAGGCTTGTCCAGGGGAAGGATTTCGGCCTTGAGCCCGGCCGGTTCGGCCCAGTTGCCCGGAAGGCCCGATACGTTCATGACCATTTTCGTGATCTGCTGGATATAGATGTCCTCCTCGCCCTCATAGTAGGGCTCGGGAACCAGGCAGAACACGTAATCACCCATGCTGCGAACGATCTTTTTAGGGACCGTGGCCTCGTAGGCCTTGCCCGAATTGGTCAGGCTGGTCCAGGTAATGGGTTTCAAGTACCCCATAAGATCGGTCCTTTTTTTCCTGCCGTCCTCTCCTTTCTGGGCGACCACGAAGAAATCCTGGGGCGCGCCCATGTCCATGGTGTGCCCGGCCCCGAACGGGTGGGTGAAGACCAGCTTCAGATTGAGGTCCGAGGCGGTTTTCTGGACCGCGCTTTCAGGCGTGTAGACCATCTGGAAGTGGGCCCATGCCGGGACGCTGAACGCCAGAACCATAAGTCCCGTGAAAAATAAAATCCTTTGTTTCATGAATCGTCCTCCAAATTTTTGATGTTGATTGTTATTCCACGATATCCTCGCCGTTTATTTCAATCTTGTGGCCCTCGCCCGCGTCGAATTTGACCTTGTAAGGCCCGTCCGGTTTCTCAAACGTGAACTCGCTGTCCTGGTTCATTTTTCCTTGAAGCAGGGCCTTTCCGCTTGAGTCCATGACGTGCATGACCACCCCGGCCGCGGACGAGCCGTCGGAAAAACCGCCTTCGCAGGTCACGGTGTCGTCCCCGTTGTCAAAGCAGTCGCACATCGGGGTATGGGCCGGGGCTTGCCCCGCGAAGACCAGGCCGAACGCCAGCAAGGCCATGGTAATGAAAATTTTTCTCATAAGTTTTCCTCCTTCTTTGAAAACGCATGGTTGTATGAAAATTTTCGCCTGGGGTTATACAGGGCCAAGCCCACGGTGGCGGCCACGCACAGCCCGTAAAACGCGAGCATGGCCTGAAGTCCGGTAAGTCCGAGTGCTCTTCCGCCGGTGAACACCAGGGAGGAGAAGGTGATTCCCAGAACCATCGGGTAAACCATGGAAAAGAGCATCCACTTGATTTCCCCGGACTGGAGCTTGACCATGATGGTGGTGGCGATGCAGGGCGGGTACAGGGCCATGAACAGCATCAAGGTCAGGGCGTTAAGGGCCGTGAATCCTGTTTCCTGCTCCTTCATCCGGGATTCCAGGGTTTCTCCGGATCCGCTTTCCTCCTGCTGGTACAGGGTGCCGAGAGTGGCCACGGTGCTTTCCTTGGCCGCGAACGCGGAGAGCAGGGCCACGTTCACCCGCCAGTTGAAGCCGGCCCACTTAGTGACCGGCTCCAGGGCCGCGCCCAGGCTTCCCAGGAAGCTGGCGTTTATCTTTTCGCCTTGAATCTCCCTGCGGATTTTTTTCCGGGCCTTGACCACCTTTTTAAAGGCCTTGTTTACCTTTTTGGCGTCTTTGTCCTTTTTGGGCTTTATGATGCTGAAAAAGGCCGGGTTTTTTTCCTGGAATCTCGCGTCGATTGCCCGCGCTTTTTCCTTGTCCTTAACGCCCCTCCTTTCCTGCTTGTATTTTTCCTGGAACAGGATCAGGGCCATGAGGTTTCGGCCTTGCACGTGTTCGGCGTACGGATTGCCTTGTATTTTCCCGTGGAACTCGGACTTGGCCTTATCGGCCAGGGCCTCGTAATGGGCCTTTCTTTCCTGGCTTAAGCCCGGAAACTGGAGAAGCACGAAAATAACGATGGCCACCGCGGCCACGATGGTCACGATCTTTTTTAAAAACAGCCAGACCCGCTCCACGGCCCGGCGGAGCACGGCTTGGACCGTGGGAAAGTGATACGGCGGCATTTCCAGAATAAAGGGCGCACTTTCCTTTTTCTTGAGCACCGTTAAGGTCAGGAGCTTGGCCACGGGCAGGGCCATGAAAAGCGTGACCGTGGCCATGAAGAACATGGCCAGGCCCTTGTGCTCCGGGAAATAGATGCTGACCAGCAAAATATAGAGCGGCACCTTTGCCAGGCAGTTCATGAGCGGCACGATGAGGATCGTGGCCAGCCTGGCCCGTTCATCCGGGATGGCCTTGCAGGCCATGACCCCTGGAATGGCGCATCCGCCAACGTAAACCCCTCCCAGAATCAAGGGCAGGGTGGACTGGCCGTGCAGTCCGAAGCGGCGGAAAACCCGGTCCAGCAAAAAGGCCATTCTGGGCATGTAGCCGCTGTCCTCGAGCACGGCGATCAGGCTGAACAGGATAAAGAAGATGGGGATGTAGTTTAAAAGCGCGTTTACGCTGTCCGTGAACCACAGGATAAGCGACCGGATAAGGGGGTCGTGCGTGAATCCGGGGTCCGGCAAAAGCCCGGCCGCCAGGTTCCTTAAGCCCGCCAAAAGCGGCCAGGTGTAATTGGTCAGGTTGTAGCCCTGGACAATGGAAAGCTCATACAAGGCGTAGATCACGCCGATGAGGATGAGCGGCCCCAGGTAGCGGTGGCAGGCCACCCGGTCGATTTTGTCGGACAGGGTTGATAACGATTTTTTTTCGGCCTTGACGCACGCCTCGTGAATCCGGCAGGCCGTTAAGTGCCTGGTATAGGCCGTGTGCCTTTCCGGGACCTCGTGGTGTTCGGCCGTGAATTTTTTTCTTTTTTGGACCGCAAGATCAAGGAGTTCGCCGGGGTTGGGCACGTCCTTTTGGATCAGTTTTCGGGCCTCGTGGTCGTCCTCCATGAGCTTCACCGCGAGCCATCTCGCGGGGTAAGCCAGGCCGGGCTTCTGGGAGAGTTTCTCCTCGATTTCGCTTAAAAAAGGCTCCAGGGGTCCGTAGTCCATGTTAAAGGGCTTAAAGGTCCCGCCGGCCTGGGATGCGCTGACCACCGCGTCTCGAAGCTCGTCCTTGCCCTTGTTTCTCTTGGCCACCGCGGGCACCACCCAGGCCTTGAGGCGTTCGGCCAGCTTTGGCGCGTCAATGGACAGGCCTCTTCTCTCGGCCACGTCCATCATGTTCAGGCACAAAACAACCGGGATTTCCATCTCCAGGAGCTGGAAGGTAAGATACAGGTTTCGTTTCAGGTTCGAGGCGTCCACAACGTTGACCACGACCTTGGGCCTCTCATGCAGGAGAAAGTCCCTGGCCACCCGTTCCTCCAGGGAATAGGAGGTCAGGCTGTAGGTTCCGGGAAGGTCGATCAGCTTCACCCTGGAGGTGTCGCAGCTGAAGAACCCGGATTTTTTTTCCACGGTCACGCCGGGGTAGTTGGCCACATACTGGCGCGCGCCGGTGAGCATGTTAAATACCGTGGATTTGCCGGAGTTGGGCTGTCCGGCCAGGGCGGCCTGGATTCTGGACATGGGCGTCATTCGCGCTCGACCTCCACGAATCCGGCCTCGTCATGGCGGACGCTCACGTGGTATTCGCCGAGCCGCAGTTCCACGGGGTCCACCAGGGGCGCGTTGCGAACGACATAAATCTCCACGTCCGGGAAGAACCCCATGTCCATGAGCCGTTGGCCCAAAGGGCCGCGGGCCGTGATTTTCCGGACCCGGCACCTGTCTTTGGGCTTCATTTCATTTAGCGTCATTTTGGTTTTTGGGGTTTGCATGTTGTTGGGCGCTATCCGTTAAAGATAAAGACTGTGATTTTCATTTTCAATAATAGTACGAAAAAATAGCCCCGGCTTTGAGAAAAGGGGGGCGAAATCCATCACACGACCACGATTTTCTCGGCCACTCCCCGGCCCACGCTGAGGCGGCCCTGGCCAATGGAGACGAGCAGGGGACCGCGGCCTCCGTTGCTGATAATGTTCACCTCAATCCCCGGCACCAGGCCCATGGACTCAAGGCGGCACTTAAGGCATCTTCCGGCGTCCAGGCCCACGACCAGGGCCTTTTTGCCCGGATGCACGGAGGAGAGGCGCGTTTTGGCCGGAGTTTTATTTATGATTTTATACATTTAGGCTTCCTGTTGATTTTGACATTGAAATTCAAAGTCTTTTGATTATCCCCTGTATTCTTTCTTGTCAACCCCTAAAACAATGCTTTTCAAGCATCCCTAAGGCAGTCGCTCAAAGAAGACACGCCGCAGGAATGGCATCTGTGGACCGGGATGCTGTTCGCCTTGGCGTGGGCCATGGCCTTTTCGCGTCCGGCGTGGTTGATCTTGTTGGTGAAGATAATTACGAGGTCGGCGTTGCCGAGCCTCGCGGCAAGGTTGTTCTCCTTGCCCGTTAAGACCTTGAGCTTGAAACCGAGGTGTTTGGCGGTTTGGATGTAGTCTTGTTTGAGGCGGTCCATTCCGCCGATAAGCGTTGCGCACATGGCGTCCTCCGGATATGTTTTTATGATAAGGTTTGTCACGACTGGTTAACCTCTTTATATTGAAATTGATTTTCAAAGTCAAGTAAAAAATAAAATAATTTTTTATTTTAAGGGGAATTTGGATACACAAGGGGCCGGGCCGGTGATTTTCAGGCTGTCGTCCCCCAAGGATTTTGCGCGATCAAGGGCCTGGAAATTTTTGACGGAAAAATCGCGGCTGAAAATAAAGAGGAACAGAGACGGTTTGGGCGGGGGCCTGTTTTGCGCCGGACCAAACCACAGCATAAACCAGGGATCACGGGTCGTGTCCACAAAGTTTCAAAGCGCGTTTTTTTTGGCGTTGCTTCTTGTTTTTTCATCTGCGGCTGTTTTTGCACATCCGCATGTGTTCGTGGCGGGCAAGGCCACGTTTGTTTTTGATTCCCAGGGGTTGTCCGGTATACGTCTGAAATGGTTTTTTGACGAGATGTTCGGGGTGCGGATACTTGAGGACTACGACGCGGACAGGGACGGCCGGTTCAATCCAAAGGAGATGGCCACGCTTGAAGACGAGGCCTTTTCAAACCTTAAGAATTATAATTATTTCACGCATATAAAAATTGACGGCCAGGCGTTCCCAGTCCAATCCGTGCGGGATTTCTCCGCCGGGGTGGAGGGCGGCGAGCTGTACTACACGTTTTTCGTGCCCTGTCATGTGGGCGCGGGAAGCTCGCAAAGGACCGTGGTTCTGATGGTATTCGACCCTGAATATTACGTGGATTTTTATCTGGCCGGGGAAGTCGTGGTGGGCATGGAAAACGCGGATGCGTACAACACGGATTTTAAGGTGGAGCAGAACCCCAAGGCCGCCTTTTCCCTCTACATGGCCGTGCCCACGGAAATCACGCTTTGGTTTTCAAGAAAATGATGCGTATTCTCGTGCCTTTGCTTTTGTGCGCGCTTCTTTGTGCTCTTTTGTGCGCGGCCCCGGCTTTTGCCCGCAATCCCTTTATGGGCGGCGGGGGTGGCGGGGGCGCCGGAAAAAAGGAAACCCGCATTGGGCGAACCCATGGCTCCGCGCCCGCCTCCAACCGGGACCCTGAAAAAATCGGGGCCGGAAAAGGTGAGGCGGTCGCGCCCGTTAATGAGCCCGGATTTTTCAAGGCCTTAAGAGCCCGGCTCGCGCCTTTGCAGCGGCAGCTTAAAGAGCGGCTCAGCCAATACATCAAGGTTCTTAAAGAATCCACGTCCCTGGGCACGCTTTTTTTGTTTCTCTTTTTTTCCTTTGCCTACGGCGTGATCCATGCCGTGGGTCCGGGCCACGGCAAGGCCGTGGCCTCGTTTTATTTTCTCTCCCGGAAAGGGACCCTGGCCCAGGGGCTCCTTATGGGGTTTCTGATGGGTTTTTTGCACGCGGCCTCGGCCTCGGTTGTGGTGCTTATCGTGTATTTCGTGCTTAAGCGGTCCGTGATGGCGCGTTTCGAGGCCGCGGGCGGCGTGATCGAGGCCGCGAGTTTCTTACTTATCGCGCTCATCGGCCTGGTGCTTACCGCGAGGGCGCTTAATGCGCTCATCCGGCGAAAGCCCCTTCCCGTGCACGAACATGCGCACGGAAAGTCCGCGAAGGGCCGGGGTTTTCTGCTGGTGGCCCTGGTGGCGGGCATGGTCCCCTGTCCGGGCGCGGCCATTATTTTGCTGTTCACCCTGGCGCTTCAGGCCCCGATGCTCGGTCTGGCCTCGGTCGGGGCCATGGCCGTAGGCATGGGCCTTACGATTTCCCTGGCCGCGCTTCTTACCGTGTATTTCCGGAAGACCGTTCTGGCCGCGGCCTCGACCCGGCCCCGGGTGTTTGCCGCGCTGCACTTTGGCCTCACGCTCGTTGGCTCGACTCTGGTGTTTGTGCTCGGGACCGCGCTTTTTCTGGGGAGCTTGTAGGACCGTCTACCCCAACCCTAAAACTTTACCCGTCTGAAAGACCGTGGTGGACAGGGCAAAGGCCAGGGCCGTGTTGAAGAACATGCTGAAAAACGCCCATTTCCAGGACCCGGCCTCCTGTTTGATGACCACCACCGTCACAAAGCACGGGGCGTAGAGCATGATGAAGAGGATGGCGCTGACGGCGGTCAGCGCGGACCAGTTTTCATCCCGCTTAAGCCGCTCTCCGAGCCCGGCGGCCTCCTCCGGGTCGGTTTCGCCCAGGGAATAGGCCGTGCCCAGGGTGGAGATGATGACCTCCTTGGCCGCGAACCCGCCCACCAGGGCGATGTTGGTGCGCCAGTCAAACCCGGCCAGACGCGAAATCCCTTCCAGGCCGTTTCCGATTCTGCCGGCCAGGGAGAAACGAAGGCGGGCTTCGGCCTCTTGTCCCGCAAGAGTTTTTCGCCGCGCCTCAAGGCGTTTCATGTCTTGGTCCTTCTGGGCCGCGTTTGCGACTTGCGCGGTCAGGGCTTCTTGCCGGGTTTCGAATTGTTCCAGCACCTCTTGCGGCGGTCCGGGAAAGGTCATGGCGGCCCAGAGCAGGATGGAGATGGCCAGGATCACGGTCCCGGCTTTTTTGATGTACTGCCAGGTCCGTTCCCAGGTATGGATGGCCATGCCCTTTAGCGTGGGCAAACGGTACGGCGGAAGCTCCATGACAAAGGGCGTGCTTGGGCCTTTGATGATCGTTGAGCGCAAAAATCTGGCTGTGAGCAGGGCCGCGGCCCAGGCCGTGATGGTCACCAGACAGAGCATCAAGGCCTGGTATTTGGCGAAAAACACGCCGATCAAAAGGATGAACACCGGCAGTTTGGCTCCGCAGGTCATAAACGGGGCCGTGAGCAGGGTGGCCAGCTTTTCGCGCGGGCTGCGTAAGGTTCGCGCGGCCATGACCCCTGGAACGGCGCAGCCCCCGGCAATGCCGCCGGAGATGATAAACGGCATGACCGAGCATCCGTGCAGGCCGAAGGCCCGAAACACCCTGTCCAGCATGTAGGCCACCCTGGCCATGTATCCGGAGTCCTCCAGAAAGGCGATGAACAGAAAAATGAGCATGATCAAAGGCACGAACGAGAGCACTCCGCCCACCCCGTCGATCACGCCGGACACCACAAGGGATTGCAAAAGGCCGTCTGGAATGAGCGCGGTGGCCGTGTCCCCGAGCCAGGCGAAAAAGTCCTGCACCCAGCCCATGGGAATTTCGCCCACGGTGAAGGTTATCTGGTAGACCGCGAGCAGCACCGCGAGCATGGCCAGGGGACCCGCGACCTTGTGGGTCAGGACCTTGTCCAGGTTGTCCGAGAGCACGAGCCTTTCCTGTCCGGACCTTTTCGTGAGCACCCCTTGTTTCAGCAGGGAGGAGATAAACCCGTAGCGGTAGTCCGCGATCACGGCCTCAGGATAGGTTTTCAGGGTTTTTTCCAGGTGTTTGGCCACGCTTTCGGCCATGTCCTCAAGCTCCAGGGCCAAAGGTCCGGTCTTGCGGCCCACCACCCGGATTTCCTCGTCGCTCTCCAGGTATTTCAGGGCCAGCCAGCGCGGGGGATAGCGGTCGGTGAGGAATTTCTCCGCCTCGATCTTTCGGGCCATTTCCTTGAGCACGGGGTCCAGGTCCGGGCCGTAGGAGATATTGATCTGGGACCATTTGCCGCCGCGTTCCCCGGCAAAGCGTCCGGCCTCGAGGAGCAGAGGTTCCACGCCGTGCCCGGACCGGGCCACGGTCTCCACCACCGGGATTTTTAAAAGTTCGGACAGCTTTTGGGAGTCGATGCTAAGGCCCTGGTCCTTGGCCTCGTCCATCATGTTCAGGGCCAGCACCAGCGGAATGCCGATTTCCATGAGCTGCACGGCCAGGTACAGGTTGCGCTCCAGGGCCGAGGCGTTGAGCACGTCCACGACCACGTCCGGCCGTTCGTCCACCAGGAAGTTGCGGGCCACCAGTTCTTCCTGGGAATAGGCGGTCAGGGAGTAGGTGCCGGGCAGGTCCACGATATGAAAGGAATAGCCGTCTTTCTGGACGAACCCCTCTTTTTTTTCCACCGTGATGCCGGGGTAGTTGCCCACGTGCTGGTGAGCCCCGGTCATGGCGTTGAACATGGTGGTTTTCCCGGAGTTGGGGTTGCCGGACAGGGCGATGACGATTTTTGGGGGCATGGCTTCAGTCCTCCAGGGGGGCCACGGTAATGTAGTCGGCCTCGTTGTTCCTGAGCGAAAGGGTGAAGCCTTGCATGCGCAGGGCCACGGGGTCCTTGAGCGGAGCCCGGCCCACGACCTCTATTTCGGCTCCGGGCAAAAGGCCCATGTCCCGGATGCGTCTTCCGAGCTCCCCCCTGGCCGAGACTTTGGCGATACGGGCCCTTTGGCCGACCTTTATTTTACGCAAAGCTGTTTTTTGGGCCATGCCGAGGCCTCCTTAAAATTTCAGGACAAAGTTTCATCGTCCGGGTTTTGTCCCGGACCGGCGCAGGGACCCGCGTCCTTGCGCGCCTGGGCGTTCCCGCACCCGGGACACCCTTCACACCCGGAAGGGGGCTCATTTTTCCGGGTAATAAAAAAACGGCGGGCCAGGTAAAGGACCGCCGCCGCCAGGATTGCGACCACAAGCGCGGTTTCCATGTTTTGTTTACTCCAGGGCCTTTGCGTCCGCCTCAAGGATCGGGCATACGAGCACGTTTTCGGCCATGCATTTGTCAATGGCGATGTCGCTGTCCCGGACCTTGAGGGCGCAGGAACCATTGGCGTTGGACCTGATTTCCACGGTCACGCCCGGTGTCAGGCCCATGGCGCACAAGCGGCATCTGCACTTGTGACAGCCTTCCACCCCTTGGATTTTGACCTGGCTGCCGCCCGGGTATTCACTCAAGGCCCGGCGCATGCGCGCGCCCCGGCGCTTTCTTCCGAAACATTTTTTTCTCATGGTTGACTAGAGAAATAATCCTATTGATAATGAATGTCAATGCCTTTTTAAGGTTTCTTGAAAAAAGATTATTTTGTTAAGGTGTGGTCGAATTTTGGTGAATCCATCATTATGCCGAGTCCTGTTCATGCCGTTGTTCCAGTCCTCGGCCCCGTAGGGGCGGTTCGCGAACCGCCCCTGCCAAATCATCGGCCCCGCATAGGCGGAGGATTTGGGTTTTGGCGGGTCTTGCGTCTTTTGGAAAAGGGGTATAAGGCCACAGGGAAAATTTAAAAGGAGGATAATGGGTATGGCTATTGTTATTGACGAAGAAGAATGTCAGGCTTGTGAATCTTGTGTGGAGCTTTGTCCGGACGTGTTCGAGATGAGCGCGGACGGCGAACATGCCATTGTCAAGGATCCGAATTCCACCGCGGACTGCGTGGAAGAGGCCATTGATTCCTGTCCCGGGGAGTGTATTACCAAGTAGTTTGGATTTTTTTGGTCATCAAAATAACCCCCGTCGGCGTTTACCGCCACGGGGGTTTTTTTATTGTTGCCGGGGAAAAATATATTTTCATATTTTGTCCCAGGTAATATGAATATAATTTGCGGCTATGCGTGAAATAGGGCATAAGTGGGGAGATGGAGATTTTCCGCAAAGGGAGGGAGATGTCATGCCCGCCGAGGAAAAGGACGTCAGCAAAGAAAGTACGCCCGTCGAGGAAAAAGACGCCGACAAGAACGGCAAGCCCGCCGAGGAGAAGAACGGCGGCAAAGAAAGCGCGCCCGTGGAGGAGAAGGGCGGCGGTACGGAAGGTGCGCCCGCCGAGGAAAAGGACAACGGCAAGAAAAGCAAGCCCGTGGTGCTTTCCGTGAGCATCGGGACCAAGATGCTGCTTGAGCCCGTGGGCGTCTCGGACCGGTTTAAGACGGACTTCGTGGGCATGGAGCGCGGGCGGTATCTTATTGTACGCCTCCCCAGGATTCCAGGCGTGCGCGAGCAGCTCTACGATGAGAAGCCGGTCAAGGTGCGCTATATCCACGAGGGGAACGTATACGGGTTCGAGTCCCTGGTGGTCTCGCTCTTGGCCACGCCGTTCAGGCTCCTGTTTCTGACCTACCCCAAAAACATAGAAACCTTGAATCTGCGGCAGTGCCCGCGGGTGGACTGCTATCTTCCGGTCGCCGTGGGTCTGTCGGACAACCGGTACGACGGGCTGGTCCTGAACCTCAGCTGCGGCGGCTGCCAGGTGGTTGTGGAGGCCAAGGACCAGGAGGCCCTTCCCAAGATCGCGGTGGACGAGGACATTACCCTGGAGTTTAAGATGTTCGCCTCGGACAAGAACATGAACCTCGCGGGCAAGGTGAAAAACATCAACGTCAACGAGCCGCGGATGTATCTGGGCGTCAAATACAACGAACTTTCCGAGGACATCAAAAATGAACTTGAGAACTACATAAACAGCGTCGCCTGTTACCTGGAGGAGTGAAAAAAACGTTTTTTGACCGTGGTCCTGGTTGTTAGCCCGCGTTTTTTCCTTTATCTCTTTTCGGCATGCGAACCTCTCTGGACTGTCTTCCCTGTTTTTTGCGTCAGGCACTTGACGGCGCGCGGCTGGCCGCGCCGGATGATCCCGATATGCACAAACGCGTGGTTCTGGCCTGGGCCAAGGCCTTTTCCTCGTTTGATCTGGACGATCCCCCGCCCGCCCTGGTCGGGGTTTTGTACGCCATGCTTTCGGAAATCACGGGCTGCGTTGACCCTTACGCCGCATACAAGGCCAAGAGCAACGCGCAGGCCCTGGCGCTTGTCCCGGAGCTTGAGCCGGTGGTGCGCGAAAGCCGTGACCCTTTGCGCGCGGCCCTGGGGGTTTCCATCATCGGCAACTACATGGACCCGGTCACGCCCCTGGAAAGGGACCTTGGTGAGGCCCTTAAGCAGGAGGAGCACGAGGCCCTGGACGCGGGAGCGTATGAAAAATTCAAGGCCCTTGTGGCCGCGGGCCGGGCCAAGGTCGTTATCCTTGGCGACAACGCCGGGGAAATCGCCCTGGACACCCTCCTTGTCCGGGAGCTTTTGAACCACGGGTGCGAGGTGGTTTTCGCCGTGCGGGATCGCCCCATAATCAACGACGCCACCCTGGAAGACGCGGACCGGGTGGGCATGACCAGGCTTTGCCGGGTGGTCTCAAGCGGAGTGGACACGCCCGGAACCGTTCTTTCCCGATGCTCAAAGGCCTTTCTGAAAGAGATGGATGGGGCCGATGTGATCGTGTCCAAGGGCCAGGGCAATTTCGAGGCCCTAAGGCACGTAAGGCCCGGCGTGTTTTACGCCTTCAAGGTCAAGTGCCCGGTGGTGGCAAGCGACGTTGGCGTGCCTTTGGGCCGGACCATGTTTTTTTACGATTAGGGCTAGAGCCCGGGGCCTTGGCGCGGGGCCGCCCTCCTTATTTGACAAGATATTTTCCAGTAAAATCAATTAATTAAGATACGGTTGACCAATAAGATCAATCCAGTGATTTTATTTGACAGGCTGTTGTCTCGTGGGGAACAGGCACAGACGGCGGCATGAATTTTTCGCGGGTCCGCGAAAAAAAAATTGAAAAAAATTTTTTCCACATGCCCGGAAAAATGAGAACAAATTTCAACCCGTTGCCGTATGTCGCCCTGTGAAGAAAAAGGCGCGAAACTTGGGTCTTGTTGTTCAAAAAATCAGAACCTGCCGGAATGCCACCTCTTTTCTTTTGCTTTTTTGGGGCATGTAATTTTTCTTCCCCCCCTTTACCTCGTCTTTGTTTTGAGCTATACATAATGTCTAGAAATTGTTTAATATATTGAAATTATTGATTTTGTCCCGATTTATGGTCTTTCAGGGGCCATGAATCGGTTTTGGGGGACGCGTTTTGTCGGCATGGAAACACCTTCGCGGCATGGAACACGTCAGTTTTTGCGACTGGCCCGGCCGCATTGCCTGCGTACTTTTTTTCGGGGGCTGCAACCTGCGCTGCCCCACCTGCCACAACGCGGCCCTGGCCTGGAACAAGGAGCTTTTTCCCGTGGTCCCAAGGGACGATGTCCTGGACTATCTTTCGCGGCGCAAATCATGGCTGGAAGGTATTGTGGTCACAGGCGGCGAGCCCACCATGGTCCCGGGCTTGTCCGATTTTTTCGCGGAACTTAAAACTTTGGGCCTGGCCGTGAAAATGGATACCAACGGCCAGAGGCCGGACGTTGTCCGGGATCTGCTTACGGCCGGACTTGTGGATGTGTTCGCCGTGGACGTCAAGGGCCCATGGCACAAATACCCCGCGCTCACCGGCGGCCTGGCCCGGCCTGAGCGGGCCGAGGAAAACCTGAACCGGATTTTCGATCTGGCGAGGCAGTTTAAAGGGGCCTTTTACTTCAGGACCACCCTGGTCCCGGCCCTGACGCGGCGCGACATTAAAGCGGTCCGGGGCGTTCTGCCGCCGGGCTTTGATTTGACGACTCAACCTTATGTATCTCCTGGGGGGATGTATGCCCAAACAGATTTTGAAGAGGGACGGCTGCCTGGAGACTTGGTCCCTGGACCGGATAGCGAACGCCGTGTTCAAGGCCTTAAAGGCCAACGGCATCAAGGACCCTCTCCTCTCCAAGCGGCTGGCTCGTAAGGTCGAGAACAAGCTCGTAGGCGTGGACATTCCTGAACAGGAATACGTCCAGGACCTGGTCGAGCAGGTGCTCATGGAGTCCAGGCTCTACGGCGTGGCCAAAAAATACATCATTTACCGGGAAAAACGCCGCGAAATCCGGAACCAGAAGGCCGCCTACCTGGACATCAAGGACACCATAGACACCTATCTTTCCAAGGCGGACTGGCGCGTGGCCGAGAACGCCAACATGTCCCATTCCTTCCAGGGGCTCATGCTCCACCTTTCCGGGACCGTCCAGGCCCGCTACGCCCTGGAAAAATACCCCGAGGAAATCCGCCAGGCCCACGAGCACGGCTATTTCCACCTCCACGATTTGTCCTTTGGCCTGGCAGGGTACTGCGCGGGCTGGAGCCTCCGCGATCTGCTCCTTGAGGGCTTCAACCTCGAGGGCCGGTCCTGCGCCGGGCCGGCCAAGCATTTTGATTCCGCCATGGGCCAGATGGTCAACTTCCTGGGGACCCTGCAAAACGAATGGGCCGGAGCCCAGGCCTTCAACAACGTGGACACCTACCTGGCCCCGTTCGTGCGCTTTGACAAGCTTTCCTACAAAAAGGTGCGCCAGGCCGTTCAGAAATTCGTGTTCAATTTGAACACCACCTCGCGCTGGGGCGGCCAGAGCCCGTTCACCAACCTGACCTTTGACCTGGCCCCTCCCAAGCACCTGGCCAAGGAGGCGGTCATTGTGGGCGGAGTGCTCAAGGACGCGACCTACGGCGAGTTCGCACACGAAATGGAGATGATCAACAAGGCCTTTCTGGAGATCATGCTCGACGGCGATCACCACGGCCGGATATTCTCCTTTCCCATCCCCACCTACAACATCACCGAGGATTTTCCCTGGGATTCCGAGATCGGGGAACTGCTCCTTCAGCTGACCGCCAAATACGGGGCCCCTTATTTTCAGAATTTCATCAACTCGGACTTGAACCCCGAAGATGTGCGCTCCATGTGCTGCCGTCTGCAAATGGATTTGCGGGAGCTTCGCAAAAAAGTGGGCGGCCTGTTCGGGGCCGGGGACTTAACGGGCTCCATAGGCGTGGTCACGCTGAACCTGCCCAAGCTCGCCTATCTTTCCCAGGGCGAGGAGGACTTCCTGGACATGGTCACGGAATACGCGGACTTTGCCAAGGACGCCCTGGAGTTCAAGCGCAAACTGATCAACGACAACCTGGAACGCGGCATGTTCCCTTGGTCCAGGCGTTACTTAAGAAACGGGTTCAAGGGCCATTTCTCCACCATCGGGCTTATCGGGGGCCACGAGGCATGCCTGAACCTGCTCAACAAGGGCATTGAAACCGACGCGGGCATGCGCCTCATGCAGCGGGTGCTTGGGCGGCTGCGCGATCTCACGTCCCGCTTTCAGGAGGAAACCGGCCACCTCTACAACCTGGAAGCCACCCCGGCCGAGGGAACCAGCTATCGCCTGGCCAAGATCGACCAGGGCCTGTACTCGGAAATTCAGTGTTCGGGCAACGGGACCCCGTACTACACCAACTCCACCATCCTGCCCGTGGGCCTTTCCAGCGACGTGTTCTACGCCCTGGAGCACCAGAACAAGCTCCAGCCCCTGTACACCGGCGGCACGGTGTTCCATACCTATCTGGGCGAGTCCGTGGCCGACACCAAGGCGCTGAAGAACTTTATCGTCAAGGCGTTCACAAAGACCAAGATTCCGTTTCTGTCCATCACGCCCACCTTTTCCGTGTGCCAGGACCACGGCTATATTCCGGGCGAGCACCAGGAGTGCCCGAAGTGCGGCGGTCCGGCCGAGATCTATACCCGGATCGTGGGTTACTACCGGCCGGTCAAGCTCTGGAACAAGGGCAAGCAGGCCGAATACGACGACCGTCTGGTGTTTTCGCAGATTTGATTTCAGGGAGAAGGAAGCCCCCCCAACGAAAAAGCCCCCATCCCATCCGGGACCGGGGGCTTTTTTATGGCCGGAAGGGAAAACTTTTGGCCTTGGGAAGGGCTTTCAGGCGTGCGAAAAATTCCGTTTCCGTGATTTCCGTGGGCCATTCCAGGCGTAGGCCTATCATGCCCTGATTTTGGGGAGTTCGATATGCATTTATGGCCTGGAGACCAAGTAACCCTGCTAAATCTCTTATAAAAGCTGGAAAGGGATTTTTTAATTTTTTATAATGGATCGCAATCCTCTCATAAACAGCGTTTATTCCCATTATATTTTCTTCCAGCAACAGATTGAGAATGTCCAACTGGCGTTTTGCGATCACTCGTTTGCGCGGCGTTTCGAGCCTGCCGAATAAGTCATACATTAAGTTTCTAAAGAGCGCCTTTTGAACTCGTATTCTGATTTCCTCCAGTAAAC
>Ga0180429_10002410_pt1 | contig 15425 bp, 8 predicted proteins | sample SS_ome_FD_132428 | JGI IMG/M metagenome (GOLD analysis project Ga0180429, IMG submission 132428) | Hypersaline lake sediment archaeal communities from the Salton Sea, California, USA - SS_1_S_1 metaG | ecosystem: Environmental > Aquatic > Non-marine Saline and Alkaline > Hypersaline > Sediment ...
GAAGAGAGCGTGGCGCTGTATGACCTGATGCTGCAGGGACTGCGCTGGTTCTCGCAAGAGGCCGATCTGCGGCTGTGGATGCGTTACTTTGAACTGCGCCTGTTGGGACTGGCGGGTTTTCAGCCCGAGCTGTTCACCTGCGTTGGCTGCCAAGCGCCCATCGAAGCGCTCCCCAATCGCTTTTCGTCGCTGCACGGCGGGCTGCTCTGCCCCCATTGCGAGGCGGTCGATCCCTCGGCGCAGCCCGTCTCGGTGAACGCACAAAAGGTGCTTCGCTACCTATCGCGTCAGGACGCCGAGGCGGTGCGTTCACTGGACCTTCACGAAAGCACCCATGCCGAGGTCGAGCGGTTGCTGCAAGCGTACGTTCGCGATGTGTTGGAGCGCGAGCTGAAATCGGTGGGTTTTTTGCAGCACCTACGCCTGGAGCTGCAGGCCCTGGAGCGTGCCGGACGTCCCTAGCCTGGGCGTCCGAGAGCTCGCTAGGGTCGAAAGCGCTCGACAAAGGCCTGCGCTGCCTCTCGTCCCGAGCTGATCAGCGCCTGATAGCGCTCTCCTCCCGGCTGCAGGTCGAATTCAACCGCCCCCACGCCGCGATCGCCAATCTTGATCGTGCGCAGTTGGTCGAAGGGGTTGCGCTCATAGGCCAGCGCCGAGGTCGAGGCCACCAGGTTGACGACCGTGAGCTTGAGGTACTCGCGCAGGTTGGTGGGCTCGGAGGGTTCGTTGCCCGCCTCGGGGTAGAGGTAACAGCCGAGCGTCTCCCAGTTGATGCCCTCTTTGTACCAGCGGTTTCCCTCGGCAAAGCGCGGCGCGTCGAACACCTGGATGGGATAGTTATCATAGACGCCGCCGTCGACGTAATAGTCGCCCTGACCCCAGACACTGCCGTCAAAGCGGAGCGCCTCGAAATAGACCGGGATGGAGATCGAGAGGCGAACGGCATCGGCCACGGCCACGTCGGGGGTCGTTTCGAAGGAAAAGACCTCGGAGCGACGCCTGCTGATGTTGGCCGCAACGACATAGAGATCGCGCATGCCCAACTCGCGCAACTGGCCAAAGGTGGCCCGTGCATTGCCGCCACATCGCTGTGCGATGGTCTGGTGCAGCCAGTCATAGACATATTCACTGCTGTACCAGCCATAGCTGGATACGAGGCGATCCCAGCAGGCGGCATCGTCGGTAAGACGCGGGAAGATGTGGCGGCCCAGGCCGCCTGCGGTGCTTTGCGCGCGCGCCTGCGGCACCTGTTGATAGTCCACCGAATTGATGGCTCTTACAATGGCGGCGACATCCATGCGCAGGCTGACCAACAGCGCGGTGATAGCTCCAACCGAAGTGCCCGAGACGCGCTCAATCTGGTCGAGGATGCCCTCGCCGTCCAGGATCTCCAGTGCGCCGGCATAGGCGATACCGCGCACGCCCCCGCCCTTGAACGCCAGATTGCGATAGGGAAAGTGAGGTGTCGGTCGACGGCGGATGAGCCAGCGCGGCAGATAGCGGCTGGGCACCTGCAAGAGGTACTGCAGGTAGGTATAGCCCAGGTTGCGGGACAGGCGGTATTCGCGCAGGCTGGCGGGGACGACAAAGGCCAGCAGCCACACTGGGGCCAGGGCCAGCCCGACATAGGATCCCATGGCCAAGGCCACGCCGGCGGCAAAGAGCGCCTCGCCCAGGTAGACGGGGTTACGTACCACCTCAAAGGTCTCTTGCAGCCAGAGACCGGCAAAGCGCGGTACGCGCGTCAGCGCCAGCAGGTTGGCGACCATCAGCCAAGAAGCGGCCAGGGCGATCAGCCCTCCGGCGATCTCGTTCCACAGGTTGGCGAGGCCCAGACGAGGCTGCAGCGTCCAAGGTGCGGCGGTCCCAAGGGCCCCCAGGCAAAAGAGCGTACCCGCCAGAACCCGCAGGCGCGGCTGATCGGCCGTCTCTCCGCTGGCGGCAATAGCGGTAGAGGCCAGGATGCCTCCCATGCACAAGAGTGACCAGAAAAAGGGATTGGACCAGAGAGCCATAAAGCGCGTTTCCCTCGCATATCGGACAATGATCGCGAATGCACGGCAAGTATACGCCTTGATCTGGGCCTGCCCAAGAGCAGGCCACCGGGTACTCAAGTTTGTGACTTGAGTACCCTACGTCGATCAAGTACACTGGTTGCATCGATATCGACCAGAGAAACTCCAGGCAGGTCGCCATGCCCAATCATCAGCCCGCGCGAGCCGACCATGCTCTGCGACTCGCGGACCTGCAACCGATGCTCGACGCGATGCTCGCCGACGACATCGCCCGCGGCCACCCAGATCACGCCCTCGACTGGCTGCGCTCCGTACTGGACAGCAGTCCCGTGCCCACCTTTGTCAAGGAGGCAGCGGGCCCCCTGTTGCTGGTAAATCGTGCCCAGGCCGAGGTGTGGGGAATGCAGCCGTCGGATCTGGAGGGCCGCGACGATCGTGACCTGATCGCGCTGGGCATGCATGATAGCGAACAGGCCGAACGGCATGCCGCCGTCGAACGTGGCCTCTTGACCTCGGGAGAGACCGTCTGTTCTGCTCCAATCACCGTATCAGTGGGTCCGCTGAGTGGGCAGCGCTATCGCACGCTCAAGTCGGTGATACGGGTCGAGGGAAGCGACCGCATTCTGGGCGTCTCCTTTCCCATCGGGTGCCTGGCGCCGGCGGATCAGGATATGGTGGCCTGCCTCGTCGATTGGATCCATCACCACCCCCTGGGCGCCTGTTTGCAGGATGCCGATGACTGCTTTGTGGCCCTCAACGCGGATCTGGCCGAGGTGCTCGGAGACACAGCGCAGAACCTGGTCGGCTGCGGACTGTTCGACACGGCATGTCAACAGGCGCTCACGGCCCAATCGTTGCTTGTCTTTTGCGCCCAGAATGCGCTGGTCCGCGCTCGCGGCCAGGCGTACGCCACGCCAGAGATCGAGATGGAGGGGAGCCGTTGCGCGCGCTGGACGGTGCAGACGCTCAAGGTGCCGCTAAGCGGACCGCATGGTTCGCCCTATGTGCTCACCATCTCCGTCGAGCCGCGCGATCGGCGGCGACTGCTTTCCCAGATTGCGGCGAACGAAGAGATGCTGCGCACGGTGTTTGATTCCTGCCTCAATCCGCTGTTCGTCAAGGACGACGAGGGGCGTTTTGTGATGGTCAACCCGGCGATGGCCAGTCTCCACAATCTGACTCCCGAGCAAATGGAGCAGATGAGCGAGTGGGACCTGCGCGCCATCACCGGCATCCCCGAGGAAGACGTTCGGCGTCTCTTGTCCGAAGATCACCAAGTGATCGCCAACCGGCACCCGCTGGTGATGAACGACGTGGCCTATCGGGCGGCAGACGGCCTGACGCACTGGCATCACACCATCAAGACGCCCATCTCGCTGCACGGCGAAGAGGGGTATGTGCTCGGCGTGAGCACGGACATGACCGAGAATCGACGCATAAAGTCCGACCTCGAACGGAAAACTGCGCAATTGGAGCAGATGGTCGCGGCCATTCGCGGGCTGACGGGTACGCTCGATATCCAAGAGGTGCTGGAGCGGACCGCACGCGAGGCCAAGGCGATGGTGGGCTCGGACAATGCCGTGATCCTGCGCCTCGACGCCACAGACGAGGTGCTGATCCCCTTGGTGGCGCACGATCTGATCTACTCGGACGCGATCCTGCGCGATCGCATTCCGCTCGACGACTCGCTGACGGGCAAGGCCATCGCCGCCGGCAAGGGGCTGCTGTTCAATGATCCGCCGCAGGTGGCCGGGGCGCACAATGTTCCGGGAACACCCGCTCAGTCGAACGAACGGCTGATGGCCATTCCGCTCATCGCCGAAGGCAATGTGCTGGGCGCCATGTGCCTGCAGCGGGACGGCGAGCCCTTTTCCCAGGAGAACCTCAGCCTGGCCGAGGCCTTTGCGGCCTATGCCGCCAGCGCGCTGCGCGACGCCATGGCCCACGAACGCCTGCAACAGGAGGTGGCCACACGTCGACAGGCTCAGGAGGAACTGGCCGCGACCTCGCGGCGCCAAGAGCAACTCATTCGCGCCGCGCAGCACCTGACGACCAGCATTGAGTTGGACCGTGTTCTGGAGCGGATCGCGCGACAGGCGCGACGCATCTCGGATTCGGACGCCGCGGCGATTCTACAGCTCGAAACGGATGGCTTTACGCTCACGCCGATCGTGGCCATCGACGAGACCTATGCCACCGAGCTCTTGTCCACCACCACGACCATTGACGCCAGCGTCACTGGGGCGGCGATCAAGGCGGGCCGGGCGGTGATTCTGAATGACCTGCAGTCGTCGATGCCGCGCCACCATGTGCCTGGCACCGGCGCGGCCGACGACGCACGCGTCATCGCGGCGCCCCTGATCACCGAGGACCGCATCATTGGGGCGCTGTGCCTCAACCGCGAGGGGAGACCTTATTCGCAGCAGGAACTGCAGCTGGTGGAGGCCTTTGCGGCCTATGCCACGGCCGTCCTGCGCAACGCGCGGCATCACCAGCAGCTTCACGATACCCAGACGGCTCTGGCACAGGAGCGCGATCAGAGCCAGCGCTATCTCGATATCGCTGGCGTGATCTTGATGACCCTCGACACGTCGCTCCGCGTCACCATGATCAACCGCATGGGATGCGAGCTATTGAACCGCCCAGAAGCAGAGATCATCGGTCAGGATTGGCTCACGCTGGCCGTCGCAGCAGAGCACCGAGACCAGGTGCGTCGGGCGCTCCAGAACGTTCTGTGCGGACACCTCGGCCCGAACTCTGAGCGCGAAAACCCTGTCGTGGCCCAGGATGGTCGCCGGCACCACATCTTGTGGCACAATGCGCCGATCACCGATGGCAGAGGCGAGATCACGGGCATTCTCAGTTCGGGAAGTGACATTAGCGCGCGGGTTGCGGCCGAAGCGAGTCGAGAATGGGAATCGCGCGTATCGTCGGCCCTGTCACGGCTGTACCGTCCGCTGGTGGCCCCCGATGCGACCCTAGAGGGGATCGCCCAGGCCTTTTTGGACGAGTCGCTGGCGCTTGTTGACGGTCGCTATGGCTTTGTGACCCTGATCGATCCCGATACGCAGGCGTACCGCATGGCGGTGATGAACGACGCGCTATGCGACCTGATCCGGTCGCGGGTAGACCTGGACGAGGATTGGCCCGCGGGGCGTGACGACGAGATGGACGGGGCCTGCCGGCCTGGCGCGCGCCGTCTGTACCAGGCGCTGCTCAGCAATGAACCCTATGCCGGTGTCGATCTGCCCCTTGTCGAGGGCCAAGAACCAATCCCCCGCTACCTGCGCGTTCCGGTCACCTTGGGAGACAAGCTGGTGGGCCAGATCGGCTTGAGCCGAGCGCCTGACGACTGGTGCGAGCGCGACCTGCAGGCGATGGAGCGGATCAGCGAGTACTTTGCGCTGGCCATTCAGCGCCTGGAACAGGCCCGGGCCCTGCGAGACAGGGCGCATCAACAGCAGCAACTGCTAGAAACAGCCAAGACGCTGAACCAGAGCCTCGACCTCGAGCGGGTGCTGCACGACATCGGCGAAAGCGCACGAGGTCTGCTGCAGGCGCACGGTTGCGCCATCTATCGCCTCGAATCGGACGGCGTGACACTGACGCCGCTGGTTTCGATCGAGTCGCCTCACGAGCAACAGATCATGGCCACGCCGCTGCACATCGACGAGAGTTTTACCGGATGGGGCATCAAGGCGGGGCACGGACTGATCTTTAACAGCGCCCGAGAGCAGGGCGGAAAGCAGATTCCGGGAACGCCCGACGAAGAGAACGAGCGGGTGATCGTGGCCCCGTTCGTCGCCGACGGGGGCACCTTGGGCGCGATGTGCCTGAACCGGCTGGGGCGTGATTTCAGCCAAGAGGACCTGTCCCTCGCCGAGACGTTTGCGACCTATGCGGCCAACGCCATGCGCAATGCGCAACGCCATCAACGGCTGGCCGACGCGCGCGAGGCCCTGGCGGTCAGCGAAGCCCGCTTTCGCGGCGTCGTCGAGCACGGTCAGGATGGCCTGCTGATCATCGAGCACCACCGTGTGGTCTATGCGAACGACCGCTTGCGAGAGATATTCGGGTATGGTCCGCAAGACGCGGTCCCGGGGATCAAGGATCCGTCCTGGCTAGCGACAAGCGACATGGAGCGCTTCCGCCACGTCTTTGGAGGCGTGCTGGTCGATCTCGCGCGACCCGCACAGGTCGAGCTCCACATCAACCGACCTGACGGCAGCGAGGGCGACATCTGGGCGCGCTATACGCCGATCTATTCCGAGGGGGACATGGTCGGCGGGTTTATCCTGATCACGGACATGACCGAGCGGATGCGTGCAGAGCGCCAGTTGCGTGCCAGCGAAGAGCGCTATCGCACGGTGGTCGAGAGCATCAACGACGTGATCTTTGTCTGCGATCTCGATGGCGTGATCCGCTACATTAGCCCGGTGATCGAGCGGGTGACGGGGCACACCGCCGATGACTGGCTGGACAGCCCGCTAGCCGACTGGGCACTGCCCGATGAGCGCGAGGACCTGGCGCAGCATCTGCAGGACGTCATCTCTGGCCGGGGCCGCACGCACACCTTTGGCCTGGCCCGCAAGGACGGCAGCCAGGCCATGATCTCTTGTTCCTGCCGACTGCTGCTCGGCCACGAGGGCCAGCCCGCGACCATATCGGGGCGGTTGACCGATATGACCGAGCAACTGCAGCTCGAGGCGCGGTTGCGCCAATCGCAAAAGATGGAGACCGTCGGGCGTCTGGCCGGAGGCGTGGCGCACGACTTTAACAACCTGTTGACCGTGATCAACGGGTTCAGCGAGATGCTTCTTTCGACCATGCCCGCGGACGCCGGCCATCGCAGCGATATTGAGCAGATCAACGAGGCCGGCGTGCGCGCCGCCGATCTGGTGCGGCGACTGCTGGCCTTTAGTCGACAGCAACCGGTTGAATCGACGGTTGTCGATGTGAACGAGGTGGTCTTGGGCCTCAGTGGTATGCTGCCGCGCATGATCGGCGAGCATGTCGAAATCCAACTGGAGGCCGGCGCCACGCCCAGCTCGGTTTATGCCGGCCGCAGCGAACTGGAGCAAATCCTGATCAACCTGGCGGCCAACGCGCGTGACGCCATCGCCGAGACGCCACAGGGAATCGGCCGCATCGAGATACGAACGCTCAACCTAGAGTTGCCCGAGGGATACATTCCGGACTATATGAGCGCGCATGCCGGCGCGTATGTGTGTCTTCAAGTGCAGGACACCGGGAGCGGCATGGACGAGCCGACCCGTGGCAGGATCTTTGAACCGTTCTTTACCACCAAGGAGGTCGACAAGGGCACCGGCCTGGGGCTGGCCATCGTCTATGGACTGGTCGAAGAGATGGGAGGCTGCATCGATGTCGAGACGGCGACGGGGCAGGGGACTTGCTTCCGCATCTGTTTGCCGCTGACCTTGGAGGCGCCCGAGCCACTGCCCGAGGAACGTCCGGTCACCTCGCTGAGCGGCCAGGGCGTTGTGATGGTGATCGAGGACCAGGAGCAGGTGCGACGCTTTGCCTGTCAGATGCTACGGCACATGGGCTATTCGGTGATCGCCTGCGCGAGCTCCCGAGAGGCCGTGGCACGCCTGGCAGTCGATAGCGAGCATCCGCCCGATCTGTTGCTGGTCGATGTGGTCATGCCGGGCCAGAGTGGTCCGGAACTGGTGCGCGAGATACGCCAAGCCTGGCCGCAGATGCGCGCGCTGTACATGTCGGGCTATTCGCGCAACGAACTGCCTCCCGAGGCACAACTCGAGCAGCAGGGCGGCTTGTTGCGCAAGCCCTTTTCTCTCGCCGAGCTGGGAGAGGCGGTGCAGAGGGCGATGGCAGACTAGTGCAGACGCGCTGGATGGGCGAGAACCAGCGGGAGGTACCAAGCCTCTGATGCCTGGGGCATCGTCATATCCCTCGTCACGCGAGGGCTAGCATTTCCCTCAACCCGCATAGGTGGGTCGCGGGGTGCGCGTGGGTGTGGGCGTCAAAGTCACGGTGCTGGTCGGCGTCGCGGTGGGCAAGGCCTGGGTGGCCTCGGGCGTATAGGTTTCCGTCGGTGCCGCCAGGGTTTCGGACACGGGCACGGTTCTCTGCAGCGTTGGCGTCGGTGTGACCGTGAGCGAGACGGGCAATGTGGTGGTCATGGTCGGCTGCGGTGGCAACGTGGGTTGGGGGCCAACATGGTTGCGCAGCAGCAGGGGCAGTGCCAGCGTGTTTGGCCGCACGACCGGCGCGACATCGGTCAACAGCGCATAGCGCTGCGGCCCCATCGGCACATTGTATCCGCTCACTGTGACAGTGTAGGTGCCCCACTGCGACGCCGGCAAATAGACGCACTCGACGTTGTTGAGCCGATCGGCCACGCCAATCGGCCGCGACCAGCCGTCGCTAAAGGCGTTGCCGCGGTAGAGGGTGCCATCAGGCGCCTCGACGGTGAGATCCAGGTCGTTCACCAGAGCCTTGCCAGCCGCCAGGTCAGCGGGGTAGTCGGTCCAGACAAGTGTAAAGCGGGCCGGGTGCGTGGCGGAAAAGCCGCTGGTGTAGCGCGCGACCGTTTCCTGTCCGGTTTCCAGCGAGAGCGATTCATCGATAAAAGCGCGTCCCCCGACAACGGCCGCCGCCACGTCCAGGGCGCCCCAACCTTCGTCGTCGTTGGGGATGGGACCGGCCTCACCAAAGGGGGCAGCATACTGTCCCGGGATGTCTCGCGCCGATTGGATAAGTGTGGCCTTGAGCAAGGCGGCGCTTGGGATCGCATAGCCCCGCCGTTGATAGGCTTGACGCACCAAGGCCAGCGCGCCCGAGACCTGCGGCGCGGCCATGCTGGTGCCCCCCATAAAGGCATAGTAGGCGCCCAGGTCGGTGCCCGGGACCTCGCCGATCCATTCCAGACTGCTGGGGTCGGGGGCCCTGCTGGAGCGCATGGAAGCGATCCAGGTGCCGGGAGCGACCAGATGAGGCAGGTATCGCCCGTCGGCGGCCGGTCCGCGTCCGCTCATGGCGGCCAGCCCATCAGCGCCGGCATCGCCCATCAGATCATCGCGCAGAGGCCCCACCGGATAGCGCTCTGGTTGCCAACTACCATAGGTGCCGAACAGAAAATAGGGTAGCACATTCGGACGGAGGCTCTCGGTGGCCCCGACGATGATGGCGTTTTTGGCGGTGGCGGGGGGCAGGGCCGAGCCATAGTCGACCAGGCCATCGCCGTTGGCGTCACGGGCGGCATTGCCGATCGAGTAGACGATGCAGAGATCGCGATGCTGCCAGACGTACTGGTCGGTCTGTTGGGCGTGAATCGTATAGGCGCCATAGCCCAGGTTCTCGATAGCCCAAGAATTGTTGGTAATGCGCGCGCCCCACTGGTAGGCCTGATCGTAGAGTTCGGCCAGATCGGCAGGAATGCCGGCCATCAGATAGCCATCCTCGTATCCCTGTGCGTGACCGGTGGCGCTAAAGCGGCAGTGTTGCTCGAGGGCCTGAAAGGTCAGGCTAGCGCCGTAGGCCACGCCGCGGAATCGCTGCTGCGAGCGATAGCCGTTGCCGGCGGCGATGCCGGTGACGTGGGTTCCGTGACCCGAGTCGAGGTCGGAAGCACCGTCGTCGTCGAGCGGGTTGACCAGCACGCCATAGTAGAGGTCGGACATGGGCCAGGAAGCGATGTGCTCGACGCGGTTATCAACGTCGCCGTGGATATCGCGATGGGCCTGTGGATAGTCGCGGCCGGTATCGAGGCCAGTATCGGCGATGTTGATGATCTGGCCGCTGCCGTCGAGCCCGACGAGCCAGGCGGGGGGTACATTCGATTCTTGGACGGCTATATCGTTCTGCACACGCGGTACGCCCAGTGGTGCGACCCAGAGGACACCGGGCAGCGCCGCCAGCGCTTGGGAGGCAGTCCCCGGACCAAGCAGGCTGAGCGAAGCGCCCTCTTGCCCGATAACGATCAGACCGAGTCGCGCGATCTCGGCAAGCAGCGGGACATCGAGCGGCGCATCCAGTTCGACGCGCATCGACACGGGATCGGTGTTGGATCCATCGAGGGACACGCTGACCGTGTCACGGGCCAGCATCGGACCGACCCAGATGACGCCGGGCAGCGCGCTCAGCGTGTTGACGATGCTGGGGTCGATGGCGACGTGATAGGAGAAATCGGGGACATAGCCCAGAATCTCAGCGCCTGCTTTTACGAGCGACAGGCGCCAGGCCGCTTGGATGGGTCCGCGGAATTGGACGAGCAGACGTTCGCGCCCGTCGCGTAGCGAGGTGGTGGGCGCGTTTGGTTCGGACTGCAGCCCCTCCTCGGGGCAGGTCGGGCAGACGGCGCCCGATTGCAGCCAAAGCGTGGGAGCAGAGGGTGGTTCGGGGGTCGGCCCTTGGGCCAACACCGGCGAGGCGCCACCCTGGGATCCGCCGCTCAACGCGACACAGAGCAATACACAGAACCAACGTCGAACGACCGATCCCATAGGTTCTCCTGATTACGGTGATGTGACCGCCATGGCTGCCACGACGCCCTTGCCGGCGTGTGAGGCCAACACGACTCCCGCTTCGCCAATCTGGATGGCGTCGCGCGCGATGCCGGTCAGGCGTGAGAGTTCGGCGGCGAGATGGTGGGCGGCCTCCTCGGCGCGGATGTGGGCCACGGCCAGTTGCTCGACCCGCGATAGGTTGGCGATTTGCTGTGACATGCGCGCGATAGCCTTTTTTCGGGACCGCACCACGCCATGAAGCTTGAGTTCACCCTCTATGACGTCGAGAATCGGGTGAAGGTTCAATCGCTTGACCAGCCGCTCGATATGGGGCATGAGTTTGGAGGCCCGACCGCCACGCCGTAGGAAATCGGTGCTATCGAGATAGATGAGGATGCGGGTCCTATCGGTCAGCGAGTGCAGCATCGCCAGAATGTCGTCCCGTGTCTTGCCAGCGGCGGCCATCTCGGCGGCACGAACGGTCTGCCAGCCTTGGGCCAACGAGAGCGAGAGGGTATCAAAGATACTGACCTTGTCGCCAAAATCGCGGGCGGCGGTCCAGGCCGAGTTGTAGGTGCCACTGTGCTTGCTGGTGACGGTCAGGCAGAGCACCTCATGGCCCTCATCGATGATGCGCTGAAACATGCGTCGAAACGCCCCGGTGGGCGGCTGCGAGGTCCCCACCCCTTTCTCCGACTCGGCCATCTGCCAGAATGTCGCCCTGTCGAGGGCCGTATCCTCGTAAGATTCGCCCTCGGAGGTGACAATCAGCGAAGCCATCCCGATATTCAGTCGTTCGCAGATGGTCTTGGAGAGGTCCGCGGCACTATCAGTGACGATGCGTACGCCCATGGTTGACTCCTTCTCCCACAGAACGGATTCACGGTACAAGGATAACCCTGACGCCGGCGGCTGGATGCGGACGGTGATCAGCGCGTCTTGGGTGGATTGTATAGGGTGCGATGGATGTCGTTGGCCAGCTTGGCGGGTGTGCGCCGACGCCCCAGGGGCAGCATCAGGTCTCCGGTCGCGGCGCGCCATTGCCTGAGGGTGCCTCGGGCCATACGGAGGCGCCGCCATTGGCGACGCGCGCGGTCAGCCTGATCGAGATCGCGGAACAGCTCGTACAGGTAGTAGCGCGCGATCAGGCGAGCGACGTCCTCACGCAGTCCCAGGCGCAGCGCACGCGCCAGAGCCTGCGCTGCGAGCGGTTTTTCGTTTCCCAGTTCGGCCCGGGCCACGCCCAGGTGAAGGTGCGTCTGCGCCATCCGCGGCGCCCGCCGCACGGCCTCCTCCAGGGCGTCCAGGGCCTCCGAGGGGCGGTTGAGCGCCATCAAGAGGGCACCCCGCTGCAAATGCCCAAAGCAGAGATCGGGCCGCAAGGCAACCATGCGATCCGCGCTAGCCAGCGCGGCCTGAGGACGGCCCTCCTGGCGATGGATCCGCGCCCAGGCCTCGTGCAGGAAATAGTCGTCGTCCAGCGCGCCCTCAGTGGCCTCGAGGAGCGTTTTGGCGCGGGCGCTCTGTCCCTCAGCGAGGGCACGACGGGCCTGGCGAACAGGCGGCGTGGGGCCAGCGCGCACCTGCAAGAGGACCAACACCAACGCGCAGACGATGCTGACGACGGTGAGCAGCGTACTGGCCCATTGCCGGTTCCAGGGAACGGGCGCCACGGCAAGGCCAAAGGCCAGCAAGAGCGCGAACACGATCCCCGGCCAGATCAGCAGGCCGCCCCAGCCCGCGATCATCTGGGTGCCCTTGGCGGCCAACAGGCGACGGACCAGCAGCATCAGGCCCCCACCGACAAAGAACGCCAGGCCGATCCAGCTTGCCCAGCGCAGCACGCGCACGATGCCACCGACGGCTGGACCAAGGCCTCGGGTCGACCAGGCGGCGAAAGCCATCAGGGCGCCCAGAATCATCATCCAGACCGGCCAGGCTAGCTCGCGGCTGGGGCCTATGCGTACGTCGGAAGCCATTGCACCTCGCACTTGATCATCTGGTCAGATTCTAGCACAAGTCGAGATACGGCGCGACGGGGGGAATGTCGGCAAAGCAGAGCCTGCTTGAGCGTGCGTGAGTGATCCCGAAAGAGCGTACTCTTCTCCTCAGAACGCGTAGCGTTCTGTCTGGCGAGTGGCCAAGGCCGTTCGTCCCGCGGAGGCAAGAGGAGGGAATGGGTGCAGCAAAGCGGGCGCACGCAGGGTGCGCCCATACCATCCAACGCGCCTGGATGAGGTCACTTGCTAGCCAACGACACCAGGCGATGGCCCCAAGGGGGTGGCGAGAGCTCTGAACATGACGCCGCTCGCCACCGTGCTGCTCCCAAACGGGGCTTAGGGACCGATTCCTCGTCGTCCCATGGCGCCATCGACAACGATGGGCACATAGGCCAGATCCTCGTCGTCCATCAAGGTCAGGTGTGCCGAAGGCGGAATGTACCCTACCATCGCGGAAAGCTCGCGATCGCTGGCTCGCGCTCGACCGAGCCATTGGCCCACGCGCGAGGGCAGCAGGCTGCCCAGCAACAGGCCGATGAGAAGGCAAGCCGAGAGCAACACCATCTGTCGTGTCTTGCTCATGACGGCCTCCTCAGTCCACGATGTAGGCATACAGGATGGTACGGCAGTCGCCTGCCAGGCAGCCGAACGATGTTCCGCTGGTGTCGGAAGGGTTGTACTTGACCGAGACGCGCTTGCCCGAGGCCTTGGCAGTCAGCAACAAGCTGAGCATACGGTTGGCAAAGCGCGAATCGGTGGTGGGAACGGCCCAGTACAAGATACCATCGTCATCGGAGGTCGCCTTGACATGGATGCGGTTCGAGAACACGGCCACGTTATCCGGAGTCAACGTATACCAGACAGTGGTTGCATCAAGGCCCGCGCCCATGGGGTCCATCGGGGGCTCGGCCTCGGCGGTGAACGGCTTGGCCGAACCCACCTGCGTGCCTAGAGCGATCCCCAGCACCAAGATCAAGGCATAGACCCACAACCGGTTCGTCTGCAACTTCTGAGGCATGTCCGATCTCCTTTCCGTGCAAGAATGCGATTTGCCACGTGTCTGCGACAGGGGGTGGACAGCAGCACGTGCCCACTAGACTCATTGTACCGCGAACAAGTGGCGAGCGAAAGGGGAGTAGGCACGACAGCGTTTACGGGGGCCCGAGCCTATGAGAGCCCGCTCTTGAGCAACTCCTCGGCACCTCTCTGAAGTTGGGATAGCGCGGTGCGCTGGTTTATAATCATCGGAGAATCTCTATCTGGGGGTGAACGTGGCGGCAGGGATTGCGATCGTGGGGTTGGGGCCGGGCCGACTGGAGCAGTTGACGCTAGAGGCCTGGCGCCTGCTCGAGGCTGCGCCAGAGACGTATCTGCGCACGAGCCGGCATCCGTTGGTCTCCGAGTTGCCGACGGCGACGGTGCATTCGTTCGACCGGCTGTACGACGAGCACGCGGCGTTCGAAGAAGTCTATGAGGCCATCGCGCAACGGGTGCTGGCTTTGGGTCAGCGTGATGAGGGCGTGGTCTATGCCGTGCCGGGCCATCCGCTGGTGGGCGAGACGACGGTGCTACGGATTCGCGCATTGGCCGAGGCGGCCGGTGTGCCCGTGCGCATCGTCGACGGGATGTCCTTTTGCGAGCCGGTGCTGACGGCGCTCAACGTCGATCCCTTGGACGGGCTGCAGATTTGCGACGCGATGGTGCTGGCACAACGATTGCATCCGCCCCTCGATCCGGATGTGGCGGTGTTGATCGGGCAAGTATTTGGCCGCGAGTTGGCCAGCGAACTCAAGATGACGCTGATGCACCTTTATCCCGACGATCACCCCGTGCGGCTGGTGCGCTCGGCCGGCACGCCTCAGGAGGTGGTGGTCGACGGTCCACTGTACGCGCTGGATCGCCGCGACGACCTGGACCACCTGACCTCGGCGTATCTGCCGCCGCTGGCCAAGGCGGGGTCGCTCTCGACCTATCAAGAGATCATGGCCAAGCTGCGCGCTCCAGATGGGTGTCCATGGGATCGGGAGCAGACCCACGCGACACTGCGCTCCAGCCTGCTGGAAGAGACCTATGAGGTGCTCGAAGCGCTGGACGCGGACGACATGGACGAGCTCAAAGAGGAGTTGGGCGACCTGCTGTTGCAGGTGCTGTTCCACGCGCAGATTGCCACAGAGGACGGCGATTTCCGGCTGATCGACTCGGTGGGATACGCGGTGGAAAAGCTGGTGCGGCGGCATCCGCATGTGTTTAGCAGCGAGACGGTGCAGGATTCGCAAGAGGTGCTGCTGAACTGGGAGCAGATCAAGCGGCAGGAACGCGGCGAAGAGACCTTCAAGTCGATGCTGGCGGGGATCAACAAGGCGCTGCCGGCCCTCTCGCAGGCGCACGAGGTGCAAAAGCGGGTGGCGCGCGTGGGATTCGATTGGCCCGACGTGGCGCCCGTCCTGGACAAGGTCCGCGAAGAGATCGACGAGTTCCTGGACGCCGATCAGCCGCAGCATCGGGCGCGCGAGCTGGGCGATGTGCTCTTTAGCCTGGTCAATCTGGCGCGCTGGAACGCGATCGAGCCCGAGAGCGCCCTGCGCGAGGCCACGCTGCGGTTCACACGGCGATTCGAGGTGATCGAGCGGGAGGCGGTGGACAAGGGCCAGCCGCTCGAGGAGATGACGCTGGAGCAGATGGACGCCATCTGGCAGCGCGCCAAGCGGGAGGAAGGGTAGCGGCGACCTGAGGCGCATCGTATCCCGCAGCCAGCGCTGAGACAAACAGCAAGCGGGCCGACATCTGTCGGCCCGCTTTTTTTGGCGGAGGAGGTGGGATTCGAACCCACGGTAGTGCAAGCACTACAACGGTTTTCGAGACCGCCCCATTCAACCACTCTGGCACCCCTCCGGGACGGAACAACTATTCGGTTTTGCGCA